>JGI12210J13797_10807037_pt1 | contig 35980 bp, 31 predicted proteins | sample ElkSlonscriptome_3_FD_13797 | JGI IMG/M metagenome (IMG submission 13797) | reverse complement strand
CGGGTGTGCAAATGTAAGCTCAGCGTGCAGTATCCGCTCGTGGAGCTGTTAACGGGCGCAACGTTTCTCGCGGTGTACCTTCACACGGCGCCGCTTGCCCCAACGCTCTTCGACTGGGTGAATGTTCTCGTGCACGCCGCGCTGTGGGCCACGCTTATCGTAATAGCGGTCTACGACCTCCGTACTACTTACATTCCCGACCGCTTCAACCTTACGTTCGCACTCCTTGCCTTCGCCACCGTCATCCTTTCACTCATCTCCTCGTCCGTCCCTACAAGCTACCAGCTACAAGCCACCAGCTCGTTCGTCGCGGAGCATTTGCTCGCAGCAGTTCTGTTGTTTCTCCCGTTCTACCTCCTCTGGAAAGTAAGCTCCGGGCGATGGATGGGGCTCGGTGATGGCAAGCTTGCTATCGGCATCGGCCTCCTGTTGGGGCTCGAAGCGGGCTTCTCTGCAGTCATGTTCGCCTTCTGGATCGGCGCCGTCGTGATGCTCGCCATCCTCGCCACCCAGCGAATTGCCTCATCAAAAAAGACTTTAAAGGAAGTTTCTCCTGCTACCGACGATACTTTGTCGCTGAAATCCGAAATTCCGTTTGGCCCATTCCTCGTCATCGGCACCGCCGTCGTCTACTTCACCGGCCTTACCTACACCTCGCTCCTCACCCCCCTCTTTTTGTAAAAAAACGACCCCTGGGGTAGTTTTTGCTGCCCGCTATCTCGTGCTCTGTGGTATGCTCTGTGCATGGCAAAGAAGCGGCAAGAATCTGCACAAGACGTAGAGCAGCGGATCGCAAAGCTCCGCGAGCTTGTCGCGTATCACCAGCAGGCGTACCACCAGAATGACGCTCCGGAAATAGGTGACGAAGCGTACGACGCATTGGTGCGTGAGTTGCGCGAGCTTGAGACTTCCCACCCAGAGTTTCAGAGTGCCGCAAGCCCAAGTAAGCAAGTGGGTGGGGCACCTCGGCGTGAGTTTTGTAAGGTGCAACACGAAACCCGGCAGTGGTCGTTCGATAACGTGTTTGACTTCGCTGAGCTCACTGCCTGGTATGAACGCATCCTTCGACTTTTAGATAAGTCACACAATGGCATAACCCGACCCCTCTCATTCTGTTTGGAACACAAAATAGACGGCCTCAAGGTAATACTTACTTACGAGAAAGGAGTGTTGGTAAGAGGTGCCACCCGCGGTGATGGTGTGACCGGTGAGGATATTACCGACAACCTGCGCACCATTCGTTCAATTCCGCACAAGCTTAAGAAGCCGCTCGACATCAGTGTGGTTGGTGAAGCGTGGCTTTCTCGAAAGGAGTTTGCACGATTGAATGCTGCGCGCGAGGCAGCAGAAGAACCACTTTTTGCAAATCCGCGCAACGCTGCTGCTGGCTCACTTCGGCAACTGGATGTGTCAGTAACGGCCGAGCGTGCTCTTGATTGCTATGTGTACGATATAGACACCCTGAATGGAGTTACGCTGCCGGAAACACAGACCGCCGAACTGGAATTGTTGTCCGAACTTGGTTTTTCAGTAAACACGCACTATGCACATGCGCAGACCCTGAATGACATTCAAGCATATTACGAAACATGGCGCACCAAACGTGAGTCGCTCCCGTTTGAAATAGATGGTGTTGTTATTAAGGTGCATGACCGTGCGCAACAGATTGTGCTCGGTTACACCTCGCATGCGCCACGCTACGCAATTGCGTATAAGTTTCCGGCAGAGCAGGTCACCACAACGGTTGAGGATATTGTGTTGCAGGTTGGGCGTACCGGTGTACTAACGCCCGTTGCAAACCTAACACCAGTAACGGTTGCTGGTTCTACGGTGCACCGAGCAACCCTCCACAACGCAGATCAGATTGCACGCCTTGATGTGCGCATAGGAGACACGGTGATTCTCCAAAAGGCTGGCGACGTGATTCCGGAAATTGTGCGTGTTTTGCCGGAGCTACGCACTGGGAACGAAAAGCAATTCGTATTCCCCAAGCGTGTTGCACAGTGCGGTGGTGATGGATCTGTCGAACGAGTGCCGGGCGAAGCTGTGTGGCGCTGCAAGGACAAAACCAGTTTTGCCCTCGTGTCTCGCAAGTTTCATCATTTTGTATCAAAGAAGGCACTCAATGTCGATGGTCTTGGGCCGCAGGTTATAGATCTGCTCCTTGAAGAAGGGTTGGTCACCACGTATGCCGATATCTTCGAGCTTGAGGAAGGAGACCTAAATGGTTTGCCGGGTTTCAAGGAAAAAGCAATAAGAAATTTGCTGGAGGCGATAGCTGCAGCAAGAGAGACAACACTCGCACGGCTTCTGTTCGGACTTTCGATAGACCAAATTGGTGAAGAAACAGCTCGTGATCTGGCTGCGCATTTCGGTTCGCTTGCTGCCTTGCGTGAAGCCTCACTTGAGGATCTTGTTGCGGTTGATGGGGTGGGAGAGAAGGTGGCACGTTCACTTGTTGATTGGTTTCGAACTCAAGAACACCAAGATGAACTAAACGAGCTTGTAGCGCACCTCAACGTGCAAGAGAGTGCACGGCAGGTTGGCCCTCAGCCGCTCAGCGGACAGAGTGTGGTGGTAACCGGCACGCTGCCCACGCTTTCGCGCGATGAAGCACATGAGCGCATACGTGCAGCAGGTGGCAACCCGGCAAGCAGTGTGTCAAACAAGACGGCGTTCGTGGTTGCAGGCGAGGCTGCGGGGAGTAAGCGTAAGAAAGCAGAAGAGCTGGGTGTCGAGGTGGTTGATGAGGCGGAGCTCTTGCGCCGCACCGTGACATAGTTCACGCAAGTTGCGTTTCCTGTGCGCCTACGATGCTGTCGTTTTGCCTCCTTCCTACACTGCCGCGAGCTTGCATACTGGCAGGGCAGTACGTTGATAAATGCTTCAGTTACGTACGACCGTACGTAACTGAAGCTTTTTGAAAACACTCACATACTGAAGGGGTGGTTCACCACGGCGCAAGGCTGTGCTATAGTCAGAGCCATGATAACGAAAGATGACGTTGCACATCTTGCTACCCTGGCTCGCATTCGAGTACCAGATGGTGAGCTTGAACCGCTTGCCAAAGAAATGGATGCTATTCTTGGGTATGTTGAGGATGTTCGCGCGCTTGCAGGTGACGATGTGCCAGAGCCGGAACATGCACTTCGCAACGTGTTGCGCAAAGATGAAGTGACGAACGAACAGGGAAGCTACACAGAGCGGATTGTGGCGCAATTCCCATCAAGTGAGAACAATGCACTGAAGGTGAAGAAGATACTCTAGGATATGGACACCAACACGCTCACAATGAAAGATGCGCGGCAATTGCTCGACAAAAAGGAGTGTTCGGCGCAAGAACTGGCACAAGGGTATCTTGATGGTATCAAGGAGTGCGACGGTGAGGTGCACGCATACCTTGAGGTATACGACGATGTCCTCACGCAAGCAAAGCAGGCTGACACACGGCTTGCTGCAGGTGAGACCTCGCCGCTTTTAGGGATACCGCTTGCCATCAAAGACAATATTTTGATTGAGGGGCGCACGGCAAGCGCTGCCTCAAAGATGCTTGAGCATTACGCTGCAACATACACCGCAACCGCCACAAAAAAGCTGGAAGAGGCTGGGGCAGTCTTTTTAGGACGCACAAACATGGACGAATTTGCCATGGGTGGCAGCACTGAAAACAGTGCATTTGGCGTCACAAAGAATCCACATGATCACACTCGAGTGCCCGGTGGCTCATCAGGTGGTTCAGCAGCAGCGGTGGCAGGTGGTATGGCGCTTGCAGCGCTTGGTTCAGATACTGGTGGGTCTATTCGCCAGCCGGCAGCGCTCTGTGGTGTGGTGGGACTCAAGCCAACATATGGCAGTGTTTCGCGCCATGGGCTTATGGCAATGGGTTCTTCACTCGATGTGATTGGCCCACTAGCACGAACGGTAGATGACGCTGAGGTGTTGTTTGAGGCAGTACGTGGACATGACCGTATGGATGCAACCACAATACCCAACAATCGCCCACGGATTGAAAACAAAGAAACGTGTACAGTTGGCGTTCCGCGAGCATTTCTTGAGAAAGGTGTTGATGCTGATGTACTCTCTGCGTTCGAAGCTGGTCTTGCGGCATTGCGGTCGGCAGGGCACACGGTGGTCGACGTTGAGCTTCCAACGCTTCCGTATGCGCTTGCAACATACTACATCATCATGCCTGCTGAGGTGTCTGCAAATATGGCTCGATTCGATGGTGTGCGGTATGGATTGCATGTGGATAGTGCAAATGGCATCGAGGACTACTTCGAATCGCGTGGTGCAGGTTTGGGTGATGAAGTGCGTCGTCGAATTCTCTTAGGCACCTATGTGCTTTCTTCTGGCTACTATGATGCATACTATGGCACGGCTATGCAGGCTCGCGAACGTATTCGTGCCGATGTGCGCGAGGCATTTACCACAGTCGACGCATTGGCAATGCCGACCACAACCTCGCCAGCGTTCAAGCTCGGCGAAAAGACAAATGATCCGCTTGCGATGTATCTTGAGGATATCTTCACGGTCTCCGCGAATATTATCGGCATTCCCGCAATGAGTGTGCCGTGTGGGATAGCAGAACGTGATGGCTCAACATTGCCTGTCGGGTTCCAGTTGCTTGCGCCAGAGCTCGCCGAAACGACACTCTTTACACTTGGTCGTGTGCTTGAACGAGTGTAGACAGTACTGTGGTACCTACATGTGGGCAACGAGCCACAGGGCGCGTGTTTTCGTAGTACACTAGCTGTATGCCTGAACCAGCCGTAAAGAAGGGAACTGCAACGGAGGACATCATTCTTGCGTTTTTTGCACTCGTCCTGCTTGCAAATGCGGTACAGACGGTGCCTCGTCTCCTGCAGGAAAAGCTCGGCATTAACATTGCGTCACCGTATCTTGTAGCTGGTGTTGCGCTGACTGAAGACACGCCACTCGGCACCGAGGTGGTTGCTGTTGATGGCACCCCATACTATGAAGACTCAGGAGACACGACTGGCCCGTTGGGTGAGTTTCCACCAGGTGCTCTCCTTACAGTCACTGAAGGTCCCGATCGTGCGTTGGGTGGCGCGCGCTGGTGGTTTGTGCAGGCAGAAGATCCGCCCGCGGCGGGGTGGGTGCCGGAGAGCGCGTTATTACATGCGGGCGCATCAGGCTTTAACGTGTCTGGCCGCGTTGGGAGTAAGGCGCAGGTTGTGCTCGACAGCACCATGCGCGCTGTGCCAGGGGGTATCGCAAGAGCGGGGGACGCTGCAAAGGGGGCGCTCGGTACTGTTGTAGACGGCCCAGAGGAGGCGCACGGAAGCTCTTGGTGGTACGTGGCGCTCGATGGGGTGCGTGACGGTGGATGGTTGCCGGGAAGTGCACTGGTTGTTGCGAGTGATGCAGGTTTTCAAACAGGAAATAGTGTGCGGGCGGTGCATGCGACTGACCTCTATGCGAGTGCGGGCGGCGGTGTGCCGCAGGGCCTTGCAAAGAAAGGTTCCGACATGCGTGTTGTGGGTGGTCCACGAGAGGTGGGCGGCACGGTGTGGTGGCTCGTTGAAACAGAGGACGGTGTGCAGGGGTGGGTGCCGGAAAGCGCGCTTGAAGAAGGCGGGGTCAAGGGTTGGGCACGGGGTGTCGTGGGTGTACTCCTGGTGCTTGCGGTTATCTTTACCGTTCTGCTTTTGGGTGGCATTGTGTATGCGACTATCCGCACGAATCAAATTCGTGTGCGCGAGGCAGCACGTATTCGTGAAGCTATGCAGAAGAAGCTTGAACCAAAACGTAATGAACGGTGGGACAAGGTGGTGGAGCATGTGAAGTCAGACAACCCAAATGATTGGCGGGTTGCAATTCTCGAAGCGGACATACTCTTAGACGAATTGGTGACAAAGATGGGGCTCATGGGCAACACACTTGGTGAACGTTTGAAGCAGGCAGCCCGGGGTGATTTCCGTAGTCTAGATGCGGCATGGGAAGCCCATCGTACGAGAAACGAAATAGCCCACGCAGGGAGTGATTACGTGCTTACGAAGCGCGAGACGGAGCGAGTGATTGGTCTCTATGAGGAGGTGTTTAGGGAGTTTCGGGTGTTGTAGTTGCATTGTTGCAGCATTGTTTCTTCCGCTTGCAACAAACCGCCAGTACTGGCGGTTTGTTGCTGTTTGTTGCGGGGACTGGAATCGGTCACGAGTTGTTAAGTGTTGTTCGGGGCTACGCCCCTCAAACACTAAGCACTCTCGACCCCGCCTCGGCTGTTCCTCGCGCTAGGAAGTGCGCTCGGAACTTGCCTCCGGCTTGCAATTCCAGACGCAAGTTGCGTAGGCACCTTGCTTCCCTGCAACATGTACAAGAAAGACCGCCAAACAGCGGTCTTTCTTGTACATGTTGCGGGGACTGGAATTGCACCAGTGCCTCCAGGTTCTTTGATACTTCACGTTTCCGTAAAAGAATGGACTATACCACGATCCACGAGGGACCTTCCCATTATAGTCTCTGAACCTTCCGTTCGCATTGTGCGAAGGGCTTGGATGCTGATTGTCGAATCACATACCTTTTCAAACATTCGCATATACCCTCTCGGGTTGTGCTGTAGTGGTATGTGCTTAACGAGTTTCCAGCAGTTTCGGGAATTTTTCCACAGCATGTTGCCATGCTGGGTCACACTTTCGTATGAGCCTGGCGAGGTACTACTCCTCCACCCCGCAATTGCATCAAGTAATACGTTATCATTATCTGAACATGTGTGCAACTGTACTTGTACACATGTTAGCATGTCACATGCCTGTAAATACTGGTACAATATATCCATGGCAAACGTAACGGCGCGCACTAAGGCTCGGGCGCTACGACGATCCGGAGTGAGTATCAGAGATATTTCCAGGCAGCTTCAGCAGCCGAAGAGTACGGTTAGTTATTGGTGTAGAGGTATTGTACTGAGTAAAAAGCAGATAGTGCAGTTACATGCGAAGCAAGGCAGTGTTGGCACCAAAGCACTATTACATCATGCTGAAACACAACGAGCAGCAAGAAAGCAGCGTGAAGGGTTGGAAGCACGTGAAGGTGCTGCATTGCTTGGGGGTGTGGGAAAGCGAGATCTGTTGTTTTTAGGAATAGGTCTCTATTGGGGCGAGGGATACAAGTATGAGGGTTGTGAGTTTGGTTTTACAAATAGTGACCCCGACATGATGCGCGTGTACGTGCGTTGGTTATACAATGTTTTCGAGGTTCCCAGCAACTCGCTTGTGTGTCGAGTGAGTGTGAATGATATGCATGCAGACCGAGTTGCTGAGATAGAGAAGTATTGGCAGTTAGTCACTGATTTGCCACCTGAACAATTTACGCAAACCAGCCTTATACACACTGTGCGCAAAAAGCGGTGTGAAGACAAGACGCCTCACTATGGAACACTTCGAATCAAGGTGAAAAGTGGGACGTCGCTGAGGAATCGTGTTCTTGGAGCAATTCAAGCACTCGGTGAGATGGATAGATACGTGTATGCAAGTTAGTGTGGTCTATTTCGTCATATAAGATACATAGTATAAAAACCTGCCATGCCTACAGAATATAAGTTACTTACATTGCTCATGATGGCATGCATTGTTGTGTCGCCGAATGTGCACGCTGCAACGTATGGTGCTTTGCCGTCTAGAGCAGAGCGCCAACAGCAAGAGCTTCGCAGGGAAACGCAACAAGAGCAGTGGCTCATGACCTACTACGTGGGGTACCAAAACGGCTACCTTAAACCTGATGATATTGATTACTCGCTCATGACCCATGTTGTGGTCGGCGGAGTGGGGGTGAATACTGACGGCACACTCGATGAACATTGGCACCTGAATCCAAAAGATGGGCGTGACATGGCACGTGAGGTAGGGCGTCGTGCCGAACGAGCAGGGGTGAAGAAACTTGTGTGGCTTGGCGGACCAAATGAAGAAGACAAGTTCTACGCAGCTTCAAGCGATGCGATTCGTGCCACATTCGTTAAGAATATCATTACGTTAGTTGATGGACTTGCATATGATGGTGTAGACATTAACTGGGAACCGATACGCGAAAAGGACGAGGCACGACTGCTTGCCCTTGTGCGAGACTTGCGCAGGGCAGATCCGGATTTGATTATTACTGTTCCGGTAAACTGGGTGCCAAGCACCATACTTGCACGAAAAGACCTTTCTCTGTATCCAAAACTTGCGCAACATGCAGACCGCCTCTTTGTGATGAGCTATTCCATGGCTGGCGCATGGCCTGGTTGGGAGAGTTGGCATGGTGGTGCACTTGCCGGCGACTCAGTCACTACCCCGAGCTCAATTACCACCAGCATCTTTGCGTACACGAAGGCGGGAGTTCCTGAAGAGAAGCTTGGCATTGGTATTGGTACGTATGCCACCTGCTGGGAGTATCCTGTGCGCAAGCCCGACAAAAAGCTTCCAAACGGATTCTCGTCAAAGCAGATCGGCACCATGAGCATGCGCACTTTACTTGATGATTATTACAGTCGACGCTATGAGAAGTGGGATAGGGACGCGCACGTGCCGTACCAAACCTATACGCGCGCACGGGGCGACTGGGATTGCGGTTTCATCAGCTACGAAAATGAGCGTTCCATTGAGGATAAAATGGAGTACGTGCTCGATGAGGGTCTAGGCGGGGCAATGGTGTGGAATATTGGCACGGGTTATCTTCCCGATGAACGCCGTCGTGATCGTCACCTCTACCTTACGGCTGCATGGGAAGCACTGTTCGAGTAAGTGTTGAAGCGAATGACTAGTCGTGATACCCTGTCGGGTACTGTCGGGGTAGCTCAGTTGGTTAGAGCGTAGCACTCATAACGCTAAGGTCGTGGGATCATTCCCCACCCCCGACACAAAACAACGGAGCGGGATGCGATAGCATTCCGCGCCTATTGTTTGCGAAGGGGTGGGGAATGATTCCACGGAGCGTGTTCCGCCCGAAGGAAGGAACAGCGAGTGGCTGTCCAGGAATGCGAGCTGGTGTGGGAGCGTGCCGATGCGATTCGGTTTGAAATAATTACATAATTAATTACAGTATTAATGCTGTAATTCTTTCCACAGTATCATGCTGGAATATGTGGGGCAGAGTGCTACACTGGCTGTATATGGCACGTAGAACCTTAGGAGAACGCAATGTGCGCACGCTGTTTAAGATTGCAGGTGGCAAGAGTTATGCAATCACGCTACCAATTGAAGTGGTGCGAGCGTGGGGGTGGCAGGAACGCCAAAAGCTTCAGCTCACCGTCGACGAGAAGAAAAAGCGCATCATTGTGCAAGATTGGAAAAAGTAGAGGCGTGGTTGCATTTCCACGGCATTGGCACTATAATGCATGCTCAGTTGCTGTGTATGTCGCAGTAATATGTGCGCGAGCGGACGTAGCTCAACTGGTTAGAGCACCCGCCTGTCACGCGGGAGGTTGAGGGTTCAAGTCCCTTCGTCCGCGCAAAATGCCAAACCCGAAGCGAACAGCTTCGGGTTTGTGCAATTTTGCAGCAGGGCGAAGGGACTTGAAAGACGGAGCAGCGGGTCCCCACCCGTAGCGAAGCGGAGGGAAGGGGCTGCGAGCCGGGGTCGAGAGTGCTTGGTGTTTGAGGAGCAGCGCTCCGAACAACACCTAGCAACTCGTGACCAAGTCCCTTCGTCCGCGCAGAATGAACAATTCTCGGAAATACCGCTCATAAGGGCGGTATTTCTGGTTCACATTTTCAGCGCTACAAATAGGGACTTGAACTCGTACGGTGTGTGAGACAATTACGGTAGTGTGATGGCGCCGGCTTCCTTACTTGTAAGGGTACCGGGTGCAACCACACTGTTGTTGTGCTAGTGTGCCTACGTATGCGTATAGACAGAAGGCAGGGAATAGGGCTTATGCTCGCAGGAGCGGCGGTTATCGTGCTTGCCGGTGTGGTGGTGTTGGGGAATGGCAAGGACGGCGAGAATAGCTCCGGTGCTTCTACAACACCACCTGCTACGTCGAAATCGACAGCATCGACGACAATTGACGACCTTTTCTCTCAACCGCCCATCATCCCCGAGGCAAAGGTGAGTACAGAAGGATGGAAGACGTGTCGGAATGAGGAGTATGGGTGGGAGGTAAAGTATCCGGGGGAATGGTATGCATCTACTGGATCGCGCGAGATGCGCACGTATCTTCCAGACTCTACAATCATTTGTAACCATCGTTTCGTGAGCTTTACAAACGAGGAACCGAATGAGGCGTTAACTTGCACTGCATCGGAATGCGATGGTTACTACAGTTTTTCCATTAGATTTTTCGAAGACCGTGAATTACTTGGAACCAATACAAGAAACGCAACAAGCGTTGCATCGTTCGTTCCAGACAACAAGGACTACAGAAAACTGACATTACATAATACAGAGGCTGTTTGGATAACAAACACATATCCGTCACGCACCATTGATGACGTTTGGTTTCTACGTAACCAGGATGTGCATTGGATAACCTCAACAAATGTTAACCCTGCTTTAATGGAGACTGTTCTCTCCACCTTCCGGTTCCTCAAGAGAGCGAGTACAAGCGCCACTCAAGAATAGAATACACCCCGCTCCTCAAGCGGGGTGTTGTAAAAAGAACCATAAAACAGGAGCTACTTCCACAAAGGAGCGTTGACTACGAACGCCCGCGACGGGTCATCGAACCCTCCGGTCCACCCGTGTAGGGGCGAGGGTGGCAAGGTTATGTGCGTAATGAATGTGGCTCAACACAACATAGTTTCGTTGGTGAGCGAACGCGAAGGGGTCTACATTACGGTCATGCTACGAACGCTGGTTCGAACCGTCCCATAGTCCGCGCATCATACAGTTTGGCCCTAACGCGAATAGCATCGGGGCCTTACTGTATGACACAGCGGTGAGGGACTTGAACTGGTATACTGCGATGTATGAACAAGGTATATGTTGCTGGTATATCTGGCGCTGGTAAGACAACGCTTGCAAACTATTTGGAGTCGAAAGGCTACAGCACAGTAAGTGTAGATGAGTACCCCGGATTGTGTGTGTGGTACGACAAGGAGTCAGGGCAGAGAGTTGACCATGGGGCAGAACTCAACCAAACGTTCATACAGCAGCACCGGTGGCTCTGCGATGTAGACGCACTCAAACGAGCTGTCGTTGTCGGCAAGGATGTGCCACAGCGTGGGTACGGGCTGGGAAGTTTGCGCACGAGTTACCAAGTGACGACACAGGTCCTCCAATATACGGAATCACTTCGATAGGCGAGCTAAAGACTGTTCTGCAGGTGGACGTTAGTTATTGGCAACCCTGCACATGTGCGTACCATGTTGTGGTATCGTACTGCGAGCGGGAGCAAGCTCCTGTTGTGCGTTCTGTCAGTGTGTGGTCTTAGGAGAATCGTAGTTCAGGCGCTGCGCACATGTGTCGTGGTAGAATGTACAGCATGTCAGAAAAAGAATTGTTCAACATCGGTCTTGTTGTTTGTAATGTCGTATACCTCGTTGGTATTACATTCCTACTCTTCAAGTGCAAGAAGATTACCGCTGTACAGAAAGTCGTTTGGAGCGCGATTGCGCTTGTTGTGCTCTGCGTTGCGAACTACCTGCTGTTGTCGCTTTCTATACAGACGACCGCATCGGATGAAGCATGGATTCCTGTCATGGAGTCGGAGACGAGCGCTCTTCGCTAAAACAGCAATCAAGGCTGCTGTGTAGCAACACGTGTTGTATGGCAGGGCTGTAAGTGTGCACCCACCTGCAGGTATACTGTACGTGATGGAGTTCTTGCCAATTTTTCTGATTCTTGTGGCCTCGCTTGCATTCGGTGGCGCGTTCCACCGCTTTCATTTGCCGTGGGTGTTTGGCCTTATCGTCACTGGTATGTTGCTGGGTCCATTTGGCTTTAGCCTTGTCCAGCCGGATGGCACCTTGCGCTTTTTGGGCGAGCTTGGTCTGGTGTTTCTCATGTTCATGGCGGGCCTCGAAACGAAACTCTCTAGTTTCCATCGATATGGTTCGCACATCGCGTTTGTGGCAATAGCGCATGGTTTGTTGCCGTTTGCTGCAGGAGCATTCTTTGGTGCATTTGTTGGTCTCGACTCGGTGCCGGCTCTTATGGTTGGTGTGTTGTTTATGTCGTCTTCTGTTGCGGTAATCGTGCCAGCGCTTGAAGAAACAGGCATTATCGCAAGACGAGCAGGAAAGATAGCTGTCGCGTCAATTATGCTTGTTGATATGGCATGTCTCGTTATGTTGTCATTCTTGCTACAAACGGTGCAGCCAGAAACAACCATTCCGCTCCCGCTCTTCTACGTGCTCGTAGCAGTTGTAACGGCGGGGCTGTGGTATGTTGTGCCACGTATACGAGGGTTGTTTCCGCATCATGAAGATGAACGTGATCTATTTGAATCTGAGGTGCGCATTGTGTTTCTTATTCTGATGGGAACTGTTGTTATCTTTGAGATTCTTGGCTTGCACCACATCATTGCAGGGTTCCTCTCGGGGCTTCTACTCTCTGAGTCCTTGAAGAGTGAAGTGTTGATTGAAAAACTGCGCACAATGAGCTATGGCTTCTTTATTCCCGTGTTCTTTGTGTTAGTGGGTATGGATACTGATGTGTTTGCACTGGTTACATCAACATCGATTGGGCTCATTGCTGCGTTTTGTGTAACGGCGATTGTTATGAAGTATGGGAGTGCATGGTTAGGTGCACGAATGGCTGGTCTTGCACGCGCAGAAGCACATGTTGTTGGTATTGCAGCGGTTCCACGTCTTGCAACAGCACTCGTGATTGTACTTGTGTCAGTTGAGTACGACATCCTCACGCCGGTGTACGCCGCTGCAGTGCTTGTGCTTGCGATGGTGACCACGGTGTGTGCGCCACTTGCGTTGCGTCGCCAACGCTTCTTTTCTTAGACGCTATCCCCACGCGCAAAAACATGTTGGGTGCTGGGTGCTGGTATACTAGTACCATGTTTGGTAGTAAACGTGGAAAGCCACAGCCACAGTCGTCTGATGTGCCCGACATGTGGAGTGTTGGTGGCGGGCAGGTTACTTCGCAGTCACAATCTGCTGCAACGCCAGTACCAACACCTGCGTCATCGCCTACACAGCCCGCACCCACTCCAACGTCGGTGCCGCCGGAACCAGTTCAACAAGCGCACACGGCACCACAGCAACGGTCTGCGTCTCCGGCCTCACCAATTCCAGCGCGTCAGCAAAGTGCTGTGGCAGCAAGCGTTGCTGCAAGTAATGAGCCTGCACGCATCGTGCCACATCGTTCAGAAGAAGGTGTCGTGTCTCGACAAGGGCATCAAGACGCAACCTTGTTTGTGCAAGGGGTGTTAAATGAGGCAATTGTTCGCGGTGCGTCAGATGTGCACTTGGAGCCGCGAACAGACGATTTTCACATCCGACTCCGTATCGATGGGGTGCTGCATGAGTACATGCAGCGACCCTTTGAAGAGTATAGCGCCGTGTTGAATACCATAAAAGTACTGGCGGATGTTGATATCGCTGACCACGCACTCCCGCAAGATGGCCACATTGAGATTGCGGCTGGGCCAGCAGTGTCCGGCGTTAGTGGCGCAGCTGTGACGAGTCCACATGTGTATGATGTGCGTGTCTCTACTTTTCCATCAGTAAATGGTGAAGTGGTGGTGATGCGACTTTTGAACCGTTCCGACGCCCTCCTTACGGTTGACGCGCTTGGTATGGATCAGGAATCTCTGGCCTTGGTGCGCAAGATGATTGTAAGCTCGTACGGCATGGTGCTTGTAACCGGTCCAACTGGTTCAGGAAAAACCACGACGCTATATTCGTTATTGCGGGAGTTGAAGAGTTCAGAAAAGAACATGATTACGCTTGAAGATCCTATCGAGTTCCATCTTGATTGGATGCGACAGTGTGAGATAAAAGAAGAACGTGGCTTTACCTACGAGCGTGCAATGGCAGCAGTGTTGCGTCAGGACCCTGACGTGCTTATGGTTGGCGAGGTACGCGACGCGCAGACCGCAGAGTATGCGGTGCGTAGTGCACTCGTGGGGCATCTGGTGGGATGTACTATTCATGCAAATACTGCAACCGGCACCCTTGCGCGGTTGTTGGATTTGGGTGTGCCACGAAGCAGCCTATCGCATGCCTTGAATGGTGTGATTGCGCAGCGTCTGGTGCGGCGGACGTGTGATTCATGCAAGGCACCGTATGAGCCGGATCCGTTTTACCTTGCGCACTTTGGGCTGGAACCGGGGCAGCAGACGCTCTACAAGGGGGTGGGGTGTGACGCGTGTCACAATACTGGGTATCATGGTCGTACAGGAATTTACTCGGTAATGCTTATTACTGATGAATTGCGCAGCATGATTTTTGAACAGCGCTCGCTCGTTGATGTGCAGACAGCTGCGATTGAGCAGGGTATGCGAACACTTAAAATGGATGCAGTCCAGAAGATGTTGCAAGGACTTACGACACCTGAAGAAGCAGCCCGTGTTATCTAGCTGCGGCGGCTATACTACATGCCTGTGTGTAGTATAGCTTGTGTCATCTTCCTGCACAGAGTAGGATACTGGTATCAATACAATAACTGTCATGCAAGCACTATTTTCATTTAAAAAGAAAAAACACGTACTCATTGTTGAAGATGATGTACGCTTGCGCGCATCAGTGCGTGAACAGTGCGAGGCACATGGGTTTGTGGTACACGAGGCAAGTGATGCAAGTGCTGTATTGCCGCTCTTGGTCAAGCAGGTGCCGGACATCATGATTCTCGACCTTATTTTGCCCCTCAAGGATGGTGTGACGTTGCTGGAAGAGGTGCGTAAGGAGGGGTATGAGTTTCCAGTGCTTATTTTGTCGAACCTGCTGGGCTCGGATGACTTGCGACAAGACGCAGAGCGTTTGGGTGCTGCATTCTTTAACAAATCATCCATTTCACTTGATGAAATTGTGAAAGAAATCAAAAAACACACATAACACAATGTACCATGGGATTATTTGGCTCACTCTTCGGGAAGCAACAACATACAGTGGTGGTAGTGGAAGACGACGTTTCGCTGCGCCGGTTCCTTGCAGAACAACTTACTGCTCGTGGGATGCAGGTGTTTGAAACGGGGGATGGAGCGAAGGCGGGGGAGATTATAGCGGAAAAGCACCCAGAGTGTGTCATCCTTGATGTTATGCTGCCAGGAAAGAATGGCATGCAAGTCCTTGCGGAGCTACGTGCGGTTGACCAGAGTACGCCGGTTATCGTGCTTACCACCCTCTCGGGCGAGGGTGGCTTGCGGATTGAGGCACAAAAGCATAATGCGGTGTTTTTGAACAAGGCCGACACAACGCTCGAGTCGGTCGTTGATATGGTAGAGCAGCAAATAAAGTAATTGTATATCTATGGCGGTACCTCACGGCTCAGACCCTCATGCCATACTCTTGCGTGTGATTGCGCACGACCTTCTCTCGCCTTTGACTGCGATTAAGTGGCAGTCAGAGCTTTTGGGCGGTAAGCATGTCTCGCGAAAAAAGCGACAAGCCTACATCGAGAATATTCGCACCTCCAACCAGCTTGGAATTATGATAGCAAAGCACGCGCACATTGCCGGTGCTGTGCTCACGAAGACCTACCATCCAGAAGCACGTACGGTATTGCGTAGTCAGGTTGTCGCTGATGCGTGCGAGGCTTTGGCACCCCAGTTTGAGCGTCACAACGTCTCGCTTGCAACGAATTGCACGGCTGACGTTGCTGAGCATTCGTACGATCCGGCACTGCTTGCACTTATGGTGTGGGCAACTGCAAAACTCTTTTTAAGTGATGCGCCGGCGGGTGCATCGGTTCGAGTGGGTGGCGTTGCGTATTCAAACAACGGAAGTGGGTATCGGGTGGTGTTTGAGAGTGCAGACCTGCAAAACAAGGATGACATATTAGTAACCCTGAAAGAGGGGGTGCCTCGAAACAGTCTCGATCAGAGCTATGTATTCGCACTCTTGCTTGGAGCCGTTGCGGAGTATCTTGGCAATGTGCACATAGAGCCCGAGATGTATCAAGGTGCACTGCGCGTCGCACTTGTCTTTGCAGACGCATCTGTATAGGAAGCAGTACACGATGGTGAGTGGCTGCACAACACGCTTGTTCGTGCACCCAACGATGCTGTAGCATGTAGGTAATGAAACGACATGTGTGGCTTTTCATGTTGGGTGGTGTTGCGTTGTGTGTGGCCGGCTTTCTTGTATGGAACTCGTCTCAAGAGGATGGGCTGCCAGCATATGAATCGCTCTTGGTTGAGCGCGGTACAATTGCACATGTAGTGAGTGTCACCGGGCACCTTGAGCCCACTGTGCGCCTTGAGCTCGCGTTTCCGGTTGGCGGTATTATTGAGAATATATCTACACAGGAGGGTGTGTATCTGGGCGCGGGCTCACAAATCGCAACACTTCGCGCGACAGAAGAGCAGGCGGCTGTACGTGAGGCAGAGGCACGGCTTGCGCGCGAGCAAGCACTCTATGAAGAGCTTGCCGCCCCGTTACGGGGTGTTGCCGTTGCAGTAGAAGATGCAAAGGTAACGCAAACGTCACAAGCCGCGCGCGCTGCAGAAGATAGTGCAGTTGTGGCACTTGCTCGCGCATTCGTGTATGCGGATGATGCGCTCCATGAGGAGGTCGATGAGCTCTTCGACGAGGGTGGCGGCAGTCGGTTTGGTATTGCATATCAGTCTGGCAACACCACATACTACATTCAAGATGACTACACCACGTCGCGCCAATTAAACGAGCGTCGCGAAGCTGCCGAGCGAGCCCTCATCTCACTTGAAGCACGTGCTGAAGAAGGTGATATTGCTCAAGCACTTGTGAATGCAGACACAGATTTACGCACGATAGAAGCATTTATTACGCTTCTTGCGCGCACCGTAAACGACTACGTTGGTGACACTGTTGCGAAGCAAACGGTGTACGATGCGTTTCAGACTACCGTTGCAAGTGCACGTACCTCGCTTGCAACAGCGCGCAGTGAAGTTGCAGGTGCGCGCAGCACGCTCGTGCAGGCTGCTGCAGCTCGAGCACGCAGTGAAGAAGAACGAACTCTTGCCGCCGCCGGCGCATCGAGCGAATCACTTCGTACACAACAGGCCGCAGTCACACTCGCAAGGCGGGCAGTGGAGCTCGCAACCGCTCGCGCAGCACACAAGGTGTTGTTTGTGCCGGTGTCGGGGCGCATCAGTCGGATTGAAAAGGAGGTGGGTGAGACGGTGCAAGCATATGTTCCAGTGGTTGAACTCATTGCAGATGATGATGTGTACGAGGTTGAAGCATACATTCCCGAAGCAGACATCGCCGAGGTTGCATTGGGTGACCAGGCAGCGATAACCTTCGACGCGTTCAGGCGCGATCAGGTCTTCAGTGGTGAAGTGATGCGTATCGCACTCACCGAAACCTTGCGCGAAGGTGTGCCAACATACAAAACAACGCTTGTTGTGACGAGTGTGCCAGACACAGCGCTCGTGCTCCGCCCCGGTATGACAGCAGACATTGACATCACGACCGATAGTCGTGCGGATGTACTCTCCGTACCAACTCGCAGCGTGCTCTCTAAAGACGGCTCTTCCTATGTGCGGGTAGTTGTGGGTGGTGCTTTTGTTGAGCGATCAGTTGAAACCGGTTTGCGCAGCAGTATGGGTACGGTCGAAGTATTGCAGGGGCTTCGTGAGGGTGAGGAAGTTGTGCTGTATATTGAAGATGAGTAATGCCTATGGCGGGCACACCACTCATCGAGGTCAATAATCTTGCCAAAACGTATCCGGACGGCACGCATGCACTCCGGAGTGCAACGTTCTCGATTCACGAAGGTGAGTTTGTTGCGATTATGGGGCCATCTGGCTCTGGCAAATCAACACTGCTGCATATTCTTGGCTTTCTTGATCCCCAGACTGAGGGTACCTTTCGCTTTCGCGGTGAATCGTCTGACTCTATGGCATCAGACGATGTGGCACGCATTCGGAACGAGTCTATTGGATTTGTGTTTCAACAGTTTAACCTCCTTGCACGCCAAACGGTGCTTGAAAATGTCTACCTTCCGCTCTACTACAGCTCGGTGCCTCGCAAAGCATGGCGCGAGCGCGCGAGTCGCGCCATTCACGAAGTGGGGTTAGGGCACAGGATTGACCACCAGGCGTATATGCTCTCCGGTGGTGAAAAGCAGCGCGTGGCGATTGCACGCGCGCTTATTAATGAACCCGCACTCATTTTTGCTGATGAGCCAACTGGCAACCTTGATTCTGCTGCTGGGTCTGTTGTTCTTGATATTGTGCACCGTTTGCACGACAGTGGACATACGGTGATTTTGATTACCCACGACCCCGAGGTTGCGGAACATGCGAAGCGCACAATTTATGTTCGAGATGGCGCGGTGGAGCGAGATACGGGTGCGTAAAAAGTTTCACTGTTCAATTTACAATTATCAATCAAAATCCAAGACGTAAGAAGCAAATGAAAAACAATGTGTCAAAAAGAACTTTAAACTTTGAATCTTGAGAACTCATTGAAAATTGAAAATTGCAAAACTGAACATTTCCATGCACTTCCTTAACACACTCGAACTTGCACTACGCGGCTTAGGCACCAAGCCGTCTCGCACCTTCCTCACGCTTCTTGGGGTAGCGATCGGTGTTGCGGCAGTGATCGCTATTGCATCATTGGGTGCTGGAGCGCGGGCGCTTATTGTGGACGAAATCAGCGGGCTTGGGGCAGATGTCATTGCGGTGCAGCCAGGCAGGGAACCTTCAGGGTTTGCAGATATCGCAAGTACACTCTACGCCGAAACACTCACCCAAGAAGACATTGATGCGGTACTGCGAAAAGAGAACGTACCACATGCGGTGGATGCACAACCATTTGTCCTTGTTCCTGGCGCGGTCTCGTTTGAGAACGAGACATATTATCCACAAATCATTGGCGGTAGTGCTGCATTTTATGAGGAGCTCTTCGACATACACCCTAGGGCGGGGGTGATGTATGGTGAAAGCGAAATACGCGAACTCGCGAGTATCGCTGTTATTGGCTATAAGGTGAATCAAGAGCTCTTTGGCGATCGCTCAGGTTTGGGCGAGAAAATAACCATTAGCGAGCGCAAGTTTCGGGTCACAGGGGTGCTCCCCAAGCTCGGCCAGGTGGCATTTGCGAATGTCGATGAAATGGTCTTGATTCCGCACACGACCGCACGCACCTACCTACTTGGCCAAAAGCACTTCAATGAATTTATCGTGCGGGTCGATGATCCAAGTAATGTGCCCCGTACCGAGCGCGACATCGAGCGCACCCTGCGCGAGCAGCACGACCTTGAAGAGGGTGATGATAATGACTTTGTGATACGCACGCCATCAGCGTTGATGGAGCAGGTGGGCACTATTCTCAGCACGCTCACTATCTTCCTGTCTGCGGTCGTTGCGGTGGCGCTTCTGGTAGGTGGTATCGGCATTATGAACATTATGCTGGTGTCGGTGACTGAGCGAACGAGAGAGATAGGATTGCGCAAAGCGGTAGGAGCAACAGATAGTGATATTATGGTGCATTTTCTGCTTGAGGCAGTGACTCTTACATTACTCGGTGGCGTTGTGGGTATACTTGGTGGTGCGAGTATTGCGTATGGTGCGAGTATTGCGATTCGTGCATTTTCTGCGCTTGAGTGGACGTATGTATTTCCTGTGGGTGCGGCAGGTATTGGGCTTGTTTTTTCTGCAGTGATTGGCCTGGTGTTTGGGATGTACCCTGCCCGAAAGGCGTCGCGGAAGAGTCCCATGGAGGCATTGCGGTATGAGTAGTCGCAAGGTGTTTGGGGCACCTTTCATGCTACACTGTTGGTATGAGTAAGTCTATTCATGTAGAGCCATTCACCTTTTTTCAAAAACTCCTTGTCGTGATAGGGACGCTTGCTGTGCTTGGTGCACTTTGGTACTTCACGCAAGGGCGTGCGGATACCACAATAGGGCTTACACTGACCACTAACACAGCGCTTGAGAGTGGCCTCGTTGCTCATTGGACGTTTGACGGGGGGTATGTTTCAGGGAATATACTCTATGACCGTGTTGGTGCAAAAGAAGCAACTCTCGCAACGTCAAGTGAGATATTGTATGCCTACTCCACAACGACATACACAAGCAATACCAGCACGACCTTCAATACGTCCGCAACAGCCGTATCGGTGACGGTTGAAGCCTGGGGTGCTGGCGGTGGAGGCGGGGGAAATGGTTTTTTTGAATCAAGTGGTGGTGGGGGTGGTGGTGGTGGGGAGTATGCCAAGATCAACGCCTATTCCGTGTCAGCCAGTACCGGCTATACGGTCGTTGTAGGGAATGGCGGTAGTGGTGGCACTAGCGGTGGTGCGGGCGGTGACAGCTATTTCAATACAGTCGGTACGCTTTTGGCAAATGGCGGCGGCGGCGGCGGTAGAGCGGGTTCTTCGGGCGGCACGGGCGGCACGGGCGGTGTGGGTGATGTGACCTATAGTGGTGGTAGTGGTGGCAATCCTGGCGCCGATGATACTGGTGGCGGAAGCTCCGCGGGTACGGGTGCAAACGGTGCCGATGGAACGACGTCAGCAGGAGGTACCGCCCCGACAGGTGGCGGTAATGGGGGCAATCCGGGAGGTAGTTCGGGCTCTACGCCTGGTGGTGGCGGTGGTGGTGACGATGCTGGTACGTTTGGCACCGCATCTGGAGGTGCAGGGGCAGATGGCAAGATGGTGATTGTCGAGAAACGAACCAATGGGACGTTAGAAATTGCTCCCGAAGCTGATTTTGGTCCAATTGGTCAAGCGTACAATGTGCAGGGTACAGGTGATTATATTACTGTTGGTAATGTGGGCTCTGGCATTCAAACCCTCGCCTTCTGGTTTAAAACCGCTTCGAGCACCCAACACCTTATTGACCTGAATGGTACTGCATATGTATGGCTCAACGGTGGCACCCTTACCGCGACTGGCATTACCTCACCTACAACCTACGTTGACGGTGTTGGCACCACCACAGTCCCCGTTGATGATAATTGGCATCATGTCATCATCACAACCAGCAGTGGTATCAATGTGTCTGACATGGACATTGGTCGTGTTACAGGTCAGGGGATTGCGGATGCCAGTTTTGATGATGTGCGAATGTATTCGCGCATACTCTCGGCAGACAACATTGTTCGGTTGTATGCATTAGGAAATACGACACGAATTGCGACGAATGTACTCACAAATCCTGCGCTCGAAATTGGTCTTCTCGCACACTGGACATTTGAAAATTCCATGCCCGCGTACTATACGGCAACTGAACGCGTGTATCCATCTCGTGGTTCTGCAGGGTATGTGGCAACGTCCACACAAACCACGTCATTGGTAACAGCGTTTTCAGACCTTATTACAGGCTCGCTGGAGTACGACAGCACTAATCAGGTGGTGTACGCTGGAACCGTTGATGAGGCGGTTCCTATTATTTATCCATACTATGGTGACGTGTACTATTGTCGACCCAATGGCGATGGTGATGGTGATGGGTTGTGTGAAACAGGTGAATGGACTATGTCGTATTCAGGCAGCGGTGGTGCAGGGTATGTTGCACTCCTTCATGACCCTATTCATAATGTGATGTATAAGGGGCGTTATAATACATTAAATAGTGATGCGTATATACAAGTCTGTGAACCAGGGGCGGACGGCGTTTGCGCTCAGGCGGAATGGGGGAATACGTACAACTGGGGACCGGTTGATTCTATCTATTCCTTTGGTATGGATACAACAAATAGTGTGATATATGTTGGTGGCGGGAACGATGTGGGGGAAGACAGGATAGCTTATTGTTCGTTGGACACTATTTCGGTGTGTGGTAGTGGGGATTGGGCGGATTCGTATACTGGCGGAACTCGTACCAATGTCGCTAATATTATTTTTGATGCGACGCATGAAGCGTTGTATGCAGGCATGCGCGGTGAAACAACAAATAAGGATCTTGTGCTTATGTGTCGACCGAGTGTTGATGGTGATGCAGATGGCATTTGCGAATCAGGAGAATGGTCTCAGTCTTTTGCTAGCACCTCACAGGGAGTGGTTGGTATGGGATTGGACACTAAGCGTTCAGTTGTATACATTGGCACCGGTATCGAAAATGGTTCCGCAACCGCTGAAGCTTACTATTGCGATACATCCGCACAAGCAAACGGGGTGTGTGATGCGAGCAGTGAATGGAATCTTGCATTCACTGGTTCGAACCCTGCAGTGTCAGCTTTCGCGTACGGTGAGAATATCGATGTGTTGATGCTTGGCGAAGGTGACCTAAATGATGGGCAGTATGCTGACACACATACCTGTGCACCTGCTCATTCTGGTGATGGTGACGGTGTGTGCGAGCCTGGGGAATGGACACAGGTGTACAATGACACAGTTGCAGAGGCTGCGTATGATGCAACCTATGACCCTAAGAATCGTACGTTTTACTGGGGGCGTGGGAGTATTGAAGTTGGCTCACCAAGGCATGCGGATGTGCTCGCAACAGTATTTAACTCCACTGTTCCTGTTGGGCTTGGTATGATAGGACAAGGTGTCACAATGAATACATCTCAAGCTGGCGCACTGTACTCACAATACTTAAGTGTAGCTGATGCAACCACCACCATGAAGACAGTGGCTTTTTGGGTGTCAGTAGAGGATCTCGCATCACAACTACTGATGCAGATAAACGCCTCGGACAAGATAGAGACTAACGGTTCTGGCACAGTGCTTGCAACCAGTTTTCCTGCAGCTACAGTTTATGTGGATGGAACGGTGGGTGGTGCCCTGAGTGACTCCGGTTGGCACCATGTCTTGGTCACCGATACCACTGGTGTCGCACCAAGTGGCATGACTATCGGCAAAGCGACACTTTCCGCATCGTTTGACGATGTGCGACTGTATAATCGCGTGCTCAGCACAAGCGAAATAACACGTCTTCATTCTCTTGGAAATACCTTCAAGTAGTACTGTCACGAACATTATCATAAAGGCTGGTCTGTTGAGGTAAACTCTTGATGGGTGCAGATACTGATAACTTGTGTGTGAACGTTTGTTAGAGTTGAGCGGTGAGGGTTATTTGTGTATATACACTAGGTCCACGCATTCTGTAATTACATCCAATTTCTTCGTGAAAAGAAGAATGCTGCCGCACCCATTGCGACTGCGGCAACAAGGGCGATGGTGGAAAAAGCGTGCGGGGATTCAGAAAAAGGCAAGGGTACGTTCATACCATACAGCGACCCGAGAATTGTCGGGATGGTGAGGATGATTGTGAGCGAGGTCAAGAGTTTGATGACACCGTTTAGATTGTTCGTCACGATTGCGGTGTAGGAGCTTCGAATATTCTGAATCGTTTTCAAATTTGCCTTTGCGCTCTCGACGATCTGCTGGTTTTCGAGCTGGATGTCCTCCACAAGGTCGCGGTCGTCTTCGTACAGCTCCAAGTGTCCCTGCGTAAGCACGGTGCGCAATGCGGTATGGGTGGGGGTGAGTGCGGCAAGAAAGTCGTTTAGGGTCGTTTCAAAGTTGACCAAGCGGACAATGTCCGCATTTTTGATATTGCGCAGGTTCACGCGGCTTTTCTGTACGTTGCGCCGTATCGTCACCAGGGTGCGACGGTACGCGTCGTTCACGGCCTGCGTGAGGTGGAGGAACAGCTTCGTGCGCTGTGTCGTGTACAAGGTCTTTTTCCCCTCGATGTAGGTGTTGAGAAATGCGGGATGTGCGCGCGACAGGGTGAGGACGGCGGTTGGGGTGACCGCAAGCAAGATGGGTATCGTACCCATTTCACCATTGGTTTCGTGCGGGAAACGGGTGAAAAAATACGCAACCCCGGTTTCGTCTTCAAAACGGGGCACCTCGTAGAAGTCGACCGCATCGCCCAAGAGACCTCGGTCAAGACCTAGGGCGTGTGCGAGCGTGTCGAGCTCTTCGTCGCTTGGGTTTTCCGCGTGTACCCAGGTGCCTGGTCGGATATCCTCGCGCACTTCAAGTGCCTCTTCCTTTTTTGAGCGGAAGTAGTTGGTAATCATGCTCCTGTTGTACCATACACACCCGCCTTCCCGCCACCAAAAAAGACCCCAGGGGTAGTTTTTGGTGGCGTGCTATACTTGCAGCTATGACACCGCAATTAAAACGAGTATGTGGCTGTGTGCCGTTTCGGCGCTCTCAAGATGGTGTTGAGCTTCTGGTGGTGCGCAATATCTTTGGTGAACCACATTGGGAATTCCCGAAGGGTGTGCAAGAAAAAGGGGAGAGTGATGAAGAGACCGCACTTCGCGAGCTCAAAGAAGAAACGGGCTTGGTGGGCACGCTTGGCAGCGCATTGCCTGAGGAGCACTACGTGCGCAGGATCCCCGGCACCCCTGAAGAGTCGCGCACACTCGTGTACTTTCTGTGCGAGCTCACCGCAGACAAAGAACCAACCCTTGCCGAGGATGAGGTCGATGCATATCGCTGGTGTACTCCGGCAGAAGCTGCTGAACTGGTGACGTACGAGAGCATGAAGCGTGTTGCGCGCGCTGCTTCAGATTACATGTAACCTACTACTTGTAGATTACAGTACTTTCCATGGTCTGTGCATGGGTGGTAGTATGTGAATATGAGGGAGTTCAATCGGGATGCACTTCGCGTGCTCTACTTCGACGAGAGAAAATCTGCAGCAGAAATAGCTGCGCTCGTTGGCTGCTCTGTCAATTAAGGTGTGCTACTGGCTTCAGCAATGGGATATTCCCAAGCGCTCTGTTAGCGAAGCACTCTATGTGAAGCATAATCCTGGCGGTGACCCTTTTTCCGAGCGCAACCTCGATACTGGCGATCTCTTTCTATTTGGACTCGGCTTGGGTTTGTATTGGGGCGAGGGAACAAAGAGCAACAAGTATGCCGTGTGATTGGGTAATACTGATCCTAGTTTGTTACGTGCCTTTATTACCTTCCTCAACCGTTGTTATGGGGTAAAGCAAAGTGCGCTACGTATAGGCTTGCAAGTCTTTAATGACATTGATATAGAAAAAGCTGTTCAGTACTGGTCACAACAGTTGGGGATTGAGCGCAGTCAATTCTGTAGACCAACCATATCACCCTCGCAGAGTACTGGAACGTACCGCAAGCGCTCTGAATATGGGGTTGTAACGTTGTACTTCAACAATACAAAGCTACGCAATCTGTTGGTCAATAGGATTGCTGAATTGCAGGATCTGTATTAGACTAGAGACTCTGCAAGAAGTGCTGACATCACATATAGTCAGTATTTATGTAGAAAGCCGAGATAGCTCAGTAGGCAGAGCACTCCCATGGTGAATTTTTGCCCACATGTGTGGAAACGCAAATGTGAATCCCGAATAACGGTTAATAGCTTGACGGAGCCAAGACCGTGGCGACAGGAGGTCGCCCGAACGACTGACAAGGGAAGCTACACAACGATTGTTGCATGCTTAATATACAGTCTAGTCCTCACCCATAACGTAGGGAATGAGTAGTGAAAGTGAGGTAGGAGCGAAGGGAGAGGTCCCGGGTTCGAATCCCGGTCTCGGCTCAGAGTACACAAGGTGTGATGAAAAAATACTAGTATTAATTACGTAATTAATACTAGTATAAATACTAGTATTTTTTCACGCCGCCTTAGCTCAGTTGGTAGAGCAACACATTCGTAACGTGTAGGTCCGGAGTTCGAATCTCCGAGGCGGCTCAGCATAAAAACGACCCCTGGGGTCGTTTTTCTTTGTGGTTACTGATGGTGAGCCTCACTCATACCCCAGACGGTCTGTCGTTCGTGCAGAAGCTTCCAACGTTGAGCTTGGGAGTGTGTATGGTATCGATTCTTATCGCCTTTGCGTTGGTACACGTGCAGCCCAAGCTTCCTGAGCGATTGGTGCACGTGGCAATGGTGTTGCCGCTCGTGCCGCTTCTCCTTGCGGTGGCAGGATACGCAGCCGCTTATGCTACCTCAGGCAGTGTGTACATTCTCTACCCGTAAGCATCTACCCGTAAGCAAAAACTACCCCTGGGGTCGTTTTTCGTTTGTTATCGCATCGGTGTGCTATACTCCTTCCCATGCAAAGCGAAGAGGCAACAATGCGTGTGGCAGAGATTGAGGCAGCGATGTGCCAGCCCGACTTTTGGAACGATCCGCAGAAGGCTCAGGAATTGATCGCGGAAATGAACGACCTCAAAGCAGTCGCCGAAGGCGGCACTCCGTACGACAACTGCCGTGCGGCGGTTTCTATCTATGCGGGTGCCGGGGGTGATGATGCTGAGGATTTTGCCGGTATGCTGTTTCGGATGTATCAGAAGCTCTGTGAACGAAAGGGGTGGGGTATGTTCATGCTCCACGAGCACGAGAACAACCATAACGGCTATCGCAATATTTCCTTTGAGGTAGAAGCCAGGGGTGCGTACAAAGAGCTGCGGGGCGAGTATGGTGTGCATCGGTTGGTACGTATCTCACCCTTTAACTCGAATGCAAAACGCCATACGAGCTTTGTGTTGGTGGAGGTTTTGCCGGTTATCGAAAAACCAAAACTTGACATTCCTGAGAGTGATTTGGAGGTTGCCTTTGCAAAAAGCTCTGGCCCGGGCGGGCAGAATGTGAACAAGCGTGAGACTGCAGTGCGTATGGTGCATACACCAACCAACGTTGCGGTGCATGTTGAGGGTGAGCGCAGTCAAGAAGCCAATCGAGAAAAGGCGCGGGCGCTTATTGAGGCCAAGCTCTTGCGTAGATTGGAAGAAGAGCACAAAGAAACCCTTGAAGAGCTTACAACTGACCCGGGGAAAATTGAGTGGGGAAGTCAGATACGCTCGTACGTACTGCACCCATACCAAATGGTGAAGGATCATCGTACGGGAGTAGAGACAAGTAAAATCGATGATGTACTTGAGAAGGGCGAACTCGACGAGTTTTTGATTGCCGGCAGCGAGTTTGTTGCATAGCATTTCGGTCGTCTGCTGTGCTATACTTTTGTTGATGCAAGGAGTCGTTCTGTTGTAAATTGTTGGGGTCCTACCCCCTACAATCTACCCCCGCAACCTTCTACACATGATTTACTTCGACAACGTCACCAAAGAATACGCCGATCGTTCGCGTGCCCTCGAAGAGGTGACGCTTTCCATACAACCTGGCGAATTTGTTTCTATTGTTGGCCACTCCGGCGCGGGCAAAACCACACTCCTGAAGTTGCTCTTGGTTGAGTCACGGCCGAGTGACGGAACGGTGTACTATCAAAGCACCGATATTCATCGCCTGCGCCGTGGTCACCTCACAAAATACCGCCAGCGCATTGGTACGGTGTTTCAAGACTTCCGGTTACTCCCTAATCGCACAGCCTACGAAAATATCGCGTTTGCTATGGAGGCAGCGGGTCGTGCTGACGACGAAATTGAGACCGATGTGCCCTATGTCTTGGAGTTGGTAGATTTGCGCGACAAGATGTGGAGTTTCCCCCGTGAGTTGTCTGGTGGCGAGTTGCAGCGCGTGGCAATCGCTCGTGCAATCGTTAATCAGCCGGACCTGATTATTGCCGATGAGCCTACGGGCAACCTGGACCCCATTAATACGTACGAGATTGTGCAAATCCTTCGAAAAATAAACGATCTTGGCACAACGGTGATTCTTACGACACATAACAAGGGTGTTATCGACAATCTTAACAAGCGCGTCATCACGATGGATTCCGGAAAGGTGGTTCGCGATGATGCTACCGGACGGTATGTGTTGTAGCTATTGATATAGCTGTTAGGTGTTATAGTTTTTTCCATTTTCTATTCTCCTTTTCTTTCCTATGTTTCTTTCATTCCGTAGAATACTTCGTACCGGTTTCATCAATTTTTGGCGCAATGGCTTTGTGTCGGTGTCGTCTGTGGTGGTGATGTCGATAACGCTTTTTGTGCTCGGTTCGCTGTTCTTTTTGAACGCGCTCATGGACTCGTCGCTCATGCTCCTGAAGGAAAAAGTGGATATAAACGTCTACTTCGTAATGGACGCCACAGAGGAAGACATAAACGAGGTGTTTGAACGCGTAAATGCCTTGCCAGAGGTGGTGAGTGCTGACATTACAACACGTGAAGAAGCGCTGGAGCGCTTCAAGGCGCGGCACGAGGATGACGCGCTTACCACACAGGCACTCGACGAGCTTGGGGACAATCCGCTTCTTGCGTCACTTTCAATACGAGCACAAAACCCAAGCGACTACGAGCGCGTAAACACGTTTCTTGAGGAAGATGCCAGCACCCTCAGCACTGAAGGTACGTCGGTTATTGCAAAGGTAAACTTTGTTGACAATAAGGCAGCAATCGACAAGTTGCAGGAGATTATCGAAGGCGTGGAAACATTTGGACTTGTGGTTGGGCTCGCGCTCATTATCGCGTCAATCGTGATTGTCTTTAACACGATTCGAATGGCAATCTTTATTTCCCGCGAAGAGATATCGGTCATGCGCCTGGTGGGTGCGAGCGACTACTATATTCGTGGTCCATTTGTCATTGAAGGGGTCATGTACGGTGTGATTGCTGCGATTCTTACACTGGTCGCATTCTATCCACTCGCGCTCTGGTTGGGGCCAACTACACAAGCATTCTTTGGGAATATTAACCTGTTCACCTACTACACCAGCAACTTCGGCGAGATATTCCTTACTATCATGGGTACGGGCATGTTTTTGGGCGCGCTGTCGAGTTATCTGGCGGTGAAAAAGTATTTGAGGGTGTAAGGGTGCGTGAAGTGTTAGATTAGTCACATGTGTAGTGTTTCAAGAATTAAGGTGTAAGAATTAGGAGTTATGGGATGTGACTGCGCAACGTGCATTTCAAGTACAATTCTTAATTCTTACTTACTAATTTTCGACATGAAAACTTGAAGTATATGACCGCAATACGTAAAGAAAACAGTAAAACCTCGCCCAACACCAAATACATATTCGTCGTTGGCGGCGTTATGTCCGGTGTGGGAAAGGGTGTTGCTACGAGCTCAATGGGTACTATATTAAAGGCGCGTGGTTTCAGTGTGACAGCATTAAAGATTGACCCCTACATCAATGTGGATGCAGGCACCATGAACCCCACGGAGCATGGTGAGGTTGCGGTACTTTCTGACGGTGACGAGTGCGACCAAGACATGTGCAACTATGAACGCTTTTTGGACACATCGCTTACGAGTGATAACTACATGACAACCGGGCGCGTGTATCGCACGGTTATTGAGCGAGAGCGCAATCTTGAATACAAGGGTAAGTGTGTGCAAGTGGTGCCACATATCCCAGAAGAGGTCATCCGACGCATCAAATGCGCGGTGAAAAAGTCTTCAGCTGACGTAGCAGTGATTGAAATTGGCGGTACAGTGGGGGAGTACGAAAACATCCTATTTATTGAGGCGGTGCGCATGATGAAGCTTCGCAATCCCGACGATGTTGCCACAGTGATGGTGAGCTATTTGCCGGTGCCGAGCAAGGTGGGGGAGATGAAGACGAAGCCGACGCAGCATGCGGTACGAACACTAAACAGCACTGGCGTACATCCTGACTTTATTGTTGCTCGTAGTGATCGTGCGTTGGACAAGAAGCGCAAGGAAAAATTGGCACTCTTTTGTAATATTAGCAGTGACCGCGTCATCAGTGCTCCTGACGTGGAGAGTATCTACGATGTTCCGCTCAATTTTGAACGTGATAAGCTCTCAGACCTTTTGCTAGAGCGGCTCTCACTTTCGCCCAAACAACCCTCCGATTTACGTGCATGGCGTTCGTTTGTAAACAAAAGCAAAAAGGCGGAGCACGAGGTCAACATTGCGGTTGTGGGGAAATACTTCGACACCGGAGACTTCGTGCTTTCAGACGCGTACATTTCGGTGCTGGAGGCAATCAAGTTTAGCGCCTATAAGCTTGGGGCAAAACCAAAGATTCATTGGGTAAGCAGCAAAGACTTTGAGCAAGGTGTGCCTCGCGGTGCGTTGAGTGGATTTGATGGCATTCTGGTGCCTGGTGGTTTTGGCGAGACGGGTATCGAGGGCAAGATACGGGTTATTGAGTACGCTCGTACACATAAAGTGCCATATTTGGGTCTCTGTTACGGCATGCAGCTCCTTGTTATTGAATATGCGCGCCACGTGCTTGGGATAAAAGATGCACATACGGTAGAAATTCGCCCAGACACGAAGAACCCGGTGATTGATATTATGCCCGACCAAAAGTCGCTCATTGCAGAAGGGCAGTACGGTGGCACAATGCGCTTGGGTGCCTACCCGGCGGAGCTTGTGAAAGGTACACGAGCTAGGGATTTGTATCGCACCGAGCAGGTTGACGAGCGTCATCGTCACCGGTACGAAGTGAATCCGGAGTATATAGCACAGCTTGAAGCGGCAGGGCTGGTCTTTTCCGGCAAGAGTCCCGACGGCACACTTATGGAAATAGCCGAGCTCCCTGAACTTGAGCACCCATTCTTTATGGGTACACAGTTCCATCCCGAGTTTACTGCGCGCCCGCTCTATCCGCACCCACTCTTCACCGGCTTTGTAAAAGCAGCACTCGCTCGCTAGAAACAGGGAAGCCGCACTCGCGATGCGATGCGGCTTGAACTGCTGGCGACCACCCTGGTTTAGTCAGCTGACGACTTGTCTACCCATCTCAGTGCCGCAATGCACTGCAAGGCGCTGCTCGGGCTGCCATTCGTGCTTCGGTAGTGTTGCCAGGCTGGCCTGATAGGTATCGAGTAGCATGATTTTGCCGTAGAACTTGCCACTCGCATCGATGACAGCGTAGTGTTGCCCAGGATCGAACAGCTATTCACCAAAGTACGAACGCCGCGCACGAATGGCAAAGCAGAGCGTGTGATCAAAACGCTCATGGAGATGTGGCACGAGAAGACGATCTTCAAAGACCGAGCACATCGCAAGAAGGAGTTGATACGAATCGTGAACTACTACAACACCGTGAAGCCACACAAAGGAATCGATGGTGTGACGCCGATGGAGAAATTACTAGACTACTTTTATCCACAAGAACTGTAAAAAACGCTTGCGGTTCTCACATCTAAGTAAGAATGAAGGACATGTTGCGTCTATTTACGGTACAATACTCTCACTATGCAACAACGCGACGCAGGATTGATAGAAGACCTTACTGAGCTTACCGCACAGGACTATGAGTTTATGCGGTACAGTAATGACAGGAGCGTGAAAGACGCTTTTATTGCCGGCGATATTGATGAGCCGATGTTGCGATATGGCGACATTAGTCCAGAGTGGGTTGATGAGCAGTTGGCGCATGTGGCAGCGTTTGAGGAAGTGGTGACCGCGCATGGTGATTCGGTCGTACGTCGTGCATATCTTCCAAAGCTCACTGAATTTCGAGAACGGTATCTGTTGTTGCGCGCTGCACAGCAGGGTGACGACATTGCTGTGAGTGCTGCCTCTGTGCGGCTCTATGGCGCTCCGCAGCAAGAATACTTTCATTACGCATTGCGCGGGCTCAAAGAGCGTCTGGAGCGCGTTGCAGAAGCGCTTGGCGAACATGAGGAGATTCGTGCGGCGCTCGACACTCTTGCGCCACTGGTGGGTGGAGAACCGGAGGTCTACCCGTGGGACAGCATTATACTTCCCGAGCCACGAGTCTATGCCGATGCGCCGCCTCTTTCTGCTGCGGAGATACAGGCTGCCTTTGAGGAGGCGTTTGAACGCTACCAAACCCCCGAATGGCGCGCGGTGATTGATGCGCCAGGTGAACGTATGACGTTCAACACCAATCACAATCTTCACACCGTGTTTATTCCCAATGACGAAGATCTTGTGTCGCGCAAATACCCGCTCACTCGCGAGCGTGTGCAAGCGTTGATTGCACATGAGGTTGGGACACATGTGGTGCGTCGTGTGCGTGGTGAAGAAAGCCCGCTTGCACTACTTGGTGTGGGTCTTGCTGGTTATTTGCGTGGCGAGGAAGGTGTGGCAACATATAGCGAGCAAGTGTTAGACGGTACGCGGCATTTTGCCGGTGGTTTTGGGTACCTTGCGCTGGGGTGGGCGCACGGACTTGATGGCACGCCACGCACATTCCGTGGTCTCTATGAGGTCTTGCGACCGCACATGCTCGTTTCCTCGGCGGAACATGCACTTGCGTACGATGAGCCTGTTGATATCCAGCGCTTTGCTCATGCGGCACAGCGCCGCGCATGGGCACGGTGTGTGCGCTTGTTCCGTGGCACAAGCGGTAGTACAGCGGGTGCGTGTTTTACCAAAGATGTGGTGTATCTGGAAGGTAACATTGCTATATGGCAGCTTGTTACCGAAGATCCAACCTGGCCAGAGCGCTTTTCCTTAGGGAAGTACGATCCGGCAAATGACGAACATGTGGCCTTGTTGCGCGATTTAAACATGTTTGCGTAGTGCTGTACGAATTGGTGATTTTATGGTAAAGTTGCCAGGTATGGACAATCAGACACCCCCTCTTGCCGTGGGCCGCGTTGCGGCTTTTCTCTTGTGTGTGGCGCTTGTATTTGGCGCCTCTGCGGTGTTTGCGCAGCAACAATCTGCTGATTCGGCTGCTGCACCAGTGGGTACCACCACTGGCACCTCGTCTGACACACAACTAGGTACCACAACCGCAACGACGACAGACGCTACTGAAGGTCAAACGACATTGCTTGAGGCACTCACGACACCAAAGCAAGACCTTACGAAGCCAGAAGAGCAGCCGGTAAAGGACGAGATTCAGCTGTTGCTTGAGAAGCGGCCGGCAGAATCACCAAACTTGTTTAATGCAATCGCATTTTGGGTGCAAAAAGCGATTGCCTTAGGGATTCCGGCCAATACGATTGTATTGATTCTGCTGATTCCAGTTATTGCCACCTTGGTGACGTTTGTGCGCGTGGTGGTTGGTCTGCCGTCCTTGGAGATGTTGGTGCCTATTGTGCTTGCGTTTGCATTCGTGGCGGTTGGTATTTCCGCTGGCCTTATCATTCTCTCTGCGGTGGTGCTTGCGTCGTTTGTGTCCCGTACCCTCCTGCGGAGGGTGCCGATTATGTACTTCCCAAAGCGCTCACTTTCGCACTTGCTGCTCGCATTCTTTGTATTTGCAGCGCTCTCAATTGCCATTATGCTCGACATTCAGTCGATTCGAGATTTGTCGATTTTCCCAATTCTCATCCTCACACTTCTTGGCGACAGTATTGTTTCTGTGCAGCTCCATAAGACGGTGCGCGAAACGGTGCTCATCACGTCTGTGACGATTGGTATTGCACTCATGGGCTACCTTATTGCAACAAGTCTCTGGGTGCGCGACCTGGTGATACTCTGGCCTGAGATAGTGTTACTTACTATTCCAATTAACTTGCTCCTTGGTCGTTACTTTGGTTTGCGACTCTCGGAGCTGTTCCGTTTCAAGACACTCGAATCGTATGGCAGTGAGTAAACAGCCGCTTGGCATGAACGCCCGCAACTACCTCTACATCCGTCCACACAATGGTCGGAAGAGTAAGGCGCGTGCTGATAATAAACTTGCGACAAAAGCGCGCATGCTCGATGCTGGTGTGCCAACACCGCGATTGTTGAGTGTATTTCGTTCGTTGCGCGACGTTCGTGGGTTCGATTGGACTACACTACCTGCTTCGTTTGTGTTGAAGCCCGCGCGTGGGTATGGTGGTGGCGGTATTACCGTGGTGCGCAAATGGGATGGGGTACAAGGGCGAGCTCGGGGCGGAGACATACCGGTCCGTGAGCTAGAGGCTGAGATATTCAGCATTCTTGATGGCGCGTACTCGCTCGACAACCTGCCAGATATAGCCTTTATTGAAGAATGTGTGGTGGTGTCGAGTTCGCTTAGGAAGCTTACCAAAAAAGGGGTGCCGGATATTCGGGTTATTGTGATGCGGGGCGTGCCGGTGATGGCGATGTTGCGTTTGCCCACTGCCGAAAGCGATGGAAAAGCGAACTTGCACCAAGGTGCGCTTGGTATTGGCATTGACCTACGAACTGGCATTACCACGAAAGCCATACTGCACGGCGCAGAGGTGATGTATATTCCCGATACGAAGATTAAGGTCCGCGGGGTTAAACTCCCTGGATGGGAAAAGATTTTAGACTACGCGGTGCGCGCTCAGGAAGCGTCCGGATTGGGTTTTGCTGGGATTGATATCGTACTGGATGAAGAGCAGGGGCCGCTTGTGTTGGAAGTGAACGCTCGCCCCGGCCTCCAGATTCAGCTTGCAAATGGGGCAAGTCTGCGGACTCGGCTTGAGCGTATTGAAGACATGAAGATACCAAGCAGGGAGTACGGCATTGAAATCGGCAAGAAGCTGTATGCTGAAACAGCACTTGCGGAAGTGCCGGAAGCAAATAACGTGCTACATGTGGTTGAAAAAGTTACGGTATATGGCCCCTTGGGCAAAAAAACCGTGCATGCAAAGATAGACACGGGTGCCTATCGCACCGCGCTCGATTCCGCCCTTGTTGAAGAGCTTGGTATTGATCCTCACAACAAAGAGGTGGAGGTGCGTTCAGGTTCCGGCCGACAAATGCGCAAGACGGTGCGTTTAATTTTCCGTTTGCGCGGAAAAGAGCTCCACACGGTGGCATCGTACACCAATCGCGCTCATATGCGGTTTCCTATGATTATTGGCCGTCGTGATTTGAAGGGTTTTTTGGTTGATCCACAGGCACATCCAGACGATTTGCAATAGAGGCAGGGCTTTGTGTGGTGGGGAACAGGTGGCCTGCATTTCGCGCGAGCGTGTGGTATAGTGTCGCGTACATTTGCCGGATCGTCTAATGGTAGGACACTGGTTTCTGGCACCAGTAATCTAGGTTCGAGCCCTAGTCCGGCAGCAAAGTAAGAAGCAAAAAGCGGAGCTTTTTGTGACTATAATTTGGTAGCCGGACTAGGGCTCGAAGATGTTGAAGCAACCGCAGCGAGTCTGAGGAACGAGGATGAAGTGAGGTCTGAAACATGTACCGTTCCCGTAGGGAAAGAGACCCCTAGTCCGGCAGCTAGCACAACGTAGTATCCGATGCGGATGAGCATTGGGGATTTAGTTGTACTCTGAGCCGGATAGGACTCGTACCACAATGGGCATTTCCATGCTACTAACTCGCTAGCGCTCGTAAGTAACATTGGTCAAGACCTTGCGAGACGTTTTGTGAGGAACGAAACAAAAGGTCCGCAAGGTACACTGCTCGTGTAACGAGAGAGACCCCTAGTCCGGCAGCACGTTAAGAAGCGAAAAGCGGAGCTTTGTGCGACAGTACCAGGTTCAAGGAACAGGTATGTCGTATAAAAGCTTTCGCCCTGACATGGCAAAGCAAAACGTGTATAATAGAGCCCATCTAAGCAAATTTTCCATGAATAAAAAAACACTATTTTGGGGTATTATCGGTCTTGTGGTTGTGGGCGGACTCGTGTATTTTTCTGATCGCCCCAGCGTAGACAGCGAATCACTCGAGCAGACTGCGCAGCTTGGTGCGTTGGTGTCGGAGATCGATGGTGCGCCTGCGAGCGACGCGGAAGAATCTCCGGCAATCGTGGGCACGTATGCATCCGGCATGCTACCTGCAGCGTCGACACCCGGTCGAGCGTTTACGCTTGAACTCACCGAGGAGGGCGTCGCAACTTTTACTGCAGACTATCAAGACGGCAAGGGGCCGGTGGTTGAGGTGGGTACCTGGGAAGAGGCAGACGGCGTGCTCACAACAACACTCACTACTCGCCGCGGCTACCCCATTAGCACCGGGCCGCTTACAATGACCTACGAAGTGGGTGAGGACGACTCACTTTCGCTCGTCGACTACGATGAGTCTCGTTGGGGTGCCCTGGGCCTTACTCTGCGTCCCGTTGAATAGAAAGAAGGATGTATACAGAGGTGTGCAACACAACACTGCTACATTTGGTAGCAGTGTTGTGTTATCCACAGCACCACTTATGTATCCTCACCTACGATACTCCATGGTGTGATACGCTGTGGAAAAGGGGAGCGCCGTGCGCTCGACTCTATGTACGTAAACCAGTAGCACAGACACCACTTTATT
>JGI12210J13797_10181127_pt1 | contig 36015 bp, 31 predicted proteins | sample ElkSlonscriptome_3_FD_13797 | JGI IMG/M metagenome (IMG submission 13797) | reverse complement strand
CCGCCAGAGGACCCGCCAGAAGATCCGCCAGAAGACTCTTCGGCAGCACCCTCGCCAGGGAATTCGTGACGCACAGACCAGATAGACTGGTTACAGTGGCCTGCGCTAAATCTTGGTGCAGGCTATTGCATCTGCCCTGACCCTCGGGACAACATTTCCGGCTCAAAGCGTGACGCGTCATCGGCGGCAAGACGCGCGGTTGTTCCAATGCATCAGGACAGTGCTCTATGACTTTGATTTTACGCTTCCGTTATGGCTGATACTCCCTGTCTAAGTCTGGCGATTGACCAACTCAACGTGGGCGAGACTCGCCACTATGTCGCTTGGGTGTTGAAGGCCCCTTACGCCAGCGGCTATGTTCTACATGAGCGAGAGTGGCGGGCAGAACTGTCTCAGGTTTGGAGTATCTGGCAGACCATGTTCTCTAGAAAGCCCGTCTCCCAAGATGCGATCGCCGACGGGTCCGCCCTACCGCAAGAGCTTACTGCCCCAACACCAGGGCAGCCGGTCAGCTACAGCACAAGGCTGATGCAGCATCTTGGCATTCAGCTTTGGCAGTGGCTCTTCAGCGGCACAATCCGGGGGGGGCTAGACAAAAGCCAGGGAATCGCCTTAGGTCAGCAGCATTCGCTGCAGCTCCGGCTAGAAATCCGCGATACAGACCTCATCCAGCTCCCATGGGAGATCATGCAGGCTGATGTCGGTCAGCGCGCCATCTCCCTTGGTTTTCCGGTACGCTTTAGCCGCACCATCAGCGATGTCGAACCACTGCCGCCGCTGCATCGGGATTCCAGACTCCGGATTTTGCTAGTTGTCGGCCAGCCCTGCTTAGACTCTGCTGAAAATGCCCGGCTTGACGATGCCCTCGACTTGAGCCGCGAGGTTGACCTGCTGACCCAAGCCCTCCAAAGCAGTAGCGGGGCCGATGCAGGGTCAGCGCGATCGTCCCAGGAGAGTTATCAACCTCAGGAGAATCAGGTGACCTGCTTGGTCCAGCCCACACCGGCAGAGCTAATTGCGCAACTTGACTCATCGACATACAACGTATTTGTCTACGCTGGGCATGGTGCGCCAGGGCCAGATGGCGGACGGCTGTTTCTCAACCCCGATGCTGAGCTCAACGGCATGGAGCTGGCGCAAGTGCTCACACGCCGTCATGTAAAGCTAGCTGTCTTTAACGCCTGCTGGGGGGCTCAGTCAGATCGAGATAGGGCAGATAGGGTAATTCCCCGCAGTAGCCTAGCGGAGGTGCTCATCTGCCAGGGGGTGCCCTCTGTACTGGGGATGCGCGACATGATTGCCGATGGTGAAGCCCTTAGCTTTATGCAGGCATTTACGCTGGCTTTAGTTGACCATGGTTCTGTTGACCAGTCTGTGGCCGATGCCCGACAGCAGCTGCTGACCCTCTATAGGTTCAATCAGGTGACTTGGACTCTGCCTGTGCTCTATATGCATCCAGAGTTTGACGGTCAGATTCTCCATCGTCAGGACCATGAGACACAGGACGAAGCGACAGAAATCCCCAACGCCCCTGCGACCTGGATTGACCAAACGACACCGACTGCGGCACTGCGCACGGTAGATGAGCCCCCTGAGTACTGGCCTATCCAAGGGGGGCTTTTGCGCGTCGGAAAGGCCAGGGGAAATGATTTAGTGCTCCAAGGTCCAGGGGTGTCTCGAACGCACGCGGAAATTTTTTATCGCGGCGCTCTAGAAGGGACAGTTCACGCACCGGCATATTACTTAAAAGACTTTTCTCGGTTTGGAACATTCATTCGCCAGGCCAATGGGTGGCGCCGTGTCCACAACGAAGAGGTGCCGCTCACGCCCCGGATGCAAATGAAGTTTGGCAGCCACCAGAACCAGTTGCTGGAATTTATCGTGGAGCAGGACGATCAACATTAGCCAGCTTGTTGCCGCAGCCGGTCGTCGCCGAAGCAAAGGCTTCTGTGCCACCTAGCAGCGAGAGCCTAAAAAATTACTGGCACTGTGCTTGCGGAACGATAGACCTGCTTCATGTAGCTAGCTATAGCCTCAGATTGAGGCCAGCATTGGAAGAATCTCGTAGATTATAGGCACCACGCGCTCCACAGCATGATGAGTCATCATCGCCGGAACGGGCTGAAAGGCGGAGCTATGGCCCCTTACTTCAGGGATTTATCAGATGACTTAACTCTGGCGTCAGCCTACTCTTTGACTGGCTTGACCCTTTATGGGGCTCTGTCCATCTGTGTGTTTAATGAGGCAATATCAGCCGCAACGAATTAGGAGACCATCTTATGTATAATCATCCCCAGCAACCGTCGAATGAACCACTGTCAAACCAACCGTCAAACCAACCGTCAAACCAATCGCCAGGTCGCGATCGCCAGGTCACCCTCGATTTTGTTCAACGGATCCTTTCGGGTGAGGACGGGTATTGCTGGGAACCCAGTGCGCCAGGCAGCGACGACTACCTAGATCAGCTTGAGCATATCTGGCTGAGTCAGTCAGAGGATGTGCTCCAAAGCGACCTAGACGACACCCAGTTTTTTGCCACCCTCGATCGCGCCTGGGCCGCAGTAGATGGAACGATGGTGGACCTAGAGACCGAGCTGATGCAGTCTTTGGGCGATCGCATCCCCCAGCAAACGTTGCAAAATCTCTTGATCAAAGCCAAACAGGCGTTCCAGACCCAAGAATCCCTTGGACGTCAGCTTGTCCAATGCGTTCAAGGGCTTGTCCCCCAGCTTGATGTAGACGATCTTCAGATTATGGCTCGCCCCTACACATTGGCCATGCGAAATCGTCAGTCCTCCCCGTCACTAGACACCCTCAGCTCATCGGTTCGAGTCGCCCAGTGGGATGAACTGATCCCGGTTGAGCGAGCAAGACTGGGGCTTGAGGTCACCCACTACATTCTGTCCCAGCTACCCCATTACTTCTCTGAACCATCGTAGTCCCATTTCGCAAGATACTAGCGATTGCGATGCATAAATCGAGTTGCAAAATTTTGCGCTCTAGTTGGCGAAATCGCCCGCGCTTTAAGAATAGCAGCGGTAAGAAAGGCATAGGACAACGCCCCCATCAGGGCCAATATGGCCGGGTTAACAAACCCTGTTGTGTTCCACAGCGCATGCAGGAGAGATGCCGATAGGTAGCCAATCAATAGGGTGCGCCAGCGGTGTTTAGGTTTGAGTACGCTAAGCCCAATAAAGTAGCCGAGATAGCCGCTGTAGGCCATGTGCCCTGATACGGATCCCATGATTCGAGGAATCAGAATTTGTAGACCCAGTAAGCCGGTTTCTAAACTGCTGGCCCGCGCCTGCAGCGTGACATCACCTACAATTCCCGGCACATACTGCCTCAGGGTTTCCATCAGCGTAAAGCCTACCGCCGATGCTGTTCCCAGCAGAATCCCGTCAAGCGGCTCGGCCACCCCCCACTGACGGCGGCTGCGCGGCAGCAGAGGCCCTACCCAGGCGACAAACAACACGGGAAGCGCTTTGAGCAATTCCTCCATTAGCCCAGCCCCAAAGAACATCTGCAGCAGCAGTCGCCAAATTTTCAGCTCGGCTGGATCTTTAGGAATTTGTCCCGGCAAGATATCTCGGAAAACGGTGATAAATAGCGACAGCACAGGGCTGATGAGCAGCAACGCTGTCGCTGCCGCCGCGCCCAACAGAATCCACCAGGGCTTTTGCTTGCCGCATAGCTGATACACAAAGTAGTAGGCAAAGCCCGCAATGTACAATGCTAAAATGCCGTTGAACCAGCTGGGGTTCCCCACGGCAATAAACATAGACACCACAAACAATACGGTAATAATTCCCGGACCGAGATAGGCTTTGCGGGACAGATCATGCCCTGTGGAAATGATAGGAAAAAGCTGGCTTAGGGTGACCTGTCCGGCTGGGGATCCCCCCTCTAACGCCACGTCAAAATCGGGATCATGCTGATGATCGGCAAGAGCTGGAAGATGAGCGGCTAGGTCTTCAGAAGAGAGCAGCTCAAAGATAAACTGCGGCCCCTGACGCCCCAAACTGACGCGATCGCCCTCCTGCAGATGATGCGCCGCTTCTAGCCGTAACCCGTTGACATAGGTTCCATTTGAGCTGTCTAGGTCATTGATCTGCCAGGTTCCATGGTCGCTATCGCGGGCAGCAGCATTCTGAGCAGAGATACAGGCATGGTGGCGTGAGACGCCGGTATAGACTCGAGTATCTAAAACAATTTGGCAAGTTGGATCGCGCCCGATTCTGACATCTCCAACATAGGGGAGCGGGTAGAACTCAAGGCTAGCAATGCCTTCAGAAGACACTTGCCGCAAAACGGCGGCGGGTGGTCGGGAGGTTCTCATACCCTATGACAGTGGTGATGTCGATAATGAGCAGTTGGGCTGTGGCCTTACTGCCATAGTGGCATACCCTAATCTCTTGTAGCCACGGGGCGCATCCCCGTATCCCCAAGCGGGCGTCTAGGCGGCGACTGCTTCACAGGTTGGCGCGCGCATCCTGAACGGCAGCGTAGAAAAATAATGCCGTCAGCGGAATGCTAAGAGCCAAAATAACGCTGGTGACTGTTCCACCCAGCTGAGGCACCCCAGAAGAAAGCTCGAAAACAGAGCCCACTGATGCAATTCCAGCTACGCACGAACAGGCTAGAAAAAGCCCGCTTTTGGGAGTCAACATAGCACCTCAATGGCTTGTAGTGTTACCAACTCTTACAATAGCGCGATCGCGCTGCTAGCGAATAGCCTGTACCGCTTTGGAAGAAAACCCATGCTTGTCTAGCTCTTGGGCCAGCAGCAGCGCATTATCAACCCGGTCGACGAACATGACGCCATTGAGGTGATCCATCTCATGCTGAATCACACGAGATACCATATCATCCACAGTACGTCGCTGAGGCCGACCGTTTTCATCTTTGTAGGTCACCTCGACAAGCTTGGGGCGCGTCACATCCAAAAACACATTGGGAACGCTCAAGCATCCCTCTTTGAAGACGCAAAGCTGCTTACCCATCCCCTTGATGGCGGGATTGATCAGCACCAGAGGCGGTGTTGCGGCATCCTCTGGGTCCGGATCGACAATGAGAATCTGTTTGTTCACGCCAACTTGGGGAGCCGCCAGCCCGATGCCATCTTCGCTGTACATGGTCTGCAGCATTTGTTTGACGAATTCGCGCGTATCGCTGTCAACTTTAGTCACCCGCTTGGCCGGCTGACGCAGGACGCGATCGCCAAGGTAGTGGAGCTGCAGCGGCGGCTTGGCTAGCTTCTTTTTTTCGACCAGCACTTGAGATTGAGGAGCCATAGGGGATGAATCTGAAGATTGTGATGGGTTGGAGGTTCACTATTGCGTCTGCCCTGTCGTTCAAGACAACGGTCCTAGCTCGAAGCACGACGTTTAATCGGCGGCAGGGCGCACAATTGCCCCAATGCATCAGGACAATTGCCATATATCTAAGTTTAGCTTGCGGGGAGTTGGAGGGGCGGGGAGTTTGAGGGGCGGGGAGGTTGAGGGGCCATGTGTCCTGCACGGCGTGGGCAACATCAGCGCCGAGATCAGTCACGGCGGAGGGAATCCCCCGGTCAGCGCTATACCAATATGCAGTCGATCGCAATAGAATAAGAATTCTCTTTGGCACTAGCGCACTTAAGGTGTGGAGGGACTTGTCCATGCTGAAATTCATTACCAAGCTAGATTACCTCTTGCGAGAAACGCTCTTGGGCCTGAAGCGAGGGGGCTGGATGAACTGGGCTGCCGTGAGCACCGTCACCGTGCTGCTGTTTTTGTTTGGTCTAACCCTACAGGCCTCATGGCAGTTTGAACGGCTAGTCAATCAGTTCGGTAGTCAGCTCGAGATCTCGGCATACCTCGAACCCAGCATTGACGGTAGCCAAATCGAGCCTACAGTTGCGGCGATTCCTGACATTGCTGCGGTGACCCTAGTTTCGCGAGATGAGGCCTGGGGAACCCTGGTTGAGGCCATGGGCTTGTCTGATATTTCAGGGGCGACGCAGCAGCTCAGCGGAAATCCCCTAGTAGACGAGCTCAAGGTAAAAGCCGTGAGTTCAGAAGTTGTTCCTGCCTTGGCGGCAAAAATCGCTGCCGTTGAAGGCGTCGATGCCGTTCAGTATGTCGATGAAGCCCTGCAGCGTATCACCGAGATCAATGACGGGCTGAGCTTGATCAGCATCGTTATGATTTCACTGCTGACGCTGACGGCGATCGCTGTCATAACCACCACAATTCGGCTCATTGTCATGGCACGGCGGCGAGAGATAGAAGTGATGCAGCTGGTGGGGGCAACAGCCACCTGGATCTATTTTCCGTTTATTTTGCAGGGCGTTGCGTTTGGATTTGCCGGAGCACTGCTGGCTTGGGGTGGTCTTATGGGCACCAAGCAATCCATCCGCCATATTTTGGCGCGTCAGCCAGCCTTCATTCAATACCTGACTCAAGACACAGGGGCCACCAGTCACTCGCTGCTGCTGCCGGCGATTCTCCTCGGCTTGGGCGGGTCTGTTGGCCTTATGGGTAGTCTCTTTGCTGTCCGTCGTCACGCTATCCGCTGAAGGTCACACAAATCGGCTGTCGCAACGAACGGCCTGACTCAGCAGAGGCCTGTAGGCGTCATTTGAAACAATGTATGCGCCAAAGCGCTCTAGGTGGGGATTGGTCATTTGAGCGTCGAACAGCAGGAACTGCCGCGATCGCAGCCGCTCCACCAGCATCACCATGGCAACTTTGGACCCCTCGGGAATTTGGTAAAACATAGATTCCCCGATGAATGCCCCGCCAATGGCAATGCCCAAGATGCCCCCGGCTAGCTCGCCATCCTGCCATGTTTCAAAGCTATGGGCCCACCCCGCCTGATGGAGAGCGCCGTAGAGCTGCTGCAGCGTCGGGGAGATCCAAGTCGTCTCCCGATCGGCGCAGCCCTGGACAACCTGGTCAAAGGCCTGGTTGATGGAACTTTGAAATCGGTTTTGGTTGAGGGCTCGGCGCAGCGATCGCGGATAGCGAAACCGATTATCCAGGGGAATCAACGCCCGCTCACGGCTGGCATACCAATGCAGATCAGCTGCGGCACCGTCAGCCATAAGAAAGTAGCCGTTGGCATATTGTTCAATAATGGCAGAAACGTTGAACACGGCAGGAATTGGGATCTGCTCCCATGACTGGTACAGCTACGGGGCGGGATGTGTCACCATAACAATAGTTCGACGCGGTTATCGACGCGATTTGCACATTCATTATGACTGAACTCAACTCTCCAACACTACCCCTCGCAACCCACCCCGAGCAAGAGGGTGAATGGCTAAAGGCCAGTTTGCATCACTGGCTGGATACGGAGTTTATTAAGGAGCCCATTAACAACGCGATCGCTCAGCGGGCAACGCAAGTGTTTGTCCGTCATCGAATGGAGGGAGAGACCGATGTTGGGGCGCTGGTGCTGGCCATCGTAACGGAGATGCAGGCGTTCGACTTTTCAAGGAGCTTCTTCAGCGAGTTCGCGGTCGCCAATGCCGTCAGCGATTTACTGCTAGACAGCATGGGCATCGAGCGCTGCTGCGGCCAATAGTTGCCAAAAAATTGCCCACGCTAGCTAACCTAGGTGGGTGTTTGGAGGTAAGGGTGCGGGGTCGTCCCACGCCCTTACCTCTATGATGCAATTCAACGCAATTCGACCTATGTCATGCACGAGCTACCAGCTTGACTTGACAACGCCAGGGAGCAACCCTTCGTGGGCCATCTCTCGAAGCGCATTGCGGCACAAGCCAAAGTCGCGGTAGACCCCGCGAGGACGACCCGTCAGCCAGCAGCGGTTGCGCAGACGGTTGGGTGCGCTGTTACGGGGAAGCTGCTGAATCTTGCGGTGGATGGCTAGCCGTTCTTGCTGTGTGGCGGCGCTGTCAAACTGCTCTTTCAGCTCGTTTCGCTTTTGAGCATATTTGTCAATCATCCGTTTGCGCTTCTTATCGCGCTCAATCATGGCTTTTTTCGCCATCGATTTGATACTCCTGGAAATTTGGACAGTTTTTTGATTATAACTATTTTGGGGCAAGTGTTGCTAGACCAGCGTATCCTAATATCTTCGACTACAATTCAGCTAAGGTGCTGAGGGCCTGTTGAGCTGAGATAATCTGCATGTGGGCATGCAGGCAGGTCTACGAGTATATGCAGAGCTATGTAGGCAGAGCTATGTAGATTGATATCAACAGCCAATGTATCAACAGCCAATGTATCAACAGCCAATGTGATTTGGGTCGTGATCCAGGTCGTTTTCTTGTAATACAGTGACAACAAGGTTAAGTTTTTATCTCTTCTGATGATCCAAGATTCCGTTGTCAGAAAACCCTGAGCGCCCCATGCTTTTTAGCACCACCGCAGGCCTTATATCATTCATTGTGCGCGATCCCCTTGTCGTTTCACCTGATACGACTATCATTGATGCGATCGCTCAAATGGATTTTGCTCGGGCAGACCGTGATGCTATAAATGCTGCTGAAGAGGACAAAGGGCCTGATGCTCTAGCCAGCAGCCACCAGCAGATCCGGGCAAGCTGTGCACTCGTCGTTATCAACAGGCGATATGCTGGAATTGTGACAGCCCAGGACATTGTGCGGCTATGTGCCCAGCGGTACGACTTAACTCGCACTGCAGTGGGGCAGGTCATGGCTCATGACAAGGGTGGGATGTCTGGGTCTGCTCCGATGGACTTGTCATCGACGATGCACCTCGTACAGCAGCGCGGCACAATTCCTCTGCCCGTTTTGGACGACTGGGGCTATCCCGTCGGGTTGGTTACCTGTGAGAGCCTGCAGCCGGCACTAACCCAAAAGCTGCAGCAGCAGCGACAGATTGAGACACTTTTACTTGAGAGTGAACAGCGCTACGCCTCCCTGGCAGCCATAGCACCTGTGGGCATCTTCCGTACCGACCCCATAGGCCACTGTACCTACGTCAACGATCGCTATTGTCAGATCACCGGAGCAGCGTCAAGCGATGCTCTTGAAGTCGGATGGCAGCACTGTATCCACCCCGATGACCGCAGTACTGTCATGGCGGCATGGGAACAGTATGTCCAGAAAAATCGGCCTTTTTCCCTTGAATGCCGCCTTCGCCAGCCAGATGGGACGGTGGTTTGGGGCTACTGCCAAGCAATGGTAGAGCGCGACGCCGAGGGACGAGCTACGGGCTACGTGGGAGCCTTGACCGACATCAGTGCGCAAAAGCAGACCGAGGCCGACCTACGGCACAGCGAAGCGACCAACCGCACCATTGTCGATACCATCCCTGACTTGCTTATTCAGATGAATCGGCATGGATACTACAGCTACATGGTTGGGGGAACCGACGTCCGGGTCAAGTGGCCCGCCAACATCGGTAGTGAACCAGACATCCGCAGCATACTGCCGCCACAGGAAGCCGAACGACGGCTCTACTATGCGAACCAAGCCATTGAGACTAACACCGGGCAGGTCTACGAACAGCTATTTGATTTCGATGGCGATCTGCGCCACGAAGAAGTTCGGATCGCCCCTTTAAATGAGCAAGAAGTCCTCGTCATTATTCGAGATATTACCGAGCGTAAGCAAGCCGAAATGCAATTTCAAAGCTTGTTTGAGGGCACGGCGGCAGCAACTGGGCAAGATTTTTTTCCGGCACTGGCGCGACACATCGCGCAGGCGCTCAACGTTTCTCACGCTGGCGTCACCGAAAAAATTGGCAATGAGCTTCAAGTTTTGGCCTTCTGGGCTAGCGGGAGTTTTCAATCCTGCGGATCCTTTGGCGCGACTAATCTACCCTGTGAACGCACCCTAAAAAACGGCTCGTTTTATTTTGAAGGCTCGATTGAGCAAGAACTTGTCGGGGTAGCAGGCACCTCTTGGGGCCATTTATCCGCTTACTTAGGCATTGCACTGCGGGATAGCATGGGCCAGTCAATCGGCACGCTATTCATTATGAACGAGCAGCCTATTCAAGACCCACAGCGAGCCAGCCAGATCCTGCATATTTTCGCGGCTCGGGCCGCTGCTGAACTAGAGCGCCAGCGAGCAAATACTCTTCTAAAAGAGCTCAACCAGCAGCTCGAAGCCAAAGTGCAGGAGCGCACTGCTGCCCTACAGGAGCGAGAGCAGTTTTTGCAGACCGTATTGGATACATTTCCACTATCCATATTTTGGAAAGACCGCGACTCTGTATATCTCGGCTGCAACCGCAACTTTTTGCAAGATGCCAACGCCGCTTCAGCCGCAGAGGTGATTGGCAAAACAGACTACGACATGCCCTGGGCCTCCAGCGAAGCGGATAGCTATCGCGCTGATGACCAGGAGGTCATGGCGTCTGATGTTGCTAAGTTAGAAATTGTCGAAACCCAAGTTCAGGCCAGTGGCCGCCAGATTTGGGTAGAAACGAGCAAATTGCCCCTTCACGATCTGAGCGATGATGTGATTGGCGTGCTGGGAACGTATCAGGATATTACTGACCGTAAGCAGGCCGAGGCGCAGGTTCATGCGCTACTCAATCGCACTCAGCTGCTTAATCACATCAGTTCTGAAATTCGCGATTCTCTCGCCCTACAGACGATCATCCAGAACTCAATCGACATCATCGCGACTGAACTACCAGCTGACATCTGCACCTTTGCCTGGTGCCAACGCCGTTCAGGCTCAGAAGACAACGGGGGGCAATGGGTCGTAGCACGCGAGCAGCGGAACGACGAGCTGTTGAGCGGGTTGGGCACCTATAGGTCGGACCAGTTCCCTCATTTATTTGACCATGTTGTCAGCAATCAAATTTATCAGATCGACAGGCTAGAGCAGCTGCACCATGATCCAAGGCTTGCTGACTACTTGACCCGGATTGGCGTTTCCGCATTTTTATGTCTTCCCGTTCATACGGCTAGCGGCAAAATAGGAAGCCTCCAGATTGGCCGTATTTCTACTGCGCAGCCATGGCAAACCGAAGAGATAGAGCTGCTGCAGGGGATCACAAACCAAATGGCGATCGCGATCTACCAAGCGGAGCTGTATGAAGAATCTCAGGCCAAAACCGAGCAGCTCCAGCGCTCGTACCGAGAATTAGAAGAGGCGCAGCGCCACATGGTGCAGTCTGAAAAGATGTCTAGCCTGGGCCAGATCGTGGCCGGGGTAGCCCATGAGATCAACAACCCCGTCGGCTTTATTTACGGCAATATAGCGGTCGCATCAGACTATGCCAATAGCCTCACAGCGCTGATCAAACTGTATCAGCAGCATTATCCCAACCCGCCTGATGCGATCGTCAACCTCGCGCAGCGAGTTGACACAGCCTACATTCTCAATGATTTTCCCAAGCTGCTTGCCTCCGTAGAAAACGGTGCTACCCGAATCCAGGACATTGTTCAATCCTTGCGGACCTTTTCGCGCCTAGAGCGCGCCGAGTCCTCAGAAGTCGATATTCATAGCCATATTGACAGCACCTTGGTTCTGTTGCAGAACAGTCTGAATGGCCGAGCAGGCAACCCTGAAATTCAGGTCGTGCGGCGATACGGGGGCTTACCGCCGGTTGAATGCTATAGCGGCTTACTGGACCAAGTGTTTATGAATCTGCTGGCCAACGCGGTTGATGCTGTCGAAGAGAAGCGGGAAGCCGCAGGGACAGACTACAGCGGCTGCATCACGATCACCACAGCGATCGCAATAGATAGCACGGTGACAATTTCCATCAAAGACAACGGCAAGGGCATGAGCCCGGAGACACAAGAGAAAATATTTAATCCGTTCTTTACGACTAAACCCATTGGAGCCGGAACGGGAATGGGGTTATCGATCAGCTATCAGGTCATTACCGCTAGCCACAAGGGAGAGCTCTACTGTCGCTCATCTCTGGGGCATGGCACTGAGTTTATCATTGAGCTTGCGCAGCGTTTGCCCCCTTAGACCCTAACCCAGCGGTCAAACCGTTGGGCTCGCCTTTGACTCACGCATCAGGGCCCTTTTTGCTTGGCCACCCAGGCCACATGGCGACTCAGCTGCAGGTCTGACTGAAGGGCTTCGAGGGTGGAGTACTGTTTCGCCAGGGTCATCTCATCGTGCAGGTCGTGAATACCGCTGTGGCAGCGGCGACAAATGTTGATGCCCTGGTTAAGCTCGGCTTTCGAGAATTGCTTTTTGAAGCGCGATCGCCGATGCATCTTTTTAGGGATCAGGTGATGAAACGTCAGCGGGCAGTGACGCTGACACAGACAGCAATGTCCAATGTTGTCCTGCGCCATGGCATCACCAATCGACATCGCTAAACCGCGCCACTAGGAAGTCGCTAAACTGCTGAATTTTGGCTGACAGGTGACGATTGACGGGATAAAGAACATAGACTCCGAGGGATGAGGGCGCGTAATCCGGCAGAACTATCTCTAGCTTATGTTGCCTCAGGTCATCATGCACCAAAAACGTCGGCAGCAGAGCAATACCCAACCCCCGAAGGGCGATCGCCCGCAGCGCATCACCGTTGTTTGCACAAAGAGCACCAGACACCGGAACAGCATGTTCCCCGTCAGGCCCCGTCAGTTGCCAAGTATGCTTGTTGGACAAGTGGCCATAGTGCAGGCAAGAGTGGTGAGCTAGATCTTGAGGGTGGGCGATCGCCTCTTGGGTGGCGAGATAGCCTGGAGAAGCGCACAGCACCCGCCGAACCGGAGCGACGGGCTGCACAACTAGCCGAGCAGCCGTCGGCGGCGCAGAAATGCGCAGAGTAACATCGAAGCCCTCTTCATTAGGATCAATAAAGCGATCGCTCAAGGTAAGTTCTACTTGAATCTCAGAGTAGCGGGCCAAGAAGTCGCCCAAAGCTGGGGCTAAGTGCTGAATACCAAACGACATTGGCGCATTGACCCGCAGCGTTCCCTGTGGCTGACTATGCTGCCGCATCACGGCCTGCTCAGCATCGGCCAAATCTCCCAAAATCGCAGTGCACCGCTGGTAGAACGCCCGTCCGGTATCTGTGGGCGTCACCTGTCGTGTGGTGCGGTGCAACAGCTGCACTCCGAGATCATCTTCGAGGTTGATCACCAGTTTATTGACTTGAGAGCGAGATAGTCCCATTTTGCGAGACGCTGCCGCAAATCCGCCTGATTCGATCACCTGAGCGAATGCACGGAGGCTATCAAATTTGTCCACAGGCCCTTCCTAAGCAATCAGAACGTACTGCATATTGTCCCCGCTGTCCTTGCACTATACCCTCTGATACGCCACATCTCCGGGGCTCGCCTTCCCATGGCCACACCTGTGGAAAGATTGGGACCGTGGTCCCACAGACAATCTCCGCTGTTGTCGATTAGTTGCGAAACAGTTGCTCAGGGGCTGGTCTCAGACGGAGAATAAGAAGCGCAAATTACTCAGATAGCCCAATATTTCATGACACGACATAAGCGTGTAGGAATTTTAACCAGCGGTGGCGACTGTGGGGGCCTCAACGCCGTCACCCGTGCCGTAGTGCGCCGCGCCCGCGACTATGGTTTCGATATCTATGGAATCAAAGATGCCACGATGGGTCTGCTGAACCGCCCTGTAGATGCAGAGGTTTTGGACTTAAAGCGAGTTTCGGGGATTCTGCGCTACGGAGGAACCATACTCGGCACCATCAACAAAAACAACCCCTTTGCGTTCCCGATGCCCGATGGCACGGTGCTAGACCGTTCTGAAGAGGTCATCGATGGCTATCACAAACTGGGGTTAGATGCCCTGATCGGCATTGGAGGAGATGGGAGTCTAGCCATTCTCAACAAGCTAGCCAGTCAAGGGGACTGGAACTTGGTGGGAGTACCCAAAACCATTGACAACGATGTTGGCACTACTGAACATTCCATCGGCTTTCACACCGCCCTGAGCGTTGCTGTAGAAGCGCTGGATCGCCTTACCTATACCGCTATTAGCCACAGTCGCGTCATGGTCTTGGAGGTCATGGGTCGTGATGCTGGTCACATTGCCATAAGTGCAGGCATTGCCGGGGGAGCCCATGCCATTTTGATCCCCGAAATTCCCTATTCTCTCAATAATTTGTGTGAGAAGCTCTTAGAGCGCAGAGCCCGTGGCCACAACTTCAGCATGGTGGTTGTGGCAGAAGCCGTGAAAACCGAAACGGGAGAGCCCGTCCGCTACACCAACAGCCTGGGGCAGACGATGTACGGCGGCATTGGCCAATATATTGGTAACGAAATTGCTAGCCGAACTGAGATCGAAACCCGCGTCTCCACATTGGGACATCTACAGCGCGGAGGCACCCCATCCGCGTTAGATCGATTGCTGGGAGCCGCTTTTGGCGTCGCTGCTCTAGATTTGGTCGCTCAGAATAAGTTCGGTCGCATGGTCGCATGGCAAAATCGCCGCGTCGTCGATGTTCCCCTTGTAGAGGCGATCGCTCAATATGGGTCGGTAGAGGTAGACGGGGCTCTAGTGGAAACCGCGTTGGGCCTCAACACCTATATTGGCGAGCTAGACCAGCAAAAAGGGAACCCCTAGAGGTCCCCTTTTGATTGATATTGAGGTTTTGGCTAACTGACTGACGTCAGCAGCTTGTCGTCCACGACTGTCGTAGATGCCTCAACGGCATCTGCCTCAGAGGGCGGCACCACTTGCCAGAACTGAGGCAGCATCTCATCCCATCGGTCTAGAATTTGCTGTGCCTTCTGGCTACCTGTGCGCTCGACATGGGATTCGATCAAAGACTTGAGCTGATTTTCCCCTGCCGATGTCGCCACACGCTGAATGGAAACGATCTCTGAGTTGATCTTCTCCGGCAAGCTGTCATCTTCATCTAGAAAATAGGCCAAGCCGCCGGTCATGCCCGCGCCGATATTACGGCCAGCACGCCCCAGCACCACCACAACGCCGCCGGTCATGTACTCACAGCAGTGATCCCCTGCGCCTTCAATCACGGCCTGCCCTTTGGAATTGCGTACCGCGAAGCGTTCGCCAGCCTGACCATTGGCATACAGTGTGCCGCCGGTCGCGCCGTAGAGACAGGTGTTGCCAATGATCACATTTTCCGCCGGGTCATAGGCCGCTTCGGGCAATGGCTTGATGATAATTTCACCGCCGTGCATGCCTTTACCGACATAGTCGTTGGCTTCGCCTTCAAGGTGCAGCACCATGCCCGGTAGAGCAAAGGCCCCGAAGCTCTGGCCAGCGCTGCCCTTGAAGTTTAGCGTGATCTGGCCAGTAAAGCCGCTGTTGCCATGCTGCTTGGCGATCGCCCCCGACAGCCGCGCCCCAACCGCGCGGTCAGTGCTGACAATGGTGACGTCTTTTGTGATTGTCCCTAGATCAGCAATGGCAGCGGTGATGGCCGAGTCGCTGAGGATTTCATCATCTAGTACCGGGCCGTTGCTGTGCACCTCTTCATGATCTAGCCAGCCTCTCTGCTGGCGCACATCGGGCAGCGCCAGCAGACAGTCTAGGTTGAGGACATTGGTCTTGGTCAGTGAAGCGTCATCCCGCACCTTGAGCAGGTCAGTGCGGCCAATCACCTCTCTCAAGGAGCGATAGCCTAGCCGCGCCAGCAGCGATCGCACTTCTTCAGCAATGAAGTAGAAGAAGTTGACCACGTTTTCGGGAATGCCGGTGAAGCGCTTGCGCAGTTTCTCTTGCTGCGTCGCAACACCCACTGGGCAGTTATTGGTATGGCAGATGCGGGCCATGATGCAGCCCTCAGCAATCATGGCAATGGAGCCAAAGCCATATTCCTCTGCCCCCATCAGCGCCGCCATCAGCACATCCCAGCCTGCTTTGAGGCCGCCGTCCGCCCGCAGAATGACGCGATCCCGTAGACCGTTGTTGAGCAGAACGCGATGGACCTCAGTGACGCCCAGCTCCCAGGGCACGCCAGCATGCTTGATAGAGCTGAGGGGCGATGCGCCTGTGCCTCCGTCATGGCCAGAGATTTGAATCACATCGGCATTGGCCTTAGCGACGCCTGCCGCAATGGTGCCAATGCCAATTTCTGCCACCAGCTTCACAGACACCTTGGCCTCTGGGCTGATCTGATGCAGATCAAAGATCAGCTGAGCTAAATCCTCAATGGAGTAGATGTCATGGTGGGGCGGCGGAGAGATCAGGGTGACGCCGGGCTTAGAGCGTCGCAGAGTTGCGATATAGGCACTCACCTTCCGGCCCGGAAGCTGTCCGCCCTCGCCAGGCTTAGCGCCTTGGGCGATCTTGATTTCAATTTGCTTGGCGTTCATCAGGTATTCAGGGGTGACGCCAAAGCGCCCCGAAGCCACCTGCTTGATGGCAGAACTGGCGGTGTCGCCATTGCGCAGCCCTTTTAGGTGAGGCATGGTCTGGGACTGACCTTGCTCATCTACATCGTTCAGCACCTTGAAGCGCACCGAGTCTTCGCCCCCTTCACCGGAGTTAGACTTACCGCCGATGCGGTTCATGGCCACGGCCAGGGTCTCGTGGGCCTCACGGGACAGAGATCCCAAAGACATGCCGCCGGTGCAAAACCGGTGCAGGATGTCTTCTACGGACTCCACCTCATCAATGGAAATAGAGTCGCGATCGCCCTTGAGGTCCAGCAAGTCTCGCAGTGCCGTGGGGGGGCGGTTGGCAATCTGCTGCTTGTAGATCTCGTAGTGGTCGTAGTCTTTATCTTCTACTGCCTTGTGCAGTGCCTTGACCAGCTCGGGGCTATTCATGTGGTATTCGCCCCCCGGCTTGTACTGCACGAAGCCGAAGTTCTGCAATTTCTTAGAGATTTCTGGAAACGCTCGCTCATGGATGGCGATCACCTCTTGGGCAAGGTCCTGGATGCTGAGACCACCAACGCGGGATACCGTACCCTTAAACGCCGTCTCCAGCAGGTCAGGGCCAATGCCAATGGCCTCAAAGATCTGCGCTCCATGGTAGCTGGAGAGTAAGGAAATGCCCATTTTAGACAGGATCTTGAGCAATCCGGCCTCAACGCCTTTACGGTAGTTGGCCTGGGCCTGGAAAATGGAAATTTTCTCTAACCGTCCTTTCTCCATCTGATTTTGAGTTTTGGTGCTAGACCACCAGTGGCGCACCGTTTCCAAAGCCAGATAGGGGCACACCGCACTAGCGCCAAAGCCCACTAAGCAGGCGAAATGGTGGGTGCTCCAGCACTGGGCTGTGTCAATCACGAGGGAGGCCTTCATTCGTAAGCCAGCGGTGATCAGGTGATGATGGACCGCACCAGTGACCAGCAGCGGCGGCAATAGGCTATAGTCCATGTCGGTGCCGCTTTCTGCTCCCCCAGGGTGGCGGCGATCGCTGAGAATTAGCACCTGCGCCCCATTCTCGACGGCTTCAGCGGCAGCGCTGCACAAGGCTGTGATGGCGCGCTCAAACCCGGCAGGACCGTCGTCAATCTTAAACAGTGTGGATAGCTCAGCCACCTGGAAGCCAGAGGTCTTAATCGCCTCTAGCTCTTCATCGTTGAGTATTGGAGAGCTGAGCTTGATTTGGCGGGCGTATTCGGGCTTTTCTTCCAGCAGGTTGCCCCGAGCTCCTAGCTGTGTCGACAGAGACATGACCAAGCTTTCCCTCAGCGGATCGATGGGAGGGTTGGTGACCTGAGCAAAGCGCTGCTTGAAGTAGTCATATAGCAGCCGAGGCTTATCAGAGAGCACCGCTAGCGGGATATCGTCTCCCATGCAAAAGGTAGGCTCTTTCCCCTGAGACGCCATCGCCTCAATAATCATTTCCACATCTTCAGTGGTGTAGCCAAAGGATGCCTGCTGCCGCAGCAGGGTTTGGTCATCTAGATAATTCTCAGATCGAAAGTCCTGGGGCAAGATGTCGTGGCGATGGGCTTTGAGCCAGGCACCGTAGGGCTGCTGATTGGCGATACGCTGCTTGATGTCCCAGTTGCCCAGCACCTCATGGCGCTCTAAATCTACCGCAATCATCTCACCGGGGGCGAGGCGTCCTTTTTCCACAATCTCCGCCTCGGATACGGGAACGACACCGGCTTCTGACGCTACGATGATGCAGCCATCTTGGGTGATGCAGTAGCGGGCCGGACGAAGACCATTGCGATCTAACGCCGCACCTACGGTCTTGCCGTCGCTAAACACTATCAGAGCGGGACCATCCCAAGGCTCTTGAATACCGCTGTAGTACTCGTAAAAATCTACGATTTCAGGGCGCTCCTTGAGAGCAGGCTGATTTTGATAGGCTTCTGGCACCATGACGGTGACCGCCTCCATGGGGCTGCGGCCCGAATGCACCAGCAGCTCCAGCACATTATCTAGACTGGCCGAGTCGCTGTTCTCTGGCTTGACCAGTGGCTTGATCGTCTCGAAGCGATCGCCCCACAGGTCATTTGAGAGATCGGCTTCCCGCGCCATCATCCAGTTGACGTTGCCCAGCAGGGTGTTGATTTCGCCGTTGTGGCCCAGCATCCGCATCGGTTGAGCTAAGGGCCAGCGGGGCATGGTGTTGGTACTGAAGCGGCGGTGATAAAACGCGAAGGGGCTCTCAAAATTATCGTCTTTAAAGTCAAGATAGAACTCCCCCAGCACCGCCGAGCGCACCATACCTTTATATGTGATGGTGCGCCCCGATAAGGAGCAGATGTAAAAGTCTTCCAAAACGGCTGTTTCTGCTTCGGAGAGCTGATCAGAGGACTGCATCTCCACAATGCGCTTATCCACCTGGCGACGCAGCAAGTACAGCTCTCGCTCTAGCTCGTCTCCGCCAAAAGCAGACTGAAGAACAATCTGTTCGATCTGAGGCTGGTTCTCTCGGGCCTGCGGCCCCAACACGGACGGGTCCACAGGCACCTCGCGCCAGCCCAGGCAGCTAAAGGCCGATTCAGCCACCTCTTTTTCAATCAGCTGCTTTGCCACCCTGGCGGCATTACCCTGGGGCAAAAATATCATCCCTACTGCCAGCGGCTGATCGGTCGCTATGCCAGCATCGGCCATCCAGGCATGAATGATCTTCCAAGGAATCGCGGTCATGACGCCCGCACCGTCTCCCGAGTCCCGGTCTGCGCTACAGCCGCCCCGGTGCTCCATGCAAGTCAAGGCAATCAGGGACTTTTGCACTAGCGATCGCGACGCCCGACCATACTGGTCAGCAATGAATCCCACACCACAGGCGTCACGCTCTTCAACCAACCATCGCTGCCCTGGGTGTACCGGATCTGATCCCTGGCGTAGCTGCGTTTTGATGTTCATAACGGAATTGTTCCCTCGTAACTGCTATCTGTATGCAAATCAGCCTTCATAACTCGGTTGACGTCAGAGTCGGTGAACCAAGGCGCGACACCTATTGACAATGTCGAGCTGGCCTAAGTGGGGCTTTGCCTCTGACAATTTCTTTACTTTCTGACAGTATTGGAACGTGTAGACTCTGAACGCATCGAAATGGCCGTTACATAGAGCTGTGGTGCATTCCAAGATGAGATACCTTGCCTCAGACACTTTTGCCAACAGAACAGTCCTGCTGCAGAATCTGTAAGACACGTGAAACCGACTAACGGATTAAGTCATCGGACCTAAGTCATCTGCCAGTAGCAAGATGACTTTACAAAGCTACCTTCGGCACTTGCCGCGTTGATCTAGCACCTCCCCGCCAGCGGTCAAACAGGTGGACTAGACATACCACAATAGTTGCCCTTTCAACTGTTTGACGGTTACCTAAGCAGCAATTACCAGGCTCAAGGGGCTAACCTACTGCCAAATCCCCAACATCAAAAACCAGCGCTTTCTTGATGAAGACGGGAGGGTAGAGTTGAAGAATCAGCAAAGTTTCTGTAATGCTAGCCCTATTCCCTTAGTCTATCAAGTGGCGGCTGTTATCTTGGAGTCTGGGTTGCTACGCTACCACAGGCAGTGATTTACTTTGGCTGCGCAGGCCCCGTGAGTTGATATGAGTTGGCAGCAGCAATTTTTTGGAATACTACTAGCGGGTTGAGTGGTGGTAGCGGGTTAAGTGATGGGTCTTTGAGTGGCTGCCATCCACAGCCTGCTGTGCCAGCATCACCCTGCTGCGCTTCCGAAGTAGCACTGCAGCCGTGATAGTGCTGTCGGGTCCTATAGTTGGCCCTTGCAATGCATACCGTCTACGAAACACCAATACTAAAATCCCTACAACGTTTTTAGGAGAAGCTATCGTGGTTCAAGCTAAAGAAGCGACCTCGCCGTCAATATCTAGCCTTGCTCAAAATCTATCTCAAAGCTCAACGGGAGCAGCTTGTTCAGAAACGCGTCCGTGGGGATCATTCACGGTTTTGGAAGAGGGGCTTGGGTACAAAATCAAGCGAATTGAGGTCAACCCAGGTCATCGGCTGAGCCTGCAGATGCACCATCATCGCAGTGAGCACTGGATCGTTGTTTCTGGAACGGCTCTAGTGACCTGTGACGAGGCTGAGACACTCTTGTCGAGCAATCAATCGACCTATGTCCCCCCCTGCGCAAGCCACCGGCTGGAGAATCCAGGCGTTATTCCCTTGGTGCTAATTGAAGTTCAAAATGGGCAATATCTAGGTGAGGACGACATTGTCCGCTTCCAAGATGACTACGCTCGCAGCAAAAAAGACGGCGAATAAGCGCTGCAGGTTTGAGAGAGCAACAAGCAGCAGGCTCTGGTTCAGCAGTTATGGAGTGCTGCGATTCAATTTACTTGAGAGAGGGATTTTTTAATATAATCTCGGCAAGCGGAGGCAGAGGGATAAACCTCATGCCCTCCGCTTGCGCTTTGGCGGCTCTTTTCTGTACAGTCAATGGCGTTGTCCGGTGCAGCAACATGACCGCCGCACTAAATCGCCACGCCCAATCGCCCTATGATCTACATCACTGATGCTGCAACTCAAGAACTGCGCCGCCTAGAGCAACAGCAGGGTCTTCAAGATGCCTATCTGATTGTTGACGTGAGCGCTGGGGGCTGCATGGACTTGGCGTACTGTTTAAACTTTGATATCTCTGTTCCACCGGGCTATGTCGAAATGTCATCAACGAGCATATTGCCCAACACGGCAGGGCTGCCTAGCCGCCTGAAAAAAGAGCGAGGGGTGGCGATCGCATCATCAGCGCGGCCCCACATCACTGGTCTGAAGATCGACTATTCTGAAGACCTGCTTGGTGGCGGATTCAGATTCCACAATCCCAATGCTGCCGCCACTTGCGGCTGTGGGCATTCGTTTTCTATATCAGCGTAGCGGCTTGTGATAGCCACCGACGGGAACAGCTGCCGGCAGAGTATTGTGGGGTTCACCGTGGGAGAAGTTGCCCTTTTACGACACGGACTGCTAACATGGTAGACCGTTGCAAATAAATTTTATTCTCCAGCCGATTACCCTAAAAAATGCCAACGATTCAGCAGCTTGTCCGTAGCGAACGTCAAAAAGCAAAGCAAAAGACCAAATCTCCTGCCCTCAAGAGCTGTCCTCAGCGGCGAGGAGTCTGTACTCGGGTCTACACTACAACTCCGAAGAAGCCCAACTCCGCGTTGCGCAAAGTGGCTCGTGTTCGCCTCACGTCGGGATTCGAGGTAACGGCATATATTCCCGGCATCGGCCACAACCTTCAGGAACACTCCGTGGTCATGATTCGCGGGGGACGGGTCAAAGACTTGCCCGGTGTCAGGTACCACATTGTCAGAGGAACTTTAGATACGGCAGGCGTTAAAGATAGGCGTCAAAGCCGCTCCAAGTACGGCGCTAAGAAGCCTAAGGGATAAAGCCGACTCACGCCTTTTGCTCCCACCGCCGCGCTGAGACGCATGCGTCCTCAGGCAGATCTACGTTAGCTGCTCTTGACGCCGTTGCTGACGTTGGACAGTCCGTTCAGTGAATCGAAATTAGCAATTTCAATCCAATTTAGGTTAATTCTTATGTCTCGCCGTACATCAGCGCAAAAACGCACTATCGCCCCCGACCCTAAATACAACAGCCGTCTCGTTAGTATGATGGTCAGCCGAATCATGGAGAGCGGTAAGAAGTCTCTAGCCTATCGCATCATCTATGATGCGTTTGGCATCATAGAAGAGCGTACGGGGGGAGATCCGCTAGAGGTGTTCGAGCAGGCTGTCCGTAACACTACACCGCTTGTCGAGGTAAAAGCTCGGCGTGTCGGCGGTGCGACATATCAGGTTCCGATGGAAGTTCGATCTGATCGCGGTGTTGCGCTGTCCTTGCGCTGGCTGATCCAGTTTTCTCGCCAGCGGGCCGGCAAAACGATGGCGATGCGCCTTGCCAATGAGCTGATGGATGCAGCTAACGAAACGGGTAGCTCTATCCGCCGTAGAGAAGAGACTCACCGTATGGCTGAAGCGAACAAAGCGTTTGCTCACTATCGCTATTGATAGTCGTGGTCAATGCAGTAGTTGAATGGGTGCGACAACAGAGATACGGAGGCAGCTGTGGCACGTAGCGTTTCCTTAGAAAAGGTTCGAAATATAGGTATTGCCGCGCATATTGATGCGGGTAAGACCACAACAACTGAGCGCATTTTGTTTTACTCCGGTGTTGTCCACAAAATCGGGGAAGTCCATGACGGTACAGCCGTGACGGACTGGATGGAGCAGGAGCGAGAGCGTGGGATAACCATCACAGCGGCAGCTATCAGTACAACCTGGCGCGACCATCGCATCAATATTATTGATACGCCAGGGCATGTTGACTTCACCATAGAGGTTGAGCGCTCCATGCGGGTGCTAGACGGTGTTATTGCCGTCTTCTGCTCCGTTGGCGGCGTGCAGCCTCAATCGGAGACCGTGTGGCGGCAGGCAGATCGCTACACCGTTCCTCGCATTGCGTTCGTCAATAAGATGGACCGCACCGGGGCAGACTTTTTCAAGGTGCATGGGCAAATTCGCGATCGCCTGCGGGCAAACGCCGTACCCATTCAAATTCCTATTGGCGCTGAAGATGACTTCGGCGGCGTTGTCGATCTGGTCAAAATGCGGGCCCGGATCTACAACGATGACTTAGGGATAGACATGGAGGATACAGATATTCCCGAGACCGTTAAACCACAGGCAGAAACCTATCGCACAATGCTGCTGGAGGCGATCGCTGAAACAAGCGATGAGCTGATGGAGAAGTACCTAGAGGGAGAGGCACTTAGCGAGGAAGAACTGAGTCAGGCCATTCGTGATGGCGTGTTGGCAGGTACTTTCGTCCCTGTTTTGTGTGGATCAGCGTTCAAGAATAAAGGGGTGCAGCTGCTTCTAGATGCCGTTGTCGATTACCTCCCTGCCCCCATAGATGTGCCCCCGATCGAAGGGCTGTTGCCCAGCGGTGAGCCAGCCGTGCGCCATTCCGGCGATGACGAGCCCTTCTCGGCATTGGCATTCAAAATCATGTCAGACCCCTATGGTCGCCTAACATTTGTGCGGGTATATTCCGGCATGGTCAATAAGGGAAGCTACGTCCTAAACTCTACAAAAGACGGTAAAGAGCGCGTCTCCCGGCTGATTATCTTGAAGGCAGACGAGCGCCAGGAAGTAGACGAGTTGAGGGCTGGCGACCTAGGCGCTATCCTGGGTCTAAAAAACACGTTCACTGGCGATACGCTCTGTAACGTCGACTCGCCCATTCTGCTAGAGTCTCTCTATATTCCGGAGCCCGTCATTTCCGTCGCTGTAGAGCCGAAGACCAAGCAGGATATGGAGAAGCTCTCCAAAGCGCTGCAGTCCCTATCGGAAGAAGATCCGACTTTTCGGGTCAGCATTGACCCTGAGACGAATCAGACGGTGATTGCAGGAATGGGAGAACTGCATTTGGAGATTTTGGTTGACCGAATGCTGCGAGAATTCCGAGTTGAAGCCAACATCGGAGTCCCCCAAGTGGCATATCGCGAAACCATTCGCAAGCCTGTCAGTACGGAGGGCAAGTTTATTCGTCAAAGTGGGGGCAAAGGCCAATATGGCCATGTCGTTATTGACGTCGAACCAACTGAGCAGGGCAGTGGATTTGAGTTTGCCTCAAAGATCGTGGGTGGTTCAATCCCCAGAGAGTTCATCAGTCCAGCCGAGCAGGGCATGAAAGAAGCCTGCGAGTCTGGTATATTGGCTGGATATCCGGTTATTGATCTCAAGGTGACTCTGGTTGATGGGTCATACCATGATGTAGATTCGTCGGAGATGGCCTTCAAGATCGCAGGATCAATGGCAATCAAAGATGCTGTTTTAAAAGCGGCACCTGTGTTGCTTGAGCCTATGATGAAGGTAGAAGTCGAGGTTCCTGAAGACTTTTTAGGCGACGTGATGGGAGATCTAAACTCTCGTCGTGGTCAAATTGAAGGGATGGGATCGGACGACGGACTCGCTAAAGTAACCTCCAAGGTTCCGTTGGCAGAGATGTTTGGCTATGCCACCGATATTCGGTCAAAGACTCAAGGTCGAGGCATCTTTTCCATGGAGTTTAGCGAGTATGATGAAGTGCCTCGCAACGTTGCGGAGACTATCATTGCTAAAAGTAAAGGGAACGCGTAATTCAGAGGATTCGGAAAAGGATACATAACCCATGGCACGAGCAAAGTTCGAACGAAACAAACCCCACGTCAACATTGGTACCATTGGTCACGTTGACCATGGCAAAACAACGCTGACGGCGGCTATCACGATGGCGCTAGCGGCTAAGGGTGGTGCAGAGGCTCGTAAATACGAGGATATCGATGCGGCCCCTGAAGAAAAGGCTCGTGGTATCACCATCAACACCGCCCACGTCGAGTATGAGACTGAGACCCGCCACTATGCTCACGTAGACTGCCCTGGCCACGCTGATTATGTCAAGAACATGATCACCGGAGCTGCGCAGATGGATGGCGCTATTCTGGTCGTATCGGCAGCGGATGGCCCTATGCCCCAGACTCGCGAGCACATCCTGCTAGCTCGTCAGGTCAACGTCCCCAACCTAGTCGTGTTTATGAATAAGCAAGACCAGGTCGACGATGAAGAGCTGCTAGAGCTCGTTGAGCTAGAGGTGCGCGAACTTCTGAGCGACTACGACTTTCCTGGCGATGATATTCCCATTACGGTTGGTTCTGCCCTCAAAGCAGTTGAGTCTCTAGTGGACGGCGGCACCGACGAGTGGGTCGAAAAGATCTATGCGCTGATGGATACCGTAGATGACTACATCCCGACTCCTGAGCGGGACGTGGACAAGCCGTTCCTCATGGCAGTTGAGGATGTCTTCTCTATCACCGGTCGGGGCACGGTTGCGACAGGTCGGATTGAGCGGGGTAAAGTCAAAGTTGGCGAAGAGGTTGAGGTTGTCGGCATCCGCGACACCCGCAAGACCACCGTCACTGGCATTGAAATGTTCCGCAAGAGCCTAGAGGAAGGCATGGCCGGAGACAACGCCGGTATTCTACTGCGGGGTTTCAAGAAGGAAGATATCGATCGGGGGATGGTGATTTCCAAGCCTGGTTCGATCACGCCTCACACTCAATTCGAGTCTGAAGTGTATGTCCTGAAGAAAGAAGAAGGTGGACGCCATACGCCATTCTTTGGAGGTTACCGGCCTCAGTTCTACATTCGGACGACGGATGTGACCGGCGAAATCAAAGAGTACACCGCTGATGACGGCAGCACTGTGGAAATGGTAATGCCCGGCGATCGCATCAAAATGACCGTTGAGCTGATCAGCCCGATTGCCATTGAGCAGGGAATGCGGTTTGCGATTCGAGAAGGTGGTCGCACCATTGGAGCTGGCGTCGTCTCCAAAATCCTCAAGTAGGCCAGACGCATAACATCTGAAGCTATCAGCAGTGTGACTAACGTCGGCTGCTGATAGTTTTTTCTCGACAGCTTTAAGACATTTAACGGTAAGCCATGGCAACCATTCAACAGCAAAAAATTCGCATTCGCCTCAAGGCGTTTGACCGCAGTCTCCTGGATACAAGCTGCGAAAAAATCGTAGACACCGCGAATCGCACCAACGCCACTGCGATTGGCCCGATTCCCCTACCGACAAAGCGTCGTATTTACTGTGTGCTGCGATCGCCTCACGTGAATAAAGATTCGAGAGAGCACTTTGAAACACGCACCCACCGCCGTATCATCGATATCTATCAGCCGTCATCTAAGACTATTGATGCATTGATGAAGCTTGATTTGCCATCTGGCGTGGATATCGAAGTTAAGCTCTAAGTCTTGTGCCTGGAACCCAAGGTATCGACGCCATCATCTTTGATCTGGGCGGAGTTATCCTTAATATTGCCTATGATCGGACAATTGAGGCATTCAGCCAGCTTGCAGGCCGAGATATTCGCCACCTTTACACCCAGCAGCAGCAGACCGCTCTGTTCGATACCTATGAGATGGGGCAGATATCATCTGACCAGTTTCGGCAAGGGCTGCGATCGCTGCTAGGCTTTGAACAAGTCGATAGACCGGGCAGATCGGTTTCTGACAGCGCGCTGGATGCAGCCTGGAACGCGATGCTTCTCGACGTTCCTCCAGCAAGGCTGCAGAAGCTGAAAATTCTTCGAGAGCGCTTTCGCCTCATTCTCCTATCCAACACCAACGAAATTCATAAAGCTGCCTTTGAGCGACACCTGAGGGAAGCTATCGGGCAAGAATCTGCCCTCGTAGACTGCTTTGACGCCATTTACTATTCGCATCTGATTGGCGACCGTAAACCGAATTCAAGCTTGTTCCAGCGGGTTATAGACGAGCAGGGCTTAGACCCATCACACACGCTGTTCGTAGACGATACAGCAGGTCATCTCCGAGGTGCGCAGGCGGTAGGGCTGCAGACTCTGCATATGAGCAGCGGATACACCCTCGAAGCTCTAGCGGATGAGCTATTGCAAGTAGAGTAAGATATGCTGGCAGGTCAGAGCTGAAGCGTTATGGTAGCGGCATCAAAGACATACGATTGGGTCGTTGTAGGCGGAGGACTAGCCGGGGCTGCGGCGTCCTACGAATTGGCGCGGCAAGGACTCTCCGTGCTGCTGCTCGATTCGCTCTCCCCCCAGCGTGCTACACGCTATAGCTATGGAGGCATTCCCTATTGGTCGGGGACGACACCCCTGATGCGGCAGCTCTGCCAAGAAGGATACGAGCGCCATCAAATTCTGTCAGCCGAGCTAGAGTCAGATACTCAGCTGCGAGAGCTGGATCTACTGCTGACCGTCGCCGCCGGGGAAGACCCAAATCAACTGCAAAAGCAATATGCCGACTGCGGGACCGTCCCCACGGTGTTGAGCGTTGCTGAAGCTTGCGAGCGAGAGCCTCTGCTCAACCCCAATGCGATCGCGGGGGCTTTGACTGTAGCCCATGGCCATGTCGACCCACTGCTGTTGATCGAGGCTTACCGGACTGCCTTCCTTCGGCTTAGCGGAGTAAGCCGAGTGGCGACGGTGACCCAAATCGAGCCAGGACCTTACCCCAAGGTCGTTACTATGGACGGTGCGATCGCCTGCGCTAATGTGCTGGTCTGCGCCGGAGGGCTGAGCCGTCGTTTACTGCAGCAATCAGGCTTGGCGATTCGGCAATACTTTACCCACGCAGAACTGATCGAGACGCCTCCGCTAGATCTGTGCCTTAAGGCTCTGGTGATGCCTGCCAACATGCAGCGCTTTGGCCTAGAAGCCGGGGCGACTCAGTCGGAAAATGAGCCCCTTTGGCAACAAGAAACCCAGCGCATCGCTCCACCAGCTCTAGACCCAGGGGCGATTCAATTTCTAGATCGGCGCATCTGTATGGGGCAAATCAGTCGCACATTGGGCAACCCATTTGCACCCTCTGACTTAGCCCGAAGCGAAGTCAAAATCCGCCAGGCTGTCGGACATATTTTGCCAGCCCTTAAAGACGTCCCTGGTCATTGCCACCGCTGTCTTGTCGCATTCAGTCACGACAGCTTGCCGCTAATCGGTCCCATTTCTGACGCCAGCACTGTCCAGATTTTCTCTGGGTTTGGTAGCCCGTTCGCTATTTTGCCGCCGCTAGCACAGCGGTTTGCCGCCCATGTAGCCTCCGGGACAGATGACGCTATCGTTGCCGACCTATCGCCGCAGCGACCGAGCTTGGCCCTCAACTGATGGATTGCTCTTATGGAGCTGATATCGCTGCACAAACATTCGCTGTAGCTGCCAAGTCAAGGCAGCGCCCATTGCCCCAAAAAGGCTGACGCTCGCAACATATTTTTGGCCACTGAACCAAAATGACGCGCTAAGGAAAAGCATCAAGACCATCAGCGCCCTGACGATGGCGAGCATATCTTCTATGGCATCTTTGTTTACGGCTAGGCTGCGCTGCGCTGCATCTTGCTGCCTTCCCTTGATTTCCCGAACGGCAATGTCTTTGACCTGATGCTTACGCTGTTGATAGGTTTGCGGGTCAAGCTGGTAATAGGTGCCCAAAGTGCTATCCCGCAGGCTTGGTACTGAGTAAAGTCCAAATGTTTTGGCATAGGCGATCGCTTGCCGAATGTCTTTCTTGGTGGCAAACGACTGAAACACCTCAAATATCGATTCGCGATAAATCCCTACGTCTGACATCTGCAAAATGCGCTGGGTCAGTTCCACAACGCACAGCCGATCGCCTTGCTCCATATTGCTTTACTCCAGGACTGAGCGCCATCATTGACCGACCCTGCGATCAATATCGCCACAACAGACTTAGCCTAAATCATTAGTACAATTGAATCAAGCTGACTGGTGATGATTATCCACAATCTCGCGGATGCGATAAATGGGACGGCCTTGAGATTCGTGATATGTGCGCATCATGAGCTCAGCCAGCAGCCCAAAGCTGAACAGCTGGAGCCCTGCCAAAATGAGCACCACCGCCAAAATAAGCACCGGCCTGCTGCCGATCTCTTGACCAAACGCAAATTTGATGACGGTAAGATACAGGCTAATCAAAAGGCCCAGTCCAAACGAACCAATGCCGAAGGTTCCAAACACATGCATCGGGCGCGTCAGGAATGTTTTCATGAAGGCGATTGTAAACAGATCGAGCGCGACGCGTAACGTACGCCCAAGACCATACTTGCTTTGCCCGAATTGCCGAGCATGGTGGCCAACTTCAATCTCGGTGATACGAGCCCCTTCAATAAAGGCTAGAGCAGGTAAAAATCGGTGTAGTTCTCCATAGAGATTCATATCAGCAATCAGCTCGGCCCGATAGGCTTTGAGAGAGCAGCCATAGTCATGGAGCTGGACGCCTGTAACGCTGCTGATTAGCCAGTTCGCAATTTTGGACGGCAGCAGCCGCGTCAAAGCATCATCTTGGCGGTAGCGACGCCAGCCACTGACCAAATCGTAACCTTCATCAAGCTTGGCAACGATACGGGGAATATCAACAGGATCGTTCTGCAAATCGCCGTCAAGGGTGACAATGGATTGGCCTTGGGCATGTTTGAACCCAGCCGCCATCGCTGGCGTTTGGCCGTAGTTTTTACGAAGAACAATGCCTCGAAGGACATCATATTCTTGGACAAGCTCTCGCAGTAAGTCAACAGAGCCATCCGTAGACCCATCATCTACGCATATCAGCTCATAGGCCAAGTCCAGTTCTGACATCGTGCCGATTATTGCCCTTACCAAAGGAGCCAAGCTTTCGACCTCGTTGTAGACGGGCACAACGATAGACACCGCGAGAGCGCTGACTTCACTGCCATCTAGAGGATGAGCTGTTGTGGCTAAACCCGTACTCATAGTTTTTAGCCGAGGCCTCCGCAGAATATACTACTCTCAGATCACATTAAGCTAAATGGTGACCCGATAGTAGACCAACTCGGACACAACACCAAGGTTCAACGACAGACCATTACTGGCGCTGCTTGCGGTGGCGAGCGGCAGCAGACTGCTTTGTAGGAAAGCCGACCGGCTTAACCGTCTGATACTGCCGAATCGATTCTAGCTGCTTCAGTTCGGTGTAGTCGATCCAATGGATGCAGTCCACTGGGCAGGTATCAATTGCCTCTTGAATCAGCTCTTCGCTGTCGCCATCTTGCTGAATGACTCGCGAACGGCCGTAATCAGGCTCAATATAAAACGTGTTCCGCGCCACGTGGACGCAGTGCTTACAGCCAATACAGGTCACTTCATCGACGTAGACTCCGCGCTGGCGGATCGCGCCGCCTAACTCAGGTTCTAGCCCGGTGCGATCGGGCTGGTGACGCAGTACACCGCCCAACTCAGGCTCGAGCCCAGATACATCTTGAGTCATCTAAGCCTCCAACATTACTTACTCAACAGTTTCAGCTTGACCTAACTCAGGCACATTGCCCTCTTAAGCATCAACCATTCCAGCGTTGGAGAACAAGGCGAACTGAACCGTCTTTCGCTGAGGTCTCCTCTGCGACCTGAAATCCCTTCTGCGCCGACTCGTTCACAATCGTACGGTAGGCATAGCGCTGAGTGATCTGGTTAAGAAATCCCTGCACCGATAGGGGCTGCTGCCAATATTGCAGATCCGCTACAAGCTCGTATTCACCGTTGTTCCAGCAAAAGCCAACGTCGTAGCCATTGTCCTGGGCGATCGCCACATCTGCAGACTGAGTCTGACCCTGATAGCCTCGGATGTCCACTGGCCCACCTTGCCAAGCAATGTTGCTGTCTGTCAAAGCTGCTTTCAAGGTATCTAGGTTACGAATTTGGGTCTTGATCTGGCTGAAATGTGACATGAGATTTAGTCTGGCTAACGGTTTGGATAGGGTAGATAAAACTTTTTGGCCTGACGGCTATCAGCTGACGGTTTACCAAGATGTAGCGGATTGTGAAACAGTCGAATCTTGCTGAGTTGTGGCGCTGAAGTAGTCAGCCGTCTGGCGTTGGTGAAGTACCGTTCCGAGCTGCTCCTCTAGCGCTTCTGTGACCTGAGCACATGAGTGGCCCTTGATTCCGCTCACTTTTTCCTCTACGCGACCATCAGGGTAGATGATAAATTCGAGAGTTTCCATACGGGAGGCCCCAAGACAACTGGACTGGCAACAACCTGCAACTGTGCAACCCGCCTCTACTGCAAAGGGCGCGCTAGCAATATTACGAGTAAATGAGATTCTAATGAGTCTGCGCTCATCACTATATATATTAGTTTCCCGTAACTCCCAATGTCCGTCAAGCAGAGAAGTTGCCGTCAAGCCATTTAGAGCAGGGTAGGCAGAGCATCAGATAGCTGAAAACACAGCGATCGCAGTGCAATTGATGCCAGTCACGAAACATTACATTTCTTAACTTTTTCCAGGGCCGCAGTGATGCACAAGGCTGCATCTAAGCCTCGAAGGAAGCATCAGGACCATTAGGACGGCTATCCGCAGGGCCATCAGCGCGGCTCTGCCTAAGACCATCTTCATCAGGCGACGCCACATTGCCATCTGCCGATCGGCGGACGGACACATCTATAAATGGAAGTGCCGCGCCGCGCAGACCCTGGGCAGTATGGTCTGGGGCATCATCCGTTAGGACAAACAGGGGATAGACCTGGGCCGCCCCTTCACTAAAAATATGCTGGTAGCGCGTTGGCATCAGCCAGTCATATCCTCTATCGATCCAAATTTGGGTTTGCCGCCAGCGGCTCAGTAGGGCAGAGAAGTCTTCTTGTGGCCGATGGATAAAGACAAAGACGTCAACCCCGATTTTGATTTTCCACTTCGGATCACACATCACTACGCCAATATCGCAGGGCAGCCGGACTAGATCCCCAGCCGAAAATCGACCGGCCTCATGGGAAGACACTGGCATAGCATCCCGAAGCCGTACTAGCGGCAGCGGAATCGAAATGATGCTTTCATCGGGGCGACGCAGGCTAGGCAACAGCTCCAGGTACGGACGAAATTGCCTAAACAGATCGATTAAATGTTGGCGGTTGCTGTAGTCCGCTAGGAGCTGCTCATAGTGGGTAGAAGTCATGATGCCTGATTGCGCTGCTTACCATGGGGCAGCATGATCATGCCACAAGTCAAAAAAACCGTCAGGAACAGAGCCTCATGGACCTGTAGGTTGATATGCGAGCATGGCTATCCTGCACGGATTTACATCCGTCATCGTGGATTTGGATGCCTAATGTGAATTTTGCGTTATGCCGCAGCGGCAGAGGCTAAGGCCTTCATATAGATGGCGTGATCTTTGACGTGGCTTCATAACGTTCCCCTAAAAACTCAATTAAACTTCTGGAAGATTCAGCATGAATCCATTGCCATCACCAGCAATGGAACCTAATGGGGCGTTAGTTCGTCATTGACTTGGGGAAATATAAGTCACATATATTATCCCCCTTAGACCTGCAGGATTGCCCCCCACTATCTGGAGCAACTGAGACGATCACTATGTCAGCACAGTCTAATTACCACCAGTCCGACACCAATTCTGTTCTTCTAGCCGGTGCTGATGGCAGCACAACCGGCGATCGCGGTAACCATAGTCAAAACGGGGGGGCAAGCACCCCAAGCTCGGGAGGTCAATCATCTGACACACCAAGCTCGGAGCTAGGTCATTTAGAAGTAGACTATGACGATTCCGTTGACTTCGACAAAACGCCCAACCGCCGGACAACGGACCTGGTGAGAATCTATCTCCAAGAAATCGGACGAGTCCGTCTTCTCGGTCGCGATGAAGAAGTGGCGGAGGCCCAGCGGGTCCAGCGGTATATGCAGCTGCTAGACATCTGCCGAGAAGCCGCCGAGGCCAATAAGATGATTCAGCGCTACGTTGATTTTATCGAGGTTCATGACCGGCTCCACTCTAGCTTGGGTCACCGGCCCTCTTGGCGGCGGTGGGCTACTACGGCCGAGGTTTCCGTAGAGGAACTTAAGTCTGTTCTGGCAGAAGGGAAACAGCTTTGGGCTAACGTCGCCGAGCTGTCGACAGCTGAGTTAGACGAGGCCCAAGCCCTAGGCCTAGCGGCGAAGGACCACATGATTAAGGCAAATCTTCGCCTGGTGGTTTCCGTAGCCAAAAAGTATCAAAATCGAGGCCTAGAGCTGCTTGACCTCATCCAGGAAGGTACTCTGGGACTAGAGCGCGCTGTCGATAAATTTGACCCGACCAAAGGCTACCGGTTCAGTACCTATGCCTACTGGTGGATTCGCCAGGGCATCACCCGCGCGATCGCCACCCAAAGCCGCACCATCCGCCTCCCGGTTCACATCACCGAAAAGCTGAACAAGATCAAAAAGGCTCAGCGCAAGCTAGCCCAGCAAAAAGGCCGTACCCCCACCATTGAGGACATCGCCAACGAACTGGACATGACGTCTCCCCAGGTGCGGGAAGTGCTGCTGCGGGTGCCCCGCTCGGTGTCTTTGGAAACCAAGGTGGGCAAAGAGCGAGATACGGAACTGGGCGACCTGCTGGAGACCGACACCATCTCCCCAGAAGAGACGCTGATGCGCGAATCTCTACACCGCGACCTGCAGCAGCTGCTGACGGATTTGACGTCGCGGGAGCGGGATGTGATTCAGATGCGGTTTGGCCTGCAGGATGGCAATCCTTACTCTTTGGCAGAAATCGGACGCGCTTTGGATCTCTCGCGAGAGCGTGTGCGCCAAATTGAGGCCAAAGCACTGCAGAAGCTGCGCCAGCCCAAGCGCCGCAACCAGGTGCGCGATTACTTGGAAGCGCTGACATAGACTAGCTCGATGGCCCTGTGAGGCCGCTACAGTTTGTTTTAAGTTCCAGATAGAAGGGGTTGAGCTAGTCTCAGTCCCTTTTTGCGTTCAGTCCTGCCCCGGATCTAGACCGGAAACCCGGTGCAGCGCTGTCCGAAATCTCGAGGCAGCGCGGTGATTCTAATAAGCGGTACGGAGATGGCAGTGCCATCTCCGCATACTCTGCATAAACAAATGTTCAACATTGGCATCATCTTAAAAAATCTGCCCTGTAATCAGTCCTGTGAGCTATGTCATCTCCCCAGATTTCCGAGGCCTACGCCGCTCTCGACGCCTTCGAGCGATCGCCCCATTCCGGCTGCTGGCCCCATCTCGACAAAGCGACGCTGATCAAAGAAATGCGATCGCGACTGAAAGACCCATTCATCATCAACCAGCGTCAGCAGCCGTTTTGCGGGCCAGCCTCCGTCTTGTTCGAGCTAGCGCGAAAAAAGCCGCTGCGCTACGTCACTCTGGGACAAACCCTCTATGAGCAAGGCGTATTTCAGGCCAAAACCGAAGCAGTCTGCACCACCGACGGTCTGCGCCGGGCCAGCCGCGATCCTCTCCACATGGCGCAGGCTGACTGGATGATGCTGGCAGCGCTGCGAGAGGCAGAAACCCTGATTTTCCCTGTGGAGCCCAATGCCCCGACCCTGGTTCGCAATCTGGCTGGCATGACTAAATCCTGGGAGATGGTGGGCTGGGTCAAAGAAGTGTTGGGGTATCCCCATGGGTCGTACTACCATGCCTACCTGTTTCGAGACATGAAAGCGCTCAAGCGAGCCGAAAGTGCTATCAATCGAGGCGGCGTTGCTTTTGCCCTGGTGACGGCAGGCGGCATGTTGGGATCGGTGGCGCAAAAACCCCGTCTGGCCCTGCCCAATCACTGGGTCACCTTGCTCAGCACGGCCCCCGTTGAGGTGACGCCAAGATGGCAGGATATGCTGTTACCGGCGAAAAGCGCGGCCCTAGAAATGGAGTATTACACCTGGGGCGATCGCCGCTCCGTCACGATTCAGCGCAGCGCATTCCGGCGATTTTTCTGGGGCTTTGTCATCGGCGAACCATAAGATTGCGCTTCATTGCAGACTATTACGATGTGTAGCAACTCTTAACTTAACATGGGGCATCAGCCCGTTTTCCCTTGATAGACTGAGGGGCGTAAGCGCTGCGGTTCCTTGGGCCAATATGAGCCTTGGGCAGCAGTTCTCGTTTCATATGACATACCGATGGTAGATTCCCTAAAGAAGCCCGAATTTAAAGAGCTGCGGCCTGGGGTCAAAGTCCCAGCAAAGGAGACGATTTTAACGCCGCGCTTCTACACCACCGATTTCGACGCCATGGCGGAGATGGACATCTCTGTCAACGAAGATGAGCTGCAGGCCATCTTAGAAGAATTTCGAGTCGACTACAATCGCCATCACTTTGTGCGGGATGGTGAATTTGACCAGTCCTGGGACCACATCGATGGCGAAACCCGCCAGCTATTTGTCGAGTTTTTAGAACGCTCTTGCACTGCTGAATTTTCCGGATTTCTCCTGTACAAGGAGCTGTCCCGCCGTCTCAAGGGCAAAAGCCCCGTTTTGGCAGAGTGCTTCCAGCTGATGTCTCGAGATGAAGCACGTCACGCTGGCTTCCTCAACAAGGCGCTGTCTGACTTTAACCTCTCCCTCGACCTAGGCTTCCTCACTAAGAGCCGCAAATACACCTTCTTTGCGCCCAAGTTTATCTTCTACGCCACCTACCTTTCCGAGAAGATCGGCTACTGGCGCTATATCACCATTTTCCGCCACCTCGACCAGAACCCCGAAGATCGCATCTATCCGATTTTCCGCTTCTTCAAAGAGTGGTGCCAAGACGAAAACCGCCACGGCGACTTCTTTGACGCCATCATGCGATCGCAGCCCTACATCTTGACCGGATGGAAAGCGCGTCTGTGGTCTCGCTTCTTCCTGCTGTCGGTGTTTGCCACTATGTACCTCAACGACATTCAGCGCTCTGGCTTCTACAAAGCCTTGGGTCTAGACGCCCGTGAGTACGACATTCACGTGATCCGCAAAACCAACGAGACAGCGGCACGGGTTTTCCCGCTGATGCTGGATGTGGACAATCCCAAGTTCTTCCAGCGGTTGGACGCCTGCGTCGAAAACAACAAAGCGCTGACAGAGATTGTGTCATCCGCAGCAGCAGCGCCGATCAAGCTGCTCAAGAAGGTTCCCTACTACCTGTCCAATGCTGGGCATCTGTTGGGGCTGTACTTCATGAAACCAATTGATACAGAATCTTTAGAAGGTTCGATACGCTAATTTCAGCCTTCATCCCTATAGGAAGACGGTTTTGGCAGCGGTGCCGAAGCCGTCTTTTTTTGCGTCCTGTACCTTTTTTTGCGTCCTGTACGACAATCAAGCAATGCGTCACAACGGCTGGAGAGAATTAAGACAGTGAGATTGACAGCGCTGCAGCGCCTAGCCCTCGC
>JGI12210J13797_10300574_pt1 | contig 36029 bp, 29 predicted proteins | sample ElkSlonscriptome_3_FD_13797 | JGI IMG/M metagenome (IMG submission 13797) | reverse complement strand
GCTTTTATCTAAATCATATCACTAATGCAGATGCTAACTTCGTAGTTTTATCTCTATTTGAATCGCACTAGTCTTATTTAGTGAATGCATATCGTTTCTAAAGTATATAGATCTAACTCTTTTTCCTCACAAGTGCTGGATAGCCTACCGTTGCCTACCATACTAGTAGATGCTGAAGGTAGAATAGAACAAGCCAACCAACTCGTTTGTGAATTACTTGAAGAAAAAGTCGGGTATCTTATTGGAAGCCCTTTTTTGCGGGGGTCGTGGCTACTAATACGTACCGATAATAGTGTGCTAGAGGCTCCAGAGAAACTACTTGCCAATTCACCTCAAGCTCAAGAAGCTATTAATGGAGTAAGAATTGGTCTTATTCTCAAGAAAAATACGATTTGGTTATCTTTTCATGCTAAACCACTGCTTTCTGAAGTAAATGATTACCAAGGCTCAGTGGTCACTTTCATGGATGTGACGACCAACACCAACACAGAACTAAAAGCCTCCCGAGAGGCGAGCCGACTAAGTTCAGTACCGGAACATCAAACAAACTATATTATTCGTACTGATCTGGAAGGAAACTTCTTGTACCTAAATCAGGCGGCTCGGATTCAATTTGATCGAGATGATGAAAACGAAGATGTATTTCGATCACTAAACTATCTTACCGATCCTAAGTACGCCATATCATGCATTAAAGCAGCTGCGTACTGTGTTGATCACCCGGGAAGCTATCGCTATATCGAGATAAGGTGTTACAACAATAAACGAGAGTATTTTTGGACCGCTTGGGATTTGGTAGGTATTACCGATGATACCGGAGATGTTGTGGAGATACAGGCGGTAGGCCATGATATTTCGCAGAAGAAACGAATGGCCGACCTATTAGGTGAAACTAGCCAGATGGCTCGTATTGGTGGTTGGGAGATTAGTAGTTTATCTAAACAAGTTAGTTGGACGCCTGAAACCTACCGCATTCACGACATTGCTGAAGGAACCCGTATCTCATTACGACGCGCTATTCAATTTTTTCAAGAAGATCACCAACCCATAGTACGTCAAGCATATCGCAGGCTAATCAGTAACGGTGAACCTTTTGATCTTAGCCTGAAAATGTATACTGCCCAAAAACGGGAGTTATGGGTAAGGGTAATTGGTCAGAGAGAAAGTATTCATGGCAATTTTGTACGGGCTTACGGAGTCATACAGGATATTACCGAATCGCAACTTTCAAAGGAGAGAATCAAACACCGAGAGTGGCTGTTTCAGTCGGTATTCAATAGTACAGCCGATGCACTGTTCATTATTGATCAGGAGCATAAAATTATCAATTGCAATCAAAGTGCTTTACATATTCTTGAGATTGAGCACAAAGAAGACATACTAGGAGCTGATGCCACTAGTTTTCAGAGAATTCCTTTTCCTAAAGAAGAAATTTCTTCCATCCGAAAAACTATTGATAAAACCGGACTATGGACCAGCGAGGTTGAGTTTGTATCCACCAAGAACAAAATATTCTGGGGTAGTTTGGCGATCACTACTTTTCCCAAAATGGGTTACGGAGTAGTGCGGCTGACCGACATCACTGAAAAGAAAGAAGCCGAGGCTTTGTTAGTAGAGAGTAACCAGCATTTGACTAAAGCGAATCAGGAGCTAGATCGCTTTGTATACAGTGCCTCACATGATCTTCGAGCTCCACTTACTTCTATCCTTGGCCTTATCAGTCTAGCTGAAACCGAAGAAGGGGTTGAACAAGTGCAAGACTACCTTCAGCTTATGAAGAACAGTGCTCATCGATTAGATAATTTCATTAAAGACCTTATCTACTTCTCTCGCAATGCCCGCATGGAGGTAACAGCTGAACCAGTTGATTTTAAAGAACTTATCAATGGTATATTTGAGCAGTATCAGTTCATGGATCACGAAGTTCCAGTAAAAACATCGCTGGAAATTAACCAACACTGTACCTTCTTTTCTGATCAAAGCCGACTAAATATTGCTTTAGGCAATATCATTTCTAACGCTATGAAGTACCGTATGGAACGAAGCGATGCGGAGTCTTTTGTGGAAGTAAAGGTAGAAGTTAATCAGAAAGAAGCTGTAGTTTGGGTAGAGGATAACGGCATAGGTATTCCTGATAGTCATCAGGCTAAAATTTTCGAGATGTTTTACCGAGCTGATGACCACAAGCCAGGATCAGGGTTAGGGCTGTATATTGTTAAGGAAACCGTAGAAAAGCTTCAAGGCTCAGTTGAGGTACATTCCGAACACGGCCAAGGAACAAAGTTCACTTTACGCCTTCCACAGCTTCCCACATAAGCTTAGTTTTTAGGAAGAAACACTTCGGCCATCATACATCGGGCACTACCACCCCCACAAGCCTCAATAGTATTCAGTGGACTATGCACTATATCCGTATACTTTTCAATCTGCTTGATTTGCTCAGAATAAAGCGACTGATACGCCTGTTCGGACATTATAAGCAGTCGCTCACCCTGCTGATTTTTAACCTGTAGCATATTTCCCGCAAAATAGTTGCACTGCTCTTCGCTGATGAACACTACATCTTTTCCCGTATCTTGAATGATTTTCACGATGTCTTTTTGCTCCCAGGTATTCTTGAGTGCATCAGCACAGAATATAGCAAAATCTTTTCCGATACTCATCATCACATTGGTATGATAAATCTCGGCAAAGCCATCTTCAATCATTTGGGATGCGATAAATACGATGGGTCGGTAGCCAAATTCCTGACAAAATTCTGAAAGCAGGTTAAGATTTGTTCGGGGCGACACACAGGCATAAGCCATTCGGTTCTCTCGATCTAGTACCATGCTGCCTGTGCCCTCGAGAAATTTTTCTTCCGCCTCAAAGTACGAATAATCAATTTTCCGACGAATAATATATTCATGCTCCTTAATTAGAGTTGATAGAATATCATCGCGGCGTTCTTTGCGACGGTTAGGAGCCCACATAGGATAAGTAACCACTGTACCATCCTGGTGAAAGGATATCCAGTTATTGGGAAATATTGAATCAGGTGTTTCTTTTTCGGCAGTATCATCAACGGTAATTACATTTACTCCTCGCTGCCTGAGAATATTCACAAACTGGTTAAACTCATCCAACGCTCTACGCTGAATTTCTTCTGGGGCTACGTCGCTCAACTCTCGTTGGTAATGATTATTCTCAGCCGTCTCCACATTGTACCCAAACTTCACGGGTCGGATCATTAATAATGTGTCCGTAAGTTGTTGATTATCTTTGGTCATTGGCTTCCTAGTCCACAGTCGATAGTCTACGGTTGAAAAAGTATCACTTGTTGGGAATTAGTCACTACTCCGTGCTCTAGCCTTCTTATTCCCTGCGGCCTTATTAAACTAAAATATCCACGTCATCGCGGAGCAAAGGCATGCTCATACAGTGGGTTCCACCACGGGCACGGGATAGCTCGCCGGAAGGAAGCAAAATCAGCGTATCACCAGTCACTACTTTGTCTACCGGCTTTCCTTGCTCTACCTGCTCAATAATCTCAGCAGAGCGCATCACGGCAAATCCTCGTTTCCGAAACTCTTCTTCTGTTTTAACATTGCGGTCGTAGCCGATAATTACCCCTTCGCGCACCGCCAGAAAATTACAAGCATCAGTCCACTGTTCCCGCTCACTATACGGAAACTGACCACCCGCACTAGGAATTACCTCACACTTTGTTGCGCCAAAGTCTTCTCGACTAATCTGCTCCAGCAGATCATCCAGGTAATCCATTCGGTTGGTTAATATGCTGTACGAACCGCCCGCTTCTTGTTGGCGAACAAACTGTACTACCTCTACATCGTGAGTTGGCTCAATATTCTTCTGCCCCTGAATAGCCCCGGCCACGTTAAACCCCCGATTTCGGTTGATTTCCTCCTTAGTGAAGGGACTGAAGACGATCCAGGTATCTCGCTTTACCTGAGTAAAAACCGTATCAATGTGCATATAAGCCCGACGGCGAGGAATCTTAATGACTGACACTCGCTGGATTAAGTCGCGCTGAAACAGCTTTTCTACTAATTGCTCTACCGCAGGTAAAGAAGTACGTTCGCTCAGTCCCACTAACAAATGCCCAGGGCTAATCATCATCACGTCGCCCCCCTCAATAGTCACTATCTTTTGCTGCGTTTCTTCTTCACTGGAGATATAAAAGAGGTTGGGTTCCTGTAGTTCAATTACCTGATGGGCTAGTTCATCTGCCTCCTGACTAGTCTTCTGACGCAATAATTCAAAGTGGGCAATATACTTGAATATTAACGCTTCTCGATCACGGGCATTTTCGTATGGCTTACTCAGTAGAATATGATCGTGAATGGTAATGCCAATATCGCGCGTGAAGATCAGATTAGGTATGGGCGGAAACAAAATAATTTCTTGCCCATCTTGATCTTTCAGAATACCCGTAATAAGTAGCGAAGCTAAGGTTTCGGGAGGCATCTCCAGCATCTGCTTCTGAGTACGTAACCCACACTTTTCTAGAGCGCAAACCGAAGGAACCAATAAATACTTGATGTCTTCGTACTGAAGAATGCGCGCTAACATCTGCTCTACATTTAGCACCTTATCGGAACCAAAACGGTTGCTCTTTACCGAGGCTTGATAATCAGCATCACTGGCCTTGCCTTGTATTTTATCAGGATCAAGAAAGCACAGCAGCACGCGTAGATATTCACTGTATTCCTGCTGCATCTTTTCCAGATACACAATATCATCGTAGAGTAACTGGTCTTTAATGCGGGGAACAATCTTGCCAATACCGGCATCGGGGCTGTGAATGAGCAATCGTCTTAAACGACCAACTTCGGAAGTAACATGAATATCATGAGTCATAATTTTCGGTAATGTTGAATAACACAAAAATAGCAGAATTGATAGGAGAAAACCTAAATTACCAGTCTGCACATCTTTTCAATCAATAGCCTAGCTAACCGACCTTTCTCTCACTCAAGCACCATACCTTTGGTATTTTTAGGATGTCCAGGACGCAACTATTTTTCTATCAAACCACCAAAATAGATATATTAGGTAAAAAGTATCTGATAAACCAAAGCAGTAGCTTTAAACCAGCTTCGCCAATACTTTATACTACTATTTACCTACTCTCATGCTATCTACTTTGCTACTACCTTTTCCCCAACGGCTCGCGCAGATTATCTTTTTGCTAACCTTCATCAGTCATATTTCCCACGCTCAGTCAGAAAACAAGACTGAAAATATTTTTTTAATTACACTAGATGGCTTTCGCTGGCAGGAAATGTTTACTGGAGCCGACCCGCAACTTATCGCCCATCCCGACTACGTAGAAGACTCTACCGAACTGAAAGAACTGTTCTGGCGTGAAACTGCTGCCGTACGAAAAGTAACACTTGTTCCTTTCTTCACCAACATAATTGCTCAGAAAGGGCAACTCTACGGAAACCGTAGTGAAGGTTCCAAGGTGAATCTTACCAATAAATTTTGGTTTTCTTATCCAGGCTACAACGAAATACTCACCGGCTTTAGCGATGACCGTATTGATAGCAACGATAAAAAGCCGAACCCGAACCAAACTGTATTAGAGTTTGTCAACCAGCAGGAGGGTTTCAGCGGAAAAGTGGCCGCCTTTGGCTCTTGGGATGTATTCCCGTACATCATCAACGAGGAGCGATCGGGTGTGCCGGTAAATGCTGGTTACGAAATAGCGACGGGAAGTTCGATTACTCCAATGGAAGAAGCACTCAACACACTTCAGCCTCAAGTACCTGGCCATTGGCCTACCGTTCGGATGGATGCTTTCACCCACTACTATGCTTTGGAATACGTTAAGAAAAATCAGCCTCGCCTATTGTACATTGCCTACGGAGAAACCGATGATTTTGCCCATGATGGCAGTTACGATGAATACTTGAAAGCTGCTCACCGTACCGACAATTTCATTCGCGAACTTTGGGAATACACGCAATCTACCGAAGCGTACCGAAACAAAACTACGTTTATTATCACTACCGACCACGGGCGGGGTACCGAGCCGCTGGATACCTGGCGTAGTCATGGCGACGAGATTACAGGGGCGGATGAAGTGTGGCTGGCAATCATTGGGCCCGACACCCCCGCTGGATCGGTAGAAGTAAAAGGACAATATTACACCAATCAGATTGCTCCAACTGTAGCTAAGTTTCTGAATGTAGACTATTTACCGGAAAAGACGGCCGGTACTCCGCTAGAAAATGCATCAGAAAAATGAAGCAAAGTATAGTAATAAAGTAGGTTGTTCAGAGAGGTATCTTTCTGTTTAGTTTTTTGTAGCCGTTACCTTTTAGCCCAATTTCTCTACCTTTACTCCCTCAAATTATCCTCTAATATGAGCATTTTAGATACTATTGTAATCCGTAAGAAAGAAGAACTAATAGAGCGGAAAGCACAAAGAAGTGTTGCCGAATTAGAAGCAAGTCCTTTCTTTGATCGAGAAACATATTCTCTGTCGCAAGCCCTACGAAACGCTAATCCCGGTATTATCGCGGAGTTCAAACGGAAATCTCCTTCCAAAGGGATTATCAACGATCAGGCCGATGTAGCTGAGACTACCCAGGGTTATGTTCAAGCGGGCGCAACTGCACTCTCAGTGCTTACTGACGTAGATTTTTTTGCGGGTAGCGACGGAAACCTCTGTATCGCTCGAGCGCAAAATCAGGTGCCTATTCTGCGGAAAGACTTTACGATTGACGAATACCAAATCACCGAAGCAAAAGCGCTAGGAGCAGATGCTATTTTGTTGATTGCGGCTATTCTTCCTCCGCCCCGAGTACTGGCCTTAGCCCAGTGGGCCCATCAATTAGGCTTGGAGGTTCTGTTGGAAGTGCATGATGAAAACGAATTGCAGCAGACTGCTCTAAACGAAGTAATCACTCCTTTCATCGATGTGGTTGGAGTGAATAATCGGGATTTAAATACCTTTAATACCACCATTGAGACATCCATCCAGTTAGCTGATCTGATGCCTGAAGATCTGGTAAAAATTTCAGAAAGTGGCATTAATGATCCTGCGAATATTCGCACGTTGATGCAGTACGGCTACCAGGGCTTTCTTATCGGTGAATACTTTATGAAGCAACCGAATCCTAGTGAGGCGTGTGCTGATTTCATTCAGAAGCTGGGAGCAAGTTAAGGAGGTATGCAAAGCTATATTGATTTAGCGGAGAAGAACGGAGTTACGCTTTACGACGAAGGTATCTGCCAATTATGTGGTGCAAATACTAATCATGGTGTTCACGAATGTGTTGAGATTTTTAGCCTGGGTTTTCAACTGATTGACTACTCCAAACCTGAAAATCATATTTACCGCTTTTTAAGTGTGGATGCCCATACGCTTCAGCATCCTGAAATTCACGGAAGGTGGAATAATCACTTTCATCTAACCCGACAACATCTGATTTTTGAGTATAAAATCTTTTGGAATTATAATTTATCGCCAAAACTCAGCGACCATTTAAATATCTACAAAGCAGACAACAGCAACGAGTTTTTGGCTCCTCCAGAAGTGTTAAAACGAGGATCAGTTACTACTACCGATATTCGTGATAATGCCACCAATGAACTTGAATGCCAGACGATGATTGAAAAGTGGGGACAAGCCGTATATCAGTCCTGGAGTCAGTACCATGAATTAGTTGATAAAATCGCTCAAAAGTTTATCGATAAGAATAAGGGGCGACTGCCAACGAAGAAATAGCTATCGGAGTAGCTAGTTGCATAGCATTAATATAATTACACTATGAAGCTCAAAATTTGCGGAATGAAACTTCCAGATAATTTGCGTGAAGTTGCTGCATTACAACCGGATTATCTAGGCTTTATTTTTTACGATAAATCGCCTCGCTATATGGCTGATACGCTGGCTCCAGAAGAATTAATGGCGATTCCCGATCGTATTCAGAAAGTAGGAGTCTTTGTGAATGCCACTAATGAATACATCCAGCAAGAGATGAAGCACTTTGGTTTGGCTGGCGTGCAACTGCACGGAGATGAGCCGCCTCAGCAATGCCAGGAACTAAAAGAAGCGGGGTATCTGGTTATCAAAGTGTTCCGGTTAGGAAGTAAAATCTTTGATTTTTCTCAGTTATCTGCTTACGAAGCGCAGGTTGACTATTTTCTATTCGACACCCAAACTACCAACTACGGCGGCTCCGGTCACTCGTTTGATTGGTCGCAACTGGAAAAATACACGCTTTCTACTCCTTTCTTCCTTAGCGGCGGTATTAGCTTAGATAATCTTGAGGAAGCTTCAGCATTGGACTATCCTCAATTTGAGGGAATAGATGTTAATAGCCGGTTTGAGATTGAGCCTGGTCGCAAAGACATCGCTCGCTTACAAAAACTAGTAGATAGAGTGCGTAGTATTCGTTCTGAGGGCTAAGAGGAGAAATATTGTATTTTGGATTACAGCATCTATTATTATTCTTTGGCCAGATTACGAAGACAGCTTACAATATATTTGCGCTCAAAGCGGACAGTGTGAGATTATTTTAACTGTTAATAGTGCCGATTTCTTTTCGTCTAACACTCCGGTAGTTGATCCACTGGACTTTGTGTTGCAGCAGGGAAAATGAAAATTGGAGAGAGTTTGTATTAGTTTAATCCGGTGTATTTCTCCAGTCGCTCAATACGGTCGCGCAACTCATCGGTTTCTCCGGAACGCTTCGTTAAATCTCTTAGTAAGGTAAGTACCCCTGCTGAAATGTCATCCAGGTTATTAAGACGCTCATTGGTTTGTCGGGCAATTTGTTTCAGCTCATTAATACCTGTTTCGTTCTGTTGAATGCGCTCTTCATTTTGCCGAATGCGCTCTTCGTCTTGGTCACGGGTACGAACTAACTCAGCGAGTAACTCTAAAATACGATCCTCGTTTTCCATGATTTTCTACCTTTTTATCTATTTCATACTAAGCTAATAATACGAATAATTAGCATTAATAGTGCTACAATGAGAATACTTATTCGCTCCGCAAACTCTTCACTGGATTTACCATAGCGGCTTTAATAGTTTGATAACTTACGGTTAGTAACGTAACTACTAAAGCACCTAAGGCAGCACTTGCAAATATCCACCAATTTAAGTTCGTACGATACTCAAAATCCTGTAACCAGTCGCGAGCGAAGTAGTACGCCAGCGGAATAGCGACCAGACAGGCGATCAGAATTAAGCCTAGGAAGTTTTTAGAAAGTAGTTGCCACAAATTCGCTACCGAAGCACCTAATACTTTACGAATCCCAATCTCTTTGGTACGTTGCTCCGCTACGAAGGAAACCAGTCCAAATAGCCCCAAACAACTTATAAAAATCGCTAGTATAGCAAAGAAACTTGCCAGTTTTCCCACCCGTACTTCGGTAGCGAACTTTTTAGCATACCCCTCATCGGCAAATTCGTACTCAAACGGATTAGCTGGATCATACTTTTTGAAGACCGCCTCTACGCTAGCTAATGCATCTGATATACTAACGCGAGGATTGAGTTTAATATGGACTCCCCGTGTACCTACTTCATCTATAAAGAAGAGGGTCTGCTTGGTGGGGGCATAGGGCGATTGAGTAATCAAATCTTTCACTACCCCTATGATCGTGTAGTTTTCGCCTGCTTTTCTTACCTCTTCCCCAATGGGATTTTTGAATCCCATGTATTTCACTGCGGTTTCGTTGATGATCACCCCCATTGAATCGGTAGTAAAAGCGCGAGAAAAGTCTCTTCCCTCAACAATCTCCCAATCTATCGTTTTGCCAAATTCATAGGATACACTGGTTGCCACGAACTCATCTTGCATCTCAGAACCTTTTCCTCGCCAACCGATTCCACTATGGATAGCGGACACTTCAGTAATGGGTGACCCACTTTTGGCTACTTCTTCTACCGCGCCAGTCTGCAGCAGATCGTTTCTAAGAACGTTGAAGCGCTGATTTACTTCCTTGCTTCGGATAGGAACACTGATCAGACGATCAATATTATAACCAATCGGGCGGTTCTTTACGAATTGAATCTGCTGAAAAACAACCATTGTACCAATAGCTAAACTAACCGAAATAGCAAACTGAACTACCACTAGCACTTTGCGCGGTAATGCAGCTAACCGTCCCACTCGAGAAGAACCTTTGAATACCCGAACTGCTTTTAGTGAAGAGAGATATAGGGCTGGATAGCTTCCTGCCAGTGTTCCGGTTAGCAAAATAAAGCTGAGCCCGATTAGCCAAAATTGGGGATTCAAATACGGAACATTTATTTCTTTGTCTGCCACTTCGTTGAAGAAGGGAAGAATCAACCACACCAACAAGATAGCAACCGCAAAAGCCAAGGACACAATCAGCAGGGATTCAACAAATAGTTGGCTAACGAGTTGACTGCGCCGGGAGCCAACTGCTTTACGCACCCCAATCTCCTTAGCCCGTCTTTCAGAACGAGCCGTACTTAAGTTCGTAAAATTAATACAGGCTAGCAGTAATATTAAAACCCCAATAGTACCGAACAACCACACATACTGAATACGCCCTCCGGTGTTAGTACCTTGCTCAAATTCTGAATACAAGTGCATCTTGTCCATAGGATGCAGAAATAGTTCAGGCTCCAACGCAGCCACTCGGCCTTGTGCTCGCTTCAATTTAGCATCTTTGATAGCTTCCGAAACTTGCGCTATCTCCGCCTGATCTGCGATTTGCACAATCGTTTGAAACCAGCTATCCCCCCAAGTAAGATCATCAGGCAAGTTTTTTATATGCAGCTCCCAGGGAGCGATAAATTCCACCTCAGCGAAGCTCGAATTATCGGGTAGGTTTTCGTACACTCCGGTCACTTTGACTTCCTGATCCCCCAGCATCAGTATCTGGTCTAGCGGGTCTTTATCGCCAAAAAAAGCCCGAACGGTTGATAGCGGAAGTAGCACAGAATTAGGCTCGACCAAGCCCTGCCGGGTACCATTAAGCATCCGCAGTGTGAGCATCTCGGGGGCGATTGATTCCATAAAAAGCCCCTTTTTAATCATTTGTTTGCCATTCTGACGTAATACTCGTCTTTGCGGAAAGCTACTCATAATCACATGCTCGAAGTACACTTCATAGTTATCCCGTAACTCGGGAGCCAACTGTAGAGCTTGATGCCGCCACGTCTGAATCTTTCCCTCAAAGTTCTGATTCTGCATTACCCAAGCGATGCGGTCGTAGTTCTCATGGTACTTATTAAATAATAATTCATCGTGTACCCATAAGCCAATTAGGATCGCGACTGCCATTCCAATCGCTAATCCACTAATATTAATCAGCGAGTAGCTTTTGTACTTTAGGATATTTCTCCAGCCAATTTTGAAATAACTTTTATACATAGCGTAGTGAGTTGGGTTATGAAATGTTACTAAGTTTTGGATCGCAAAAGGCCGTAGGTAATGAAAGACTTGGTACCAGTAATTGCGTTTAGCCCGAGATAAAGAATACTCTTCTACTGTTTGGTAGAATTTCTCCTCTAAGTCCCCTTCTACTTCCTCGGCAAGGTCATCACGGAGAAACCAGCGGAGGAATCTGTGGGCAAGCTTGGGTGGTAAATTGTCGGGATCAGGATTCACAGGATGGTAGGATTATCAGGATTTCACTTTCTGGATAGTTAAATTTTCGCTTTGTGTTCTTTACTGAATAGACGCTTAACGTCTAAACTCTTGGAACCAAAATTTATGAGCAATCCTTTATCTATCTTATACGCTTGCAGGTAGTTAAGACCTTGAGCCAAATGAGTATCTTCTAACTGAATGACTGCCTTTAATTCTACTATCACCTTGTCTTCTACTACAAAATCAGCCCTTCTGGTACCCACCTGTATATTCTCGTAATAGATGGGCATTTCCAACTCACGGGCAAACCCTAGCCCCTGCTTTTCCATCTCAATTGCTAAACACCGTTGATAAATAACCTCTTGAAAGCCGTTGCCTAAAGTACTATGCACTTTCATGGCGCAACCAATAATCTTGTAGGTCAACGGATCATTAACATCTTCTTTCATCTCTTAAATCTTTTCATTCACTAAATCATAATCAGGCTAATCCTACCATCCAGCCCATTCTGGTCGAAATTGTCTCCACAGCGATACCTTCAGATCACGAGAGATTTCCAAAGCTCGTTGACCGTAAGCAGTAATCGTATAAATGCGTTTACGTCGCCCACCCCGTTCGGCAGTAGCCTGACCCATTTCAGAAGTGAGGAAGCCTTTATCTTCCAGACGGCTGAGCGCAGAATGTACCGCACCAATGGAAACTGAGCGTTCAACCTGAGCTTCAAATTCTTCCGCGAGTTTAAAGGCGTAAGCATTCTCTCCTAAAATGCCAACGAGTAATAAAATAGTCTCTTCAAAGTCGCCTAAACGAGATTCTTTCATATGATACTAAATTGTAGATCAAATATAGAAACTAAAATTATTATTTGCTATACATTTTAGTAACAAATAGTTTTAACTGGAAGCGGAAGACAGAGAATAGAGATGGAAGACCGAAATCAGGAAACAGGGGTCTGAAATTGACTGATATGATGACAAATTAGCAATCAACAATTAAGCAATCGGACCATTGAGCCGTGTGCCCCGGACTTAATCCGGGATTCAGTAATTAGAAAGCAATAGTATCCGGCAAATACTTAGACGCTAAATCTTCGTAGTAGGGTTGTAGTTCGGCTACATTCGGGGCTTTGGGAGATTTGGTGTACAGATCGTAGGGATTGAATTTCTCTACCCACTTAAACAGCTTGTGATCGTGCTCATTCATCAGATGATCGTAGGCTCCCTCGCGGTGCTGGGCGTAGAAAGAGTGATAGCGCATAATGTAGAGCGCCGGCTCGGGCATGTAATCTTTCATGGCAGTGTACAGATACTCATCGTGCCCCCATGACATATGAACGTTGTCCAGCCCACAATTAGGCTCATAGACTCCGTACTTAGTATTGTACGCCTTGTTATCAATATCGGGATTATTCTGGAAGAATTCAGGATAAACAATCTTGTCGGAGAATTGGCAACCTACTGGAAACGTATCGCCCACCACGGCCCACTGAGGTTCGCCGAATAAGCAGAGAATTTTACCCAGATCGTGCAGAAAGCCGGTTAACACGAACCAGTCGGGATGGCCATCGGCCCGGATGGCTTCGGAGGTTTGCAGTAGGTGCTGGGTTTGATCCAGGTCAATATCCGGATCAGAATCGTCAATCAGTGTATTCAAAAACTCTACCGCTTCCCAGAGGGTCATCTTTCGCTTCTGCAACTTTTTGTACTCCGCTTCTTTAGCCAACACAAAGTCGTAAGACTGGTACTTATGGTTGAGACGGTAAAATTCCCGCACCGTGTCCCGACCAGGTTCGTCGTAATTACGAAATTCTTCCTTTTTCTTCTCCTCATCTTCGGGATAGCGTTCCCGTAAATCCTTTTCCCACAGTTCTTCTATATCTAGGGTTGGTTTTATGTCTTTCATGATATTGGTAATGTATTGAACAGACTACTTAATTATTGTAAAATAGCGTCTTTCTGAATAATCTTCACCATCTACACTCCACACTTCTTGTCCGTTGTACGTAATCTGAGTAGTCACCGCAAATCTTTTTCCCCGAGCGATATCACAGGTTATCGTATCAGCATCATTTTCGTTCCACTGAACATAAGTAACGGTAGTACCTTCATCAGTTCCATCGTTAGGACCTAACACCATCGTATGTTTATCAGTTATTTCATCTTCTCGAATAGAAAAGTTTTCTGGATGAGTATAGTTTCCATTAAATACCCGTTGCTTTTCCCCATCAACTTCGTAGTAGATATCGATTTGGCTGGCTTGAAAGGACGTAGCGTTCGCTGGGTCAAGTAGGTTTACACCCTCAGCATTATATACCTCAAATACGAATTGTGTATCGAGGTTATACCCATCTATATCATCATCCTGACAAGACACGATTACCAAAGCTAAAAAGCAATAACCGACAAGTTTATTCATCAGTAGTCTCTTTACATTACTTACTGCCCTAACCAAATGTACAAAGCAATAATCATAATAGTTAATACGATACTAAACGGTTTTGCGTACCGCCAGGGTTGTATATCCAGAATAGTTTTATCTGATGACCAAGGCGGGCGGGTGTTCGGATAAAAGTGCGATACGCCAAACATCACTGCCATATTCAACAAAAATTCTATACCCCAGATGTGCACAAAGTGAATATCTACCTTAAAGATAAACGTTGTCAGAATGTAAAACAACAAGCCTACAAACAGTGCCGCTTTTGCTCCGGCTGCCGAGATACGGGGAATGAACAATCCTGCTATCATGATAGAAGCAATCGGGATAAAGAAAATACCATTGAGCTGCTGTAGTAGTTGGTACAGGCCTTCTGGTGCTCCAGCCACCAGTGGAGCCGCTACAATCGCGACCAGTGCCAGAATAGCCGAACAAAGTTTTCCCATCCGTACCAGTTGCTGATCGGTGGCCGCTACGTTAATCAATCGCTGGTAAATTCCCACACTGAAGATTGTGGCGGCACTATTGAGCACACTATTGAAAGTACTCAGCACCGCCCCCATGACTACCGCGGCGAAGAAACCTACAAAGCTTAAGGGTAGTACTTTCTTCACCAGTTCCGGGTAAATCACATCCTGATTTTCGCTAAAAGAATCGCCAAAGTAGTAGTAAGCGATAACGCCCGGCAGTACGATAATTAGTGGAACCATCGTCTTAAGCACTCCGGTGTACAGCAAACCCTTCTGGGCTTCTTTCAGATTTTTAGCTCCTAACGCCCGCTGAATAATGGACTGATTCATCCCCCAGAAATAAAGCTGGTTAATCACCAAGCCGGTGAAAAGCGTACTGAATGGCAGCACCGAATCTGGGGCACCAATTACGTTAAACTTCTCCGGGCTGTTTTCATACACCCGCGATAAACCCGTGAACATATTCCCATCACCAATATCCAGCAAAGCCAGCAGAGGCACGGCTAGGCCGCCAATGAATAAGCCCACACCGTTAATTGTATCCGAGTAGGCTACTGCTTTCAGTCCCCCGAAGATGGCATAACCCGAACCAATCAGACCAATAACCACCACGGTAATCCACAATCCTTGGCTCTTAGAAACCTCTAGCACCTCCGATACATTAAAGATGCTTTCCAGATTGATGGCTCCAGTAAAGAGCACAATAGGGAGCAAGGTGACTACAAACGAAACCATCAAAAAGAGCGCGACTAAAGTGCGGGTGGTACTATCGAAGCGTTCTTCCAGATACTGAGGAATGGTGGTCAGCCCCCGTTTTAGGTAAGTAGGAATAAAGTAGAGTGCTGCCACGATTAGTGCTAGCGCCGAAGTCACCTCCCAGGCGATAATAATAAAGCCATTTTGATAGGCCGACCCGTTCAGGCCAATTAGGTGCTCGGTAGAAATATTTGTTAGCAGCATCGATCCAGCAATCACCACTCCGGTTAAACTCCGACCACCGAGAAAGAATCCGTCTCGAGAAGAAAGGGATTCTTTACGTAAACGATACCAGGAATAAAAAGCGACAAAGGCGGTGAAGCCCAGAAAGGAGAGCAGGGTTTGCATAGTTAATGAATAATGATGAATGACGAATGAACGATGTGCAGTGTGTGCGCTTCAGGCGAATGCAATGTGTAATAAAAAAAGCTCGCTTCTCTACTCAGACGGTTATATTTCTAACTGTACACCGCATTCGGTTCGCTGTAAATTGTTCATTGCTATTTGCTAACTGTTCATTGTTTTAAAGTTATGCAAAAAACCAATAATCCTGTATGGGTTGCTTCTTCCAGTCGGCTAATTGCCTTTGGATATTAGGTTGCTCTGAGGGCGAGGTAACCACCACTAGAATTTGCGGATCGTTCAGCTCGGAACTCACTTCGGTAGATTCCAACGCTATTCCGTAGATATCCTTTCCTATTTTCCGGGGATTATTACATACCCAGTGAAAATGACTTTCCCGCTTTAATAGCAGTTGAACTAAACCTTTCCCCTTCCGTCCGGCTCCCCAGAGTACTAGCGGTCGAGAAGAATCACGATCAAGCTCATAGAAGTAGTGAAGCTTGAGATCGAAAAAGCGATTATCTTGATAGTTATCATCGTTGCGGGAAGTGCGATCGGGGCGATCACGGCAGTAATTTAAAACCTTATCTATTCCAATCACTGGTAGCTTTTGCTGATAAAACCGGAAGCACAGGTCGTAATCTTCCGGGTAAACTTCGGGGGTGAATTCTCCCGCCGCTTCAAAATCATCCCGATGCACCAGCCAGCATTGGGAGGGAATGACACACTCGCGGTAAATCTCCTCATAGTAGGTTTGCTCTTTCGCAATCTGGTTCAACCATCGCTCATAGCGCCGAAAACCACCGCCTACCTCGCCCCCATCCACAAAGTACTTGATCCCACCAGCTACCACCGTTCCTTTTCCGTGCTGTTGCCAGGTGCGATGCATTACCTCCAGCTTATCGGGTGGCATAATATCGTCTGAGTCCATGCGGGTAAGAAGTTTTCCGCGCGAGTGCCGATAGGAGGTTTGCAATGCCGGAACCAGCCCCTCCCTATCCGTATTAAACACCCGGACGCGGGAATCTCGCTGACTATACTCCTGCATAATCGCCATCGAGCGATCCGATGATTCATTGTTCACCGCCACCAACTCCCAATTATCATAGGTTTGCGCTACGATAGAGTCTAAGCACTCAGGCAAGTACTGCTCAGTATCTCGTACTGACATGAGGATGGATATGGTTGGGTTGGTATTCAGACGTTATGATGTTTAGGCGGTTGACGCGCAATGTTCAGGTGGTTAAAATTACTCAACTTCCATGAACACACGAATACTTGAGCTCAAGAACTCTATGGACTTTGAATTTCCCCTCCAATTATTCTACTTTCACCGTCTAAACATGAAACTATGAAATTCGCTTACTATCTTCTTTTCGCCTTACTGTTTGCTTGTCAGAATACTGCTACTGATAAGCCGGATGAATTAACCAGTGATGATTACGGTAAATTTACGCTACACAGAGGTACCAATATTTCTCACTGGTTATCGCAGAGCAAACGTCGGGGTGCTGAGAGAAAAGCGTTTTTTACGGAGGATGATGTAGATTATTTAGCTGGATTGGGCTTTGATCATCTGCGGATTCCGATTGATGAGGAGCAGATGTTCGATGAAGCAGGTAAGCCCGAACCTGAGGCGTTTGCGTTACTAACGAATGCTTTGGACTGGTGCCAGCAGGAAGGCCTACGGGCTATTGTAGATTTACACATCCTACGATCTCATCATTTTAACGAGGATGATAAGCCGCTGTGGACGGAACCGGCTGCCCAAGAAAAATTTATGGATCTGTGGCGAGTATTATCCGATTCCCTAAACTCCTACCCAACCGGAATGGTCGCCTACGAGCTAATGAATGAGCCAGTAGCCGACGACCCTGAGGACTGGAACCAACTAGTTGCCCGAGCAGTAGCAGTAATTCGGGAACGAGAACCAGAGCGAGTGATTGTAATCGGTAGTAATGAATGGCAGCATACTGATACCTTCGATGTGCTTAAAGTACCGGAAAATGACCCCAATATTCTGCTGAGTTTTCATTTCTATAAACCATTCTTACTCACTCACTACCAAGCAAGCTGGACGAATATTGCCAACTATACCGGCCCCGTACACTACCCCGGCCCAATTGTTACCGAAGAAGAGTTTGCTCAACTGCCCGATACGCTGAAAGCCTACGCCGAAGAACGAATGCAAACCTATCACCGCGACTCTCTCGAAAAGATGATGGCACTTCCTATTCAGGTGGCTAAAGAGTTGAACCTGCCACTCTACTGTGGCGAGTGGGGAGTGATTACCTCGGCTCCGCAGGAAGACCGCTTACGCTGGTACCAAGATATGGTCGATATTTTTGAAGAGAACGGCATCGCCTACGCCAAATGGGACTACAAAAGTGGCAGTTTTGGCTTGGTTACCGGGGAAGGAGAACCCAATGAAGAGTTGGTAGAGATTATTAGTAGTGGAAGCCCCTGATGCGCTCTTTCGGATATGTTATCCGAAAGTGCCTATCGTAAAGATTTGTAATCCGCTAAACACCAAACCCTACTCAACCAAAACCAACGACAGCAGCCCTGAAATCCCAGCATAATATCGGGCAGAACTGTAGCGATAGTGCTCCGGTTCATCTATAATCTCGGTCATCACTGGATTTTGATGAATGTAGTCCACCTTCTCTTCTGCTCCAGAAATGCATTAGAGTGAATCTCTTTCGCCTCATTTCCATCCTGCCAGAACTTAAAATTTTTGATCTTACGATTGTAGCGACCTGCGTACTCAAAGCAGTTCAGCATCCAGTCCCGGCGACTTTCATTTATTTCTAGCATCGTAGCCACAATTTTCTTACTAGTAAACTTCTTAAAGTCGCGCAAAATATTAGAAAGGTTGCAACTTTCTTTGGCCGAAGCAATCAGGTGCAGATGGTTGCTTATTAGGCACCAAGCGTACAGTTCTAATCCCTTCTGCTGTTGGCAGTACTCGAGCGAATCTACTATGGTGTGTTTATAGTGAGGGCGGGTAAATATGTCTACCGGGGGCGCCCAGCTCAATCTATGACAGTTAGCGTAAGAAAGTAGAGATAGCCGGGATAGATTTTGTTCTTTAAGCCCATTGGTTGGTCGGATAAAAAATCCTTACAGTAGCGCCTTTCGGATTTTAAGTCCTAAAGATCAGAGAGGAAAAAATCAGCTAAATCAATAGTCATTGTGTATTTGACGAATACAGACGGGGAACAATAAACTCGGATATTTCTAGCTCCATCGGTCTAACCTCAATAGCCTGAGTCATCAACCCTTTTATATCCAGAGTACTTTCGGTCTCGTGCTTCAGTACCGCTCCGTTCAGCGAACCATCTTTAATGAATGAATTTCTGTAGCCAGATATTCTTCCCAACAGAGGAAGATTACGGATGGGAATATCCTCAGCTACCCATAAAAAAACCTTCTTAACCTTTTGGGTGTAGTAGTCAAGCTGTAGCATTTTGTACTTCTTACACGGATATCCCAGTATGGTATCCCGATCGGGCAACAATTTAATCTCGATAGGAAGGTAAGCAGTTGAAGGCCCTTCCATCCCTAATGAACTAGCTGTTTTGTTAAAGTGGTCAACTCTGTACCTGGAGGTATCTTCGGTGTTTACGATAATTTCACTGAAACTGAGTTTAGTCGGACCAGTTTTTAGCTCCATATTGAACTTGTAAAAAGATCCCTTAAAAAATTGTTCTTGCCTACCTATAACTTTTGAAGGAACCAGTTCACCACTATCCTCTCTGTTATATGACTCGTAGGTTATTTTTCCTTCAAAGTAGTCAGGCTGCGCATTCAGGTTTGGGGTAACTAGAAAAGTTAATATGATGATCTTAACGAGGAGTGGCATTTCTTTCTAGTTAAGTTGTTAATAGCTTTCCCAAAAGATACGGTATAGTTATTAACGAAAGCAGTGAAATATATTGTCTATTACCACGAGAGCAAGGTGCTCAAGGTCTTCCGCCCTCGCTCTTCCGAATTTGTTACATGGAAGCTACTACTGTAAGGGTCAGACACCGAAGCGTTTGTACGCCAAGAGAACACAAATTAAACCTAAAAAATGGATAGAAAACAACTAAAAAGTAGCCCCAGCTTTCATGAGTTTGTTGGCGAAAAGGAAGTCGCGAAGCTCCTGCACATCGGTATCCAGAATGTTTTTATTACTTCCCTCCCACAGTTTGTGGCCTTTGTAGAGAAACAAAATATGGTCGCCAATCCCAATAACCGAGTTCATATCGTGGGTTACCACAATAGTGGTAGTATCTAGCTCATCGGTGATCTCTTTAATAAGATCGTCAATTACCACGGCAGTCTGAGGGTCGAGGCCGGAATTGGGTTCGTCGCAGAACAGATACTTTATATCGTTCACAATTGCGCGGGCAATGCCTACCCGCTTTTGCATGCCGCCACTAAGTTCCGAAGGCATTTTCTTGTTGGAGCCTTCCAGTCCCACTCGCTTCAAGCAATGGTTTACCCGATCGAGCTTCTCATCTTCGGGCGTATCGGTTAACGTATCCAGTGGAAACTTCACATTGTTTTCCACATTCAGTGAATCAAACAAAGCTACTCCCTGAAATAACATTCCAATCTCCCGACGAATTTCGGTTCGCATATCTTTGTCAGCGTGGGTAAAATCTCGGTCGTTGTAGTATACTGCTCCGGTATCCGGTCGTACTAAGCCAACAATACACTTGAGTAGCACACTTTTTCCGGTACCGCTTGCCCCAATAATCAGGTTGGTCTTTCCCTTTTCAAAAACTCCGTCAATACCGTCTAAAATGGTCTTGCCATCGAATGCTTTGGAAATATCTTCAATACGAATCATAACTTTGATGATTGATGTAAAGGCAGGAAGCTGGGCGCAAGGGGCAAACAGATGTCTCTAATGCCAAGCCCCTAGCTCCACGCTCTTAGCCATTCATTGAATAAAAACTGAAACTACCACGTAATCTGCAATAAGCACCGCAATACAGCTATTGGTCACGGCGGTAGTACTAGCCTGGCCTACCTCCAAAGCACCTCCTCTGGTGTTATACCCCTGATAAGCAGAAACTGTCGAGATCAAAAAGGCAAAGACTACCGCCTTCACTAACGCCACAAATACGTTATACTGCTGAAATTCGGTTCTTAAGCCAGTGATATATTCTTGTCCGGTAACTACATCCATAAATGTACCAATCAGGTAACCGCCGTACAGCGATAAAAAGCCCGCAACGATCACCAGCAGTGGAAACATCAGCATAGCTCCTAGCACTTTCGGCACAATTAGATAGGAAGCCGAATTGATTCCCATTACCTCTAGTGCGTCAATCTGTTCGGAAATTCGCATGGTTCCCAACTCACCCGCAATATTGGAACCTACTTTACCGGCCAACACTACCGAAGTAATAGTGGGAGCCAGTTCCAGAATCGTCATATCGCGCACTACTAGACTAACTACGCTACGGGGAATAAACGCGCTTACTAAATTAGCTGCCGTCTGAAGAGTAGATACCATACCAATAAAGGTTGATACAATCGCTACCAGAGTTAACGAATTAATTCCAATCTTCACTGCTTCGTCAATGGTGCGCTTCACGTAGGTGTTAAACACCTCCATTCGGGTAAACAACGTACCGATAAACAATAAGTAAGAGCCAAAGCTTTTCATAAATGAGTATTACAGTTCTTAGTGTTATCCCTATATAAGTTCCGGGGGCTAGTGCTATAGTACGTAGTGTTACTGTATCAATATGAATAATAATACTAAAGTAGTCTATAACACATTAATACTTCGAACTTTAACACTACATTTTAATCAATAAAAGGTTCTACGTAACAACAGAATATACGTTCATGAAAAAATTAGTAGTTATCAGCGGAGCCGGAAAAGGAATTGGTCGAGCCTTGGCTCAACGTTTTGCTTCCGAAGGATTTTCACTGGCTCTTTGTGCCCGTACCGAGGCTGATTTGCAGACTTTGCAAACGGAGCTTACGCAAAAACACTCGGAAATTGAGGTGTTCATTCGCCCGACGGACGTTTCTATAAAAACGCAAGTACTGAGCTTTGCCCAAATGATTGAGGAAACCGGACTTCCGGTAGAAGTTCTGGTGAACAACGCGGGAGTATTCTTACCCGGCCAAATTCATCAGGAAGAAGACGGCGCACTGGAGAAGCAGATTGAAACCAATCTGTACAGTGCCTACCACCTGACTCGTGCCTTAGTTCCCACCATGATAGAAGCACAGCGGGGACACATATTCAATATCTGTTCAACCGCCAGTATCACCGCGTATACCAGTGGCGGATCGTACAGCATCAGTAAATTTGCCTTATTAGGTATGAGCAAAGTGCTACGCGAAGAAATGAAACCGCACCACATTCGAGTAACGTCAATTTTGCCGGGAGCTACGCTAACCAATAGCTGGGCGGGTAGCGACTTACCAGAAAAGCGGTTTATGCCACCCGAAGACGTAGCTGAAGTAGCATTTAACACCTACCAACTTTCCGACCGAACCGTAGTAGAGGAAATTTTGATGCGTCCCCAATTAGGCGATATTACCTAAATTTTGATTTTATTTGCCATAGCAACAAATAGCAGTGTTAAAGTGTTATAATGCAAAGTGCTAACGTTCTTCCGTACATAATTTCTAATGTTTCCTCCGTTTACATAAATGCTTCAATACGGTACACCAATAACTATAACACATTAACACCGCGCGGCGGTCGCCTAGCACTATAACACTATCTCAAATATGCTCACTTCTGAAAGTACCTCATTTCAATCGTACTGCCCAAGCTTAACCGAATATGTTCGTCGTCATACGCGGGTAGTGAAAATCGGCGATTTGCCGATGGGCGGAACCAATCCTATTCGGGTACAATCCATGACTACCGTAGACACAATGGACACCCAGGGTTCGGTGGAGCAGTGCTTACGAATGATTGATGCCGGTTGTGAGTATATTCGGATTACCGCTCCCAGCCTTAAAGAAGCCCAGAACCTGGAAAACATTCGTAAGGAACTACGAAAGCTCGGTCACGAAACTCCTCTAATTGCTGATATTCACTTTACGCCTAATGCCGCAGAACTAGCCGCCCGACTGGTGGAGAAAGTACGAATCAATCCGGGAAACTACGCGGATAAGAAAAAATTTGAAACCATTGAGTACGACGATGCTAGCTATCAGGCTGAAATTGACCGCATCCGCGAGCGGTTTACTCCGCTGGTGAAAATTTGTAAGGAATACGGCACTGCTATGCGGATCGGTACCAACCACGGGTCACTCTCCGACCGGATTATGAGCCGCTACGGCGATACTCCGCTGGGCATGGTAGAGTCGGCATTAGAGTTCCTTCGTATCTGCGAAGATTTGAATTATTACGAAGTAGTACTATCCATGAAGGCCAGCAATACCCAAATTATGGTGCAAGCCTATCGGTTGCTGGTACAAAAGCTAAACGAAGAAGGCTTGCAGCCCTATCCACTCCATTTGGGCGTAACCGAAGCCGGCGATGGCGAAGACGGTCGCATCAAATCAGCCGTAGGTATTGGAACCCTGCTGGAAGATGGTTTGGGCGATACCGTGCGGGTTTCCCTTACCGAAGAACCAGAGGCGGAAGTTCCGGTGGCCTATCATCTGGTAAAACGCTACGATGACCGTGCTCCCCATCAACCTATTCCTCCGGTAGAGAATATTCCGGCTGATCCATACAGTTATTCTCGCCATCGCTCTCAAGCGGTAGCGAACATCGGGGGCGATAACGTACCACGGGTGATTGCGGATGTATCGGCGATTACCGATTGGAGCTACCGCGACCTAAAGCACGTAGGACATTTCTATTTACCCGAGTTAGATAAATGGACGATGAATGATCAAGGTTGCGATTATGTCTACACCGGACAGAATCCTATTAATTTTATGCTGCCTAATGGTCTGAAAGAAATTCAGAATTATACAGTTTGGCAACAGCAGGAAGATCAGCTTAACAAATATCCGTTGTTTTTATCGCTAGAAAAGTACCAGCAGAACGAAGCTTGTCATCAGCAATTAAACTTTCTGCACGCCCGGTTAGAAGACTGGAGCGATAACTTCGTTCAGACGCTCAAAGATGACGCTACGCTGGTACTGTTGCTGGATACTGAGAATGAACACGCCATGCCCGAGCAGCGTAAATTCTTCTTTAACTTGCTAGAAGCCCAAGTACAGAACCCGGTGATTGTGCTGCGAAAATATACCAATGCTAGCGAAGAACAACTTCCCCTGTACGCCGCCACCGATGTGGGCGGATTACTAATTGACGGTTTTGGCGACGGTATTATGCTGAGTACTCCTTTATCGGGCGATCGAGCCGAGCAGTTCAATCAGATAAAAAGTAACAACAGTATTTCCTTCGGTATTTTGCAGGCAGCGCGCACCCGCATGTCTAAAACCGAGTACATTTCCTGCCCTTCCTGTGGTCGAACTCTGTTTGACCTTCAGGAGACCACGGCTATGATTCGTCAACGCACCGATCACCTGAAAGGAGTCAAAATTGGGATTATGGGCTGTATCGTCAACGGTCCCGGTGAAATGGCGGATGCTGATTACGGCTACGTGGGCTCGGGTAAAGGAAAAATTACCCTGTACCGGGGGCAGGATGTTGTTAAACGTAGTGTACCTTCCGAGCAAGCGGTTGATGAACTGATTGAGCTAATCCGGGAAGATGATAATTGGATTGAACCCGAAGTACTACCAGTGCAACAATAGTTATTTCGGATCATTTGCCGAAACCTCCGCGGGTGGCGATGACTGTTGCCTTTGAATCTCTTTATCAAATGCTTCGGAAATAGCCTCACCAATAGATTCAAAAACTGATTGCTGCTGATTCTCAGCCTTCTCGGTATATTGCTGTTGAATTGGAATGCGCCCCATCGATTGGTCGCCATCCGTTTGCAAAATCTGAAGACCCATACCCGCTATTAGCTCCCAACTTTTATTAAAAAGTCCTTCGCCGGAGTTGGAACCCGATCCAAACTCAACTACTTCAATATTTCGTAAATCAGGTCGGATGTAGCCTTCAATCAATCCGTTGTTCACTTCAAGCTCCGAAGCAATATCCAGTTTCCCCTCGTTCATACTGATTCCGGTATATGCCTCAAAGAAGTCGTTTAAAGCCGGCAGATCAATACTTTTAATGGTTAGGTCAGACACAAAGGCAGGGCGGTCCGGCAGCAAATCCATCTCGGTATCTAACGTAAGCTTTCCATTTCCAGTAGTCGTTCCCTCTACCTGCAACGAAGCCGGAAACTGCTGCGAGCCTTGGGGTTGATTGGAGATATTTTTCCCGTTAATAGTAAGATCGGTCAAGGAAGCAGTCAGTGGTGGATCGGTAGAAGTATCTCTAAAATACACCTTTCCCTGCACAATTCGTAAGCTGTCAACTGTGAAATGAGGTATCTTGCTTGATTTTTTGGAGCTAGATGAATCTGATACTGAAGCTAGTAACCGACGAGGAATTGAATGATAGTAAGACTCCTGATCCTCAGATTGAGCGGACTGGCTCGTTTCGTAGTTGTATTCCGCGTTTTTTAAGTAAACATCGCCAACTAATGTTTTCTGTAACAAATGCTTCCAGCGCAAGTCTACAAAAATAGTGTCCGCTGAAAATAGAGGCTGCCCCTCCTGATCGTCGCGCCGATAGATTTTCGTATCTATGATGTGGACAGCCGCTTTCCACAAATTAACATCTACGCTACGAACCGCACCCTGGATAGCTTGGGCTTTACTTAACCGACGGTTTACAATAGTTTCCGCTACGGGATCAGCCGCAATTACTATTGCGATGATTAAAATACCGAGAATAGCTAGGATGGTGGTTAAGGTTTTCATAAAGTTAGGCTCAGGTTAAAAAAGCATCACTGTATTCGGGCTAGCAAAAAACAATAAGACTAGCTGATGCGATATATATGGTAAACCCTACCTAGTGAGTAATGTTACCTTAGAAGAAGGCCCCTATGAAAAACGACCGCACTCCGTCAACCAAAGAGAAAGCACTGGCTCTAAACTTAGATCGCAGCATCTACGGAACCTTAGCGGAGATCGGAGCAGGTCAAGAAACGGCTGCAAACTTCTTCAAAGTAGGTAGCGCTTCAGGAACTATTGCTAAAACCATGTCGGCCTACGATATGAAGTTTAGCGATGAAATCTACGGAAAAACCAAACGCTACGTTAGTGAAGAACGTCTAGCGGGAATGCTACGGCACGAAATGCGCCTGGTTCGGGCTCGTCTTTCAGAAATCGCCTCAAATACTAAATTTTTCGCCTTCGCCAATACGGTAGAAACACTTAATTACCACAAAACCAATCAGGGGCACGGCTGGCTGGGCTTACGGTTTCAGTGCGAACCGCAGGGTGGTATGAATGAGTGCATAATTCACGTACTACTGTACGATAATGAAGCCAGCTTACAGCAACAAGCATTAGGAGTGTTGGGAGTGAACTTAATTTACGCTTGCACCACCATGTCAGACCCGCAGGAGATGATGTTATCATTAGCGGATAATCTGGCTAGCGATCGAATGGAAATTGATTTCTTCCGGCTTACTGGCCCAGACTTTGTTTCGGTCGACAATCGCTTGATGGCACTTAAACTGGTAAAGAACGGACTAAGTCGAGCCACCATGTTTGATGCTGACGGTAATGTACTACAACCACAGGAGGCCCTCTATAAAAAGAATGTGATGATTTTACGGGGCCGCTTTCGTCCGGTCACCCACGTGAATATGGATATGCTCCACGCCGGTTTACAGGCTTTTCGCGAGGCAGAACCAATTGAAGAGGAAAACCTGATCCGTATCTCAGAGCTAACACTACATAGCCTTACTGATGATGCCAAAATCGACGATACTGATTTTCTTCATCGAGTAGATATCTTAAGCTCGCTAGGTCAGAAAGTAATGGTATCTGATTACCAACGCTATTACTCACTTGCTAGCTATATTTCCAGAGTCACTCGGGGCAAAATTGCTATTGTATTAGGAATTAGAAGTTTGCAACAGCTGTTTGATGAAGCCTACTACCACGATCTGAGTGGGGGGATTTTGGAAGCTTTCGGAACGTTATTTAAGCGGAACCTTCGGTTGTACGTATATCCGGCTTGTCATGCCAAAACCCAACAACTTATGTGCATTGATGACCTAGAACTTCCCAAACACTTGGTCAAGCTTTACCAGTATTTGTGCGAAAGTGATCAGATTGTAGATGTGCAGCCTACTAGTGAAGCCAATCTTTCTATTTACAGTGACGATGTGCTGGCGATGATCCGTTCGGGACAGGCCGGTTGGGAAAAAATGGTACCACCGGAAGTATCGGAAGCAATCAAGACCAAAGAGCTATTTGATTATCAGGAAGCGAATTGATAATTTGCATTACGCTACTATCAACTTCCTGTTTTTATGATAAAGAATTCTCTGCTGTCTCTTTTCGCTTTACTCATCCTACTAACGCAGTTCAGTTGTTCTCCAGCCAGCGAGAAACCAACTCAGCTACCTCCGCCTAATATTGTGTTTCTGTTTGCTGATGACATGACGTATACCGCAATTCAGGCTTTGGGAAATGATGAAATAGAAACTCCCAATCTGGATAAGTTGGTTCACCAAGGAACAACCTTTACCCACACCTACAACATGGGCGGCTGGAACGGAGCGGTATGCGTTGCCTCCCGCAGTATGATGATTTCGGGACGATCAATCTGGCGCGCTAATCAATTTAAAGATCAGTGGCAGCAGAACGACTCGCTGGCATTAGCCCAAACCTGGGGTAACTTAATGGAACAACAGGGTTACAATACCTACCTAACGGGCAAATGGCACGTAGCGGCTAACCCTGACTCAGTATTTCAAACGGTGCGCCATGTGCGTCCCGGTATGCCCGGCGATTTTCGTAGCCAGGGTTCGTTTGATAGCCCCGAAACGATGCCACTAGGGTATAACCGACCTAAAAGTGAGCAGGACACATCCTGGTCGCCTTACGATACAGCAATGGGTGGTTTTTGGGAAGGAGGTCAGCACTGGAGCGAAGTACTGCGAGATGATGCTATCGATTTTCTGGATAGTGCTACTGCCAACCCTGATCCGTTTTTTATGTACTTAGCATTCAACGCTCCGCATGATCCTCGGCAAGCACCGAAGGAGTTTGTAGATCGCTACCCCTTAGACAGTATCTCGTTGCCCGCAAGTTGGCTGCCCCGCTACCCCTACGATGAAGATATTGGTTTAGGAGCCAAGCTTCGCGATGAAGCCCTCGCTCCTTTCCCCCGGACTGAATACGCCACGAAGGTGCATATGCAGGAGTACTACGCAATCATCACGCACCTAGATGAGCAAATAGGTAAAATTCTGGATGCTCTGGAAGCCAGCGGAAAAATGGAGAACACCTATATTTTCTTCTCGGCTGATCACGGATTATCGGTAGGTCGGCACGGCCTACTAGGTAAACAGAATATGTACGATCATAGCGTTCGGGTACCACTTATGATGGTAGGGCCAAGTATTCCAGCCAATCAGGAAATAGATACCGACGTATATTTACAAGATATTATGGCAACTAGTTTAGAGTTAGCCAATATTCAAAAACCCGACTACGTAGATTTTAATAGCTTTCTGGGGTTAGCCACTGGCGAATCTACTACGGGAGCGTATGATGCTATTTACGGTAGTTACATTAACTACCAGCGTATGATTCGCAAAGATGGAATGAAGCTAATTGTGTACCCCGACATCAATCAGGTGCTATTGTACGATCTGAAACAAGACCCATACGAAACAACCAACTTAGCCGATGACCCAGCGTATACTGATCAGGTAGCCAGTTTATTTCAAGATTTACAGGCACTACAGCAGCAGTACGCTGATACATTAGATCTAGAACCGGTGTATAACCAATTATGAGAGAGACCGGAAGTCGGTGTCAGAAGACCAGAAAATATGACCAGTGACCAGCTTGCCCCAGACGACTTCCGGGGTGACCAGTGACAATTTAACAATCCCGGAACTCATCCGGAAAACCATTTAACCAATCTAACCTTATGAAAACGCACTTGCTTATCTTTCTTTTTATCGGCATTACCTTCTCCTGTGTAGGACAAGAGTCAATTCCTAACCCCGAGTTACAGATCAAGAATGCAGTACTAGCCGCCCCAGAAGAACTGCGGGGTGAGGCAATGGTTTACGGCTTCAACGGAGATGGCGAACTGGTGATGTTACGTGAGGGCATTAACGATATGGTGTGTATTGCTGATGATCCCAGCCGGAAAGGGTTTAGCGCATCTTGCTACCATCGCGATTTAGAACCCTTCATGCAACGAGGACGTGATCTGAAGAAGGAGGGGAAGTCTACCCAGGAAATATTTGATATGCGGGAAAACGAAGTAAAAGCCGGTGACCTCAACATGCCCGAAGACCCTGCTACGCTATATGTACTTAGTGCTCCTGAAGAGCGTTACAACGCTGAAAACGGTGAAGTGACTGAGCCTGACTTTCGCTACGTAGTCTATATTCCCTACGCCACTGCGGCCAGCACTGGCCTACCACTTAGTCCCGAAGCTCCCGGAATGCCCTGGATTATGGACCCCGGCACCCATCGCGCCCACATTATGATTAATCCACCAAAGAAAGAATGAAAAGAAAAATGTGGGATGTGGGATGTACAGGTTGGAAGACGGAAGTTAAGAAGATAATGATTAATGAACAGTTGGCGAGGAGCTGGGAGCTTGGGACTGACTAACGATTAATGAGTGATAAATAATGTCTAAAAACCTGTCACTTTCAACCTTCTAACCCAGTAACCAAATCAGCAATTGAGCCATTGAACCATTTGGCAAGTCCTATATCTTCTGAAAAATTTTTGCATCCAGGTTAATAAAGTAATACTTACTTTTATCGATAAGCGGTACTAGTGCGTCGTAGAAACCGATGATCAGATACCCTCCATTGTTAAGATGTTGATGAAACTGCTCAAGCAGATTGATCTTCGCCTTATTGTCGAAATAGATCATTACGTTGCGACAAAAAATAATATCGAACTTACCGGGGGGTGGTTCACTAATTAAGTTATGGTGACGAAAGTCTACATGATCAACTAATTGACTATTCATCACTCCATCAGCTCCGTCCCGTTGATAATACTTCTCAAACGACCCTAGTGGGTTATATCCTCGATAATTTTTTCCGTATTCAGCAAGTTTCAGGTGATAGTACTTTCCCTGTTGGGCTTCGGCAATGGCGGCATCGCTAATATCAGTAGCTATTGCTTTACTTTTAGACTGGAATCCACTTTCCTGAAGTACAACTCCCATCGTATATACCTCTTCTCCCGATGAGCATCCAGCGTGCCATATACTGATTTCGCTCTTAGTAGCCAGCTTATTCAGAATATCCGTTTTCAGTGCTCTCCACATTATTGGATCCCTAAACATAGCGGTAAGTCCTACCGATACCTCGTCCATAAATCGGTGTACGAACAACTGATCTTTTAGTAGCTTTACCCAGAGATTATGCACCGTTTCTAACTTAAGCACACTGATGCAGCGGTCTACCCGCCGTTTGAGGGAAGTCGGCTCATAGCAGGTAAAATCAATACCGTATCGGCGCAGTATGGCACTCGTTAGCGATTTTAATTCTTCGTCTGTAATCTGAGTAGCTGGCATAAATTACTTATTTAGAGCTGATAGAAGTTTCCAGTAGTACCAGTATTATTTTAGTCTGTTCACCAGTCAGATTATCTATTCCGGTAAATGTACCCTGCATATGCTTTTCTTCCCCACCGTTGGTTAGCAATACGAGATCGTGAGTAGGGTGCTCACTAATATTATCTAGCGAGGGTAATTTACACTCAGGTGCTAGTAAGTCCTTTAGGTGTTTGCGAGCGATCGCTAGACGCTTGTAGCCAAATACTTCTAGGAAGCGCTGATTGGCTTTTTTCAGGCTACCCTGATTATCTATTTCTAAGGTAAATACCGTACTATTAAAAGCCTTTACCGTACTGTCTAACTCCTGTTGCTTTTCTTTCTCACGCGTAGTAAACTGAGCAAACATGATAATCCGGTGCAGTTCGCCTTCCAGATTAAATATTGGGTTATAAGTGCCATTTAACCACAGCTCCTGACCGTCTTGTCCTTTAAGCCTGAATTCACCGGAGAAGAAAGTGCCTTCCTTCAGGTTATCCCACATCATTTGAGTCTGCGGCTTATCTTTTTCTTCGTCAGATACCAAAAACTCATACGACTTTCCTCTTATATCTTTTTGAGCGAATCCACTCACTTCCAGGAACATATCGTTAGCTTTCAGTATCTTTCCTTGTGAGTTAAACTCAACCACTGCATTAGATTTACTGATCGCCTCTAATTTGTAGGTATATTCTAGAGTGGCTTTTTTAATTTTAGTTACATCCGCCTGAATAGATATGAATCGCTCTACTTCTCCCGCTTCATTTTTCACCGGATTAATCATAAGCGATATCCAGTAACTGTCCCCATTTTTAGTATAGTTTAGAATTTCCTCGTAAAGAGGCTCTCCCCTTCTAAGAAATTGACTAATCCGTTGTACTGTCTTCGGATCGGTATTAGGTCCTTGTAGCACTTCCCCGGGTCGCAGCCACATCACTTCTTCAGCCTGATAGCCAGTTAGGTTGACAAACCCGCCATTCACATATTCTATTTGCCCATGTCGATTAGTAATAATTACTGAGTTATCTGTATTATCGGCTACCAAAGATAACTTCTCTAGTACTAGTTTTTTCTTAGTAATATCGGTTCCTAACAATAAGATTTTTTCTATCTCACCCTCAGGCGAACGAACCGCTGAGAGCGAAGCATTAATCCACTTTTCTTCTTGATCAGCAGTTTTCAATAAAAAATCACCGGCTACATTTTCCCCTGAAGCTAGCTCTTTCCACATTTTCGGATTCTCACGCTCGGCCTCTTTCAAAATTCCATTTCTATCTTTCATCTCTTCGGGGGTAAACCTGAGTAGATCAGCAAAATTCTGATTAGCAGTCATTAACCGACCGCTCAAGTGAAAATACCCTACTAATGAGGAGGCTTCCATCGCCTGAAAAACCCCTTCCAACTCCGCTTGTTTTATCTCCATTTCTCGCTGAGCAACCGCCAGATCCTCCAAATACACTCGCATTTTATCTTCCCGGTTGCGCAGTTCTTCAGCCAGCGACTGAGAACTTGCCAGCATCTGTTGGGTCTGGAAGCTGCCTCGGACAATAGCTAGGGTAGATGCCAGACTTTCACCTACCTTACTCAAAAAAGCTAGTTGGTGCTCTTCAAAGGGTTTAAATGAGGCTATCTCAATTATACCCTTTAATTTTTCTTGAAACAACAATGGGTAAATGGCAATTGCCCGGGGAGTTGCTTCACCCAACCCGGAAGTAATGGCTACGTAGTCTGGCGGCACCTTGGTAAGAATGATGGGCTTTCGTTCCAAAGCGCACTGGCCGATCAGTCCTTGTCCTAATTTCACTTTTTTTTCTACGTATCTTTTCTTTTGGTAGGCGTAGCAGGCTTGTAGTTCCAGAAATGGTTCTTCGTCTTCCCCCTCTTCAATAAGAATAAACAGCCCCCCCTGATTTGCTTTTAGGTACTTCACCAAATTCTGGACTACCTGATAGCTGAGTTCCGGTAGATCTTCGGTGTGCTCTCGTAGTATCTCCGAAAAATGTGTCACCCCTTCCGCAGTCCAACGGCTTTGCTGCTCCTGATGGCGGTAATTAGCGAAAGTAGTGCGGGCATTTACCAGGGCCTGTCCGAGATATTCATCTGAGGCAAGATGCACCAGTTCGGTAGTGTTTCCTTCTTTTTCCAGCGCGTTAATAAATACAGTGGCTTCTTCCAGCTTATCGTACACCCTATCAATCATTTGCTGCCCCATAACTTGGTGGTCAGCACTGCTCAAGGGAGGTTTACCATCGGCCAACTGGGTAAGGGCTTGTTGCAATTGGTTATATCGCTGAATTGATCGATAAAAGATTGATAATAGCCAGATAACTAGTATACCACTGCTTATTCCAACCCATAAGTTCTTGTAAGGAATTTCCAGAAATAGAGTACAGGCTTGTGCCAACCAGATAGTGACAGTTATCAGCGCTACGTACTTAAATTTCCGGGTAGATACTAGAAACTTCATGATGATAATTTCTAAGAGTTAGGAAGCTGACGATGCTGCTCTAATGTATTGGCCTGCTCCTTTATAGAATCCACAAAGTTCTGGTGAAACTTCCAGAAAAAGCGGGGCTGAAGAGTGGTGTTTTGCTCGAATGAGAACCGAGTGTTTGCGAACAGACAGATGTCGCTATCACTTGAGTCAGTAAAATCATTGAGTACCGTAAGTTGCACCTCTTCGGCAGTGCCCTCTACCAGTTTAGGTACATCTCCGTAGATACTTACTTGCAGTACATTAGAAGACTCGGTAATCACCGCTGCCGAAATTATATTGTCAAGCTCTTTCAGAATAGCTTCCTCCATAAGCCTCCTTTCCTCCGAGGGTTCGCCAGGTGGCAGACAGGTATCAAACATCGCTTTACACTCTGATTCGGTGAGCAGCAAAAAGCTTTTACCCTGTATGTCGCCAATGATTTCAGTGGTTATTAACGTAAGGACTCCCGTTTCTTTTACTGAGAAATCTTCCTCCGTAAAAGGTGCTACCTTTATACCAGACGTTTCTATTGTTACCTGTTGCTGGGCAACACTGGAAAATGAACGGGCGGCACTTACGTAGCCCGCTTCGATAATTTCCTGGGCTAACTGTTTTTCGGGTAAAGTAAGTATTGACATATTCTGTTCAAGATAAGGCCCCCGTTTGGCGATGGGCGGTTTGAAAAATAAAACTTATAATAGCCGGTACGTGCAAGACCAAACAAACATTACCATTTCCTAGAATGGTAACCCCACTAATAAACTGCACCTGATCTACTGGTTGGTTGAGCGGCTTTTCCACAATCTCCTTTCGTTGTAGGAGCTTATCGACTACCAACCCTACGGTATGGTTACCGCCTGATACCACAATAACCTCTAGCTGAGATTCATCGTGAAGGTGCTCCCAGCTTTTGCGAAGATCTTCAGGTTGAGGAGCCGATGCGTTCTTAGGTAAAGACAGTATATCTTTCAAAAATACCAGCGATACTGTTTTCCCTTGGTAGGTAAAAGCCAGCCCCCGCCCTACTTTGTGTACCTCTGACCGATAGAGTGAGACTACGGCTTCAGTGTAAGGAAGCGGAATGGCATATTCCGTTTGATTGGCTTCGAATAGCAATGTTCCTTTTACCGCCATTGATGAGGGTAAAGACAAGCGAATGCGAGTTCCTTCTCCCTCTGCGCTGTGCACCACTACTTTACCACTCACTGAGTCCAGTGCTTTTTTCACCACGTCCATGCCTACTCCTCGTCCTGAAATAGCGTTAATTTGCTCATTGGTAGAAAAGCCCGGCTCGAAGATTAGCATTGTTATCTCTTCATCAGATATAGTTGTCGCTTGCTCCGATGAAATCAAGCCTCGTTGGACTCCTCGCTGTCGTACCTTTTCAATATCAACTCCGCTACCATCGTCAATAATTTCTATCACGACTCCATCATTTTCATTGCTAGCTTTCAGCGTAACCGTCCCATGAGGTTCTTTTCCGAGTTGCTTGCGAGCGTCGGGTTGTTCAATGCCATGAGCAATACAGTTTCGAACTAGGTGGATCAGTGAGTCGCTAATAATTTGAAGGATATTTCGGTCAATCTCAGTATCGGTTCCCTCTAGTTGGAGAGTAACTTCTTTATTTTCTGAGGCAGCCGCATCGCGTACTACCCGGTGAAATTTATTGAACAAGAACCCTACCTGCACTAGCCGTACATCCATTACGGAATACTGCAAGTCAGAAGATATACGATTCAGGCGAGAATACTCATTAGCTCCAGTTAAGTCGGCATGAGAAGCAATAATGCGGTCGCGCTCAATGATCAATTCACCAACTAGGTTGAGCAAATTATCTAGCTTGCGTACTGGCACTTGCACTAAATCAGAAAACACAATTTTGTTCTCCGGCAGCTGTTCTTGCGGCTCCGGGGCAGCACTTTCTGCTACTGGCTCTTCTGATACAGCTTGAGCCAATTTAGGTTCTTTTGGTATCGTTTGGATTGGTTCAGATTCCTGCGTCGCTACCTTATCATTTGGTGCCGGTACTTCTTCCGTTGGTGCAGTGGTAACTTTTGCCTTTCTGGTATTTTGGGCTGTACTCTTTTTGCGGGGTTTTCGGGTTTTCTTTGCAGTTGGTGAAGCAGTTTTTGCTGGTGGTGCCGGTTTCTCTTCAACCTCCTCGGTTTTTGGAGTGCTAGCTTCTCGGCAAATTACTTCCAATTTAGTTTTAATGCCTTTATAGGCCACTTTTGAGCCATCGCTCAACGATTGAATAAGAGCCCCCAACGTATCAATGGCCTTGAAAAGAGCGGTAAACATATCAGGATTGAGCGACAGTCGCTGCTCCCTCACTTCTCCAAATAGCGTTTCCAGAGTATGCCCTAGCTCCGCAATCTTCTCGAAACCCATTCCTGCGGCATTCCCCTTTAGGGTGTGCGTAATCCGGAAGATAGCGTTAACAGCTGATTGGTCGTCCGATTTCTTTTCTAGCTGAGTAATCAGCCGATTGAGCTCTTCGTGATTCTCCAGGGCCTCGGCTAAAAATAATTCTCTATATTCGTTTTCCTTGCTCATTCCAACTGGTTTTTTATCGTTTATGCCAAACAGCTCACCACAAAGCCAGGAATTTCCTTTAGTGTTAATATCTGGTTAATTACTTTACTATCGATGGCACTTTTGGGCATTCCAAACACTACTGAAGAATTTTCATCTTGAGCGATCGTGAACCCTTGCTGCTGCTGAATCGCTTGGAGACCTTTAGTCCCATCTTTTCCCATACCGGTGAGCACAATGCCGATTAGTTTCTTTCCGTACGCTTCAGCCATTGACATGAATAACCCATCTATTGAGGGAAAATTAAACTCCTTATACTCCTGCCGAGTAAAATTGAAGATGGACTGGTTGGTGTTGATATCTCGGATCACATGGCTATTTTTATGACCCGGAAGCACGTAAATCACTCCTCCGGTTAGTACTTCCCCCCGTTCAGCCAGCTTAACTTTTAGGGGGATTGTTCGATCCAGACGCTTGGCAAAGGAGCGCAAGAACTGTTCGGGCATATGCTGGGCAATAATTACTGGGATATTGAGGTTGGCGGGTAGTCCGTTCAGTATTTGCTCAATAGCCATTGGCCCCCCGGTGGAAGCCCCAATAGCAATCGCCTCATAGCGTAGTTGCTCATCAAAGCTATGGTTGAATGTATTTTTCTCGCCTTGCTCTCGAGTAAGCTTGCCCGACGATACTTCAGCTGCGACTTTTACCATGTCATTGAGGGGAAAC
>JGI12210J13797_10077095_pt1 | contig 36082 bp, 29 predicted proteins | sample ElkSlonscriptome_3_FD_13797 | JGI IMG/M metagenome (IMG submission 13797) | reverse complement strand
GGCATCCGACCCCGGGAGACGGCAAGGACGAAGACGATTCACAATCATGGCTTGCGCGAGCCGGCCAGATGGTCGGGCCGTATCTGCTTGTCCGGCCGCTCGGCCGCGGCGGGCTAGGCGAGGTCTGGCTGGCAAGACGTGCGTCGGGGGAGTACACCCCGGAGGTGGCGATCAAGCTGGTGCCTGACCGTGACCTCGATGATCCGGAGGTTGCACGGCGCTTCGATCGAGAGCGTCGAATCCTGGCCCAGCTCGACCACCCCGATATCGCACGACTGCTCGATGCCGGTCGCTTCGGCCCAGGGTGGCCGTATCTGGTTATGGAGCGTGTCGACGGGCAGCCGCTCGACGAGGCCGTTCGCGCTCTGGATCTGTCGGAAAGGCTCCGCCTGTTCGTTCGCATCTGCAGGGCATTGCAGTACGCGCACCGGCGGCTGGTCATTCACCGGGACCTGAAGCCCGGAAATATCCTGGTCACGCGATCAGGCGAGCCGCGCCTGCTGGATTTCAATACTGCCAAGCTGCTCGAGGCGGAGGAAGATCCGGATCTCACGCGCGTCTCGGCGCCGTTGACGCCGCGGTATGCCAGCCCCGAACAGGTCCGCGGTGAGCCGCTGGGCACTTCCAGCGATCTGTATTCGCTCGGCGTGGTGCTGTTCGAAATGCTCGTGGAACAGAGTCCGTACGGGGAAATCACGACCTCCTCCTATGAGCTCAGTCGCGCCATTTGCGAGGATGAAGCCAAACCGCCCAGCCGTTCAGGAGTCGGGGATCGATCGCTGGATTCCATCGTGGCCCAAGCGATGCACAAGGATCCGGAACGTCGCTATCCCACTGCGGATGCATTGGCCGATGACGTCGAAGCCTGGTTGGACCGCCGCCCGATTGCGGCCAGATCGGTCGGTCGCCTGGAGCGATTCGGACTGTTGCTGCGACGAAATCCGGTGGCCGGCGCGATTGTCGGCACGCTTGCCGCGCTCGTGCTGGGCGCGTCTGCGCTGTTTTTCTGGCAGATGCAGGAGGCGCGCGCCGAGCGGGATGTGGCGCTGGCGGTGACGGGGTTTCTCGAAAGCCTGTTCGAAGCCGCTGATCCGGGTTCGACCGAGTTCAGCGGCGAGGACCTGTTCGTCATCCTAGACGAACGTGCCGATGCACTCACTCGCGAACCCCCGGACGATCCGCGCATCGCCGCCCGGCTGATGGCCGCCCTAGGCACCGTTCAGGCCAATTTCGGGCGGCCCGAACCGGCCGAAAAGCTCTTCGAGGCCTCTTTCGCTGCACGTCGTGATCTCGAGGTTCTCGTGCGCTGGGCCAACGCCCGCCTGGAACTTGGGGATGTGGACGGGGCAGCCGAGCTGTTCGAACAGGCCCACGCCGACCGAACGTCGATGCGCCCGGCGATGCAGGCGTTTCATGGTGCAAGCTACGCCCAGCTCGAAGTAATGCAGAGCGATCTGGAGCGGGCCCGAACGCTGGCTGAAGAAGCCGCCGGCGTTGCGCCGGCCGGCAGCGTTGACGAGGTTTATGCCGTCGACACCCTGGCCCAGGTGATGTTTCATCTCGGCGACATGGCGCGTGCGGCCGAGGTCGGACGACGTGCGCTGGATGCCGCGATTGCCTACTACGGCGAACCGCACTTGCAGGTTGCGACGTCGCGCAACAACCTGGCGTTGTTCGTCGGCCGGCTGGGACGCGATGCCGAAGCGCTGGCGTTGCTGGAACAGGCGACCAAGGACTTCGAGCAGCTTCTCGGTCCCGACGATCCGCGCCTGGCGACAAGCTTGAGCAATCTCGCTAATCGACGGTCCGAACAGGGGCAGCTTGTATCGGCGATGGAGGCGCACGCGAATGCGCTGCGGCTGACGCGTCTTCACTACGGCGATGACCATCCCTGGGTCGGTCTGATCATCGGATACCGGGGTCAGACATTGCAGCGCATGGGACGGTTCGAGGAGGCCGAAAGGGAATTCACACAGGCGCTGGCGGCGCTTGAAGACGCGCCGCAGTATCGCGGCCGCGTCGGGTTGGCCAATGCTGCCAATCACGTCGCGCTCGGGCAGCCGGACAAGGCCCGCGCGGCATGGGTGGTGGCCGCAGAAGATATCGCGGCATCGCACCCGGAAAACCACCCGCGGCACCTCCGGGTTCGCGAACTTGATGCGTTGATTGCGCTGACTGCCGGCGAGCTCGACGCGGCGGAAGCCGAGATTGACGGTCTCACCGCGGCAGAGCAGGCCGATGTCGAGTCGCTGCGGCTGCTCCGGATCCATCTTGATGCGCTTCGCGGCGACTGCACCTCGGCGCACGCCGCGTGGGCCGAGGTCGAGCCCGATCTTGAAATGAAAAAGGCCGCCCTGTTTCGGGCGGCCCAGTCCGAGATTTCGGGCAATTGTGATTAAAAATCGACGTTCCGCGCAGCGTTATTCGGACGTTCCCTAACGCGCGACTGACTGGCTCGAGCAGCGGAACGACCCGTTGACGCGCGTTTCCAGCGGCACGACGGGAAACTCGCGCGCCAGTGATTCGTCCGTAATGTTGTAGCTCACCATCGCCCGGTTACAGGCAATGAACTCGATGGTCATCGTGCCGGCCTGGATTGCGCCTTGTCCCGGCTGCGGCGGCGAATCGAAAAAGCCGCCAGTCGCAGCGAAGAGTGGGCCGGTGGCCACATTGCCGTCGATTGCGAGCTGTCCGGTGAGCCAGCGATTGTCGAGCGCGCCGACCGAGTCCAGGCCTGCCGGGCTTCCTGACCCCGGATCGGCATAGGTGAACCAGGCGATGAACAACAGGTCGGCGAATGCCATGTAGTCCAGGGTCAAACCCTGGCCGTTGCCGGTGAATCCCTCCTGGTCGATCACCCACTGGCCTTCTGCGTCGTTTTCAAAGTCGAACACGAATGCCACGTTATAGCCGATGTCCCGAAGAATGCCGAGTTCGATGGGCGACAGCGTTCGCGGAGCCGGGCCTGCCGGGCTTGCCGCCTCCATGACCTGCGTGCCCTGAAAGATGGCATCGTCGAGGTGGGACGCCGAGCTGCCGTCCTGCCATTGCGGGGGCGAGAACAGCGGGACAGCGTTGTTTCCGTTGGCCGACATACCTTCCTGTCCAAGCCAGAGCAGACCATTGGCACCGGCGCCACCGACGGATGCGGTTAACCAGTCCTGAGCGAGCTGAAAGGCATCATTGATCAGAAAGCCGACCGAATCCCCCATGAATGAATCGAACGGCGTCCATGCGCCGGGTTGGCCCCCCGGCCTGTCGCAAAAATCCGTACCATCCTGGTTTATTGAACTAGCGAATCCGAACACGTGCATCAGTTCGTGAAGCATCACCGGCTTGAAATCGAAACGGTCGGCAGCGATTTGGTCATCGAAATCCCAGAGGTTGTCTTCAAAATTCACCGTAACGGAGCCGTCTGCCGTGCCCGGCGCCGGGTCGCTGCCACCCTGGACAATGATGCTCACGTCACCACTGTTGCCGAAACCCTGGGTACAGGCAGCGACGCCGGCTGAATTGAAATTCGACGATGCGCCGGCCAGGACGCCGTCATTGGTCTCGGAACCATCCACCTCGAGCGTCACGGTCACCGGAAAATCGACAACGAATTTCGACGCCAGGGTCTGTGCAGCGTCTTCCAGCGCCTGGCGCCTGGCCGCGCCCTCGGCTGCATCGTTGAACCCGACACCGGGCGAATCGAGATACTCGAAATTGATCGTCAGCTGCGGGCTGCCGTCAATGCCCTGCGCCGAGACGGACGGGTCGGGCTCGGGCAGCTGTTCTTCGGCGTTCGACGCGACGTTGACCGTCGCCGCGCCGGACCTCGAGAGTTCAACCGTCGCCGACCAGATCTGGTCTTCGGCGTTACGCTGAAACGTGGCGTAGGTGCTCCCGTCCGTGCGCTTTTTTCCTGCGGTCAGGTCGCTGGCCGAGAACCGGACGCCGGACGCCTTGCTGGCCAGTCTGCCGTTGGCAAGTTCGAGGATCGGCTGCAAACCCTCATGGCCGCCCACCTGCACCCAGGCCATGACGCGCTGCAACCTGGACTGAACCGCGATGAGGCGTGGATCCACGTGGTCCTTCCAGCGTTCGAGGGATCGGAATGCAATCGTTTTCTGCTGCCCACCGAAATTGGCCGTCAGCGTGACAAGCGGCATGTGCACAGGAAGTTGGCGCGAACGGGTCCCCTTTCGGCCCATTCCGGCTTGATCGATCGCGAAGAATTCCTGATCGTCACGTACATACTCCAGCAATGCGTGAAGCTCGGTTTGAGAGAGCCGACCGCTGACGTCGACTGCGTGCGGGTAGACCGCGGGCATGTCGACGCGTCCATCGGCATAAACAGAGAGAATCGGCGCCGGCGACGATCGACTCAGCCGCTGGCTGGTTACGTCGACCGTCAGTACGGGGCCGGCTTCGGCGATGGCGGTCGACGGCAGACCGGCAAGAGCGAGCGTTGCGAGCAAAACGGCTGTAGCGTATTTCATTGCATATCCGGTAGTGATTGAAGCGAAAATTCACAGAAGCGTGGCGGCGATCCTCCGGCCAGGAGTTCTGGACTGGACAAGAGGCCTTTGACTTGAACAAGCATGACGCGCTTGCCGGGGCCGATCAATTGCCGGTGCGTCAATAGTTCGTCATTTCTTGTTTGAATCTGCCGCGCAGAGAATGTCGAGTCGAAGACATCCACGAGTCTGGTCTGGGTACAGCGTCCGGGAATCAGAACGAGGGGGCCGAAGCGAGCCCTGTTACTGGTTGAATTTGTCAAAAAACGTGAGTACAGTCGAAACAGGCATGATTGCAAATGCTTCTGGTTGTATTGGTAACAGGTTGCCTTCAGCGACCGCTTCGGTATGCGATCCCGGCAGCCCGCTCCAGAAAGAATGACAGTCAAAAGATCGACGGGAGAAAAAAATTCATGAACAAATCTGCATCAATCGTTCGAGTATTCGGTTCTGCGCGCGCAGCGATCTGCGCTATTTTATTAGTTGTACTGACGTGCGCTTGGATGGTCCCGGCACAGGCACAGAGCTGCGATTGTTCGTGCGAAAGCTTCACAAGGCTTACATCCAAGGTGCAGGAGTTCAAGGCTGCTCAGGATGCCGGCCAGCCGCAGCCCATTCCGCCTGAACTCATGACGATGGGCCAGTGCGCGAGCCAGTGCGCGATGGAGTGGGCGCAGTGCGCGGACCCTGCTCTCGATACCGACCGACTCAAGCGGGCCCGGGAAAGTGCGCAGGACTACAACGCCGACAATGCGGCTGGACGCGAGCGTGCAATCGACGAACGCAGCATCGGCGAGACCGAAAAGAATTTGCAGGGAAACCCCGGGCTTGCCCGAGAACTGCTGACGGCCGCTTACCTGAAAGGCACGTGGTGCAGTCTTTACGGCGGACAGGAAAGTACGCTGTGGCAGTTCGACGCCAACGGGAACTACCGGATTGGTATTCCCGCCGGCTCTGGATTTGCCTTGCAGCCAAATGAATACGACCTCGAAAACTTTAATTCCCGCTTCGAGAAATTGCTTGAACACGGTGAGGACACGTTTACCACGGTGCACGAACACGGTCGAAAGAACGTCTTTAAACGCGGCCCCTGCAACTGATTCAGAGCACGCCGTGCTTGGCAATGTCCCGAAATCCCTGGTCTGCCTCGCCACGCATTGTGTAACAGTCAGCGGGGCCGAAAGCGCTTGAGCGCAAGGCAGGCCTCGCCGGGAATGGCCGAGTCCGTTCCAATTGGCCTGACGCCGCGGATGGGCGCGAATGTTTTCTTCTTCGGGCCCGCACTTCGGGAGCGCGTGTGAGTCGACATTGCCGCGTTGCAGCCCACGGGCGTGCCATTCACTGCCGATCGCGCCTTGCACTGTCGACTCAGTCGCGCTCTGAACGTTACAGAATGAGTGACGGGGTTTTCTAGAGTGACTGCTCTAGAATCCGGCGCTAGCGTAAAACTTACGGCAAATCACCGTAAGGAACTGCGACCATGCCTCGATTGACAAAGACTTTCGTGCTTTTCTACATTGGCTCGCTATTTTCGCTATTGGTCGCCAAGCAGTTGGCTGCCCAGCAGGCAGTGTCATTGCCGAGCGATCCGGTTCTTGTCGCGGACCTCAGCCTGGAGGATCAAGTGCCTTCGGCGATCGATCTGCTCGGGCCCGGAGACGGACCGGCGGGTCGGAATCGCGCAGCGCTTGTTCATCAGTTGCAGTGCTGGATTGACGGCACGGAGTGCTGTGTAGACGCCGATCTGAACGACCCTCGCGTTCGCGAGCTAAGGCGTTTCCTGGCCTTCGGGCCAAGCGATCAGCACGGCGTCGTCGTCGTCGGTTTTCCCGACCAGAGTCGGATCAAGGTGCGCCTTGGACGTGTCCCGGATCTCGATTCAGTTGAGTGGCAGCAGAGCGTCTACAGCCTGGAAGTTCTTCCAGCTACCGCCCACGCGCCGGGACTGCCTGCTGTCCCATTTCGTGAGGTAGATCTCGCAAGCTTTGTCTACGACGGTCCGCCCTCGATCGAGGCCGCGCTGAATCGATTGAAACAACGCATCGAGGACTCGGCAGAGCCTTCGAGCGGAGCACCCTCAGCGCGCGTCACCATCGATTGATCGAGGTTCGCGGGTCGCGGGTCGTGTAATCCCCGGAGACACCGATGGCTGTTGGTGTTCTGGCGGATATTGGCGCCGGCTCTGTTTTTTTTCTGTTTTCCGCAGCGGTGCCGGCTTCGGATATTCTCTCGCTTTCAGCCCCGAATCCGTAAGGTTCGTCTTCGGCAATCTGAAGCTGTTGGTCGATTGCTGCCTGCAGGCCGGTGTCCTTGCCTTCCGATTCTGCGATCGATTCCTGTTCGGCGTTGCGTGGATACAGCTGCGAAAGTATAGCCACTGAGCAGTCCCGGCCGTTCACAGCAGAATGCCAACGACATTTTCTGGTTCGTGAGTTCTGTGCGGACCTTTGGTTCAACGAAGAGGCGGGATGCTGCGACGATTAGCTGGCTCGCGATTACGTTGCCCGGACCGTTGCCACGGGCATGGCGTGAATTCATTCACGCAAGGCGTCAAACTCAGTGGGCAGCTTGCGCTGCCAGCGGTGCGCTACGCAGGTCAATTTGTATTTAATTCCCTGAGTTAATTCAGGAATTATGATCAGTCGGTCGCGCACGTGGGAAATTAATCAGAGCTTCTCTGGTCCTTTCCATTCGGGCTGAGGCTTTCCACAAGGAAATCCGTTCCGGTGTTAAGTGCCCAGCGCGATGGGCGCGCGACGCATTCGCCGGCAAACCGAAGATTGTCGGAGGTGATCGCGGTGACCGCGCGGGCCAGGCCGATGGGACCGCGCACGGCGAGCACGCGGTTTGCGTTTCGTCGCGTCAGGTTCAGGCCCTCGTGCATCAGGCCACCGTAGAGGTCGGTCAGGGCCAGCGCGCGATTGTGCATTGCGCTCGACGGACTATCGATGGCTTCGCTGACTTCCAGGTCTCGGGTCGGGAGATCGAAGTGCGCCGCCAGCAAGGGATAGTCGGCGGCGAGGGTTTCCATATCGGCGAGGGGGTCCTGCAGGCCGTCTTTGTCGACGCCGTTTTCAGTAATCGCGGTCCAGTCGGATTTGTTCAGAACCTGTTCGGCGCGGGCGTAGAACACAGCCTCCTCGTCGCGCATGTGCGCGCGGGCATGGCGGATGTAGTCATGAATTCGAACGGCCAGCCGATCGTCTTGTTTACCGCGCAGCCGATCCGGGGTGGCAGCCGCCAGATCTTCGACAAGCTCGGCCGCCTCGTGCTCGCCAATGTCGTGTTCTCCGCTCAGCTTTTCCAGGGTGTCGGCCAGCGAGGGGCGTTTGGCTTGAATTTTTTCGAACAGTCGATCTTCGCGCGGATGATGGTAGCCGTGCTGGTAGTCGAGCAAGTACCCGAAGGCTTCGACCAGAATCGGTTGCACCGTTTCCGGCTCGGTCGCCAGCCGATCGACCAGAGTATCGATTGCACGCAGCATTCTTGATAGACCGGCATGATCGCGCCGGAGGCGTTGCATGAATTCGGCGGCGGAAGTCTTGTGGTTCTTTGGTGCCGTCGAGGTCATGGGCAATGCTCGCGAATGAAGTCGGCCAGCCGGTCGATCGCGCGTCCGGATTCCGGGGTGAACGATAGCGCCTGCCATCCGTGGGGCATGCGATTCCAGAGGTCGACTTCGGCGGTTACGCCTGCCGACCGGGCGCGTGCTGCGCAGCGTCGGCTATCGTCGAGCAGGATTTCGGTGTTGCTGACCTGGAACAAAAGCGGCGGAAGGCCGGCATAGTCGCCGAGAACAGGCGAGACGTAGGGATGATCGACCAGCTCGTCGCGCCCGTTGAGGTAAAGGCGGCGGATCTCATCGCCCTGATCAAGGCTGAGCAGCGCATCGCGACCGGCATTGTCGAAACGCGAGCCTCGTTCGGGGCCGTCCGTTAAATCCGCCGCCGGCGACATCAAAACGGCGCCGGCCGGCATCGGCATCCCTTTATCGCGCAGCGACATCAGCGTGGCCAGCGCCAGGCAACCGCCCGCCGACATGCCGCTGATGAAGATATGCTCCGGTGCCAGGCCGTGGTCGAGAAGCTGGCGATATGCTTCGAGACAATCGTCCAGGCCGGCCGGGTAGGGGTGCTCGGGTGCGAGGCGATAAAAAACCAGGCGGCCCCGTGCATGTGCGGCCCGGCACAGGCGCGCCAGGAACACGCGTTCGGCGCTTTTGAAACGAGTCATGAACGCGCCGCCGGGCAGGTGTAGCACGATGCGTTCGGTTGGTCCTGAAACGGGTGTCAGCCACTCGGCATCGCAGTGTTCGAGGCCGGGTTCGGCGCCGATTCGGACATCGTCGGGTACACCGGGGAAAAAGCGTTCGACGCGTTCGATCTGGTTGCGCATGTCGGTGACCGAAAGGTCGCGCTTGAGCGCCTGGCGAATCGTCAATCGACCCAGCAGTTTGGCGGTTCGTGTCTGCCAGCTGACCATGTCAGAGCATGCGTGCGAAACTATCCATCAGCAGTCGATCATAATGCAATCGTGCGGTACTGTCTCAGGCGATTTCCCCCAGTCAGTTATCCGGCGTGGATGATCGCCCCCATCAACTAATGCCATCATTCCGGCCGCGTATCCCGGCGCGGCGTGTGCGTGCCGGCCATTTCGGGCACGCAGTCGAACGGAGGCGTTGTGCGGGCAGTGCGGTAGGCATCGACGATTTCCCCGACCAGTCCACCCCGGTCTGCCGGCTTCTTGAACTGCATCAGGCAACAGAAGTGGATCGGATTCGACTGGCTTTGCTCAGCATCATCATCACCTCGACGAGCGGAATCCGATTCTCCAAGAAATCTCCCGATCCACTTAACCGAAGTCAGCATAGCCACCTCGCGTGCCGCGATACGCTTGACACAGCCGAGGGCGCGATGATAATAGTTCGAGCAGCTCGCACGGGGCGGCGCTGTACTGATCGAGTCTGAGGAGGCATCATGGCTGGAAAGTTCGAGATCTACAAAGACAAGGCCGGCGAGTTCCGGTTTCGGCTCAAGGCCGGCAATGGCCAGAATATCCTGGCAAGCGAAGGCTACAAGAAAAAGCCCAGCGCGTTGAACGGGATCGAATCGGTGAAAAAGAATGTCGCCGATCCAAAGCGTATCGTCAGCACCGAAACGGCCGGTGGAAAATGGCGATTCGTCGTCACATCGACCAACGGTCAGACTGTCGGAACGAGCCAGAGCTATGCCGACGAGCGGGGCTGCAAGAAAGGCATCGCAAGCGTAGTCAACACCGCGCCGGACGCACGTACCGACGATCAGACGGTCTGAGGCCGGCATTTCTCGCTTGGGTCGCGACAACGGAGCTTCTGATTATTTGCCCGCGGGGCGCTTGTCATAACAATCGCCATGGCAATTGCCGTGGCAATCGGGCTCGCTTACTTGGAATAACCAAACCGCGTTCGCCCAAGCCACGCCGGTTCAGAGGCGACTAAGGAGGTTACTCAAAGCGAAGAAAGGGCGTGTGGAGGCCGCACGCCCTGTCAAAAGCGGATACCGGTTCAAACCGGTCCGGGCTTCAGTTATTGACGGACCCGATTCCCGGTTTCTCGCTGTTCCCCATCGTCATTTCTCGTCCAGCCGTCTTTCAAGCTCTTCGATCCTGGCTTGTTGAGACTTGAATCCTTCGATGAGAACGGCGGTGAGTGCAGCGTAATTGACGCCTCGCGCTTCGCCCGTATCCTTATCGACATCTACGACCTCGGGGAAAGTCTTCAGCACGTCTTCGGCGATCAGGCCGAGCGATGGGGCACCGGAGTCCTTCCAGTCGAATCGCACGCCATCGAGTTCAAGTAGATCTTCGGCGGCGCCTGCAATTGGTTGAATATTGTCCTTGAACTTTGCAGAACTCGTAAGGATTACGCCCTGTGCGCGGACTTCGCCCGGGAAATCAACCAGGCCATCGTCAGTGATCGTCATTCGGCGCTGGCCGGCGCCGCCGGTGGATTGTCCCAGATCATTAATGACGAATTCGCCTGAACTCGGATTGGCATTGACGCCCACCGTGTAAGCCTTCAGCGGAGTGCCGCCGGCATCGGTCCGAACGATGATGAACGCAGCGCTGTCGGTCGGACGATCCATCCGGAAAACGGCGTTGTCGCCGCTCAAATGCAGTTGACGCAACGGATTCTGGATCCCCAGCCCGACATTACCCTGAGAATTGATGACAAGTGAGCTCTCCGGTGCGCCGTTTTCGATACCGAAAATAACGTTCTTGGCGCGCGTGATTCCGAAATCACCCTGATCGTTGCCGATAAACCAGGACACCAGGTCACCGGAGCCGTCGGTTTCGGTCGCCGACTGCAATTCGAACGATGTACCAGCACCGTCCGATGCCTCGAGGACCCGGACTTTGCCGGATACGACATCGTTCGGGCTTTGTGACCCGAATACGCCGTATCCGCCTATGGCCAGGTCGCCCGAATCGACGACATCGAGTGTACCCGTCGAGCCTGACGCGTTGACCGTGGCGCCTGTGGCTTTCCGGCCCCGATCGAATGCGCCGCTTGCATGTCTCAGTCCAGGCGTCGTAATTTTTTGAATCTGATGGCCGGCAACCTCGATGAATCCGCTCTGGCTAATTGATCTGTTCGTACCCAGTGCGTCAGTGCTGAACTGTACTTCGAAGCCGTAACGACCGTCGGCCACGGGCCCGTCAACGATCTGGGCCAGATCGGTCGTGATCGAAAAGCCCGCCGGTAGCTGCGTTTTCCATTTGGCACCGTTGGGGCCCGAAACGGAAAGCGTGGCGTTGCGGAATTCGAAGGGTGTTACTGCATCGATCATCGTTCCCGAGTGATCGATCCAGAGCCGATCGGAAATTTCATTTCCTGAAATCTCCTGCCCGAAACTCGCCGAACTCAGGCCGAGCAGAAGCGCGAGCCCGGTTGTTGTCAAAAGTGGTGAACGTCTCTGTAGTGTCTTCATTGCGTCAGACCTCCTGCGATTGCGGATGATACTGATTAAGACTTTGGGGACGCGCTTGTGCGTCGTTCCCGAAGTTACGATCCCCCGAAAACGTCGACAAGATAAAAAATAATGTGGACGCCATGAGCAACATAACGCTGTCGGAATCCTGTGTCAAATAGGTTCCGATCAATTGGAGAGTCTTCGCGAAAGGCCGGAATGTTTGCCAATGCCTCTGATGCGTGGAAACGACGTGGCAACGATGGACAGCAGCACGACGATCAGCGACAGTGCGGTCGGCCAATTGCCCCAGCGCACAAACGGCGTCAGCGCCTCGCGCGCTTCTACAACCCCTGAAATCGCCTCAGGCTCGGACGCGCGACTCTGATCAACGATGTTTCCCGTGGGCGAGATAATCGCCGAAACGCCGGTTTTCATTGCCCGGACGACAAAACGGCCTGTCTCCACCGCCCGCAGGCGGGCATGCTTGGCGTGGATCCGCGCTACCGCAGTATCGGCGAATACCCCGTCGTTGCCCCCGCTGAGCAAGACTTGGGCGCCGGCAAGCGTGCTTTGACGGGCAACACCCGGCATCAGAACCTCCTGGCAGATGAATGCACCCATCGGCACGCCGTGTACCGCAACGATTTTGCTCTCTGTTCCTCGCTGGAATGCAGAGCCGGAGAGTTCGAAAAAGCGCAGGGGCCAGGGCTGATATTCGGCGAAAGGGACCAGCTTTTGCTTGTGATACCAGTCCGGATATTCTTCAGGCTGCCAGAACACCATGCTGTTGTGCAGATGACTGTTCTCGGCCGTTTCGAGGCCAGCGACGACAGCCATGCGATCGTCGCTCCACGCCATCACGTTTTCAATCAGTCCGGTCCAGCGTTCGAGATCGGTCTGAACCTGTTGCGGAATGCCGTCGACCCGCGTGCCGTCCAGCGACGCGATCGTGTAGGCGATCGATTCGGGCAGGACCAGCAGGTCGATCGCGCCCATACGGCCCGTCGCAAGCTGGCGGACCAGCTCCAGATAAGCACGCTCGAGGCCGACGCCCATATAATCATTGAACCCGTAGCGATCCTGGCTGTACTGGAGCGCCGCAACTCGAATCTTCGTGCCTTGCTCTTTACCCGAGCTTTCTCCGGATGGCGTCAATGCTGCGTTCAGCGCCAGCAACAGCACGAGTGGTGTCGCCGAAGCCAGTGCGCGCCGCGGACGGCGTATCCCGAGCACCAGTCCCAGCACCGCAATATTCGCGAGCACGGCAACAATCGTCAGCAGCCACACACCGCCGGCCGATGCCATCTGTCGCAGCCCGTCGAGCTCGACGAGAGAATTCCCGAGAAATCCCCAGGCATAGTCCCAGGATGTGACCGACCGGAGCCATTCGGCAACCGACACGAACGCCGCCGGCGCGATGACGGCCATGCGAGCGAGACTGTCCCTCGAGACATAGCTGGTAATTGCGGCGAAAATCCCCCAAAACATGCCTCCCCATAACGAGAGAAAGAGCCAGAGGAAACTGAGCACCACGAACTGTCGGCTCGCGCGCAAGGCGAATTCCGCCGAGTCGCCGGTCGCCCAGCCCGACCAGAGATGAGCCGACAACAGCGGGTGGAGATTGAAGAGGAAGAAGACCGTGCCGGCAAGCCAGCCGGCGATGAGCGCAGGTCGTAAGCGCCGGAGTCTCCGAATGGAGGCCAGCAGAGGTACCAGGGCGACTACGCTCAGCGGCCAAAAATCATAGGGGGGGGTGCTGAGGCCCAGCAACAGGCCGGAAAGGAGTGCCGCCAGGTAACAGTAATCCGGGCCTGCAACGCGCGAAAGACGGCTTCGACTCGAGCCACCGGCCTCGGGTGGTTGCACGCTGGGCTCGGTTTTCGATTCCCGCATGGGCTGAGGCCTGCTTACCGACTGCATGCGCCGATGACGGCGTATCGTTCGCCAGGAATTTCGGGTCGATTCTCAAAAATCAATGTACTGTATCGGCAAGCCTCTTGCAACGCCGCTGTTGACCCTCAAACTACTCCCCCTGGTCGTCGAGCAGGATATTTACAGGTTCGAGGTCGAGATGGACCACGCCGCGTGTATGCGCATTGGGCCTCCCTGCGTTGGGGTGCCGGCGCGGTGTCTGATTGCTGAACACGGGCGGTCTGTCGGCTATGCGAGTCAGCCTGTAGTGGCCTGGATACCACTCCTGCCCAGCCTACGGTATTGGTCGTATGGCCTCAGTGGCGTCCCGGGATGGATGTCATAATCGGCACCGATGAAAACTCCCGCCCGATTGAAACCGCTGGCCGAGGACGGCCTGATCGACGAAGTGCTGCGTCCGCTGAAAAGCGGCAAGGAGGCCGATGTCTTTGTCGTGCGTTGCGGCAAAGAAAAGCGCTGCGCCAAGGTGTTCAAGGAAGCCAACGTGCGCGGCTTCAAGCAGGCGGTCCAATATCAGGAGGGCCGCAGCGTACGAAACAGTCGACGCGCACGAGCGATGGAAAAACGCACCCGCTACGGCCAGAAGGAGCAGGAAAAGGCTTGGCTGAACGCCGAGGTCGATGCGCTGTATCGGCTGTCGGCCGCCGGTGTGCGCGTGCCGCGTCCGCATGGGTTCGTCGACGGCGTGCTTCTGATGGAGCTGATTATTGACTCCGACGGCAGTGTGGCGCCGCGGCTCGACGGCATGACGTTCAGTGCGCGGCAGGCCCGCGATTATCACGACAGGATCATCGCCGAAATCGTTCGCATGCTGGCCGCTGGCCTGATCCACGGGGATCTTTCGGAATTCAATGTGCTGGTAGACGACAATGGCCCTGTGATCATCGACCTTCCGCAGGCGGTGAATGCCGCGGCCAACAACAGTGCGGCGATGATGCTGGTGCGTGACGTTGATCGGATGAAGCGGTTCTTCGGCCGGTTCGCGCCGGAGTTGCTTGAGACCGAATATGGCAAGGAAATGTGGTCACGCTTTGCCTCGGGCAACCTCGACGCCGAGACCCGGTTGACCGGCGTATACCGGCCGACGCGCCAGGATGTCAATCTGAGTGAACTCATGGCCATCATAGATGCGGCCAGGGAAGAAGAAGCGGAGAGGCTTGAACGAATCCGGGACGAGTCGTCAGGCGAAACCGAAGCCTATTGAGGTACTCGTTGTCAATCAGACAGGTCAGCGAGCTACGTCAAACAATCATAAACCCCAACATGACCGGGTCGGCTTGCGCGATCCCGGCTACTCGCATTTTTTTTTGTGGTGCCCCCCCCCAGGCCGGTAGCGCGCGCCAGCTTATCCACGGCGAGTGGCACGTGGGCGCGCAGTTCGGTGGCTTGTTCCACGGTGCGGGCCCGAGCTGGACGCCTGACAGCCGAAAGATTCTCGTCGACAGCTACGACGATCCGGACCGCGACCTGAGCCACAGGCGCTCGCACATTTATGCCGTCGACGCAGCCTCGGGCGAGAAGACCTGGCTGACCGAGGAGGCCGGGTGATAAAACAGCCTGGCAACATCCGGCGACCGCGACCGGATCGCCTTCCTCGGCTTTGTCGTTAACCACCTCGCCATCAAGTTGCAGGTTCCCGCGTCTGAAGTCCAGCGTTGGTCTTCGGCCGTTGTCCGGTGTACACGAAATTGCATGTTTGGCAATTGGACGCGATAATGGGTATCTGACCAATTTGGAGCAGCATAATGCAGAGAGTCCTGATAATACTGATCCTGCCACTGCTGGTGGCCTGCCAGCAGGCTGATGTGCCGGAACCGGCAGCACCGACGCCGCGAGCGGTAGAGTCGGCGCAGTCTGAGCCGGAATCGCCGAAGATCGATCCGAACGAGACCGAGGCGGAACGCATGACCCGGATACTCGAAGCCCAGCCGGAACCGATCAGGGCGCGCTACGACCAGAGGAACCCGCGCGAGACGATGGAATTCCTGGGCATCGAGCCGGGTATGACGGTGGTCGAGGCGCTCCCGGGCGGCGGCTGGTATACCCGAATTCTTTTGCCCTATCTCGGCGCCGAGGGCCGTCTGATCGGCGCGAATTATGCGCTTGAGATGTGGCCACTGTTTCCGTTCGGCACTGAGGCGTTCATGATCGAGATGCGCCGGTGGCATGATCAGTTCCAGGCGCAGACCGAACAGTGGTGCGCGGACGACTGTGCCACGGTCGACTCGTTCTGGCTGGGCTCGCTGCCTGACGAGATGGCCGGCACGGCCGATGTTGTGACCTTTGTTCGTGCGCTGCACAACCTGGCGCGGTTCAACGCGGAACACGGGTACCTCGACGCGGCGCTGGCCGACGCGTTCGGTGCGCTGAAGTCGGGTGGCACCTTCGGTGTGGTTCAGCACTGGGCGCGCGAGGACATGCCCGACGACTGGGCCGACGGCAGCAACGGCTACCTGAAAAAGGAATTCGTGATTGCCCAGGCAGAGGCCGCAGGGTTCGAGTTCGTCGGGGAAAGTGAAGTCAATACGAACCCGAACGACCGGCCGAATGCCGAGGAAGCCGTCTGGCGCTTGCCACCTTCGCTGCGCTTGCCGGAAGAAGCCGAAAACCCGGATGCGCTGCGCGATAAATACGAGGCGATCGGGGAATCGCACCGCATGACGCTGAAATTTCGTAAGCCCTGAGGGCCCACGCGATATCGCGGCGATTGGTCGTTCAAGCGCCGCGATATCGCAGATTCTTCACCGTTCGCCTGTGCCTCGGCTCCGGATATTGCGCGTACTCACACTGCCGCTTCCGTCGTCGACCAATTCGAATTCGTTGGCGCCGTCGATGTCAATGCTGCCGCTGCCGTCGCTGACGGCTACTTTGCCGCCGGTATTCATGACCGAGATGCTGCCCGATCCATCGTCCACGGTGACGTTTCCAGAAACATCGTTGACGACGATGCTGCCCGAACCGTCTTCGATCACAACGTTGCCTTGGATTCCCGAGACCCGAATGCTGCCTGAACCGTCTTCGATATCGAGATTACCTCTCAGGGTATCGACGCGCAGGCTGCCGGAACCGTCGAAAATCGTGACTTCCAGCCGTTCGGGCACGGTAATCGACAGGTCGATCCGGTCGCTTCCCCCGCCAAACGATGATGCAGCGTCAGCAACCAGTCTTGCTTGATTGTCGTCCTTCAATTCCAGCGTCAGCGTGTAGTTGTCGCCGGCGTTAACCTGATAGATCTCGGCTTGCACCTGGATGACGTTCGAGTTTGCGTCTCCCCGCAGCGTCAGCGAACCCGCGCCGGCGTCGATTTCGAACCGGCCACCCTCGGCAATGCCCGCTTCGAGTTCGCGCGTTTCCTGCAGGACAGGCGATGAAGAAGAGCAGGCTGTACAGAGCATCGCCGCCAATGCGACTGCAAGCGGCTTTCTGAATCGAGCGAGTTTTAACATTTGGACTCTCCTGGTTAATTGTTGTGCTGCACCGCGACCGTGCGACGACCTCCCGGCTATCGTACTTTGATCGGCATTGTCACATGAGACCGGCCGCGCATTCGATTCCACGAGCGGGCATTTTTTCAGGTAGCCTTGATGCATTGTCCGCAGAGTTCGTTTCAGTCAGTAAAGCCGCACAGCATGTGGAGCGCCTGTTATAACAACTGGGTTTGACAACATGCTGAGTAACAGTCGCCATAGCTACCGCCGAGGGTCGCGATGCGCGAGACACGGCTTTTCCGGCGAAACACATATGGGACGGGGGCTGGCGGGCACTCCCACGCGGTTTTCTTGGCGATTTTCATTGCGATCGTGATCAAAATCGTCATGACAGTCGTCATAACAAGCGGGCTCGTAAATTTGGAACAACCAAACCGCGTTCTCCCCCGCCACGTCGGGGCGTCCCGCGAAAACGCGTCGCACCCGCGGGCAATCAATAAGAGGTTCCCAAAGCGAGTACACGGCGACGACGGCAGTTTGGTAATCTCTTAATTATGAATAGTAAACCTTGCAATTCAACAATGCTATGTGGCGCATTGGCGCTGGCCCTGTTCGTACTTTCCGGTTGCGCGGCTCGCCAGGTGCAGGACTCGCTGGCCGGCTCCACGGCGCAAAAGCTGGTGACTTACAGTATTGACGATCTCGCCGGCGCTTTGCCCGGTGAGCACTTTGAAATCTGGACGGACAAGCGAATGTTCGTCAGCAGCAGTTTTTTAGCCGAAGACGTCGCTGAGAGCGGACTTAGTCGCTATGCCGATCGCCGACTTGCGCTGGAGCTGACGCGAAGGTTCGGCATTGAAATTGTTCCCGATGCCGGTTCGGCAGATGCAATACTGAACGTGTTCTATACATCGCTCGGAACCGATCGCGACACCAAGGGGTTATTCCTGCCGTTGGGATTTGTGCCTGGGATGGATACCGATACTCGTATCAACCTGTTGACACTGGAGCAGTTCCAGGGCGTGGCGGAAATGTATTATTTTGTCGGCGAAACCGGTGTTGAGACGCGAGGCCGAGTGCTTCGGGGCCGTACTCGAAGCGATGCCCTGGGGCTCCCGGTCATCACAATTCCGATCAACACCATAGATCGAGACTGAAAAGAAAGACATCGTGTGTTCGGGAAATTCTTTTTGATGTCGGCTGACGCCAACCCCCAGTTCCTTGACGAGCCGGTACCGCAGGTTCAGGTCTGTGTGGTTCGAGAGAAAGTTCCTCGAGCCGAGTGACGAAATCAGCGCAGAAAAAAGAATGCCTTCGACGTCGCCGCTACCAAGATTCCGTTCCCGTATTGCTTGATTTACGTCGGCGAGGCGACGCGCCCGCTTCCGGTGACCATAGTTGAGGCTATTCACTCCGCGCCGCGTCCGATCACAGGTTCTTCAACCGACAAAACGGCTTAAGGTGCGCGGCGCGGCAGTGCTACTCGATGCGTTCCATTCGATCCGAAGCGCCGAGTGAAACAACCCGGCCGTCTACAGTCCTGAATTCGCGTTCGCCAAGCGCCTTGCGTCGCACCTGGTAGACGGTCCGCTCGCCGGAACGTGTATCCACGACTTCGACCTGGACGATTGCATTCGCGTCCTGGTATCGCATCCATGAAACGCCCGCGGTGGCCAGGATCATGATCGCGGCCAGCGAGTAGCCGACAATCATCGAAGTCTTTCGGCTCGTTTCGGGCAAAGCAGATGAAGATTTTTCGGCCCCCGTCGATTCGTGGCGGGCGCGCTTCATGCGCGCGATCACGATGACGATCGCGGCGACGGCGAGTGTGATTAGCAATTGCTTGGCCATTCTTACCACAGAATAGCAATTTGTCCGGCATGGGGTGACGGCCCGGCGCATGCAATGGTCGTAGCAGACGGGTGCTGCCGAGGCGATCGTTGCAGTGGCGACGTTGACGTCGCGATGTCCACCGGCTGATACGGTTGCATTTGAAGTTGATGGATGAATTTTTTGGATGCGCAAGCAGAAACATACACCCGAGCCGAGTCGTCTCCGGCGCCTTCGGACAACGGCGGGCATCGCCGGCTGCATCATGGCGGGTTTTTTTTTCGTCTGGCTGGCGCTTGGCATTGTGCCCGGCGTCCCGGACATGATCGAAGTGTTCGGAATGACCGGCATGCGCATCCCGGCTTCCATCACAATTGCCGGCCTTTTGCTGGCTGCCTTCGGCTTTTACGAGCCTTAGATCGGCGGCTCGGCGGCGAATTCGGCGCTTTCAAACTACTGTAGCCAGGCCGAAAGCGCAAAAAAATATTTCAAGGAGGCTTTACATGTTCAAACTGTCGGATCTATTCATCCTGCTGGCAGTCGCGGTGTCATTCGCCGTTTCCGGTTTTTTCTGGTTCAACGGCTTTTTCCAGCACGCGCTCTTCACCGCGATCTGGGTGCCGTCGATTCTGGCCTTCGGTATCTATTTCAAGCTGGCCAGCCTGGCAGCGCGGGAGGAAGAAGATGAGTGAGTCGACGTTTTTTTTCATAGCTATCTTCGTTTTCGTGCTTCTTGTCGTCGGTCTGGTATTGACCGTCATTGAATTTCGCAGCGGTGCACCGCGGCGCCAGCAAAAGCGCGCCGAAAGAAGGCGCGCCCGCCGCGACAGGGCGACAGGAGAAATCTGATTTCAGGCCTTTTAGGGAACCTCTGAATAACTCAGCGCGGAGCGCGTTTCAGTCGGAAAAGCCGGAAATTCTGCGGGGCTATTGTCGCGACAATGGGAGCGACAGTAACTTCAGCTACGGCCGAGACTCGCCTCGCGCGAGATGCGGCTTTTTCGGCGAAACCCTTTTGGGACGGGCCTTTGCGGGCGCTCCGAGTTGTTTGAGCTCGCTTATTAGGAATGACCAAACCGCGCTCGCCCAATTCAGGCCGGTGCCTCCGGCAAAGGCGCCGTCGCGCCCGTGTTTGCGTCATGCGCTCTGGCAGGATGCAGACTTGCAGTGACGGCGTGGGTCGCAGACAATAGCGTCTTGATTACAGAAGGCGCCAATTAATGACTCGCTTGTCCGTCTCGATCTTTTCTCTTGCTGCGGTTTTCTCGATCTGCGTTTCCGCTGCATGTCTCGCGCAGACTCAGCCTGCCGACTGGCACGGCTATATCGACGCCCAGGCCGACGAGCTGGAGTCCGACGTCGTGAAGTGGCGTCGGCATTTCCATGCCAATCCCGAGCTTTCAAACCGGGAATTCGAAACCGCCGAATATATCGCCGATTTTCTGCGAGATCTCGGAATGGTGGTCCAGACCGACGTGGCGCACACGGGCGTCGTCGGAATTCTCGAAGGCGGCCTGCCAGGCCCGGTTGTCGGTTTGCGCGCCGATATGGATGCGCTGCCGGTACCTTCGAGAGTCGGATTGCCCTTCTCTCCGGACGTCGTGTCCGAATTTCAAGGCGAGCAGGTGCCGGTGTCCCACGCCTGCGGTCACGACACCCACATGGCCATGCTGATGGGCGTTGCCGCGATATTTGCCGAGCGCCGCGACGACTTGCCTGGCACGATCAAATTTATTTTCCAGCCGGCCGAGGAAGGTGCTCCGCCCGGTGAGGAAGGCGGCGGCGAGCTGATGGTCGAGCAGGGCGTGCTCGAGGACCCTGATGTCGACGTGATCTTCGGTCAGCATATCTGGTCGCTGGCGCCCGTCGGGCGCATCGGTTTCCGCGCAGGCGGCATCATGGCAGCGGCCGACCGGTTCCGGATCGTGGTCAACGGTAAGCAGACGCATGGATCGACGCCCTGGACCGGCGTCGATCCGGTCGCCGTGGCGTCGCAGATCGTCATCGGCCTCAACATGATCATCAGCCGCCAGACCGAGCTGACCAAGGAGGCGGCCGTGATTTCGGTCGGCCGCGTCAGAGCCGGCGTTCGCAATAACATCATTCCCGAAACGGCCGAACTGATCGGCACCATCCGCACGCTGGACACCGCGATGCAGGACAAGATTCATGCCGATATCCGACGGACAGCGGAGCACATTGCCGCCAGCCAGGGCGCGACTGTGGATGTCGAAATCGAGCGCGGGTATCCGGTGACCTACAATGACCCGGTTCTTACCGAACAGATGGCACCGACGCTGGAGCGGGTTGGCGGAGAGAATGCCGTGCGCGTCGACGCGATCACCGGGGCCGAGGATTTTTCGTTCTTTCAGCAGCAGATTCCCGGCCTGTATTTCTTTACCGGAGGCATGCCGAAAGACCGGGATCCTTCGGAAGCCGCGCCGCACCATACGCCTGATTTCTACATCGAGGAGTCCGGCATGAAGACCGGCGTGCGCGCATTGGCCAATCTGACCATCGACTATATGCTGCAGGCGCAGTAGGGTAATTCGGATAACTGCATCAAATCACGCTTCGGCGCATCGACACGAACAGGACACTGCCGGGCGCCGAATATTGATCCGGCCTTCAGCACGGCCGTGGTTAGATAGTTGTCGTGAAGAAAAGCGAGTTGCCCACCAGAATTTGTTCGGTCTGCCAACGCCCGTTCGCGTGGCGCAGGAAATGGCGTGATTGCTGGGAACAGGTCCTCTACTGCTCCGAGCGGTGCAGCCGAGAGGCACGCAAAAGGCGCCGGCAAAGGCGCGTAATGAATACCACAGGTAATTCGTAGTCGCACTCGTAATTAGCTAGTGTAATTAGCCGCATGGCCCACTAGCCTGCCCCATTGCCGGATTTAAAAAAAATGATCAAGTTTCTTGTTTCCATCGCGCTAATCGTCATCGCAACTGGCTGTGGCAGCGACCCTGTGGAAAACCTTCTGCGCGATACCCGGTTCGAAACCGTGGGAAACGTCGGCAATTCTGACTGGAGCGTCATTCAGCATGCGGGTGAGCGCTCATACGAATGGAATGCCGAAGACGGCCTTCTGACCGCCAGATGGATCGGTCCGGAAGTCGACGGACACGTTGCCCAGATGATACGCGTGCAAGGCCTGGAAGGGAAAAAACTCAGATTTTCGGTTGAGCTGTCGGGCGATACGGAAGAACTTCCGAATGTTCCCAGCGAGCTTACCGGGGTCCAGGTCGAGGTTCAGGGCATGGCGCCCGGCGTACCCAGATCGCTTGGCGTGGGCCCCCTGTTCATTCGGGCAGGATCGCCTCCGGTAGCCGCCGGATCGTTTGGCTGGATGGTTCAGAATGTGGTCTTTGAAGTGCCGCCGTACGCAACTACCATAAGAGTTTCGATCGGACTGGGCATGGAGGGTGTGCTTCGCATCCGCAATCCTGTTCTGGCCGTATATCCTTGAAGGTAAAGGCTTAAGGCGCTAACCAGTCCGGGTATTACCTGGGTCTCCGATGTTGCGCGCGCCGAGCATTTCCAGCGAATCGTCGACGACCTGGCGACCGATCTCGGGATCGAAGACGCGATCTATCACCCGTTTTGAAAGCTCGCGCCTGTAGGTGTAGATTCCACCATGCCGAAGGGCAGCCCGGTTCGCCTTCAGTAGTTCTGCACCAGCTCTCCCTGAACGGTCCGGCGTGCTGCTGTCCGGCAATATTCTGGCCAAGGCCGGCAGCACGTAATACCAGCCAAATCTGAGAAAACCAGGGGCCGTTCTCGCCAGGTCTGTGCCCGGCATCAGGCCTGGATCCAGGCAAAAGAACAGGATCCGCGTCGAGTCGTAGCGACGCGCCAGCTCAACGGTTGTCACCAGGTTCAGGAATTTGGTCGTGGCGTAGCGATCCTTACCCAGTTGTCCCGGCCGGGCGGAACTGCCAAGACCCTCCGCGCAATTCGCGATCGATTCGAATCGCTCTCCGCGGAAGCCGAAGCGAGAGGCCGTGGGGTGATCTGGGTTGTGCGTGCCGCTGCCAACGAACATTACTCTTCCGCCCTCTAGCCAGCGTTCCATGCCGACTGTGAGTCTCAGCGCGTTCAGGTGGTTGACGGCAAAGGTTTCCTCGACCCCTTCGTTCGTAAAATGGGTTGCATCGGCAAACTGCACTCCTGCGTTGTTGACCAGCCCGGCGATCGGGCCTTCCCATGTTGCTGTAAACCTGTCAACGCTGTCGCGGTCGGCCAGGTCGAGTTCGCGCACCCAGGCGTTCGAACCAATGCGTCGTGCCGCTTCTCGGCCGTGATCGAGATTTCTTGCGGCGATGATCACCTGTGTTTCCGGATCGCTCGCCAGGTGCCTCGCGATCTCGAAACCCAGGCCTCGATTACCACCAGTGACTATGAACGTATCCATTCCAGCCTCGCTGCTTGATCCATTTCGATACATGCAACTTTAAATCCCGGCGCCGCGCTTTGGTGGCCGCCGGGTCCTGTAACCCGAACTTGATCCGGCTCCCGGGCCAAACGAACAACCTCCAGGATCCAGCGTCGTTGCGCTTTTCGCGTTTGATAGCAACGCTTCTGAATGGCGCCCTCTCGGCCTTGAGGTCATCGATGAGCGTATCCCTGGCATGCCCCAATTCATTGATTCAGGCGAGTAAGCGCCTCTAATTCCGGATTATTTCGTTAGTCGCTATCGAACACCGTTCGTTGAATCGTGACACGCCTGACGTGAACGCGAACGCACCGGATGCGGTTCAGCATGAAGCCGGCAACGCCCGGCGTTTTGTCAGGATGATTAATTGTCACTTCGAGCAGCGCGTCGAGTTGTTGTCCCATTTCCGAAACCACCAGTGAGGGGGCTCCGGCGTGCGCACTCAGCAGATTCTTGCAGGGCGGTCACTGGCGAAGGTGCTTTTCGCGCGTATTGATAGCACCTTCCCGTAAATTGACGATGGGTTCGGCGAGCGTGGTTTTATCATTCCGAATTCGCGAGTCGAAACGCGGCGGATGACCCGCAAAGGCCGGTCCCATTGGGTTTCGCCGGAAAAGCCGCACGTCGTGTGCTGCGCCACGCGGTCGTAGCGACGGCTACTGTCACACAAACTTTTGACGTGACAATGGCAACACACGATCTGCGGCTTGCCCGACTGAAACGCGCCGGGTGCAGAGTTATTCAGAGGTTCCCAGGCTGTGGCTGCGATCGAAATTCGAAGCGCCGGGTGCGAATGTGATTAGACGCAGCAGGTGCTTTCGGAGTACGCTTGAAAAAGCGTGGTCGAGCCGGTCAAACTTACTCAACAGGTCGCCGCCAGGGCCTTGCGGCCAGGTACCGGCTGGCGATCCCTGATCGCAAATGCGATCGCTTGGTTATTACAATGCCGGTACCGTCCTGACCGGGCTTGCGAATGGAAACCATCGAAATGACCCTACCAATCATCTGCCTGATTCTCTCTGCCTTCATGATTCTCGTCACCAAGGCGCCGGTCGCCCTGGCCCAGTCGAAAGAGGGGCGGGGCTACGACAATCGCAATCCCCGCCTTCAACAGACGCGCCTGACCGGTTTCGGCGCCCGCGCGCTGGCGGCGCATCAGAACATGATTGAGGCCTTCCCCTTGTTTGCCGCCGGGTTGCTGCTTGCGCTGGTCGCTGGCGAGCAGGGCATGTGGGTCGGTATTCTTTCGGTCGCGTTCGTGGTCGCCAGAGTCGCCTATTCAATCTGCTATTGGGTCGACATCCATATGCTGCGCAGCCTGAGCTGGGGCGTGGGATTCGGCGCCTCGATAGCATTGATGGCGCTCCCGCTTTTCTGATTTTCGGTTTTACTCGAACAGTTTTGGAACGATCTGTCTTGCAGCATTGCAGACAACGGGAACATACTAGACGCACGACGGAAGTCACATTCATTCGTGAATCGCAAATCAGTACAGCGGCTACGGTTTCGCTGCCGAGCCGAGCTGCTGGTGATACAGGTAATCCGTCTTCATAAAATAACCAGCCTTTTTCTCGACCGTTTAACCATTGGGAGCTTTCAAGAACATGTCCTTCATAAAAGCAAGAATTGCCAGCATCAAAAAGAACGATGCAAAGCCGCGAAGCGGCGCCGTATCGTTCGGGTTTCTCGTGGCCGTCACAATCATGATAGCTGTTGCTTCCGGTCCTGTTGCAGCACAGCAGGAGCCGCCCGGGTTGTGCCGGGTGCTGCAGCTGCTGGGCCTGGAAATCGATTGCGATCCCGGCCCAGCACCCGTCATCGGCCAAGAAGTTGCTGTGACCGAGCGGCTGGAAGACGGCGACGAATTCACCACCCCGCTGCCGCAGCTGATGCGGCAGGGCGGTGTTTTGTTCAACGCGAACTGGACCGCCCAGGAGGGCGCCGGCCGCCCGGGTCTGACCGGTACCGGCGCGCCGCTTTCGGACCCGGACTCGCCGCTGGCGTTTCCGCGCAACATGAACCGTGTATCGGCACCTGACGCCAACGGCTGTGGTGGTTGCCACAACCTGCCGCGCTCGGGCGGTGGTGGTGATTTCGTCACTAACGTCTTTGTGCTGGGCCAGCGCTTTGACTTCGCGACCTTCGAGGCGCTGAGCGACGACGAGATCGGCTTCGAGACCCGCGGCGCCTTCGACGAGAACGGCGAGCCGGCCACACTACAGGGCATCGCCAACTCGCGCGCAACTCTCGGCATGTTCGGCTCGGGCTACATCGAGATGCTCGCTCGTCAGATGACTGCGGATCTGCAGGCCATTCGAGACGGCATTGCGCCCGGTGACTCGGCCGCTCTGATCAGCAAGGGCGTTTCCTTCGGCGCGCTGGCGCGCGGCGCTGACGGCAGCTGGGATACCTCGGCTGCGGAAGGCTTTGCGCCGCCGAGTCTTGCAAGCGCCGGGCCCGATTCGCCGCCCAACCTGATCATTCGTCCGTTCCACCAGGCTTCGGCGGTGATCTCGCTGCGCCAGTTCACCAACAATGCTATGAATCATCACCATGGCATCCAGGCGTTCGAGCGTTTCGGTGAGGGCGACCACGACGGCGACGGGTTCGACAACAACCTGAGCATTGCCGACGTGACCGCAGTCACTGCCTGGCAGGCTCAGCTTGAAGTCCCCGGTCGCGTGATTCCTCGCCATCCGGCTGTGGAGGCAGCGGTCGCCAACGGCGAACAGCTGTTCATGGACATCGGCTGCGCCGACTGCCACACCCCGGCACTGCCGCTGACCGACCAGGGCTGGGTCTTCACCGAGCCGAATCCGTACAACCCGGCCGGCAACCTCCAGGTCGGTGAATACCCGACGTTCGAAATGGATTTGTCCGATTCGCGTCTTGACCAGCCGCGGCTGCCGGTGGAGGACGACACGGTCTGGGTGCCTGCTTTCACTGACCTGAAAGTCCACAACATCACCAGTGGTCCGGACGATCCCAACTGCGAAGAACTCAACATGCACTTCCCGGCAGGATCGGACGAATTCAACGCCGGCAACTGCAGCTTCATCACCAAGAAGCTTTGGGGCGCGGCCAACGAACCGCCTTATTTCCACCATGGCCTGTTCACGACCATGCGGGAAGCGGTCGAAGCGCACCGTGGCGAGGCCATGGACGCGTACCAGCAGTGGTCGGCGCTTGATGACTACGGGCGCGACTCGATCATAGAGTTCCTGAAGACCCTTCAGCAGTTGCCGGAAGGCACTACCGCTTTGGTCGTCGACGAGAACGGCAATCCGCGCAACTGGGATTCGGCGTTCGACTGATTGTTTGACTGATTGTTCGACTGACCGTACGACTCGGCTTTGATCAAGCCAAGGCGGGCCCGGATTCCGGGCCCGTTTTTTTTGGCGCTCATGCCAGACAGTACACTAGTTCACCCCGTCGTTAATCCTGAAACATTCAGAGTGTGACTGAGTCGACAGTGCAAGACGCGTCCTGCGGTGATTGGCACGCCCTTTACAAGGGGCGCAACGCCGCAATGTCGACTCAGACGCACTCGCGAAGGGCGAGCCCGAATAAGAAAACAATCGCGCTCATCTGCGGCGTTAGGCCTTTTGGAAAGGCGAAGCATTCCCGGCGAGCCCTGCCTTGCAGCTAAGCGCTTTCGGACTCGCTGAAAGTTACAGGATTAACGACGGGGTACACTAGACTCTTCGGTATGAAGAATCGACGAACCAAGATCGTGGCCACGCTGGGACCGGCCACCGATGATCCCGAGGTCCTTGAGAAACTCATCCGCGCCGGCTGCGACGTGGTGCGGACCAATTTTTCTCACGGCGACGCCGAAACCCATGCTCGACGGATCAAGCTGGTGCGCGCGATCGCACGTGAGCTGGATACCGACGTAGCCGTTCTGGCCGATCTTTCCGGCCCAAAGATTCGTATCGACCGATTCCGCGAAGGGTTCGTCGAACTCGAGGCGGGTGAGGAATTCACGCTGGTTGCGGAGGATCCGGCGCCTGTGGGCGACGAACGGCAGGTCGGCGTAGCCTATCTGGGCCTGCCCGATGACGTTTCGCCGGGCGCCGAACTGCTGCTGGACGACGGGCTGATGGCGATGCGAGTAAAGCGGGTCGAGGGTACCCGGATCATCTGCGAAGTCATGACCAGCGGCCAGCTTTCTGATCGAAAGGGACTGAATCTTCGAGGCGGCGGGCTTTCACTGCCCGGCGTTTCGACCGACGACGAGGCTGACATCAAACTCGCCGCCGAATGGCAGGTCGACTATCTGGCCGTATCATTTCCGCGCAGTGCAGACGATATCGAGCGCGCCAGGGAGTTGCTGCGGCGCGCCGGCGGCGAGGCCTATCTGGTGTCCAAGATCGAACGGACCGAGGCCATTGAAAACCTCGATTCGGTCATCGAAGCCTCCGATGCAGTACTGGTGGCGCGCGGCGATCTCGGCGTGGAAATCGGCGAGGCCGAATTGCCCGGGCTGCAGAAGCGGATTATTGCCGCCTCGCTTGCCCATAACCGGCCGGTCATCACCGCCACCCAGATGATGCAGTCGATGGTCGACAGTCCGATTCCAACGCGCGCAGAAGTGCTGGACGTCGCCAACGCCGTGATCGACGGCACCGACGCGGTGATGCTTTCGGCCGAGACGGCAGTGGGCCGCCACCCGGCGCGCGTGGTCGAGGCGATGGCCAGAATCTGCGAAGGTGCCGAGCGTCATGTCCAGTCGCACATCCCCCAGCGCCGACTGAACATCAAGCCTGAGCGTACCGACCAGGCGATCGCGATGGCCGCCATGATTACCGCAAACAACGTGCCGGTGAACGCAATCATCGCGCTGACCGAATCAGGGTCCACCGCACAATGGCTGAGCCGCGTTCGTTCGCCGGTCCCCATCATCGCGCTTTCGCCGAATCGCGCGAGCCTCCGCCGGATGCGCCTTTTCCAGCACGTCTACCCGCTGTTTTTCGCCTCCGACCAGAGCGCCAAGTCGGAGCTGGGACGCCGCGCCGTCGAGCACGTTGTCGCTGCAGGGCTGGTGGCGCCGGGCGAGCGTGTGATCCTGACTCTGGGCGACAAGCCGGGCGTCGAGGGCGGCACCAACACGATGAAGATCGTGACCACTGCCCAGCCATAGGATGATTGGTTAGCAGCATGTGCTGGACAGTGGCGTTTGGCTGGTGCGCGCTTCGTTCGTCCACCGGAAGTCGGATTCAGAATGTCGGCGGTTGGATTTTCGCAGGCGCGAGCCATGCTCGCGAGGTTCTTCCCCAACCTGGACAATTTGCCTGCAAGGCAGACCCCACCTCTGAGTCTGGAAAGCTGCCAACCCGACCAACCAGCCAACCTGACCACCCGTCAAAGCAGCCAATAAAATCCCCAGATCCCGGCTGGCCGCACCGGCCTGATCATTTACAATATTGGACTATCTGAAACCTATCCGGCGCAAAGCCGCCGATCGACGCTGAGGATTCGCCCATGAGCGAGAAACTGGAACAACTGGTTACAACGGCCCAGGCCATGGTGGCGCCGGGTCGCGGCATTCTGGCCATCGATGAATCGATGGGCACCATCAAGAAGCGGTTCGATTCGGTCGGAATCGAGAACACCGAAGAGAACCGGCTCGATTATCGCTCGATGATGCTGACCGCCGACGGCGTGGGTGAATTCATCTCCGGCGCGATACTTTTCGACGAGACGATTCGCCAGAAGATGCCCGACGGTACGCGGCTGGTCGATCTGATGACCGACGCCGGCGTTCTGCCCGGCATCAAAGTCGACAAGGGCGCCAAAGACATGGCCGGATTCGAGGGCGAGAAGATTACCGAGGGTCTGGACGGCTTGCGTGAGCGCCTGGCCGAATATGCTGAACTGGGTGCGAAGTTCTGCAAGTGGCGCGCCGTGATCACGATCGGCGAAGATATTCCTTCGCGTAGCTGCATCGATTCCAACGCGCACGCGCTGGCCCGCTACGCGGCGCTTTGTCAGGAAGCCGGACTGGTGCCGATTGTCGAGCCTGAAGTTCTGATGAACGGCAGCCACGACCTCGATACGAGCTTCGACGTCACCGAGGCAACGCTCAAGAGCCTGTTTCAACAGCTCTACGAGCAGAATGTTCTGCTCGAAGGTACCGTCCTCAAGGCATCCATGGTGATTTCGGGTGACAAGGCAACCGAACGCGCCAATGTCGAAGAGGTGGCCGAGGCCACGGTCGACTGCCTGCTCAACTCGGTGCCGGCCGCGGTTGCCGGCGTGGTATTCCTGTCGGGCGGCCAGAGCGATGTCGAAGCAACAGAGCATCTGAATGCCATGAATCAGCTTGGCGACCTGCCGTGGCCGCTTTCGTTCAGCTACGGTCGAGCCCTGCAGGCAGCCTGCCTCAAGGAATGGGCAACCGATCCGAAGGGCAAGCGCGAAAGCGCACAGAAGGTTCTGATTCATCGCGCGCGCATGAACGGTCTCGCGGCGCAGGGCGAATGGAGCAAAGATCTCGAAACGTGACGCCAGGCAATCTGGGATTATGCTGACTGCCGCAGATTTCCTGAAATGGAGGGCGAGCGGTCCGCCGGCGTTGCGTAAATGTCTGTTTTGATTTTTTGCCATGATTCCGATGTTCTGAATCAGCGGCAATCTGTGTAATCTGCGGTTTCGAGGTCAAAGGCAGCAAACTCGTACAACTCACAGGCACCCGACCATGTCCGACAAGCTCAACGAGCAGGCGCTGGAATACCACCGGCATCCGACGCCGGGCAAGATCAAGATCACGCCGACCAAGGCATTGACGACCGCGAAGGATCTGGCGCTCGCCTACTCGCCGGGCGTCGCGGCCCCCAGCCGTGAGATCGCCGAGGACCCCTTGAAGGCGCGCGAATATACCGCCAGGGGCAATCTCGTGGCCGTGATCTCCAACGGAACCGCGGTGCTCGGTCTGGGGAATATAGGCCCGCTGGCGGCCAAGCCGGTGATGGAAGGTAAAGGCGTCCTGTTCAAGAAGTTTGCCGGCATCGATGTATTCGATATCGAGATAGAAGAGTCTGATCCCCATCGGTTGGTCGAGATAATCGCAAGCCTGGAGCCAACCTTCGGCGGTATCAACCTTGAAGATATCAAGGCGCCGGAGTGTTTCGAGGTCGAAAACGCGCTGAAGGAACGCTTGGGTATCCCGGTGTTCCACGACGACCAGCACGGAACAGCCATCATTACCGCTGCAGCCGTAGTCAACGGCCTGACCCTGGTCAAGAAGAAGCTCGAAAAGGTTCGGCTGGTGGCCTCCGGCGGGGGTGCAGCCGGGATGGCCTGCCTTGATCTGCTGGTCAAGATGGGGCTCAAGCGAGAAAACGTGGTGGTCTGCGATCGCGAGGGCGTCGTATATAAGGGTCGCGAGACCGATATGGATCCTCGCAAGGCGTCCTACGCCGTCGAGACGGACGCGCGGACGCTCGATGATGTTATCGATCGGGCCGATATCTTTCTCGGCGTCTCGGCGCCGGGCGTGCTGAAACCCGAGATGGTCAAGCGCATGGCGAAAAAACCGATCATCTTTGCGTTGGCAAATCCCGTGCCGGAGATCATGCCGGACGTTGCCAGCGAAGCGCGTCCCGATGCGCTCATTGCAACCGGGCGGTCGGATTTCCCGAACCAGGTCAACAACGTGCTGTGCTTCCCGTACATTTTTAGAGGCGCGCTCGATGTCGGCGCCACGGCAATAAACGACGAGATGAAGATGGCATGCGTTCATGCCATTGCGGAACTCGCGCGCATGGAAGCCTCCGACGTCGCCGCCCAGGCCTACGAAGGGCAGGAAACCATGTTCGGCCCCGAGTATCTGATTCCGACACCGTTCGACCCGCGGCTGCTGATGCAGCTGGCACCGGCCGTGGCCCAGGCGGCGATGGATTCGGGCGTGGCGACGCGTCCGATCGAAGACATGGACGCCTATCGCGAACGCCTCAACCAGTACGTTTTTCGCACCGGCCTGTTGATGAAGCCGGTGTTCGACGCCGCACGCAGGGACCCGCGGCGCGTTGTCTTCGCAGAGGGCGAAGAAGAAACCGTATTGCGAGCCGTGCAGACTATTGTTGACGATGGTCTGGCACGGCCTGTATTGATCGGCCGTCCGTCCGTGGTTGACATGCGCATCGAGCGTGCCGGCCTGCGCATCCGGCCCGGTGAGCATTTTGAAATGGTAAACCCGGAATCGGATCCGCGCTTCAAGGATTACTGGACGACTTTCCACAAGATTACGGCGCGTCGCGGTGTTACGCCGGATTCGGCCAAGGCAATCGTGCGCACCCGCAATACCGTGATCGCCGCAATCATGCTCTACCGCGCCGAGGTTGATGCGATGATTTGCGGCGTTGTCGGTCAGTACCAGAAAAAACTCAATTACGTCACCGAAGTACTGGGTCTTCGCGAGAACTGCAAGACCATGGGCGCGCTATCGGCAATGACCAACGAGTCGGGCACTTACTTCGTCTGCGATACGCACGTTAATCCCGACCCAACCGCCGAACAGCTGGCCGAGCTGACCCTGATGGCGGCTGAAAAGGTCCGCATGTTCGGCATCAAGCCCAAGGTCGCGCTGTTGTCGCATTCTTCGTTCGGCAGTCACGTCAACGCGATGGCATCCAAGATGCGCAAGGTGCTGAAGCTGGTGCGTGAAATGGCGCCGGAACTCGAAATTGAAGGTGAGATGCGTGCAGATGCCGCCCTGATGCCGAAAATTCGCGAGCGGATCTTTCCTGATTCGATGTTGTCCGGACAAGCCAACCTTTTGATCATGCCCGACCAGGACGCCGCCCACATCGCCTTCAACATGACTCGGGTCATCGGCAACGGCGTTACCGTCGGTCCGATTCTGATGGGCGCCAGCCGACCCGCTCACGTGCTCACGCCATCGGCCACCGTCCGGCGGGTCGTGAACATGACCGCAATTGCCGTGTACGACGCACAGCAATATGAAAAGGCGGAACGTTCAGCGAACTCCGCTCAATAGGGCTTTTCGGGCCTCGATCCACGAACGTCTGCAGGTGTGACCGCGGTTTGCGGAAGTCGAAAGAACCCGGGGTTTTTCCGGCGACTGACCTCCGGCCACCGACTGCCGCCTTTTTCGGAAACCGAAATCCGAAAACCGGAACCCCCCGTGGCTTCACCGGACTACCGATACCACGTCACGGCGGTTTCCTGCATCTCCGACAATTGTTCCCGGAGCTGTCCAACGACGGTTTCCCAGTGACGTTCGTCTTCAAACCAGGGGAAGGCCTGGGGGAAGGCCGGATCATCCCAGCGCTTGGCCAGCCAGCCCTGGTAGTGGATCATTCTCAGCGCCCGCAGCGCCTCGACCAGGTTGAGTTCGCGCGGGTCGAAGTCGCAGAAAGTCGAGTACGCATCCAGCAGCCAGCCCCATTGCTGCTCGCGATCATGCTGCTCGCCCGAGATCAGCATCCACAAATCCTGGACTGCCGGCCCGGTGCGGCAGTCGTCCAGGTCGACGAAGTGCGGGCCGTCGCGCCAAAGAATATTGCCGGGATGGCAATCTCCGTGCAATCTGATCGGGGAAAAATTGCCGGCCCGTTCCCAGGCATTGTGCGCGTGCAAAATCAAATCATCGGTCAGCGTGCGAAATGCAGATTCGAGGTGCATCGGAATCCAGTCGTGTTCGAGCAGCCAGTCGCGAGGCTCGGTTGCCAGGGCCTCGATCGAGATCGAAGCGCGATGCTCGAATGATGTCGTCCGCCCCGCAGCGTGCATGCGCCCCAGTGCGCGCCCGATCCTGACCAGCGTCTCCTTGTGGGCCGGTTCAGGGGCATGGCCGCCCTGACGCGGGAAAAGTGCATAGCGGAAATCGGCGTGATGATGCAGTGTGCGGCCTTCGAATGCGAGCGGCGATACCGCGGAAAGCCCGGCGGCGGCAAGCTCGGCGGTAAATGCGTGCTCTTCCAGTATCGATTCGTTGGACCACCGTCCAGGTCGGTAGAACTTTGCGATGATCGGCTTGTCGTCTTCGAGACCGATCTGCCAGACGCGGTTTTCGTAGCTGTTCAGCGGCAGCAATCGGCCGTCAGTGATCATTCCCAGGAGCTCGGCGGCCTCCAGCACGCGCTCGGGCTGGAGTCGGCTGAACGGGTGGCTGACGTTAGGCGAGTTTTCATTCATGATTGCAGTTTGAACGAGCGCCGATGCGAATGTGCGGGAATCGTGCGAACTCGAGACACGCGGAAATTATTTGATGGATCTCGACTATCGCCGATCCAAATGGATATCATGCACCAATGAACGCTCAGACCGAGTCCCGACACGCTGATTGCCGCCGGCGAGCATTCTGCATCTGTTTGCTGCTGGCCACGATCAGCGTCGCTGCCGAGGAACAGGAACCGGATCGTGAGGTCCATTCGGAATTGTCGCCGGGCGAGGTCATCGAGATTTCCTGTCGCGACGAGCAGGATCGGCCGGAGAGCTGGCTCGATCGTACGCACTCTTACGTCAGCCAGAAATTATGCGAACCCGCGGCCTGGTTCGATGGATTCTTCGGTACCGCCCGCGCATCCGAGGAAACGCCCATCGGCAGTTTCTTCAGGGTGCGTAATTCGATGATATGGGACGAATCAGAGGCGTTCGGCCACGAGATACGACTGTCGGCGAATATTTCGCTGCCGCGGATCTCGGATCGTGTCCGGTTGCTGATCAGCCGGGACGAATCCATAGAGGGGGAACCGGATCTTGGCGACATCGGTCGCGAATCTGACAATGACGAGCAGACCCGGCTCGGGCTCCGCTTCCTGTTCTCCGAGCTTGGCCGCACGCAATTCGACGCCGATGCCACGGTGAAGGTCAATTCGGGCGGACTGAATCCGCGTGCCCGCGGCCGCGTGCGGCACACCCGCGCGCTAACCCAAACCACCCTGACGCGGTGGACCCAGACGGTATTCTGGGAACGCGATGACGGGTTTGGAACCAGCTCGCGAGCTGACTGGGAATGGTTGCCGAGCCGATTGGCCCTGGTGCGCCTGACCGGCCGCGGTACTGTATCCGAGGCCTCAAACGGCATCGACTGGCGCACGGGCCTGGTCGGATTTCGCCAGCTAAATCAGAAAACCGCAATCCGCAGTGAGCTCGGCGCTTTTGGTGAAACCAGCCGGGATCGCGGAATCGAAGAGTTCTTCGTCAATTTCCGGTTTCGCAGGTCGTTTCTGCGCGACTGGCTTTTTTACGAACTCCAGCCCGAACACGCCTGGCCGATTGACGAAACCACCGGCAATCGGCGATCGGATTGGCGCTTCATCCTCACGCTGGAGATCCAGTTCGAAAACTCGGCTACCCGCGACGAGTCGATCGATCACTATCGAGGGCGGTGAAAGCCGGTTCGAGGCGAACCGTACCTATCGAGCCCAGCTATTTACCCGGCATACAAGCAAGTACGCCGGGTAAATGCCTGGCCGGAACGGCCGGGACCGCTAAGCGAAGCCTTTTTTCCGGACATGCGCCGCAAATGGCGTGAATCAAATACCGCAGGTATTTTGATGCCGTGTCAATAATCCGAGCCCTTCCGGTCTCGGGCTACAGGTTGAAGAACCACCAGGGAACCTCTGTCAGGCCACCTTCGCCGTCGCCTCCTGCATCTCTACGCCGAGTTTTTTCGCGATTGATTTGGCCGCTTCACGTCCTTCAAAAACCGCTGTGACGACCAGATCGGCCCCGCGGACCATATCGCCACCGGCGAATACCTTTTCATTGCTGGTCTGGTGTGCCAGCCCCGACATGGCAACCGCAATACGGCCAGAGGGCTCGGTTTCGATGTTGTTGTCGGTGAGCCAGTCCTGCGGATTCGGGCGAAAGCCGAACGCAACGATCACCACATCGGCCGGTATGTTCTGCTCGCTGCCCTCGACCGGCTCTGCCTTGCGCCGGCCGTTTTCATCGGCTTCGTCCATCCGGGTTTCGATTACGCGCACGCCTTCGACCGGGTCGTCGCCGGCACCGCCTCCGATAATCTCGACCGGCTGGCGGTTGAAGAGGAACTCGACGCCTTCGTCGCGGGCGTTCCGGACTTCCTTGCGGCTGCCGGGCATGTTGGCCTCGTCGCGACGATAAGCGCATGTGACCGAGAAAGCGCCCTGGCGGATCGAAGTGCGCACGCAGTCCATGGCAGTGTCGCCGCCGCCCAGCACGATCACCCGCTTGCCGTCGACGTCGATGTAGGGAAAGGCCGGATCGTTGGTGCCGAGTACGCGATGGACGTTGCCGATCAGGAACGGCAACGATTCGACCACACCCGGCAGATTTTCGCCTGGAAACCTGCCTCGGACGTACTTGTAGGCGCCCAGCCCGAGAAACACTGCGTCGAAGCTGTCGATCAACTCCGATAGTTCGACGTCGCGTCCGATCTCGACGCCCAGCCGGAACTCCACGCCCATGCCCTCGAGAATCTCGCGTCGCGTCTCGACGATGTGTTTCTCAAGTTTGAACGGTGGAATGCCCCAGGTCAGCAGCCCGCCGATACGTTTGTTGCGGTCGTACACCACTGCCTGAATACCATGTCTCGCCAGCACGTCGGCGCAGGCCAGCCCGGCCGGGCCCGCGCCGACGACTGCGACGCGCTTTCCGGTCGGCGCGACGTGAGAAAGGTCGGGTCGCCAGCCCTGTTTGACGGCCTCGTCGGTGATGTATTTTTCGATCGACCCGATAGTGACCGCGCCCAGCCCGTCGTTGAGTGTGCATGCGCCCTCGCAGAGCCGGTCCTGCGGGCAGATCCGCCCGCAGATTTCCGGCAGCGAGTTGGTCTGGTGCGAAAGCTCTGCGGCCTCGAACAGTCGGCCCTGCCGAACCAGCCGCAGCCAGTCGGGAATGAAATTGTGCACCGGGCATTCCCACTCGCAGTAAGGGTTGCCGCAGTTGATGCAACGCGCCGACTGGTCGGCCGCCGACTCGGCCTGGTACTGGCCGTAGATCTCGTTCCAGTCCCGCACGCGAATGGCGACCGGCACCTCGGTCGGGTCTTTT
>JGI12210J13797_10888256_pt1 | contig 36111 bp, 37 predicted proteins | sample ElkSlonscriptome_3_FD_13797 | JGI IMG/M metagenome (IMG submission 13797) | reverse complement strand
TTCTTGCTCGCTTTTTTCTTGCTCGCTTTTTTCTTGCTCGCTTTTTTCTTACCGCGCTTCTTGCTGGCTTTCTTTTTGGCTGCTTTCTTTTTGCGCCGCTTTTTCTTGCTCGCTTTTTTCTTACTGGCTTTTTTCTTGCCGGCTTTTTTCTTACTCGCCTTCTTCTTGGCTACCTTCTTTTTCGCAGCCTTCTTTTTGCCGGCTTTTTTCTTACTGGCTTTTTTCTTGCTCGCTTTTTTCTTGCTGGCTTTTTTCTTGGTAGCCTTCTTCTTGGCAGTTTTCTTTTTCGCGGCTTTTTTCTTGGTCGATTTTTTCTTAGTGGATTTCTTCTTAGTAGATTTCTTCTTGGATGCTTTTTTCTTTGAAGCAGCCGGCGATGCGGCTGCCGCGGCTGAACCTGCTTCGTCGTCTACTTTTTGATCAAGTTGGTTGTCAGTGTTGTTCTGCATCTTGACCTCCCCGGTCTTGTAATTATGATTTCGTTGGCGCTTACGTTACCAGCAATCCGATTCAGTTGCGAGCTATACGCTGTCTGGTCGAACCGATATGATTGATCCACTCGCTTGCTGCATCGGCGACTCGATCGTAGTTCTGTGCCTGCTGGAAAGCAGACTCAGCCGCATCCAGATCACCTTCATTGAACTGAGCCATCCCAACCAGCAAGTGTGCATTGCCAACTTGGGAATCGGTCAAACCACCCTTTTCCAGTGCACGGCTGGCCGAATCAATGACATTCGGCCAATCTTCGAGATTGGTCAGAATAGAGGCACGCTGAAAATCGATTCGACCACTATCCGATAGTTCACCGGCACGCTCATAGGCAGCCAGTGACTCATCCATTTCACGTGCTTCAAACCAGGCACCTGCAGCCATTTCCCAGTTACGACTGGTGGCTTCGATAATGCCGCGTCGAAGTCCGTCCTGCATCACTTCAGCCGCCTGTCGAGGTGAATCCTGTTCCTGCAGCAAGCCTGCAAGCTGCAGGAATTCACTGCTGCGGTCAAGCAGGTTCTTGCGGTACGCCAGGCGAAGCGCGGCCATGGCTTCCTGGTTGTCATTCAATTCAAGGTAAGAGCCGGCTAACTGCATCCAATAATCTTTCCGGTTGGAGTCCATCTGAATCAGAATTTTAAGAACATCCACTGCCGGAGAATATTGTTTCAGCTCCAGATGCATGCCGAGCTTGACGCGATACCAGGCCTCTTCCGGATCCTCGCTGATTTCGATCGCCTGATCAATCGCCGTCAGCGCTTCTGGATAGTCTTCCTGTTGAATATGCAGGCTGGCCTTCAATACCCAGACTTCAGCAAATTTTTGTGCATCTTCGGTAGAAACACAAAACCAATAATCCAACTGAAGCAGCGCTTCATCGTATTGCTCGACAAGGTGAAGCAGCTGTGCAACCTGCAAAATCATTTCAAAGTGTTGGTTATCGGGCAATACATCCAGACGAATCGCTTCCCGCATATGCGAGATCGCCTGATCATATCGCTCCATCTGCGCAGCTGAAAAGCCCAGGGCTTGTTCGACGGTCGCTTTTTCGGTGTCATTCAGCCGACGATCGCGCAGATCAAGCAGATCCTGATAGGCTTCGCTGTATTGCTCTTCACCGATCAATTCGAACGCATCGGACAACCGTTCGAACATTTCCGGTGTCATCAGCTGGCTTTCAACTTCCCGCTCTTGTCCGCAGGGTGTATTGCCGACCGTTTGCGCAACAACAACGGACGTCTGTAGAAATCCCGCAGTCAGCATCAATACAAGAAATGGGTATATACGATTCATGCGCCGTCCAGATTGAATTCCAGTGTTTGTGTAGCCGTTCGGGATACTGCAACACCGTCGACCACGCGCGGTTTGAATTTCCATCGCAGGATAGCGCGCATCGCGGCACGGTCAAATACCCGTGGCGGTTTCGCGTCGATCACGCGGGGATTGGTCACACCGCCGGTTTCGGTAATCGTGAATTCAACCGTGACAAAGCCCTCGATCTGATTCATGGCCGCTTCACGAGGGTATTGGGGCTGGATACGCACCAGCGGAACCACATCGCCCTCTTCATTTCGGTCCATGCCCACATTACCCAGCATCGGACCCGAACCGGTCATGCTCAGGTTCAGTTCCGGCATATCGATATCCGGCATTTGCTGATCGACTTGATCAACTTCGGCAATTTCCATGTCCGGCGGGGGTGGCGGCGTATCGGGTGGCGGTGGCGGTTCTGGCTTGCGCCGGTCTTCGCGTGTGATCGTGTCGTCCAGCTCGACAGGACCAAAACGAATACCGGGTGGCGGATCCATGTTCTCCCGCTCGCCTGTAGCGCCTGAAATCAGCCGGTGCATCAGATAAAACGCACTCAGGGTGACCACGATTGCGATCAACACTGAGATGACATATCGCATTCCGCTGTTCATCCTATTCAACCTCCGCCGATTTGATCGGCCGATATTGCCATGCGGGTCACGCCCGCGGCCTGGACTTGATCCATCACGTCAACCAGCATACCAGTACGTGCGCCTTTGTCGGAAATCAGGATGACGCTGCCTTCCGGATTCTCGGCACGCGCACGTTGAACCAGTGTTCTGACATCGCTGAGCTCAATGGCGCGTCCGTTCATCCAGATTTCGTCGTTGTCGCGAATGGCAATCAAGACATTACCTTGGGGTCGTGCTTCAGCTGTGAGCGCATCGGGTCGCTCGACCTCAACGCCCGTTTCGCGGACAAACGTCGTCGTCACAATAAAAAAGATCAGCATGATGAACACGATATCCAACATCGGTGTGATGTTGATTTCCGGCTCGTCCTTGGCTGCATGTCTACGATTCATTTCAGAATATACCTGTAGTTTGGACCGCGCTCAGTCGAGATCATTCGACGCGTTCGTGCTGGAGTTGATCCTCCAGCTTGCCGGCCTCTGCGTCCACTTTGCGATCGAGATGCGAGGCAAAGTACACGCCGGACAGCGCTGCAACCATGCCGGCCATGGTTGGAATGGTTGCCTGAGATACTCCGGCAGCCATGGCGCGCGCGTTACCGGTACCAAAGAACGCCATGACGTCGAACACTGCAACCATGCCAGTCACCGTGCCGAGCAGGCCCAGCAGCGGACAGATCGCGACGAGCGTCTGAATCGTCAATACATTTCGTCTCAGATCCTGCCGGACTGCACTGACCATCTCGGCTTTAATCTGATGCGCATGCCAGGAGCGATGATCACTGCGGGCATCCCATGCTTCGATCACATCGCGCTTTTGGCCGGGTAACACTTGAAACAAATACCAATAGCGTTCGATGATCAGCGTCCACATGATCAGCAGGACGAACATGATCGCCCACAGCACGTTCCCTCCGAGCTCGATGAAGCCCCGGATGCCTTCGATAACGTTATATAGCGCTACCATGATGCTGCTCTGCTTTACGGGCGATGATACCTGCGGATTGTTCTTCCAGCACCTGCACGAGGCTTCGGCTGTAAGACTGTAGGATGCTGTGAATCAGCGTCAATGGAATCGCCACGACCAGACCCAAGACCGTTGTAATCAAGGCCATCGAAATGCCTCCAGCCATCATTCGGGGGTCACCGGTACCAAACAGCGTAATCTGCTGGAAGGTCAGGATCATACCCAGCACCGTACCGAGCAGACCCACCAATGGCGCGACGACGTAGGCCACTTTGATGATCGGCAGGCCGAATTCCAGTGGTGGCGTTTCGCGCAGAATGGCTTCATCCAGCTTCAGTTCCAGCGTTTCAACATCTGCATTCGGATTGTCTTCATACACGCTCAGCACACGACCCAGCGCATTCTTCTGACTGACTTCGGAACGCTTGACCTGACGATTGATCTTCAGACCGCTACCGATCAGACGCAGACCGATAAATACAGAGAACAGGAAGGCAATCAGACCGCCGATGACAATGACCCAACCGATCGTTCCACCCTGGCGCAAGCGCTCACGCAAGTCAGGTGCCCGCACGACCTGGGCCAAGATATCACCTCGGGTAAAGTCAACCGCCATTTCCTGAACGCTTCCAGGCGAGGCATTTTGCAAGTCTGCCGCCATACTCTGGAATCGACCGGCTGGCTGACGCGGCAATTCGAGCAGCAAATTCTGTTCGGAATCCCACTGCAGGAAACGGCCATCCGAAATGGCGTTGAAGACACCGATTCGCACGACCTGCTGACCAGGCTGCAGGTCGCCATCGGAGTTAATGATGTCGGAATTGAACTCGACCACTTTACCGCTCTCAGCGACTTCGCGCACCATGCCGGTCCATAGCTCTCTGAGCTCGGCGACGGTCGGTAACTCGCTGCGCTCGGCCAGGTCAGCAAAGAATGCGGCACGGCCGGGCAGCTGCGCCGACACCATCGAATCGTTCATCGTTGCACGCATGTCACCGGCAACCTGTCGAACCACGCCAAACAACTCACCGAGGTTTCCGAGGCGTTCGTCGAGAACGATTTCCAATTCGGCTAGCTGCTGTTCATTGGCATCGAACTGCGCGTTCAAACGATCGGTGCGCTGCTCTTCGGCACGCAGTTGCTGGCGCGCTTCATTCAATAACTGCTGCTGCTGGTTACGTTCACGCTGGAAGGCCTGCAGGCGTTGTTGATCAATGCGCGCTTCTTCACTGGCGGCCTGTTCAACTTCACGCAGCAGTTCGTCCAGCGTTTCCTGGGCCCACGTGGTGGCAGGCAGCAACAGCACGGAGGCAATCAAAATAAGAATAAATTTTTTCATTGTTATTCGCTCGTCGGGGCTGGGACGGGAAGACGCACCAGATCCGGTGCAACCTGGTTTTGCGCGATCGCCAAACCATCGCTGACCGGCAGGCGATAATTATCGCCCAGCAGCTCGAACTGGCGCGAGGTCGGGTTGTACCAACCGGTCTCGGTACCGTCGAGCGATTGATAGAACAGCAATGTGCGACCAATGCGCAAAAAATCGACCTGCTGACCATCCGGCAGGCGGCCACGGTAACCTTCCGTGGTTCGGCCGAGTTCGATTTCATCCTGATAGGCTTCGAGAATCCGACGGAATTTTTCCGAGGTGGTGACATCCGAACGGTCCAGCGCGGTGACCAGATTCTCGGCGCGCGACATGCGCTGATCAACACGGAACGGCACATCAGCCCGAATCAACCGCGGCAGCGTTTCGGCCATCTCGATCATCAGCGGAACAACGTCGCGGTTGGTGTCTTCCAGATTTTCAAGCTGGTTGTTGATCGAGGTAATTTCACTTTGCTGGTTGTTGACCACGCGCTCGAGTTGATCGTTATAGATCTGCATACCATCGATTTCGATCAATAAACTGCGGTATTCATCGGTGATGCGATCGGTTTGATCGACGACGTTATCGATTTGCTCTTGTGCCTGTGCGGCATCACGCGTGATGCGATTCTCAGTCTGAATACTTTGATCCAGAACCTGTGCCCATGCACTCAGACCACTCATCAAAGCCAGGGCGACCAACGCCAGGCTTAATACGATGAGTTTTGGAGAATAGTGTTTAACCATAATGATTTCCGTGTGGTGAATTTTGGTCAATTCGATTTTGATTTAAAGATCCAGATTGGGTTGTTGCTGTCACGAAGACGGCAATCATGCCGCCACCTCATCCATTAAATCAAGTTCATTCTGCCAGCTTCGCTTTCGCAATGCGCGGTTAATTGCGCAATGAGCACTCTGTCGGGTATTAACTTGAATTTTTGTTAACTATGCCACAATGCGCCAAAAGTGCAAACCGAAAGTTTTGCTTGATCCCGTGAATCATCCAATCCCTCATGAACATGAAGCCTGTTCGCTGCTCCGTCGCTGTGGCGCGTTGATCTATGACGGACTGATCCTGATTGCGGTCTGGATTGTCGGCAGCAGCCTGGTTGTACTTCCAACCAATGCCGCGGTCGAGCCCGGCAATTTATTGTTTCAAGGCTATCTGCTGGTACTGACCTGGGGCTATTTTGCCAGTGGCTGGCTGCTGGGTGGTCAAACCGTAGGCATGCGGGCCTGGAACATGCGCCTGATATCCGTGCGGTCGCAACACCCAAAAGGCACCATCAGCGTGTCCGATTCTGTTGTGCGCGTGTTGGTCGGCGGCATTTCGCTCCTATTGCTCGGCTTCGGTTTTCTCTGGGCTTTATTGCGCAAGGATTCTGCCACCTGGCATGATCTTGCCAGTCGTTCACGGATCATCGTCATGCAATCCGTCGAATACAGCCAGTGACCATTCGAATCATGCACTGATAATTCGACACGTCATGAACATTGAACGTTTTTTAAGTAACCTCTGAATAACTATGCTCTGAGCGCGCTTCAGTCAGAAAAGCCGCAGATCGTGTGGTGCGACGCGAGTGACAGTAGCCGTAGCTACGGCCGAGTGGCGCGACGTGCGAGATGCAGTTTTTCCGGTGAAACCCTTAGGGGACGGAGCTTCGCGGGGCCTCCGCCTCGTTTGGACTCGCTTATTTGGAATGACCAAACGGCACTCGCCCAAGCCGCGCCGGAGCCTCCCGCAAAGACCCGTCGCGCCCGGGTATAGTTATCCAGAGGCTCCTTGAGCTACTCGACTTTCAGAGCCGAATGGGCGCTGTTCAAAGGATCCGTGATCGTCATCCCTTTTGCAGCCGCCACAACCCGAACCCGATAAACAGCACTGCCGGTACAAGATGGAATTGCCATAGCGGCAATGGCAACAGCCCGGATAATCCGGTTACCGTACGCCAGACTATAAAGAATGCAATGCCGACTGCAATGCCTGCAAAGACACTGGTGGCTGGAGCCAACTGACGGTCCGCTCGAAATAGCAGCGGCAATCCGGCCAACACCATGGCCAGTATATTCAGCGGATAAAACAGGCGCCGCCAGAATGCTTCCTGATAGCGCGAGGTATCCAGTTCATTCTGGTCAAGGTAGCCCGAGATCCGGCGGATATCCCGCATCGACATCAGTCGTGGCCGGGTTGACAACGCCAGGAACACGTCAGGATTGATCGATGACTCCAGCACCAGCGATTCTTGTTTCGCCAGCCGAACTTGATTCGCAGCCCGGGTAGCAGCCATGCTCATCCGTTGCACTTCCTGCAATCGCCACTGCCGATCCTGATGGACTGCAAAGCGGGCGTGGACCAGCTGTACTGGCCGATAGCGGTCGTTGAGTTCATAGAACTGCAGATTGGCAAATCGAACGCCCAGCGCTGGATCGTTGACCAGCAATTCAGCCTGGATCATGCGATTCGCATCACGAATCCAGATTTCCCGACCCTGGCTGGCCGACAACTGGCCGCTGCGGGCCTGTTCGCGATCGGCTCTGGCGTTCATTTCGAGCGCGGGCATCCACCACTCGGCCATGGCCATCATGAACAATGAAAGCCCCAGCACCACCAGCATGATTCTGGAAGCAATGTGCCTTCGATCAAATCCGCTGGCACGCATGGCCACCAGCTCATGACTGGAAGCCAGCCGGCCGGCTGCAATCATGCAGCCGATCAGCACAATGAACGGAAACATGTCGTACAAGCCCGTCGGGAACGTGCGCAACAGATAAGCCAACATCTGAACAACGCCATAGCCTCCTTCCAGATCCCCAAGCTCGCGCACCAGCTGGAAGGTCAGATACAGTCCGCCCAGGATCAAACCAACCTGAACAACGGCCGACAGTGAGGCCGACACAAGATAGCGAGTAAGCAATGCAGTTAGCTTCATTGGCTTTCTGACCTCACCACCGGCGATACCAGTTTAGCCATAACCCGAATGCCAACAGCAGCGCCAGCGCATGCATCGGCCAAAGACCGAAGCGCGCCAGGAACACCGATTGTTCGAATTGACCGAGGGCGATCTGGATGGCATTGCTATACAGCAGATAACTGAGCAGGCCAAGTAAAACGATGCCATAACGATTGGCACGCGGTCGCTCCAGGGTCACCGGCAGCACGATCAGCATGAATACAATCGCAATGACCGCAGGCGCATAGCGTTCATGCCGCTCAGCCAGCCCATCGACAAGCGGCTGTTCAAATAACGTTGGCAGGCTCATGCCATCAATGTCGCGCATTGTGATGGCCGCGGTCGGCTGCGGCAAGAAGATATCATTTCGCTCGAACTCGATCCGACTCAGGCCGGACGGCAGGCTGGCATCATGCCGAACATGCACGCCGTCAAACAACGACAGCATGCGCTGACCACGGACGGAATCGAACTGCAGCGCCCCCTGTGACGCTGTGACGACCTCGACGCCGGCCTCGGTTGGTAGGTAGATGAACAGATTTTCAAGTGCGGCAGTGTCGGGGTCCATGCGCTCGACATACACGCTGAACCCATCGTTACCGATGACGTTGAATTGGCCGGGCTTGACGCTGGCAACCAGCAACTGTTCGGCCAGTTCTTGATGAATCGACTGTGACTGCCGTTCGGCCCATGGCGCCAGCCAACCAGAAATCAACAGCAGACCAAGCACCCAGGCCATCGCCAGCAGCACAACGGGTTTCATCAGGCGCCCCGCCGCAAGCCCGGAAGAACGAAAGATACCCAGCTCGTGTTGCTGCGTCATCTGACCCAGCGCCAGCATCAAGCCGAGCATCAATGCAAGTGGTGCTATCAGCAGCAGCGCTTCTGGAATGCGCAGTCCAAGCAGTTGGATCACTTGACCGGCTGCCGCCTGACCCTGGCCTACATCGGCCAATAATTCGGCCAGAAACAGCGCCAGCGTGATCGCCAACAACACCAGCAGCGTCATCAAGCTGGCCCAGAATGCAGAAGCCAGCACATGGCGGTCCATTCGACTCAACAACATGCTTCAACAATCCACGATCAAGACGAATTGCTGCCAGCCGGCATTGACCACAGCCAAGGGTGACCACGGCAGGTACAATGATGGTTTCGGATAAAGCCCATTCAATTTCATTTCAAACACCGGTTCTAAACCGGCACCAGGATCCATTTGTTATGCAGATTACGACCATACAGTTCTCGACAGATTCCAGCGCAGTTGCGACCATTCAAACCGACTGCCTGATTGTAGCCCTCAATACCGAACAACCGATTGCCGAACAGCTTCCTGAACTGGCCGAAGCGACCCAGGGCTTTGTTCAGCGCATGGCCGATGCCGGTGAGCTTCCCCGGACTGCTGGCAAGACTGTCACCCTGTATCACCCGACCGGACTGGGCGCCGACCGGCTGCTGATTACCGGTACCGGCAAGCTCAATAAGATGTCCGATCAGGTGTATCAGGCCATTGCGCTGGGCGCGGGCAAGGCACTGAGAGATTCCCAGGCTGTGCGTGCCCACTGCCTGATTCCTCGCCTGGAGGTGGCAGGCCGATCGCCTTCGTGGAAAATTCAACAGGCAGCGCTGGCCCTGGACCACAGTGACTATCGCTATGATCTGACCAAGAAGCCGAAAGACGACGCGCCGCCGGCTACGGCCAGCGTCAGCTTCGAAGATCTCGAAGGCGCCGGTGCCGCAGTAGGGCGTGCCGGTCACATTGCGACCGGCGTGCGACGCTGCCGCATGCTGGGCGATTTGCCACCCAATATCTGTACGCCGGTCTACGTGGCTGAATTAGCGGCCGATCTTGCCAACGACATTGAAGGGCTCGAGGTTGATGTGCTCGATGAGGACCAAATGCAGGCACTCGACATGAACGCGCTGCTGGCGGTCGGTCAGGGCAGCGTCAATCCATCGCGGCTTGTGCATTTGCGCTGGCGCGGTGGTTCGGCTGATCAGAAACCGATTGCCATGGTCGGCAAGGGTGTGACGTTCGATACCGGCGGCATTTCAATCAAACCGCGCGAGCTGATGGAGCAAATGAAGTTTGATATGTGCGGGGCAGCCAGCGCGATCGGCACCATTGAAAGTATCGCCCGCATGGGGCTTGAGCTGAACGTGGACTGTGTTGTTGCGCTGGTCGAAAACATGCCCGACGGAAAGTCGTATCGCCCCGGCGATGTCATCACGGCCATGTCCGGCAAGACCATTGAAGTCCAGAACACCGATGCCGAAGGCCGCATGATTCTGGCCGATGCGCTGACCTGGACCGCAAGAAACGTCGAACCGGACATGATGGTCGATATCGCCACACTGACCGGCGCCTGCGTAGTGACTTTCGGTCATCTGGCCACAGCCGTCATGACACAGGACGACGAACTGGCCGGAGAGCTGCTGGAAGCCGGCCTGGAGGCGGCCGATCGTGCCTGGCGCTTGCCGCTCTGGGACGAATATCAGCCACTTATCGACTCCACGTTTGCCGATATGCGCAATATTGGCGGATCCGGCGCAGGCTCGATTACGGCCGGCTGTTTTCTGGCCCGTTTCGCTGAAGGTCAGCGCTGGGCTCACCTGGATATCGCCGGCTCGGCGTGGCGCTGGGGCAAGCCGGAGAGCGCATCCGGACGTCCGGTCGGCCTGCTCAGCAACTGGTTGATCAACAAGGTCGCCTGACTCGGGTTTCTCGGCGATATTGCAGCATGCGAGTCGATTTTTATGAAATGAAGGGTCGCTATACCGATCCGCTGTTCGTTGCGGCGGTGCTGAGCGGGCGCGCATGGCCAAGCTGCGGTCGCCTGGCCATCGTCGGCGGCCCGGAGCAGCTTGATCAACTCGATGAGCGCCTCTGGCATGAGCCCAAAGGCCGATTCCTGCCGCATATCCGTATTCGATCCGGCCAGCAACCGGATTCGACTGCAGACCGCACGATCGTGCTGAGTGAACAATCACCGGACCATTCCGACGTGCTGATCAATCTTGTGCCAGAAGGCGCGCTGCCGGCGGGTCAATTCACCCGCGTGCTTGAAATCGTGCCCCAGGACGAAACGCTCAAGCAGGCGCTGCGCCAGCGCTGGTCCGATTGGAAACAGCGTGGTGCCGACTTGCATCATCATGTGCTGAAATAACCGGCTGCAGGATCATCGACTGAACTGAGAATGGTGTCAGGCTAGGCCAATGGAAAAAAACTATCAACCAGAAGCGCTGGAACAGCGCTGGTATCAGGAGTGGGAAACCGAAGGCTGCTTCAAGCCCACGGGCCAAGGCACGCCGTTTTGTATTCTGCTGCCGCCGCCCAACGTCACCGGCACACTGCATATGGGCCATGCATTTCAGCATACGCTGATGGATTGCCTGATCCGTGCGCACCGGATGAAAGGCTACGATACCTTGTGGCAAGCCGGCGTTGATCATGCCGGCATCGCCACCGAAATGGTTGTCACTCGTCAGATCGAGGCTGAGGGTGGGGCGCGTGAGGATTACACCCGCCAGCAGTTCATTGATCGGGTCTGGCAATGGAAACAGGAATCGGGTTCGACCATCACGCGCCAGATGCGGCGGCTGGGCACGTCGGTTGACTGGTCACGTGAACGGTTCACGATGGACGATAGCCTGTCCGAAGCCGTGATTGAAACCTTCGTGCGCCTGCATGATGAAGGCAAGATCTACCGCGGGCCACGCCTGGTCAATTGGGACCCGGTGCTGCAGACCGCCATTTCTGATCTTGAAGTCGTGAACAGCGACGAACAGGGCAAATTGTGGTCCATTCGCTATCCAAGAAGCGATGGCCAGGGCGATATTGTGGTCGCAACCACGCGCCCGGAAACGCTGCTTGGCGACGTCTGTGTCGCCGTTCATCCGGAAGACGAGCGCTACGCAGACCTGGTCGGTCAAACCGTCCAGCTGCCACTGACCGGTCGTGAAATTCCGGTCGTAGCCGATGACTATGTCGATCCTGAATTCGGCACCGGCTGCGTGAAGATCACGCCGGCGCATGACTTCAATGACTGGGAGGTTGGCCAGCGGCATGATTTCGAGCCGATCAATATCTTCACACCCCGGGCCCGGATGAACGACGAAGTACCCGAGCATTATCGTGGACTGGATCGTTTTGCAGCGCGCAAACGCATCATTGAAGACCTGCGCAGCGAGGGGCTGCTGGTGTCCGAAAAGGACCACGCCATGGTCGTGCCCAGAGGCGATCGTTCCGGCCAGATCATCGAGCCCTTCCTGACCCACCAGTGGTTTGTGAACATGAATGAGTTGGGCCGGGATGCGCTCAACACCGTCGAATCCGGCAAGGTGGAGTTCGTGCCAGGCAACTGGATCAATACCTACCGGCACTGGATGAACAATCTGCAGGACTGGTGCATCTCTCGTCAGCTCTGGTGGGGCCACCGGATTCCGGCCTGGCATGACCTGGATGGCAATATCTACGTCGGCCGCAGTGAAACCGAAGTTCGTCAACAGCACGGTATCGCCGACGGCGTTGCGCTTGAACAGGATCCCGACGTATTGGAAACCTGGTTCTCATCGGCGCTGTGGGCGCATTCCACGATGGGCTGGCCGGACCCGGACCGAATGAAAAACGATGGCTACAGCCGCTACCTGCCCAGCTCGGTACTGATCACCGGCTTCGACATCATCTTTTTCTGGGTTGCCCGGATGATCATGATGACCGGTCATTTCACCGGCCAGGTGCCGTTCAAGCAGGTCTACATGACCGGACTGATTCGCGACCGCGACGGCCAGAAAATGTCGAAGTCAAAGGGCAACGTGCTGGATCCGCTTGATCTGATTGACGGCATTGAGCTTACACCGCTGATTGAAAAACGCACCTCGGCCTTGATGCAGCCGGAGATGAAAGCCTCCATCGAGCAGCATACGAGCGAGGAATTTCCGGACGGCATTTCCGCCTATGGCGCCGATGCGCTGCGCTTTACCTTCACTTCGCTGGCCGGATACGGCCGCGACATCAAGTTCGACCTGTCGCGCTGCGAGGGCTACCGGAATTTCCTGAACAAGCTGTGGAACGCCTCTCGCTTTGTGCTGATGAACATTGGTAATCAACCGCTACCCGTGATCGATGATGCCAACCCTGATCCGATTTCAGGCTGGATTCGTTCCTCTCTGAACCGCACCATCGCCCAGGTTGACGATGCGCTGGCCAACTATCGCTTCGATCTGGCCAGCCAGGCGCTCTACGAGTTTATCTGGAATGAATTCTGCGATTGGTACCTGGAACTGGCCAAGCCGGCACTGAATCACGACGACGATACTGCACTCCAGCAGCAAACAAGGCGGACGCTGGCTGAAGTCCTCGAAACCTGTCTCCGATTGCTGCATCCATTCGCGCCATTTATCACTGAAGAAATCTGGCAGCGCCTGCGTGCGCCGCTGGCGCTGGAGGGCGATTTCATTGCCACCGCAGCCTGGCCCGAGGCCGGCGCAACAGATCACGTGGCCGAGACTGAAGTCGATTGGCTGAAACAGGTCATCTCGGCGATTCGCTCCGCGCGCACCGAGCTACAGCTACCACCCGGCAAACCGATGCCGCTGCTGGTGCAGCAGGCAACGGATCGTGATCAACAGCGATTCGTGCAATTTGACCACTGGATTCGCAGGCTGGCGCGGCTGGAATCCATCGAGCTGGTCGGTGATGACCGCGACGCTGGCGACTGCGCTGTGCAGCTGTGCGGCGAAATGCGCTTGCTGATTCCGCTCGCCGGCCTGGTCGATATCGGCGAGGAACTGGCGCGGCTGGAAAAACAGCATCAACGTGAAAGCAAAGGGCTTGAGATGGTGCAGAACAAACTGGCCAACGAGCGCTTCGTTCAGAACGCGCCCGAAGCCGTCGTCGAAAAAGAGCGCACCCGACTCAAAGAGCATGAGGCCGCTTTGGCGCAGCTGGATCAGCAGATCGAAAAGCTGCGGAATATCGAGTAGTGCAGGTGCTGCTAGTGCCGAATTGAGCGCGTCCCAGTCAGCTACTCGACAGCATCGCGGCTGGGGATTAACTCAAAGACTACGCCGACCCTGGCTTCGAACACGATCGGGCGTGGCTCTACAGGTAGCGCAAATTCGGCAAATGAAATGCTCATGGCTGGAGGCTGCATTCGAATGTTGGCCTGGTCAACAACCCCAGGCGATCTCCCGGCAAGGTCATGCAGCGGCTCGTGCAGAATGCCCCAAATTGAACCCAGCGTTGCACCCTGCACTTCAGCCAATTCTCTGGCTTTTTCGTTTGCTTTTTCCAGCGCGCGCGATCGAACAATTCGCTCGAAACGCTCATGATCTTCGACCGCAAAGCGCGGACTACTCAATTGATCCCATTCCAGGCCGGCGAGTTCATAATGCAGCGTCTTCAACTCGTCAAAGTCATGTACTTCCAACTCGACGTCGAAGGACCCAAAAAAACCAACGCTGACGCGTCGATGCCGTTCGCCGTCATAGTCCAATTCTTCGCCAAACAGCAGTGAATTGACCTGATGAGATTTCAGTGCATCTGAATACTCCTCAAGGATAGCGGCCAAGATCTGCTGTGCTTCATTCGTTCGTTGTCGAGCGACTTCGGCGCTTGGCTCTATTGTTTTGAAGCGAAGATTTAGTACCGCATAGTCGGGGTCAACCTTTTCTGCAGCTTCTGCACTGGTCGACAGATAAGGACCATCCGGCAAGCCGCTGGCAACAGACAGCGGAGCAACCAGATTTGAAAAGAGCACGATTAATAACCAACGGATCATTGCCAACACCTCGTGGTGAATCAAATTGGATGGTACATCAGTCCTCGAATTTGGCCAATGACTGCCGGTTTCGATTCACGTTCAGCTGCAACACGTCGGGCCTGGAATAGTGTCCGCTCGGATCGAACAGGTGGCGCGCCTTGCGGACTTCGGATGGATCAATTTCGGCGATGAACAGGCCTTCTTCAGTGGTAGGTTCAATGATCCACTCGCCATCGGGTCCGGCCAGGCAGGAACCGCCCTGGGCCCAGGGCATATCGTTACGGATGGATTTCAGCAGCCCGGATGACGGCAAATTGTCCAGAACTTCATCCGGCAGGTCCTCAGCCCGCATCAGCCCGGATACCGACAACGCATAGCTGCGACCCTCGTAGGCCATGTGTCGAGTCAGCTCGGCGGTATTGCGCGGACTGCCCGGCCAGACCGCGATATGCAGGTCCTCGCCCTGGGCCTGCAGACTGGCACGCGCCAGCGGCATCCAGTTTTCCCAGCAATTCAGAGCGCCGACGGTAAATGAGCCCAGGCGCCAGGTACGCAGCCCTTGCCCGTCGCCAGTCGCCCAGACCAGTCGTTCTTCGTAGGTCGGCATCAATTTTCGGTGTGCCGCCCGAATCGAGCCGCCGGGATCGATCGAGACCACGCAGGCATACACACTGTCGCCACGATCATCCGGACGCTCAACAACGCCCAGCACAACAGCCGTCTGATTGCGCTTGGCCGCATCGCGAACACCATCCAGATGACCACGCTCAAGCGTGACGGCCTGATCCACGTAATGGGCGTAGAGCTCGGCCTGCAGCGCTGAATCAAATCGCGCGCCGTCAGTGCGATCAACCCAGAACGGGTAGCCCGGCACCAGGCATTCGCCAAACGCGATCAGCTGAACTTCGGCCCGTCCTGCTTGATCGATTGCGTCGACCACTCGCGCCAGCGTCGCGTCACGATTCAGCCAGACCGGGGCAATCTGGGCCGCAGCAATTCGAATACTGCCCTCGCGCGTTTCAGCCATCCTGCTCCGGCTCCAGGTGATGAACCATGACCAGCGCATCCTCCCGACCTTCATAGTCCGGATAATAGTTAGGCCGGCGGCCAATCTGTCGAAATTGATGATTCCGATACAGTCGAATTGCCGTTTCGTTGGACGGCCGAACCTCGAGAAACATCCGCCGCGCCTGTTTCAATCGCGCTTCAAGCAGCATGCCGTCCAACAACGCCTTGCCGCAGCCCTGACCACGGGCCGTGGCGGCAACACACAAGTTCAATAAATGAGCTTCACCCGCTGCCGCCGATAGCACCGCATACCCAACCAGTTCAGCGTCGACTTCGAGTACGCGACAGCAGTACCCAATGCGAATGCAGTCGGAAAAAATGCCACGCGTCCACGGGAACGGGTATGCGTCCTGCTCGATGTCAGCCACGTCCGACACATCGCTGCGACGCATCGGTCGAATCTGCCATTCCGGTTTTAGCACGGCCGCCATGTCAATGACCCAGACGCATGGATAATTGCTGCCAGAGCTGTTTTCGTGCGTCGCCGGACTCGGCCAGTGCCGCCAGCGTCGGCGCCGTGACCAGTCGCGGATCATCCAGCCGCGCCCGGCCGGGGCGTCGACCCTGTTCGGCTTCTGCAAAGACCAGCACATGCTCGATACCGTGTGCCTGCCATTCATCGGCTGCCACACCGGCACTCGGAGAATCCGACCATTCACCGAAGCGGCAGCGCGCAGCACCAATACTGGCCATCACGTCGTCCATCAGGACACGATGACTTTCCGGAACACCGCCCTGAATGACCAGCAGCCAGTCACCGCTGCCCGAAGCCAGGCGAATGCGAGGCTGTGCCGCTGAAGCATGCGGCATGCGGGCTCCACGTCGCTGCCAAAGGTCAATGCCCATGGCATTCAAGCGTTCTCTGGACTTGTGCGGAAGATTCACCGGGCCTCCCGCTTGCGCCCACGCCGTCGCTGATAGCGCCCGAACACAGTCAGGAGCAGGCCGGCGCTGACATACACCAGGCCAACCGTGAACAGCCCGGCCGGCAGATCAATGGCCAGCAACACAATCACGACCAGCAACACGAAGATCCAGGTGATCGGCACACGGCCGCGCGTGTTGCCGCCCTTGAAGCTGACGTAACGCACGCGTGAGACCATCAAGCTGCCCAGAATGACGGTCAGCGCCAGCATGATCCATGCCACCTGCTCGGAGTCAATAGACCGACTTTCCAGGAACCAGATCGTGGACACCAGGGTCCCGGCGGCAGCCGGACTGGCCAAACCCTGAAAGAAGCGTTTATCTGCCACACCCGCCTGGGTATTGAAACGTGCCAGGCGCAGCGCCGCACAGGCAGTATAGAAAAACGCCGCCAGCCAGCCGACCTTCTGGCCAATCGGGCCGACCATCTCGAGCGTGTTCAACGACCAACTCCAGACCAGAATTGCCGGTGCAACACCGAACGATACAATATCGGCCAGACTGTCATATTGGGTACCAAATTCCGACTGTGTGCCGGTCATGCGGGCTACGCGCCCGTCAATGCCATCCAGCACACCAGCGATGACAATCGCAATACAACCAGCCACCGGATCACCCTGAATGGCCGAGACCATCGCAAAAAACCCGGCCAGCAAGGCCGTCGTGGTCAGCGCATTGGGCAGCAGAAAAGCGCCTTTGGGTGGTGGTCGATTATGATTTTGCTGATCGCTCATGCATGTCCTCGTGCCCCGGCGCTGCCGAAAGCGGCTTCCTTCAAAGTAGCTAGGCTATCCTAAACCGAGTGATTCCCTTGCACAAACAACCCAAGAACCGCTACTCTATCGGTTCTGGCCCAGTTTAAAGATTGATGTATCGCTATGCGCATGCTATTTGTTCTAGTTTCGTTGTTACTGCTGGTTGCTGCCGCCTCATCGGCACAGGCCCAGACGTTTTTCAAATGGGTGGATGATCAAGGCACGGTCCACTTTACCGCAGAACCGCCGCAGGACCGCGCGTTTGAACGCGTTGACACCACCGGCAACGTGATTGGCACTTCGTCGGACATGACGTTCGAAAACAACGATGATGAGCCGGTGGAGCAGACCGATGAGTCGCTGATGCCGCGCGAAGGTGAACCCGACCCTGAAGAGGTGGCGGCCCGCTGCGAGCAGGCGCGCGAGAACCTGTTCTGGCTGCAGAACCGCCGTCGTATTGCAGTCGAGAAACCGGACGGAAGCGAAGAATTCGTTCAAGGTGATGACCGCATCACGATGATGGAGGAAACCCAGGCCTTTATCGATGAGTGGTGTCAGGGCGGCTGATACCGGGCTTGATTCCCGCGAACCAGCGGGAACCACAGATTGCGCGAATCGATCACCCGTCCTGACAGCATCACCTCTGTACTCTGCAACCTGTTTGCTCTCGGTCCAGAACAGCGCAATGCGTTCTCTGAAGCACAGGTCCTGAACGTGTATTGGGGCCAGGGCGTCTGATCCCGAATTGGTCAATTGATTGATTCGCAAATTCCGCTCAATCTGCGGTTACCCGGTTTTTTGAAACTGCTAGACTTGCTGGCTTGATTCAAGACGCTGGTCCAACGCCATGAAAATCAGTCAGTTCCACCTTGCAACGCAGCGCGAAGTCCCTGCAGATGCCGAAATTGTCAGCCATCAGCTGATGATTCGCACCGGCATGATCCGCAAGCTCACCTCGGGCATCTACAGCTGGACTCCGCTGGGGCTGAAAGTACTGCGCAAGGTCGAACAAATCGTGCGTGAAGAAATGGATGCCGCAGGCTGCCTTGAACTGTTGATGCCCTCGGTGCAACCAGCCGAACTGTGGCAGGAAACCGGACGCTGGGACAACTTCGGGCCGCTGCTGCTGAAAATGACCGACCGGGCCGGCCGCGCGTTTGCGTTCGGACCCACCCATGAAGAGGTCATAACCGAATTCGCCCGCGCTGAGCTTCGCTCTTACAAGCAGCTGCCGATCTGTTTTTATCAGATCCAGACCAAGTTCCGTGACGAGATCAGGCCCCGCTTTGGCGTGATGCGGGCCCGTGAGTTCCTGATGAAAGACGGCTATTCGTTTCATATCGACGAGGCCGATCTGGATGCGTTTTATCAAGTCATGTATTCAACCTACACGCGCATCTTCGAGCGACTGCAGCTCCAGTTCAAGGCCGTCGAAGCCGATTCCGGCAATATCGGTGGTGCCACCAGTCACGAATTTCACGTGCTGGCCGATTCAGGAGAAGACCAGATTGCGCACGTTGAAGGTAGCGGCTATGCGGCCAACGTCGAGCGCGCCGAAGCCGTCACCGTGGGTCAACGCGGTGAGCCCTCGGAAGACTTTCGCGAAGTGGATACACCCGACGCCAAGACGATCGATCAATTGGTTGAGCAGTTTGATTTGAACATCGAACGCACGATCAAGACCCTGGTGGTGCATGCTGCTGACGGCCAGAAGCAACCGCTGATCGCACTGATTGTGCGTGGTGATCATGAACTGAACCCGGTCAAGGCTGAAAAACTGGATGAAGTCGCCAGCCCGTTGGTCATGGCCGACGAAGCTGAAATTCGAGCAGCCATTGGCGCCGGCCCCGGCAGCCTGGGCCCGGTCAATTTGCCTATCCCCGCCATCGTCGACCGCAGTGTGGCCGAAATGAATGACTTTGCTGCAGGCGCCAATGCTGATCACAAGCATTGGTTCGGGATCAACTGGGAACGCGATCTAGCGCTGCCGCCGGTTGCTGATCTGCGCAAGGTGGTCGAGGGCGACCCGGCGGCAGATGGCAGTGGCCCGCTTGCGCTGATGCGCGGCATTGAGGTCGGTCATATCTTCCAGCTCGGTTCGAAATACTCGGAATCGATGAATGCCGTTGTGATGGATGAAAACGGCCGCGCACAGCATCCCGCCATGGGCTGCTATGGCATCGGTGTATCCCGGATCGTGGCCGCCGCCATCGAACAGAATCATGATGAGCACGGCATTATCTGGCCGCAGGCGCTGGCGCCGTTCACGATTGCCATTCTGCCGCTGAACCATCAAAAGGCGCACCGCGTACGAGAAGCCGCCGACAAGCTGTATCAATCACTGCAGACTGCCGGCGTCGACGTTCTGATGGATGATCGCCCGTTACGGCCCGGCGTGATGTTTGCCGATGCCGAGTTGCTGGGCATTCCACACGTGCTGGTCATCGGCGAACGCGGGCTCGATCAAGGCATGGTCGAGTATCGAAAGCGTGGCGGCGAGCAACAGGACATTCCGCTCGATGAAGTCGAGGCGTTTGCGCTTGAGCTGGTTGGAAAAGTTTGAAACCGCAGATTTCGCCGATTTCGCAGATTGAAAACCGCTGTATGGTCGATTCAAAATGGAATCGTCAGTCTTCAAGTTGAGAAAAACAGGCTGACAATAGCAAAACAAGTGCTGAAAAAAATTTGTTTGAAACGCATTGTGCGGAACAATACTACCCGGCCTTCAAGTATCAAGGCCTTTGTTGTTTCGATTCAATAATCCGTGCAATCGGTGTAATTTGCGGTTCCAGTCTTTCAGTTCTTAATCGTCTTTCAGCATAGTCTTCGCCCCATCATCCGGCAGCGCATTGCGGAACCACACGTCGTGCTGGGCGTAGGGAATTTCGATATTCGCCTCATTCAGCGCATCGTAGATTTTCATATACAGCTCATGTGATACCAGGCCGCGGCTGGCCGGAAGATCCACCCAGCACAACAGCTCGAAATCAAGCGAGGAATCACCGAATCCGCGCATGCGCACCCGCGGCGAGGGGTTTTTGCAAACGGTTGGATGATCGCTCGCCAGTTGCTCAAGTAGCTTAACTACCTGATGCACATCGGTGCCGTAGGCAACGCCCACTTTGAGCCGGATGCGGAATTTTTCCCAGCGGCCGCCGGATTCGTTGTAGATCTTGGCGTTTGCCATTTCCGCATTCGGAATTGTGATTTCAACATCGTCCCGGGTCAGCATCCGGGTCGAACGAATCCCGACCTGGGTGATTTCACCGCGATCACCGGTATCGAGCACGACATAGTCACCGGTCTTGTACGGGCTGTCGGCAATGATGAAGAACCCGGAAAACAGATTGGCCAGCGTGTCGCGCGCCGCAAAGCCGACGGCGATGCCGATCACGCCGGCCGATGCCAACCAGGCAGTCGGATTGATGTTCCAGATCATCAGCAGCGCATAGGAGGCGATGCCGATCACGGCGACCGAAGTAATCAGATTGAACAACGGTATCGTTCGCGCCTCGATCACTTCAAAACGATCGCGCAGATGACTGAGCCCGTCGATGAAAATAGCGCACAGCTTCATGGCACGTCGCATCAGCTGCAGTACCAGCAGGCTCAACAGGATGCGCGTCAGCGCGGTTTCGACCGGCGGGCTCAGGTCCAGTAGCCAAACGGCCAGCAGCAAGGAAAGGTAGACAATGACCAGTCCGACCACCGAAGTCAATATCCGGATCAGTCGATCATCGAGATCACCGGGGAAGTAATTGGCGATATGCCTGCCGAAAAAACGCAGAATAGTCTGCACCACCCAGGCCAACAGCAGACCGGCCAACGCAACGGCAATACTGGATGCCACCGGATAGGCCTGCATCCACAAAAAGCCCTGTTCAGCCTGTTCAGGCAGCCACTGGGGCAAATTCAGTCCTGACGTGCTCATGCAGCGTGGTCCGCAGTGGGTGAATCGTCCAACGTTCCATCCGTTGTCATTCGACGCGTATCAGCGAGTTGACGACCGGTTGGCTCTAAGGCGTGATTCACCGCAACACGGTCGTCAAATACGAAACACTCGCCGTGCCATCGTGAATTCTCTGGATCAATCTGCTCGAGGTACGACAGAATGCCCCCATGGAGCTGATACACGTCGGCAAAACCCTGACGCATCAGCCAGTCACTGGCTTTCTCGCAGCGCACACCGCCGGTGCAGAACATGGCAACGGGTCGTTGGGGATCAAGCCTGTCGCTTGCCCACTGCTGAAAATCAGTAAAGCTTTCAGTCCCGGGATTCAACGCGCCTTCAAATGATCCCAGTTCAACTTCATATCGATTTCGCGTATCAACCAGCTGAACATCATCGCGCTCCAGGAGCTGATTCCAGTCATGGGGATCGACTGGCTGCCCGACTTGGCCCTGTGCGTCGAATCTTCGATCAAAGGTGACGATCTCTGGCCGGACCCTGACTTTCAAACGCTGAAACGGCGATTCGCTGATGCGCTGCTGATTCAGTACCGGCGCTGAGCAACCAAGCCGATCAGATAGCCAGACCCGCCACTCGGCCAAGCAATCGGATGAGCCGAACAAACTGAAGTTGATCCCTTCTTCAGCGATCAACACAGTCCCTTTCAACCCGGCCTGCAGCGCCCAGGCTTTGATGCGTTCGCGCTTCAGCGGCAAGTCGTTCAACGCAACAAATTGATAGCCGCTAAGCAAATGAAACGCGTCTGTGTTCGGCATGGCTTCAACGAGTAATTGATCCAATTGAGTCGGTTAAGGCGGTTCGCACTGCGTTCAGTCGGGCGGAATCGAACTGCGATGCGCTACGCCTGGTCATTGCCCGATAATCCTTAATCATAGGTTTGCAAACGTCCGGATTTGTAGTCAGCCCAATAGGACTGAAGTTCTTTTTTAACGACCGGCGCCAGCAAATAGACCCCGATCAGGTTGGGCAGCGCCATTGCGAGAATCATGCCGTCGGCAAAATCCATGACCGACGTCAGATTGATTGAGGCACCAACCACGATGGCCGGCAGAATGGAAAACTTGAAAATCAGTTCCTTCGTCTTTCCTTCGCCAACCAGATACGTCCATGACTTCAATCCATAATAGGACCACGCGATGGTCGTTGAGAAGGCAAACAACAGCACTGCAACCAGCAGCACATAAGGAAACCAGGAAAACGCAGATTCAAATGCCCGGGAGGTCAGCGCCACACCCTCGATATCACCTGCACCCACCAATGAGCCGGTAATGATGATGACCAATGCAGTGATCGTGCAAATCACCACGGTGTCGATAAGCGGCTCATACAGCGCCACCAGGCCTTCGGTGACCGGCCGGTCGGTCCGCACCGCCGAATGGGCAATGGCCGCAGAGCCAACCCCGGCCTCATTGGAGAACGCCGCACGACGGAAGCCGAGAATGATGACCCCGATCAGACCGCCGGCCACGCCCTCAGGACGGAAAGCGCCATCCAGGATTGCGCCGACGGCTGCAGGCACCTGATCGATGTTGAGCAGAATAATGGTCAGACCTGCCACAACATAGACAATCGCCATGGTCGGTACCACTTTCGCGGTTACACGGGCAATCGACTTGATGCCGCCAATAATGACCATACCCACCAGAAAGGCGATACCCAGCCCGAACAACCAGCCGAAGCCATTCAGCGGACTGGCTTCACCACCGGTGACATTCAGCAACTGGCTGAACGCCTGGTTGGTCTGGAACATCGTGCCTGCACCGATGGCACCGCCGATACAGAATACGGCAAATACAACCGCCAGAATTTTTCCCAGCGGTTTCAACCTGGGATGCTGTTCGGCAATACCCTTGCTCAGGTAGTACATCGGCCCGCCTGAAACCGTGCCATCGGCATATTCGTTTCGGTATTTGACGCCGAGCGTGCATTCGGCAAACTTGGTGCTCATCGACAGCAAACCGGCCAGAATCATCCAGAACGTGGCGCCCGGCCCGCCCAGCGAAACCGCGATGGCGACACCGGCGATATTGCCGAGACCGACCGTACCCGATAGCGCAGTAGCCAATGCCTGGAAATGAGTGACTTCACCCACAGCATCGGGCGGGGTGTACCGACCTCGAATCAGGCCAAACGAATGCCGCATTGCGCGCAGGTTGATGAATCCGAAATACAGCGTGAATACCACCGCAGCAATCACCAGCCAGGCTACGATGAACGGCACCCCCTGGTCGACCATCGGCAGTGGGATTTCATAGAAAATTGCGGCCGATAGCGCATCCGAGAGTGGTGATATGGCTCGATCAATGACCTCGTCGAGCGTGGCGTGAGCGCTGGAGGCGATGAACGTGGCGCAAAAGGCAAGAGCAATTCGAAGTGAAATCATGGCAACAGTGGCGTCCTGGTTATTGGAACTACGATGAGGAAAATAGACAAGCTACAGGCCCGCGCCGGTGCTTGAAAAAATTGAAATTGCCGCCCTAAGGAACCACCAGCACCGGGCAGCCTGCAGATTGTGTCAGGGCACTGGCGGTACCGCCAAAGAATCGGCTTTTGATCGGCTTGTCTCCGGATCGAGCCACGATAATCATCCGCGCCGCGTGTTCTTCGGCCAATGAGGCCAGTTTTCGGGCAGGATGACCGTGCGTAGCCAAACCCTCGACTGGAATTGATTGGGCCTGGACCTTTTCGAGTAAGGGCTGCAAGAGTTTGCTGTGTGCAATTGCCAGCTCCTCCTCGCGACGGCGGTGGCGCTCGGCATTTTCTTCCGGCGTTGAAAAACTGAACGGTGACCAGGCAATGACATAAACCAACAACAGTCTGGACTGACTTTCACCGGCCATCGCAATCGCCGCCTCGAGGGCACGTTCTCCGCCTGCGCTGCCATCAATTCCCACTAGGTACAGACTCATTGAACATCCTGTTGTTTTATTGAATTGCCTGCAAAACTAACGAACCACCGCACATTTTGCAAATCAAGCTGTTCTGAAGATCCCATTATCGCGCACATCCGGTTTCAGATTCAGCAGCTAAATGATTGGTTTTGGTTGTATTTAGGGGATGAAATGTTCGAATTCGAGTGATACCATGACCTAAAGCACTTAGCACTAAACTTTTTGCCGTTTACGCTATCCAAGACCCAGTTGCCATAATTAAGCAAATTATCCGATAAGTAATGAGCACCTTACACGCGTATCAGTCTGGCCCGGGACCGCATCGATTGATGAGGTGCCTGCTGGCGGCCGCCTGTTTGGTGTCTTCGATTGCGCTCGCGACAGATAATCGAGCACCAATGACCGTTCCGGGCACATCATCGCCCGTTCTACAGCCCGACTTCACGCTTTCGGCAACGGGCATTGGCTCCAGTCATTTTCACGATGTCATCCCGACTGAGTCGATCCGCCCGAAAATTTCGGTTGCGTTGCCTCAGTCCACTGCGGGTCCTTTCGCGATGCTGCCCTTTCAGTCGAACGCGGTTCGTCGTGCTGACGCCACGGCTCGTTCGCGCGTGTCCTGGTCGCTGGAAGCCTGGCAGATGAATACCGCCAGCCTGGCTCATATTCGGTGCAGCAGTGCCTCGCAAACGCTCGAGACGCTGATTGCACAGGATTGTCGTTTCGTGGATCAGCCCGCGCCTGCCAGCGCCATGAATTTATTTCAGGTGGAAGGCCAGTGGCTTGCAGCTCCAGGACTGCAATTGGGTTTGGGCGCATTTACCGGCCAACAGCCGATCATGAGTTCAACGACAGACCCGTTCGGGTCTGCAGCGGCCAGCCTGCCCACCAGGCCGATCGCAGCGCTCAATGATGTGGTTGATCAGGTGGATGGCGTCAGCATGAACCTGAGTTTTGGCTTGCAGGCCGGTCGCATCGGAGACCTGATCCTGGACCTCGAGCTTTCCCGCTATCGACGTTCGCCGGAATCATTCGCCCTTCGTTCAGGTCTGTTTGATGCACCTGATGAGCTTGGCGTGAATCCGCTGAATACCATGGAATCTCAGTATCAAACGGCAGGTCAACTGGGGCTGGGCTGGCGTCGAAATCAGTTCAGCGCGGATCTGGTCGGCCAGTATCAGGAGCTTCCCTACTGGTTTGGTTCCGAAGTGGGTGGCGAAGGCTTCAACTCGTTTGACATCGAATTCTCATGGCGAGCGCCGGTCAATACATCGATCAGCGTCGGCATTTCGAATGTGCTCGATAGCCGGCCCGAGGCGGCCAACAGCGTTGATCAGGCCATGCACGATTCAATCGATAGCATTTACGGCCGAATTCCTTACGTGCGATTCAAGCACGACCTGTAGAATCTCAGCTTGAGCCTCTTTGCAGAGTACGCATCATTGAACACCATTCGTTTCATAATGATCAGCACGTTGCTGTTGGCCGGTACTCAGGCCATAGCCCAAACCGACTTTTCTTCATTTGAGGAGCGCATGACCGGGCAGGAATTTACTGATGCCGGCCTGCATAAATTGTCGCCGGAAGAACTGGCTGCCCTGAATGAGTGGGTGCGCGTGCGTAACCTCGCAGTCTCTGAAGATGTGGATCTACAGCAAGCGCTGGCCGAAAATCAGGCGTTGGAACAGCAGCTTGCGGAAGCGCGCATCCAGGGCGGCAGTGGATCAAGCCGTAGCGGTGACTTCAACATGCCCAACCAGGCGATCACGTCAACGCTGGTCGGCCAATTTACCGGCTGGAGTGGCGGCACCCAGTTTACGCTTCAAAACGGGATGGTCTGGGAGCAGGTTGGCAATGAGACCTACACCGTGAGCAGACTTGAAAGCCCGGAGGTGACGATTCGCCCGGGTATGCTCGGGAGTTGGTCCATGCAGGTCGGTAACTACAACAAGCGTGTTCGAGTAACACGAATCCGCTAGAGCCTGATGCCGGCCCCGCCCGGGGGAGTCGGCTGTACGAAATCGACTAGCTGCGACCGAATCGAATCATCAGCAGCCAGCACCAACCCACCACATATGCGACGGTACCCAGACCGAACAGCAGTGCAGGCATGAACGGCACGGGCAGCGCCAGTCCACTGGGTGGCTGAAACCACCAGACCAACATGCCCAAGACAATCAGCGTCATGGCAACATAGGTCACGTTCCGCGCCCGATAGATTCGGGTTTTTCGACGTCGCGCCTGTAGGCGTTCGCGGTCTTCTTCACTGAGCTTGCCGATCGGGCTACTGCAGGCAGGACAGGTTTTGGCGACCGATGACATGCGTTGGTTGCAGGCCGGACAGTGAATGATTGCCATACGCTTTTTCCAGTATTCGTATTGGGGTTGATCAGCTTGAACAACTGAACTTGAAGTCGATTATTCCAAGTCGATTATTCCGGGCTCAGTTGGTCACGGTCAGGATAAAATCGAATCAGCACTCTCAAGCCCGATTGATCGCTTCGATTGCTGAATTCAATCGTCCAGCCGTACAGATTACACAGGCGACGGACGATGGAAAGACCAAGTCCGGACCCCTTGCCACCCACATCGCGACCGCGAAAATGACGGTCGAAGATTTGTGGCAGCTCCTGCTCAGGGATTCCCGGCCCGGTATCCAGAATTTCAACTTCACCCGTTCGCACGTCAACCGTAACCGAACCGTTCGCAGTATATCGAACCGCATTCCCGATCAAGTTACCCAGCGTGACCGCAATGACCGCCTCGGGCGCGATTACGCTCAGGCGCGTCGTATGCGTGACATTCAGCTCGACTGGCCGACCCTCAATCAATGGCCGGTAGTTGTTGACCAGTTGTTCAGCGATCTGTCCAATATCCTGAGCAGAGGCAGCGCCCGCCGAACCGCGTTCTGCCCGCACCAGATGAAGCAGCGCCGTCGTGGTGTCGGTCGATTGCCTTGCAGCTCGCGCAATACGGAGCAACCGTTCACGCACCCGGTCAGGCAGGTCTTGCTGCGCCAGCAACAACTCCGTTGCGCCTGAGATGACGGCCAGCGGTGTTCGCAGCTCATGCGATACATCGGCATTGAAAGCCTTGTCGCGTTCAGCGATTTCATTCAGCCGGTGGGCATAGTCATCGAGGGCAGCAGCCAGCTGACCTACTTCATCGTCGGGAAAATGCTGGGCAAGCCCGGGGTAATCCTTGTCGCTTTCCAGTTCATCCAGCCGCCTGGCCAGATTGCTGACCGGTGCCATGACCCGGCCTGCAGACCAAAGCCCAAGTGCCAGCGACAACAGCGAGAAGATCAGCACAGCGCCAATCAGCGCGACCCACAGCCGACGTGCCAATTCCTGATTATCCGAGACATCGTAGGTGATGAAGCCCCAGAAATCCTCGTCCTTGCGAACCGCGGCCTTGTAAGACGCGCCTTCGGATTGAACGCTGTGCACACCGGTTGGCAACCCTCGAAAGGCTTCGGGCACAATCTCGGCCCGGCCTGGTCGCGTCACATAGCCTTGGATGCGTGAATAAAACGGTTCGACGATCGTCGGGTCCTGTCGCAGCTCGACCAGGTACTGGTCAAGCTCCTGCGCCAACGTCCTTGAAATCAGTGCATCCTCGATCCACTGCTGCAGCAGCACAACCGAAACCGCAAACAGCACGCTGAGCAGCGTGCCGAACACAACAAACGAAAAGGTGATGCGACTCTTAAGCCGGCGACGATACTGCATCCTGCTCCGACTCCGGCTCGACCAGGCTGTATCCGATACCGTGACGGGTATGGATCATCGGCCGATCAAACGGTTTGTCGATGGCGGCGCGCAAACTGTGGATATGCACACGCAGACTATCACTGTCCGGTAATTCCTCGCCCCAGACGTGGCGCTCGAGGTCGGTCCTGGAAACCACGGCAGGGGAAGCAGACATCAGTTTTTCAAGCAGCTTCAGGCCGATCGGATTCAGGTCAATTGGCTGGCCTGAGCGCCGCACACTGTAGGTTTGCAGATTGAAATGCAGATCTCCAACCTGGTATTCACGTGGCGCGATGCGCTGCCCGCGTCGCGCCAGTACGGCCAAGCGGGCATCGACTTCCTTGAGCTCGAAGGGTTTGACCAGATAATCATCCGCCCCGGATTCAAAGCCGGCCAGTTTGTCGTTAAGCTGATCCCGTGCAGTCAGCATCAAGATGGGCGTTTCTTTCAGGCTTTCCTCGCGCAGCTTGCGACAAACTTCCAATCCATCCATACCCGGCAACGAAACATCCAGCACCATGGCATCGAATTCATTCGTCTCAGCCAGGTGCAGGCCGGAGACCCCGTCATACGCATAATCCACTTCGTGACCACAATCGCTCAAATAGTCGCCCAGATTGGCCGCGATATCGCGATTGTCTTCAATGATCAAAATTCGCATAGCTTGTCCTGAATCTTCCAGTCGATGACCATCCAGCATGAAAAAGGCCCGGGCTTTGCGGCCCAGGCCAAGGATTGCCCCGTTCGTAATCACTAGCAGAGTAAGGCAGTTCATTTAGCCGAGAGAGTCGCGGCTAAACTAATCCTATCGAAACGTCAGTTAAGCAAAAGTTAAGCCGATTCGGGGCCAAACCAGTGCTTGACAACGGCTTCGTTGCCTGCTCGCTATCAGACAGCGGTCGACAGCCTGCTTGCACGGCGCTGCTAGTAATCCACCACGTCGACATTGCGCAGGCGCCGGGACAGTGATTCTGCGTCACCACCCTCGCTCAGTTTCACCGCCAGGCGGATATCGTTGGCAGAATCAGCGTGGCGCACCGCTTCGTCGTACGAAATCATGCCTTCCTGATACAGCTGCAACAGGCTTTGGTCAAACGTGACCATGCCGTGGTGGGTCGAATCCTTCATGATGTCTTTCAGCTCTTCGATCTTGCCCTTGCGGATCTTTTCCTGTACCAGCGGGCTGTTCAGCAGGATTTCCAGCGCAACATGACGGCGGCTGCCGTCGACGGAAGGGATCAACTGTTGGGCAACGACCGCACGCAGGTTGAAGCTAAGATCCAGCAGCACCTGCTGATGCCGATCCTCCGGGAAGAAATGCAGGATGCGATCCATGGCCTGGTTCGCATTGTTGGCGTGCAGCGTCGTCAGACACAAGTGACCGGTCTCGGCAAACGTGATGGCGTGTTCCATCGCTTCGCGTGTTCGCACCTCACCGATCAGAATGACATCCGGTGCTTGGCGCAGCGTATTGCGCAGCGCGATCTCGAATGAGTCGGTATCAATACCCACCTCACGCTGAGTCACGATGCAGCGGCGGTGGCGATGAACGTATTCAATCGGATCTTCAATTGAAATGATATGGCCCAGGCTATTTTCGTTTCGGTGTCCGACCATGGCGGCCAGCGTGGTCGACTTACCGGTGCCAGTAGCGCCGACCATGACGATAATGCCGCGCTTGGTCATCGCCAAATCGGCCAGGTTCTCGGGCAGATCGAGTTCTTCAAAGGTCGGAATCCGGGTTTCAATGCGCCGACAAACCACGCCGATCGAATTACGCTGAAAAAACGCACTCATTCGAAACCGCGCGAAGCCGGCAATCGAGACCGCGTACTGGAGTTCGCGCTCCTCTTCGAACTGCCGGATTTGAGTTTCGTTCATCGTATCGAGCACGATCTGGCTGGCCTCATCCGGACCCAGCGATTCATCACTGACCGGGCGAATGCGGCCGTTTACCTTGATACAGGGCGGTGCACCCACGGTAATGAATAAATCCGAGCCGCGCTCTTCGTGCAGCATCTTCAGCCATTCGCCAATTTTCTGGGACTGATCAATTTCACTCATATCGAATTCCTGTTATGCAAACGCACGTTTGTCGACGGCCTTGCGGCGCGCCTCGGGCTTGCCGACGATGCCCCGTCGTACCAATTCAGTCAATGACTGATCCAATGTCGTCATACCGACATTCTGCCCGGTCTGGATCGCCGAGTACATCTGGGCAACCTTGTCCTCGCGAATCAGGTTCCGAATCGCAGGCGTTGCGATCATGATTTCATGCGCAGCAACACGACCACCGCCAATACGCTTGAGCAGCGTCTGTGAAATCACCGCACGCAGCGATTCCGACAACATCGACCGGACCATGGCTTTCTCTTCGCCGGGGAACACATCGATAATACGGTCAATCGTCTTGGCCGCAGAGGAAGTATGCAGCGTGCCGAACACGAGGTGCCCCGTTTCAGCAGCCGTCAGGGCCAGCCGGACCGTTTCGGTATCACGCAGCTCACCGACCAGAATAATATCGGGATCTTCACGCAGCGCCGAACGCAGCGCCTCGTTGAAACCGCGCGTATCTTTCTTGACCTCACGCTGGTTGATCAGACACTTCTTCGAGTTGTGTACAAATTCGATCGGGTCTTCAATCGTCAGAATATGGCCCGACATATGATCGTTCAAATGATCGACCATGGCTGCCAGCGTGGTTGACTTGCCTGAACCGGTCGGACCGGTCACCAGCACCAGACCCCGCGGCACATCGATAATGTCCTTGAACACGCTCGGCGCCTGCAAATCCTCGAGCGTCATGATCTCGCTGGGAATGACTCGAAACACCGCGCCGGTGCCGCGGTCCTGATGAAATGCATTGACTCGGAATCGAGCCAGTCCCGGCACATCGTAGGAAAAATCGACTTCAAGCTCGGCCTCGAAATCGCGACGCTGGTGATCATTCATTGTCGAGTAGACCAGGTCAGCCATTTCCTTGCGGTCAATCTCCGGCACGTTGATGCGGTGAATATCACCGTCCACGCGGATCATCGGAGGCAGTCCGGCCGACAAATGCAGATCGGAAGCCTTGTTCTTCACGGTAAACGCCAATAATTCGGTAATATCCATAGTCCATCCCTTGCAGAATTAGTTGCCGACTCAACCGGCCCCTTGAATGTCATGTCGACCAGACAGGACCTCACAATACAGCCAATCGAAACAATTACTTGCTGATCATACCGCAACCTCGATGTCAGATAAAACCGAGAATCGTGAACCGGTCGACAAATTGCCCGTGACCGGGCCGCTTGCTAAACGACTGGAGCAGGTGCAGCAGCGCATGAACCGCGCCTGTCGACAAGCCCAGCGCGCTGTTTCCAGTGTGCGCTTGCTGGCGGTCAGCAAAACCCGGTCCAGCGATGAGATCCGCGCCTTGCGCGCGATGGGCGTCGGTGCCTTTGGTGAAAATTATCTGGCTGAGGCCGAGCGCAAACTACATCAGCTGAGCCAACAGGATATCGAATGGCATTTCATCGGACCCATGCAGTCGAACAAGACCAAAGCCATCGCCGCCTTGTTTGACTGGGTGCAGAGCGTCGATCGCGAAAAAATCGTTCGACGCCTGGCCGATCAACGGCCGGCGCAACGACCTGCGCTGCAGGTACTGATTCAGGTCAATATCGACCGCGAACCCCAGAAGTCCGGCTGTCTGCCCGAGCAGCTCGATGCCCTGGTCGACAGCATTGTCCAGCGCAAGGAACTGAATCTGCGCGGTCTGATGGCGATTCCGGCTGCAGCGAGCAGGGACTCAACGGCATCCTTTGAGGAAATGGCCGCGTTGTTTGAAAGCTTAAAACAGCAGCATGCACAGATTGATACGCTATCCTTGGGCATGTCGTCGGACCTTGAGCCGGCCATTGAGGCTGGTTCTACCATGATCCGCATAGGCACAGACCTGTTCGGGCCCCGCACGACCTGACACTGGCTAAATGAACGATCGGAACTCATCCATGACATCACGCATTGTTTTTATCGGTGCTGGCAATATGGCCCAAGCCTTGATCGGCGGTCTGCTGAACCAGGGTCACCCAAACACGCAGATTTCGGCCATTGACCCGGATCCAACCGTTCGAGCTCAGGTCAAGGATGACTATGGCATTGCTGTCGAATCGGACCATGGCCACCTGGTCCCAGCTGCCGATATCGTGCTGTTGGCAGTCAAGCCACAGCTGATCGAGCCGGTCATGGCCAACTTGTCGAATCACTTGACCTCAAACCATTTGTTGATCAGCGTCGCCGCCGGGGTCAGCGTTGAACAGCTCCAGTCCCTGTCTTGCTGCGAGCTGGCGATTGTACGGGCCATGCCAAACACTCCTGCCCTGCTTGGTCAGGGCGCCACGGGACTGTTTGCAGGCCCCGGATGCAGCACCGAGCAGGTCGAACAAGCGCGTTCGATCTTCGCGGCTGTCGGACGCGTTGCGATGATCGAGGATCAAGCACTGATGAATGTAGTGACGGCCGTTTCCGGATCCGGACCAGCCTACTTTTTTGCCTTGACCGAAGCACTGCAGAAGGCAGCCGAACACTCTGGACTGCCATCGGACGTCGCCCGTTTACTGGCCCAGCAAACCGCAGCCGGTGCCGGCGCCATGCTGGGTCAACCCGGCGCCAGCGCGACACGACTTCGTCAACAGGTCACCTCGCCGGGTGGCACGACTGCCGCCGCGCTGGATGCATTCAGTCTGGCCAACTTCGATCAGGTTGTCCTGAGCGCCGTGGAAGCCGCCATTCAACGCGGTCAGTCATTGACACAGACCGACCGGACACACAGCGCATGAACGGTTCGGTCGCCAATGCATTTTCCTTTCTGATTGAAACGATATTCAGTCTGTACCTCGCGGCACTGTTGTTGCGCATCTTGCTGGAAGCGACCAAGGCCGACTATTACAACCCGGTCAGCCAGATACTGCTGAAAATCACCCAGCCGCTGGTAGGACCGCTGAGCAAGGTGATCCCGTCCATTGGTGCGATCAACATGGCTGCCATCGTGCTGTTGATTGCAATTCAGACCATCGCCGTGCTGGTTACTACCGCGATCTCCGGCCTGGCCATCGATCCACTGTTTGCGCTATGGATTGCCTGCCTGAAACTGCTGCGTCTGCTGCTGATGATGTACCTGGTGCTGATTATCGTCGAGGTGATCCTGTCCTGGGTCGGCGGCGGGATGCGCCACCCGATCATTCCGTTGATCTACCAGTTGACTCAGCCGGTGCTGGCACCCATCCGCAGACTCGTGCCACCACTTGCCGGCATCGATTTGTCACCGCTGATTGCCATTATCGGCATTCAGTTTCTGATGATCCTGATTGGCTTGCGCTAGCCGCAGCCCGACACGCGCTTCGAAATCGCCTGCCAAGTGCTTTGATTTGCAGTTGCTGATCTGCAGGAGTAGGATCGTGGTACGGAATGCATCCGCCGTTCAGACGTGGTGTGTTTATTCAAGGGCTTGACCTTCAAGGAGGTGTGTAATGGCGAGACCGCTCAACTATATCCGGATCACAGTGCTTGCAGTCCTTTTGGCTTTGGCCTGGTCGGCTCAAGCACAACAATTCGAATCGTTTGGGAAATACGAAGTGCACTACAGCACGCTGTATACGAATCAGCTGTCCCCGGAAATAGCCCGCGCATTCGGCATTCAGCGTGCCGGCACACAGGCCATGCTGAACATCACAGTGCTGGATAGCGATACCGACGAAGCCGTTGAGGCCGACATCAACGGTTCAGCCATCAATCTGACCGGTCAGCTGCGTGAGCTGAACCTGCGGGAATTGCGTGAGCAGGAAGCCATTTACTACATCGGCCAGTTCCGGATTCATGATGAGGAAACATTGCGCTTCGAGCTGAATGTCAAACCGACTGCACACGATGGTCAGCCATTCATGGTGGAATTCCGCCAGCAATTTTTTACCGACTGATCAACCGACCACCAATGTTCAGGCATTCAAGCCAGCGTGCTTGATGGCGCGGTGCTTGCGTCGCATCATTTCCATATGCGGCACGCCAACCAGATCACACATGCGGCGAATCAATTGCTCCTCGTACTGGTCAAGCGCGCCGTCGGCATAGGCCACATGCCATAACCACTCAATCAGGTCGCCGCGTTCGTCTGCGTTCATGCTGCGACGCAGCTGCTGAGTGAAATCATGCAGTGAAGTCGACTGTTGCTGAATCGATCGGGCCTGACCCATCAACGCCTTCCTTTGCGCATCATCCAGGCCGAATGCCTGCTGAATGGCCTGCTCGATGACTTGATGTTCTTCCTCCACGGCATGATCATCGGCCATGGCCATTTCGAGCAACAACACGGCAGCCGCTTTGGCCGTCGCCGTGTGTTGATCTTCTTCAGTCCCGGTTTCGGGTGCCGGGTTGATGATTCGACGCAGCGAAACTAAAAATTCTTGCATGGTGGTTGGCTGAATGATGAATTGGTTGAATGAATAACCGGCGCTTGCCGGGTCGGTCCGCTATGATACGGGCATGAGGCCATTGCATTGTCAGCAGCTCGCCGAATGACGCCGGAACGTCAAGCGCGCATCGAGCAGGTCGCTGTTCGTCGCCAGCCGGACCTGACCGTGTTCATGGAGCGGGTCCACAAACCGCATAATCTCGCGGCCGTATTGCGCACCTGTGACGCGGTCGGTGTCATGCATGCCCATGCAGTACCCGGCAGCAAAGGACTACCGGCGCTGAACCACACCGCCCAGGGCGCCCAGCGATGGGTTCAACTGACGCGGCACCAGGACAGCGCCCGTGGACTCAAAACCCTGAAAGCAGCTGGTTTCCGCTGTGTGGCCGCGCATTGTTCCGAGCACGCAGTTGATTTTCGCAGCATCGACTATACGCAGCCCACGGCGGTCGTTTTGGGAACCGAAAAATTTGGCGTCAGTACCGAAGCACTTGAATTATGCGATGCCGAGATCATCATTCCGATGGTCGGCATGACGCAATCGCTGAACGTGTCGGTTGCCAATGCGCTGATACTGTACGAAGCGCAGCGACAGCGAGCTGAAGCCGGCATGTATCAACCCCGCTCGACCGAGGCATCGCCCTGGCGTGATTTGATTCAGCACTGGATTGCGCGCGATCTGGCCCGGCGCAAAACAGCAGTTGGCCAGCCCTCGATTTCACCTGAACCGGATCCAGAGTCCGATCAGGGGTAAAGCAACTGTTCGTGCCAGTCGTCTGCGCCAGCCTCGAAACAAATGCGTTCATGCAGACGATATTCACGGCCAAACCAGAACTCGACCCGGGACGGAACCAATGTGAAACCGGACCAATGCGGCGGCCGCGGTACTGACTGGCCTTCGTATCGCTGCTCAATCTCATGGACCCGATCAAGTAGCTGCTGGCGAGAAGCCAGCGGACTGGATTGCCGTGAAGCCCAGGCTCCGATCTGGCTGCCGCGCGGACGCGATGCGAAGTAATCGTCGGCAGTGTCCGGACTGACGGCTTCGATCCGGCCATCAGCCAGGACCTGCTGTTCGTTTTCGCGCCACCAGAACAGCAGGCTGGCCCTCGGGTTCTGCTGCAGCTGAAGCCCTTTTCGACTGGTCAGATTGGTATAGAACGTGAAGCCCAGTTCATCCACGCCTTTCAAAAGCACCGTGCGTGCGCTGGGCTGACCGGAATCATCGGCCGTGGCCAGCGTCATCGCGGTGGGCTCTGGTACCCCAGCCTGGACGGCCTGTTGCATTCCGCGTTCGAACAGCTCGAGGATTTTTTTATTCAGTTTCATGCGGCACTCGTGTCAGATTTCGACATCAATAGTATGGCTACAACGTAGCCAATGACGTTGCTCAGCATACGGCCTCGGTGTTGATTTGATTTCATTACAACTGGTCAGGTCAAGACCATAGGGCCTGATCATGCCGCATCAAATCCCGGGCCGGCTTGAATCCAGCAGGCTGGAGTAGCCTGAACGATAGTCCGGGTAGCGAAATGTAAAGCCGCTATCGATCAGTCGTCGGTTGTCCACCCGTTTGCCTTGATGGTCGCTGCTGTTGGCAATTTCAACCGGGCCCTGCACATCAAGCTGTCTGGCCAGCCAGGACAGCACGTCCCAGCGGGGCGCGGGTTTGTGATCACTAGCCAGATACAGCGATGCCGGATCATCCATCCTGATCAAGTGCGCCAGTACGGCCGCGCAATCATCAGCGTGGATTCGATTGGTCCAGCGCGGGGGTGTGCGCTGACAGCGAACCTTACCGGCTCGGACGCGTTCGAGC
>JGI12210J13797_10271783_pt1 | contig 36126 bp, 24 predicted proteins | sample ElkSlonscriptome_3_FD_13797 | JGI IMG/M metagenome (IMG submission 13797) | reverse complement strand
TGATGCCGGCCTCGAGCAGATCCTCGTAGCGCTGCTTGGCGAGGTTGTAGCCGTAGGCTCCCGTGTTCCGCAGGACCTGGTCGACCACCACCGACCCCTCGGCCCCGGCGTTGCGCGCCATCTGGTGCAGCGGCTCTCGGAGCGCACGCGCGATGATGGAGACGCCGTGGCGGTGGTCTTCGGGGACCACGAGCGTGGAGAGGGCACCGAGCGAGCGCAGCAGCGCGACCCCGCCGCCGGGGACGACGCCCTCCTCGACCGCCGCGCGGGTCGCATGTAGGGCGTCTTCGACGCGGGCCTTCTTCTCCTTCATCTCCATCTCGCTGACGGCCCCGACGGAGATCACCGCGATGCCGCCGGTGAGCTTGGCCAGCCGCTCCTGCAGCTTCTCGCGATCGTAGTCGGAGGTGCTCGCTTCGATCTGCGAGCGGATGTGCGCCACGCGGGCCTCGACGTCCTCCGCCGTGCCCGCCCCCTCGATGATGGTGGTGGTGTCCTTGTCGACGATGATGGTCTTGGCGTGCCCGAGGTCCTCCACGGTGAGGCTGTCGAGCCCGATCCCGAGGTCCTCGGTCACGGCCCGGCCGCCCGTCAGCACCGCGATGTCCTCGAGCTGTGCCCGGCGGCGGTCGCCGAACGCCGGTGCCTTGACCGCGCAGGCCTCGAGGGTCCCGCGGAGCTTGTTGATGACCAGGGCGGCCAGCGCATCGCCCCCCACGTCCTCGGCGATGACCAGCAGCGGCTTGCCCGTCCCGGCCACCAGCTCGAGCAGCGGCAGCAGCTCCTGCATGCTCGACACCCGGGGCTGGTAGGTGAGGACGTACGCGTCGTGCAGGACCACCTCCATGCGCTCGGGATCGGTCACGAAGTACGACGAGAGGTAGCCGCGGTCGAGCTGCATGCCCTCGACGACCTCGAGCGTCGTCTCCATCGTCTTGGACTCCTCGAGGTGGATCACGCCCTCCCGGCCGACCTTCTGCATCGCCTCGGCGATGAGGTTGCCGACGACCTCGTCCCCGTTCGCGCTGATGATGCCGACCGCGACGATCTCCTTGGGGTCATCGAGCGCCTTGGAGTGACGCCCGAGCTCCACGACCACCGCGGCGACCGCCGCATCGATGCCGCGCTTGATGTCCATCGGGTCGATCCCCGCCGCGACCAGCTTGGACCCCTCCCGGTAGATCGCCTGGGCGAGCACGGTGGCGGTGGTGGTGCCGTCCCCGGCGACCTCGGAGGTCTTGGAGGCGACCTCCTTGACCATCTGCATCCCGATGTTCGCGAAGTGGTCGTCGAGCTCGAGCTCCTTGGCCACCGTGACGCCATCCTTGGTGATCGTAGGCCCGCCCCACGACCGCTCGAGCGCCACGTTACGGCCGCGAGGCCCGAGCGTGACCTTCACCGCGTCGGCGAGCGTGTTCAAGCCCCTCGCGATCTGCTCGCGTGCATCGTTGCCGAAGATGATGTGCTTGACCGTCATGCCGCTCCTTCTGCGCGTGTGGCCGTGCGGGGCTCCAGCGGCCTCGTGGCCCTCACGACTCGTGGGTCATGCAGCAAGAAGCGCGCCAGCGGGAACTCCGAGCCACGCTCCATGCGGCCGTCGTCCCCACGCCTGGCGAGGCGCCGGCGATCCCCCAGCGGTGGGGATCAGTCCCCGTCCCTCCGTGGTCCTCGTCGAGGCGCTGCGTCGAGGCACGGAATCTCCAGCGATTCTCTCTCCGACCACTTGGCACACGAAGTGCTTGAGTACGAGTCGTGAGCCGTGACGATCCCGTCGCGCTCACCATTCGAAAGCGAGACGTCATGAAGAAGTACACGGTATCCAACCTCAACGCGAAGACCCCCCAAGACGAGCAGACCAAGCTCCTGTCGGCCATCAAGGGGGTCAAGGGCGTCGCTTCGGCTCAGCTCTACCCGGGGACGAACGAGTTCGGGTTCACCGCTCGGGAGAAGGAGTCGCCGAAGCAGGAGGACATCGCGTCGGCGGTGTCCAAGGCCGGCTTCTCGCTCTCCAAGGACAGCAAGAAGTAGCGTCGGGCCTCGCCCTGGCTCGCCCTTCGGGTGACGGTCGAAGCACTCACCGTCGCCCGAAGGCGTTCGTCGTTTCGAACGCCCGAGGGGCACCACGACCGACGTGGTGGCCCTCGGGGACGAGCGACGGCTCAGCTCCAGGCCGCGCGGCTACTCTCGCTCGATCACGATCTCGACGCGGCGGTTGTTGGCGCGCCCGGGCGCGCTGGTGTTGTCGGCGATGGGGTTGGTCTCGCCCATGCCGCGGGCCTGGATGAGATCCGCCATGTAGCCGCGCTGCACGAGCCGGTCGCGCACCGCATCCGCCCGTCGCTGCGACAGCCTCTGGTTGTAGTCCTGGAGCCACTTGGGGTGCACCGTGGCCTCCCGCGGCAGGCCCAGCCGCGTGGGGCTCGAGCGACGCACGTCGAGGCGCGCGGATTATCCCCGGGGCTGGGGAGCATTCCCCGGCCGCGGCTCGACGCTCGTGAGGGCGATCTCAGCGATCCGCGTCAGCTCGAGACGCAAGCGCGGCCCACTCGTGGGAGAGGGCAGTGCACCCGCGCTCGTGCCAGCGCGACGAGAGGCGCTCGGCCAGTGAGCGCGCCTCGGCGGGGGATGCCGCGGCTACGGCACGGGCATACGCTTGGCGCAGTGAGCTCGTCTGCTCGTCGGAGACGCAGGCGTCGCCGTGCTTGGCCGAGGGCCACCATCCCGCGGCCGCGGCCGCGGTCGTCGCGGTCGTCGCCGTCAGGGCCACGATCCCGAGGGCGAGCCACCTGAGCGGTACGAGGCGTGAGCGCGCTCCCGCGGCGGCGGCCTCGTCGGTGACGCCTTGCAGCACGTCCAAGACCGCTCGCATCCCGCTCGAGCGGCGGCGAGGATCTGCGGCCAGCCCCCTCGTGATCACGTCGATGATCGCGGCGGGCACATCGGTGTCGGTGGGCGGCGCGAGCCGACGGTCGTGGGCCTTCGCCTCACCCATGCTCCACATGGTACGGCCGGTGAAGGGCAGGCGGCCGAACAGGATCTCCCACAGCGACACGCAGAACGAGTACTGGTCGCTGTTCTCGTCGGCTGGCGAGCCCAGGTACTGGTCGGGAGCCATGTAGGCGATCGTCCCGGCCACTTCATGGGGGCCCGGGTTGCGGGCTCCGGCGAGCATCTCGGGCCTCCCGACGACGCCCTCCGGGATCACCTGTTGCGCGAGGCCGAAGTCCATCACCCGCACGCAGAGATCGGGGCCGACCAGCACGTTCGCCGGCTTGAAGTCGCGGTGGATGATGCCGGCGGTATGCGCCGCAGCCAGCCCGCGGCCGGCGGCGATGAACACGGCCACGATCCGCGGCCAGGGCGGGCGCTGATCGCGTCGCCACCGGGCCACGTCGGTGCCCTCGACGAACTCCATCGCCAAGAACAGTCCGTCTTCGTGCTGGCCTACGTCGTAGATGCGCACCACGTTGGGGTGGTCGAGCTGCGCGAGGGCCCGAGCTTCCCCGAGCGATCGGGCTCGGTTCTCGGCGTGCTCCATGCCGTGCACGTGCTCGGGCAAGACGAGCTTGAGCGCGACCTCGCGGCGCAGCAGCGGATCGCTGGCTCGATAGACGATGCCCATGCTGCCCCCGCCCACTCGCCCGATGATCGTGTAGCGACCGATCTGCGTGCCTTCGCGCAGTCGCCCCGAGGCCGAGCCCTCGGAGAATGTCTCGTCTTCGAGGGTCCCCTTCACCGTAGTAGGATCAAATAGCAGGTCGGTTCTCTCGTGCACGCTACGGCCTGGCCGCCGGGACGGCTCGGTCCCCACGGATGCACGGGCTGCGTGTGCGCGTGTGCGTGCGCGTGCGCGTGCGCGTGCGCTTGCGCGTGCGCTTGCGAAGGATCACCCAGCAGGTGGAACGAGTCCCCACCGGAGCGGGCTCGAGCCGTCGAAGTCCAGACGATGTCCGCCGGGACGGTGGCATGTATCGTGCAGAGTTCGTCCTCATGCCCAACATCGACGAGATCATGAGCCGCGACCTGAAGACCTGCGAAGCGGACGACACCCTCGAGCTTGCCGCTCGAGGCATGTGGGACGGTGACGTGGGGGCGATGCCAGTGATCGACTCACTCGGCTGCCCGATCGGAGTGATCACCGATCGGGACATCGCCATGGCTGCGTACACGCAGGGGCGTCCGCTCTCGCAGCTCACCGTGAGGTCCGCGATGTCGGACGGAGTCCACGTCCTGGGCGAGAACGCCAAGCTCGATGATGTGCAGACGATGATGCAGCGCCATCACATCCGTCGGCTGCCGGTGGTCGATCGTCAGGGGCAGATCGTGGGGATCGTTACGCTCTCCGACCTCGCGCGCTGCGCCGGCCCGAGCCCGAAGGCAGGCATCACGGTGGCCGACATCGTGCACACCCTGCGCACGGTCAGTGAGCCCCGGAGCGAGCAGCCCCGAGCCCTCGCGGCGCAGTGACGCCGCGGCTCGCCACGCGCACCTCGGTTCGTGGACGTCCGTCCCATGGGTGGCTCGGGAGTTGCGCCGCAGCGGGCCATGGCCTGGGGCTCGAGGCTTCGGTCCGAGCGTGAGCCTGCCCGTGGGGCGCGGGCCCCGATCGCCCGCGTCGCACCCGGTCGATCTTTCTTTCATCATATTCCCACGCAGCGTGCCCCCTTGGCTTCGCTGACATGGCTGCCTACTACCGATCCCCCACTCCTCTGTTGGTGCCCTTCTCTGGGCTGCTGCTGGCGCTGGGGGCATGCCCTGGCGACGACTCGTCCAACGACGACGCCAACACCGCTCCCACCGGGTTGACCGCCTCGCCTTCGGGCACGGAGTCTGGCGAGACGGGTGAGTCGGGAGCCACCGCCGGAAGCGATGACTCCGCCGACGCGACCGCGACCGCGACCGCGACCACGACCAACACCACCACGCCCGCCGACACGGGCGACACCGGTGACGAGACCGGGGACCCGGACACGCTCGACTGTCAGGGCGAGCCGCTGGAGACCCTCCCCATCGACAGCACCGGGTGGATCCCGGCCGACTGCACCATCTTCGAGATCCAGGGCGCCTGGTACTGCTTCGACGACGGGGTGACCGAGAACTCGTGCATGGTCGGCGAGACGCCGTACGAGAACAACGCGATGTGCCTGTCGGGCATGGCCATGGGCCCGGTGAAGGGCGCGTGGGGAGGTGGCATCGGCGTCACCCTCAACGAGACCGGCGGCGCGATGTCGATGAAGATGCCGTACGACGCGGCCGCGCAGGGCATCGTGGGCTTCGCGATCGAGATCAGCGGCGAGACGGGCGGCAACGAGCTGCGCGTGGGCTTCACCGGCGCGGCCGAGCCCGCCGGCGTCTCCCCCTTCGTGGCCGTGGCCGGCCCGGGCTCCCACGACGTGATGCTGGCAGACGCCATCGTCCCCGAGGAGTGGATGCTGCCCGAGTCGGGCACCGCGCCCGACCCCGCCGCCATCTACGACGTGCAGGTGCAGATCGCCACCGACGGGTTCACCGCGCCGTTCGACTTCTGCATCACCTCCATCACGCCCATCGTGGAGTGAGGCGAGGGGCAGCCCGGTGAGCCGGCCGTGAGCCGCACCCGCGGCTGGCCGGGTCACCGCGCAACAGCGGGTCGAGAGCGAGTCATCGCCTCGACCCGCTTCGTCTTGGTTCCGAGGTGGAGTGGCCGCGCTAGTCGGGCCAGTGCACCTCGCGCACCTCGCCGACCTGGGCCTCGCGGCGGCTGTGCTTGTGGCTCTTGGCCTCGTACAGCGCCTCGTCGGCCGCGCCCACCAGTCGCTGGGCGAGGGCCTTGTGCAGGCCGGGCTCGAGCAGCGCGGGGTTCGACGCGGCGCCGGGCCGGCCCAGCAGGATCGCCGCCCCCACGCTGCATCGCAGCATGACCGTGCCGTCGCCGATCGGCTCGTTGCGGGCGTGGGCCAGGATCCGCCGCCCGGCGCTGCGTGCCCCCTCCGCGTCGCTGTCGGGCAGGACCAGCGCGAACTCGTCGCCGCCGTAGCGGGCGATCACGTCGTGCTCGCGGGTGGCCCGACGCAGCACCCGGCCCATCGCCACCAGGGCGCGGTCGCCCGCGAGGTGCCCCCCCGAGTCGTTGATCTGCTTCATGTCGTCCATGTCGACCATCAGCACCCCCAGCGGCCGGCCGCCTCGCAGCGCGGCCTCCACCTCTCGGGGCAGCCACTGCTCGAAGAACCGGCGGGCGTGCACCTCGGTGAGCGGATCCTGGGCCGCCATCTGGTAGAGCCGCGCGTTGTGGATGGCGGCGGTGGCCTGGTTGGCGAACGTGCCCAGCAGGTCGAGATCGTGGGCGGGCTGGTCGTGGCGCTCGGCGTACAGCACCCCCACCGGCTCGCTGCCGGCCACCAGGGGCAGGGCCACGCCGCCCTCGATGCACACGGTGCTCTGCTGCAAGAACGCGTCGCGCAGGGCCTGGTGGATGGCCGGCGGCACGTCGTCGAGCTCGAGGTACCGGCCCGAGCGCGCGGCGATCGAAAGCGACATCCGCGGCTCGTCGGCGGCGACCCCCCGCGGGGCCAGCGTGGCGGCCGAGCCCTCGGTGCCGGGCGCCACCGCGATGAACGCGTGCTCGGAGCCCAGCAGGCTCGACAGCTGCCGCAGGATGTCGGCGTAGAGATCCGACAGCGGCCGGCACCTCACCGACATCTGGCCCAGCGATGCCATCGACTCCGACAGGAGCATGCGGCGCTGGCCCTCCTGCAGCGCCTTGTAGGCCCGCTCGAGCTGGCGCGCACGCTCCTCGAGGTCTTGCAGCAGCCGCTCGCGCTCTTGGTTGCGCTCGAGCACCTCCTTCACCAGCAGCGCGCCCTTGAGCGCGGCGCTGATCTGGTCGCGCAGCGCCTCGTAGATCACCCCCTCGCGCGGCCCGAACTCGAACAAGGCCAGGCCCAGCTGCTCCTCGCCGAAGAACAGGTTCTCCACCACGAAGGTGCGGGGCACGCCGTCGAGCACCCCGGCGGGCACCAGGTCGCGGGCTTCGAAGCTCGGGCGCCCCTTCAGCCGCCACTGGGGGCGGTTGTCGTCGAGCGCCAGCAGCAGCTCGGCCTTGCGGGGCTCGGAGGAGTACAGCGACAGGTAGCAGCTCGAGATCTTCAGCCGCGGCAGCTGCTCGGCCACCGCCTGCACCAGCGAGACCACGTCGAAGGTGTTGATGAGCGCGGCGATGGTCTGGCCCAGGCTGCGGGCCCACGCCTGGGCCTGGAGTCGCTGGTGGGCCTGGGCGTGCTCCACCAGCTCGGCGATGGTGATCCGCGCCTGCTCGCACAGGTCCTCCACGTGCATGCGCTGGTGCTCCCCGGGCCCGAGCAGTGACAGCGTCTCGCGGCGGAGGATCGAGATCACGTCTTGGAGGCAGGTGCCGTCGGTGTTGAGCTGCAGCGCCTGGCTGACCATCTCGCGCACCGATTGCTCGAACGCCCCCTGGCTGTGGCCGGTGAGATCGCGGGTGAAGTCGTCGAACAGCCGGGGGGCCCACGCGTCTCCCACGCTGCGCACCGGCGTGACCAGGGCGTGGCGGATCTCGGCGAGGGTCTGCTCGCGCCGGGCGGTGAACACCTTCTCGAACCCGCCGCCCTGGCCCAGCTCTACCGCTGGGGCGCTGCGGGAGCTTTCGTGGCTCAGCCCCGACGACCGGCGCCGCACCAGCTCGGTCGACAGCACGATCCGCCCCGCGCTGGGCGAGCCCTTCAAGCTGCCCAGCAGCGCCAGCGCGGCGCGGCGGCCCTGCTCGTACAGCGGCTGGCGCACGGTGGTGAGCGGCACCGGGGCGAAGCGCGACTCCTCGATGTCGTTGAACCCCACCACCGCGATCTCCTCGGGCACCGCGACGTCCATGTCGAGCAGGGCATCGAGCACCCCCATGGCCATGAGGTCGTCGGCGGCCACGATCGCATCGGGGCGGGTCGAGCCGGACAGCAGCGTCCGCGCGGCGGCGGCCCCCGACTCGCGGGTGAAGTCGCCGCGGGCGATGAGGCCGGGATCGATGGGCAGCCCCATCCGCGCCACCGCGTCGAGGTAGGCCCGGTAGCGGCGCTCGGCCTCGTGGTTGGTGCCCGGCCCCCGCACGAACGCCACCCGCTGGCGCTTGCAGCTGGCCACCAGGTGATCCATGGCCTCCCACACCCCGCCCTCGTTGTCGACGAGCACGCTGAACATGTCGGGCAGCTCCACCGCCACCGAGCACAGCGGCAGCGGCCGGTAGCGCTCGAGGTACACCGCCAGCGCCTCCGTGCCGACCTGGTTGGCCAGCGAGCCCGTCATCACGATGAGGCCGTCGACGTTGTGGGAGCCGACGAGGTCGAGCAGCGCGTTGCGCTGAGACGAGGAGGGCAGGGTGGAGTTCAGCACGCCCGCGGCGAAGCACAGCAGGCCCGCCCCGTGCTCGCGCGCGGCCTCGGCTGCGCCGCGCAGCACGGCGCTTTGGTACGACGCATCCAGGGCATCGGTCAGTAGCCCGAGCACTACGTGCTCTCTGGTCGCACCGGCCATGGAATCCTCTCGAGCGCTCGGGTCCATCGAGCGTCTCAGTCAGTAGCTTTGCAAATTCTCGACCAACCAACACCTTTACATGACAACGGGGTCTCGTAAGGGTTCGCCCCGGACTCGATGCTTCCGACCGGGTCGAAGCGATCACCATACCGGTTCAACTGGGTCCTTCGTCGGCCCGATGCTGCGCTGCACATGCTGCGATGCAGCACGCCACTTCGATGAGGAGCAGGCTCTCCGCTCGAGCCCCGCGATGCGTGTGGAACGTGATTCACGTTCCAAGAACGGCAGCGGCTTCAGCCTCGGGACGCTGCGAGGCTGGTTGCACCGGGGGAACGGGAAGCTGCTCGACGGTCCGTGCTTCGTCGAGGTCACGGGCTCCGACACGGCTTGCCGAGACCGATCCGATCGAGCTTCGTGTCGGTGGCGTCCGCGTCGTGCTCCCGTCGTCGATCACCAACGAGCGGATCGTGGAATCGTCGGCATGAGCCGCAATGGCACCCGGGTCGACATATAGACCACACTGTTTGCTGAAGGCAGCATTGCCTGCAATGATCGTGTTCTCGATCTGGAATCCAGGCATGTCATACTTGATGACTTCTTCAGCGTCTGGGAGTGCCCGTGATGGCTGTGCACGCAATTGGCCCAGCATGACGCCTATATTGCTCCGGCGCCGCAGCAATATAGGGGTGCCGGTCGTTCATTCGCCCTCCCAGCCGAACACATCCTCCACCCCCACCCCGAACAACCGTGCGATGCGGAAGCTCGTCTCGAGGCTGGGGGAATAGCGACCCTGCTCGATGGCGATGATGGTATGGCGCGTCACCCCCACCGCTTCGCCCAGCGCGGCCTGGCTCATCCGGCCGTTCTCTTCACGTAACTCGCGCACACGATTGGTGATCGGGGGCCGCTTGCTCACGCCGTGCCCCGCCGAAAGAACCAGATCTGCAAGGCGTATTCGACCACCGTGGAGACGATCAGCGTCGCCATGATCCCGTGCATCACCAGGGTGATCTCGACCCCGGACACATAGAGAATCAACGCGGTTGCCACGCCCAGCCCCAGTGCATTGCCCGACCAGTGCCCCGCCCTGTCGATCGCGACGGTTTCACGCTCGTCGGCGGGAGCGTTGGCCTCGCGCGGCGAGGCGATGCCAAGCACCGCCTGCGTGACGATGGAGAGAACGATGACCGCCAGCACGTAGGGAATCAGCGGCCCCAACAGCGGTGCGCGCGGCATGGCCAGCACCATGGCGGCATAGAACAGGCCCGTGACCAGCATCACCACGCCCATGGCCCACGCGGATTTTTCCCTGAACGACATCTCTCCAACCTCCCTCGTCATGTAGAACATTTTTTACATAGCAGAAGCGGCAGGCATGTCGAAGATTTTCGACACACCACATCCACGACGACGCTCGTCTCGGGTCTCCATCCGAGGCCCTCGCGTCCCGAACGTCGGCGGCAACTCCGGCAGCGTGATCTCGGAGAAGGTGTGGACCCTGCGGCCCTGCGACGGGGCATGAGCGGATGGGCGGTGACGGGCTCGATCTCGAGCGCGACCCCGCCCTCGGCGTGGGCATCTCCGTGCCCCGATGGGACACCGCCCACCGGGTCCGATACGGGGCTCGTGAGATCTGTCCGGACGTGCTAAGATTTGACCAATCGTACTAATCGTGTCATGACGAAGACGAGCTCCAAGACCTTCATAGAGCAAGCGCGACGCCAGCAGATCGTCGAGTGTGCGATCGACATCCTCGCCGAGCGTGGCTACGCGCAGACCTCTCTGTCGCGGATCGCCGAGCGAGCCGCGATCAGCAAGGGCGTCATCAGCTACCACTTCGCCAGCAAGGCGGAGCTTCTGGCCAGCGTCGTCGCCGAGGTGTTCGAGGAGTTCTCCGGCTTCGTCCACGCGAGGCTGGAGGGAGTCGACGGAGTGGTGAGCACGCTCCGCGCGTTCTTCGAGGCGAACATGCAGTTCATCGACGGCCACCGAAAGCACATGCTCGCGATGTTCGAGGTGCTCGAGCACGCGGGCGACGAAGTCCAGCCGCTGGGGACGCGCGAGTCCGATCTGCGGGGACTGCAGCAGCTGCTTGAGGAGGGCCAGTGCAGCAAGGAGCTTCGCGAGTTCGACGCTGGCACCATGGCCGCGACGCTGCTGTCGCTACGCGACGGTGTGCTCCACCAGCTGTCGCGCGAGCCCGAGCTCGACGTGGTCGCCCACGGCCGGGAGATCGTGGCGCTGGTGGAACGAGGCCTTCGCCGGGAGCGCTGATCGGGGCGCGTTGGTGGTGAGACGACGGAGGACGAGCGTGAAACGACCGGTAATGATCGCGGTGGGACTGGTGGCGCTCGGGCTGTCGGGGGCCTGCCCGGAAGACGAGGACCCGAGCATGGGTGATCCAACGCTGGTGAAGATCGAAGCCGGCGCCCTGCGAGGCATCGTCACGGCGGACGTCCGCTGGTTTCGCGGCATTCCCTATGCCGCCCCTCCCGTGGGCACGCTTCGCTGGCGTCCTCCCCAGGTCGCCTCGCCGTGGACCGGCGAGCGCGACGCGACCCAGCCCGGGCACCTCTGTCCCCAGCTGCCCGAGGCCTTTGCCGACCTCGGGAGCATCGAGGAGGACTGCCTGACGCTGAGCGTCACCACGCCGCTCGATGCTGATCCTCGCGACCCACGCCCGGTCATGGTGTGGCTGCACGGCGGCGGGGGGACCAACGGCGGCGGCAGTCTGTTCGATCCGCGGCGGCTGGTGGTCGACGGCGACGTCGTGGTCGTCAGCATCAACTATCGGCTGGGCATCTTCGGCGCCTTCGGGCTTCCGGGGCTCGAGGGCGCGGGGACCTTCGGCCTGCAGGATCAGCGCGCAGCGCTGGCGTGGGTGCGGGACAACATCTCCGAGTTCGGGGGCAACCCCGACAACGTGACCGTGTTCGGCGAGTCGTACGGCGGCTACGGCGTGGCCGCGCACCTGGTCTCGCCCGGCTCCGAAGGGCTGCTGCACCGTGCCGTGCTTCAGAGCAGCATCGCGATGCTCGACTATCCCGCCGAGACGCTGATGCCCGGGGTGCCCGCGCTGCCCTCGATGTGGATCTCGGCCGATGAGCTCGGGGGAATCGGTGCGTACGTGGCCGAGCAGCTCGGCTGCACCGATCCGGCGACGATGCTGGATTGCCTGCGCGGTGCGTCGGTGGAGGCGCTGCTGCCGTACACTTCGTTGTTCACGCGCTACGCGTTCGGCAACCCGGCGCTGCCCGAGGATCCGGTGGCTGCAATCCGGGCCGGGCGCGTGCAGCCGGTGCCCGTGATCTCGGGCGGGACCCGTGACGAAGCTCGGCTGTTCGTGGCCTTGTTCTACGACTCGGCGGGGCAGCCGGTCACCGAAGAGAGCTATGCGGCGCTGCTCCAGGCCACGTTCGGCGACGACGCGGCGCGGGTGCAGGCCGAGTACCCGCAGGCGAGCTACGACTCGCCGAGCCTGGCCTGGGCGGCGGTGGTGACCGATCGGGTGTGGGCGCTGCGGACGATGGAGCAGTCGCGGTCGCTCGCCGCGGTCGTGTCCACGCACGCGTTCGAGTTCGCGGACCGTGACGCGCCCCCCAACGTGCCGTTTCCGCCGGGGTTCCCGCCGGGCGCCTTCCACAACGCCGAGGTCGGCTACCAGCTCATGGTCGACGGCGAGGAGCTACCGCTCGGCCCGGAGCAGTGGGTGCTGGCCGAGAGCATGAACCGATACTGGGCTTCGTTCGCGCACGACGGAGATCCGAACGTGGAGGGGTTGCCGTCGTGGGACCCGTTCGACGGTGACGCCGCCGTGCCGTTCGTGCTCTCGCTCGCGCCGGGGGAAGGCGGCATCGCGCCGGTCGACTACGGCACGGAGCACCACCTCGCGTTCTGGGAGGCGCTGACGGGCGGGTCGTGAGCAGGCCGTCCCCTCGGCCGAGGCTGTTGGGTCCATCCATCCCTGCTCCGCGCGATTTCGCTGCCTACAAAAGTCCCGGAGATGCCTAAGAGCCTGCGCTCTTTGCGCTCTTGTAGACAAGGCCATGCGCAGGGAATCGCGGGGGGCACACCGGTGCTGTATCGGGAGCCGCAGCGGCCAGCGAGCCCACCGCAATCAGGCGCGGCGAGATCATGGCCGCATACTGAGGTTCCATCGAAGCGTTTCCGCGCTGCGGCGTTTCCGCGGCTTGGAGCGGCGTTCTGGCGCGCCGTCTTCATGCATAACCGCTTCCGGGAAACGGCGCCCAGTCCGGGTGGTGCGGGGACAGCGCGGGCTAGAACAGCGAACTACTTGCACGGGTAGCACGGAAAGCCAAGACTATGGGGCGCATGAATGACAAGAAGACGAAGCCCGCCGAACTGAGCGCGTGGCTCCAAAGTGCGGTGGAGAAGTTCGATGCGGCGCTCGAGGTCATTAAGAACGAGCGAGTCGTATCGACGCGGGTCGGCAACGCCCGCATGTTCGGCTCGGGCTCGGTGGGCACGCAGCCGAAGCCGGCGACGACCCGATAGCTCATGCCCAACCGCAGCTCGGCGACCCGCAGTCTGCCCGTGGTTCGAGAGAACTCGGCCCCGGCGACGGATGAGCCGAATGGAGCTCTCCTCCGGTCGTCGTGTTTCGCGGCGGTCCCTTCGGTGCTGCTATCGGCGACGTCGGTCGTGGGCTTTTGGTTGAAGTGGGAGATCTTCGTTGCGTACGCTTGGTTCTTCTGGGTGCTGTTGTCCTTCACCGTGGTCGCGCACATCGCGAGAGACTGGGCAAAGCAAGCCCACGATCGCTGGGCGCGTGACGAGCAGAAGACCACGCTGAAGCGACTCCACGAGCAGGCCGAACTCCTGCCTGAGACGGTAAGGACGCTCCCGCGCGCGGACTTCCTCAATCAGATGGGTGGGTACTACGAGCAGTGCCGGCTGCTGGCCGAGAAGCTCAAGCAGGAGTCCCCGACTCCGGTGGATGCGTTGTACGCCGCGCGGAAAGTGCTCAAGGCGATCGCCCAGATGACCCGGGCGTACGATGACAACGTCAACAACGCACCGGAGAGCTACGGGGCCAGCTTGATGGTGTACGCTCCGCAAGGTGTTTGCCCCACCTGCGACCCGTGGTTGGTGTTCGTTGAGCCGGAGATGACGGCGGACAGTTTCGAGGGGCTGCTGGTGTTGGCGGACGGGCTCAAGGCGACCGCTGCGGCTGAGGTCGACGACACCGTGCCGTCGTTTGCTCTCCCGGTCCCGAAAATCGAGAACCGCGGGCGTGACAAGAAGTGGCGTTGGCTGCCGGGGGCCCCGGCCGCGTTCTTGGAGAAGGAATTCTCGACTTTCAGCGATACCGCCGCGATGGCGACGTGGGTCCGCGAGAACACCGAGCTGTCCTCGCGAATCGCCGACGATGTCGATGCCTATTTCAAGGGCCACGGTCAGGTGACCTCGATGCTGGCCGCGCCTGTGTTCACGCCGACCGCATCGCAGGACCGGGACGAGTGGGAGGTCATCGCGGTGCTGAACCTCCACTGGACCAACGCGCGGGTGCTGAGCTACGAGGCAGCGATCGACGCGTTGGCGCATGTGCTCTACCCGTTTCGGGTGGTGTTGGCCGAGCTCCTAGGGACGCAGGAGATCAAGGACCTACTGAACGAACTTGTGAATGCCGAGCAGCGCGACCTCTTGGCGAACAAATTTGCACGGTCGGACGAATAGGGCGCGGCTCGGCGACTACTCGACCGGACCCCCTGCGTCTGTGCCATCGCTGCTCCTCGCCGACCTTATGATCGGCGAAGAGCGCAAAAGTTTCACGGCCGCTCAGCCCTCGGGCTGCGTCACCGGCCCGCCCGTCGGGTCGCAGCCCCACTCGAAGTTGTCGAGGAACACGTAGCTGTCGAGGATCGAGTCGCTCAGGTCGAAGATGCCGAACACCACGGTGATCGTCTCGCCGCCGGTGACCGAGGCGGTGGTGGTGAGCCAGCCGGTGGCGGCGTGCTGGCGCATGCAGGTGCCGGCCAGCTGCGGCAGGTTGCCCCCGTTGTCGGCGTACTCGAGGAAGCCGGCGTTCAGCGAGATCGGGTTGCCGGCCGCGTCGAACGAGATGTTGCCCGTCCAGTTCTCCGATTCCAGCCAGCCCACGTACATGTCATTGAACTCCGAGCCGGCGTAGAACGGCCACTCGGTCGAGGAGAACGCGAAGTCGTAGCTGAACGAGACGATGTCGGGGGGCACCTGCACGTCGAAGCGCATCTCGACGTAGTCGTTGGCCGAGCCGCCCTGATCGAACTGGCCCTGGATGGTGTTCGAGCAATCGCCCGAGCCGACGAGGGCGGGGTTGGAGGTGCAATCGCCTCCCACGTTGGAGGGATCGAGCGGCGCGGGCAGGGAGCCGCCCGGATCGAAGGCGCCGAGGTCGTCGTTGCAGTGGGTCGGCTGCGCGTTGCTGTCGCCGTTGGGGGTGACCTGATCGAGATCGGAGACGAAGCCGCTGCCGATCACCGCGTAGATCGAGCCCTCGGTGGGGTCGTAGGTGTTGGTCGCCCCGAAGCTGTTGCGCACGCCGATGGCCGAGACGGGCCCGGAGGTCGAGGCGTTGACCTGCAGCTCGCCGGGGCAGTTCAGGCCCATCGCGCGGAACGGGTCCCCCGTGCCGCCATCGCAAGGCGTGTGCTCGGGGATCGTGCACTGACAGTTGCCCAGCTCCTCGCAGTTGGGGGGATCGCCGGTGGTCTCGGGGGCGTCGCCGAGGTCGAACTTGGGGCCGTCGGCCCCGTCGTCGGCGTCGGCGTCGGCCCCGTCGCCCGGGCCCGTGCCCTGCGAGTCGGTCCCGCCTCCGTCGCCGCTCGTGTCGCCCATCGAGTCGCCGTCGGTGGCCGTCATGCCGACGCTGCCGATCCCCGTGCCGATGGGGCCGCCGCCGCTGCCTCGCCCATCGTCGGGATCGCAGGCCAGGGCCAGCACTCCGAGTCCACAGGCCCACATCCCTCGCGTCGTCATTCGAAACCGCATCGCTCGTCCCATCTCGTGTTGCCCTAGGTAATCAAACGTAGGGAAATATCGTCAAAGAACCTACCCAAGGTTAACCGAGGCGGGGCCCGACGGCGAGCCCGAGACCTCGATGTCTTCGACTCACGGAGTGACACGAATTTCCGCCATGTGCCCGAATTCCTGCGAAATTGGGCAAGTTGCCCAATGGCTCGCCTACCGTGGGGGCGCGACGCGTATGTGAGGGCCCCTCGATGTCGTGGGGTGATGGACGGGCGTGCGACGCCGACCGCAGGGGCGGGTCGTCGGCGCGAGACGGCTTCCGAGGCTTCAGCCCTCGGCGTCGCTGGATCCCGAGCCGCGGTTGCGGGCGAGATCGGCGAGGGTCAGCGCGCTCAGGTTCATGACGGTGCGCTCGTCGTTGCCGTCGTCGTTGTCGTCGCTATCGCTATCGTCGCGGTCGTCGTCGTCGTTCTCGACGGCTCCGTCGGGCGAGAGCAGCGGCGGCGGAGCCTCGCCGGAGGGCGAGACCAAGGGAGGCCCCGGCTCGGGCGAGGTGAGCAGGGGCGGGGGGGCCTGGGCGGGAGACGAGGGGGCCTGGGCGGGAGACGAGGGCTCGGAGAGCGTGAGCATGGGAGGAGGCGCCTGGTCGTCTGGCCCCATCATCATCGGCGGAGGCTGGGGCGCGTCGGATGAGCTCGGAGGCGGCTCGGGCGAGGGGAGCAGGGGAGGTGGCGACTCCTCGGGCGCCTCGTCTGCGGACGGAAACGGAACGTAGGGTGGAGGCGTGGGCGCGGACGGACGCGGAACGTAGGGCGGAGGCTCGGACGCGGCGGAGGCGTGAGGCTCGGACGCGGCGGGAGCGGGAGCGGGAGCGTAGGGCGGAGGCGTTGGCGCGGACGATCGCGGGGCGTAGGGCGGAGGCTCGGCTACGGTCGGGGGCGGAACGTAGGGTGGAGGTTCGGCGGCGCTCGGCGGTGGACCGGAGGGCGACGGGAGCGGCGGCGGAACGCGGGGCGGAGGCGTGGCGGATGGAGCGGCCTCGGGCTCGTGCACGGGCGGAGCGGCGGGAGGCACGGTCGCGGCCTCTTCGCTCACCTCGGCGGCGGCGGCCTGCTTGGCGAGGGCCTGGGCGATGTCGGCCGCGGTCAGCGGCTGCATGCGATGCAGCGTGGGCGCATCGTCCCCCATGTCGGGCGCGGGCGCGGGCTCGGACTCGGGCTCGGGCTCGGGCTCGGGCGCGGCGGACCGGATCGAGGACGCCGCCGGGGCGGTGGGGGCCGGGGCGGTGGGGGCCGACCGGATCGGCAGCCCCTGCTGGGCCCGCGCGATGTCCTCGGCCGTCAGCGGCTTCATGTGCAGCAGCGTGGCGGGCTCGCCGTCGTCGTCGCCGTCATCGTCGGTCTCGTCGTCGTAGATGAGCGAGGACATCGATTGCGTGACCGCCGGGCCCAGCGAGTTGGTGGCCACGCGCTCGTTCCCGCGGGGCGCCCCGCCGGGCGGTGCGATGGTGGGCGCGTCGTCGCCCGGGGCGTCGCGGCCGGGCGGCGAGACGGTGGGCGCGTCGTCGCCCGAGCGCGTCCCAGCGCCCGGCCCCGGGGCGGCGGCGGGCCGGGGCCGCGACGGCGGCGGCACGGTCACCGCGTCTTCGGGCGCGAACCCGGCCCCGGGCTCGGGCGTGGTCGGGGACGAGCCGGTCGGGAGCGGGTCGCTCGGGGCGCTCACCTCGATGAGCGCCTCGAGCAGGTCGGCGCCGTCGAGCGAGATCGTCGACTCGCCGCTCGGCGCCTGCTTGGCGGTGGGCCGCGGGGGCGGGGGCGGCGTTCGGGGAGCGGGGCGCGGAGGAGCGGGGCGCGGAGGAGCAGGGCGCGGGGCCGGCGGTCGGGTAGGGGGCGACACCCCGAGGCCGGCCGCCTGCTCCATCTCGTCGAGGATGAGGTCGCCGATCCGCAGGGTCAGCGTGCCCTCGGCCTCGGTCAGCTCGACCCCGTCGCCGGCGCTCGCGGAAGGCGGGCGGGTGGAGCCCTCGCTCTCGAGCAGATCGGCGATGCTCAGCACCACCGTGCCCTCGCCCGAGCCCTCGCGAGGCGCGGCCGCGCTCACCTCGGCCGGCGCGGGCCGAGGCACCTCCATGCGCTTGAGCGAGCGGATGAAGCCCAGGTCGGTGGGGCGCCAGTAGCGGGCGTGGTTGAGGATGGCGTCGGCCTGAGCGGCGCGCCCCGTGGAGCCGAGCTGCTCGACTAGGCGCTCGAGCACCGACAGGGACTTGTCGGTGCGGCCGATCGAGGCGAACGCCTGGGCCAGGATCTCGTAGCCCACGATGTCGCCCGGGCTGGCCTTGGTGAGCTGCCCGAGCGTGCGCACCGCGTCGTGGGGCTTCTTCAGCTCGAGGAACACCCGCGGCAGGTCGCGCAGCGTCTGGAGATCGCGCGGCTCGATGGCGAGGATCTGCTGGGCGATCTCCACGTACTCGGGGTAGCGCTTGGCCTGGATGAGCAGGTTGCCCGCGTCGGACAGGGCCTCCACCGCCTCGCGGTTCATGTGGCGGCCGAGGAAGATCCGCGCCAGCTGCAGGCGGACCTCGGCATTGTGGGGGTCGAGCTCGGCCCCCAGCCGCAGGATCTGCAGGCCGTCGGTCTGGCGCCCCGCGGCGAGGTGGGCCTCGGCCGCCTTGGCGCACACGGTGCGGGCGTGCCGACCGATCCGGCGCACCATGGGACCCACCGACATGTACACGAAGGCATGCGGGGCGATCGCGATGATGCGCTCGCAGATCGCCAGGCACTCCTGGTGGCGGCCACGCGCGGCGTAGGCCTGCGCGACCATCAGGTAGTTCTCCGTCGCCTGGTCGGGCTGGCCGAGGTAGGCCAGGCACTCGGCCAGCTGCATGCGAACGGCGAACTTGGAGGGGTCTTGGTCGAGGGAAGCGCGGTACAGCGGGGCCGCCATGTCGGCCCGGCCGGCCGCCTGCCACTGCGCGGCCTGAGCCGCGAGCTGCTCAGCCTGCGTCACACGCGCCAGCATACCCCCTCGCGGGGGCATGCACTAGTCGATGCACACGTGGATCTTGCCGCCCGCGCCCTCGCGGTCGGTGTTCTTGCAGTCGTAACCGCCCCGACACTCGTCGTCGAACTCGCACTCCGCCAGGCAGATCCCGCCCTTCTCGTCCACGCACCACGAGCCGCCGGGGCAATCCCGATCGTCGCGGCAATCCACCGTACACGTGCCGCCGGGGAACTTGCCCCCGTCCACGCACCGCTCGACGCAATCGCCGCTGTCGCGGCACGAGCCGCCCACCAGCCCTCCGTCGGGGCCCACGTCGTGGGGGCACGCCCCCAGCAGCAGCACCATCGTGACCAGTCCGAGCGCTCTCCGCATGCGGGGCAGTCTATCGTCAACCGACCCGGTCGAGGAGACCCAGCGGCAGCGGTGGGGGCCGGTCCGAGGGGCAGGATGGTCTGCCCCCTCACCAAGCGCGCAGGATCGAGACAGGATGCCGGGTGGGCATGTATCCTGCGCGCGCTCCCCGTGCTCGCATCGCTCGCTCGCTGGCTGTCGATCTCGTGGGTGCCGCTCGTGGTGCTGCTGAGCGCCAGCGCCAGCGCCGCCGAGCCCATTCGCCTGTGGCACGCGTACCGCGGCGCCGAGGAGGTCGCGCTGCACGAGGTGCTCGCCGCGGCCGACGTGGGTCCGGTGGAGACGCTGGCCATCCCCTACGACGCGTTCGGCTCCAAGCTCGCGGCGGCCATCCCCTTGGGCGAGGGCCCCCATCTCTACATCGATTCCCACGAGCGCCTCGGCGACTACCTGCGGCGCCGGATCGTCGCGCCGGTCGGCGACGCGCTGCCGCCCGGCTTGTTCGACGACGTGGTTCGGCAGGCGGTCGAGCGCGATGGGGTGGCCCTGGCCGTGCCGCTGTCGCGCAAGTCGGTCGCGCTGTACGTCAACACCGATCTGGTGAGCGAGGTGCCGGCCACCCTCGAGGGCATCCTCGCGCTGGCGCCCACCCTGCCCGAGGGCGTGTACCCCTACGCCTACGAGGTGAAGAAGGCCTACGCCCACGCGCCGCTGCTGCACGCGTTCGGGGGGCGCATGCTCACCGACGACGACGGCTTCGGCTTCGTGGGGCCGCCGGCCGAGGCCTCGCTGCGCTTCGCGCTCGACCTGGTCGAGCGCGACCTGGTGCCGCCCGATGCCGACGGCGGGCTGGTCACCAACCTGTTCAAGTCGGGCAAGGCCGCGTTCGCGGCCAGCGGGCCCTGGCTGGCCGCCGACCTCGACGCGCGGGTGCGGTACCGGGTGGTGCCGCTGCCCGTGCTCGAGGCCACCGGCCAGCCGCTGCGGCCGTTCCTCACCGTCGAGGCGGTGATGCTCTCGCCCCACGGGGCGCAGCGGGCCGACGTGCGCGCGCTGGCTCGGCACCTCGCGAGCGCGGAGGCGGCGGTGATCCGCCAGCAGCGGGCGCGCACCGTCACCGCGCGCACCGACGTGCCCGCGCCGCCCGACGATCCCCTGCTGGACGCGTTCGCCGAGCAGGCCCGTCGCGCGATCCCCATGCCCAGCTCCCCGGCCATGCGCGCGGTGTGGGAGCCCGCCGATCGGGCCATCGGCAAGGTCTTGCGCGGCCAGGCCACCCCGGCCCAGGCGCTGGCCGAGGCCGAGCACCGCTTCGACGACGTGCGCCGCCCGCCGCCGCCGCCCGCCTCCCCCTGGCCCATGATCGTGATCTTGGGCGGGCTTTCGCTGTGGGGCGCGCTGGTGCTCGTGCAGCGAGCGGGCCGCCCCGAGCTGCGCGAGCGCCTGCGCCGGTCGCTGCCCGCCTATCGCTACATCGCCCACGCCGTGATCGCGGTGGGGGTGCTGGTCATCCTGCCCTTGGTGGTGGGCGCGGCCACGTCGCTGTTCGCCGGGCCGGCGGGCGAGATCGAGTACGTGGGCCTGGCCAACTTCGTCGAGATCCTCACCGCCCGCGGCGGCCCGCTGCTGGCCACCGGCTCGTTCTACACCGTGCTGGCCGTGACCCTGCTGTGGACGGTGGTCAACGTCGCGTTCCACCTGGGGCTGGGGCTTTCGCTGGGGCTGTTGCTGTCGCGGCCGCTGCTGCGGCTGCGGGCGGTCTACCGGGTGCTGCTCATCATCCCCTGGGCCGTGCCCAGCTACGTCACGGCGCTGGCGTGGAAGGGCATGTTCGACCAGCAGTACGGGGCCATCACCGGCATCATCTTGGCGCTCAACGACGCGCTGGGCCTGTCGATGGAGCCGATCGCCTGGTTCTCCTCGTTCTCCACCGCCTTCACCGCCAACGCGGCCACCAACATCTGGCTGGGCTTCCCCTTCATGATGGTGGTGACGATCGGCGCGCTCACCTCGGTGCCCAAGGACGTGCTCGAGGCGGCCGAGGTCGACGGGGCCACCCGCTGGCAGCGGCTCACCCGGGTGGTGCTGCCGATGATCCGCCCCACCATGATGCCCTCGATCACGCTGGGGGCGATCTGGACCTTCAACATGTTCAACGTGGTGTTCCTGGTGTCGGGCGGTGACCCCGACGGGAGCACCGACATCCTCGTGTCGGAGGCCTATCGCTGGGCCTTCACCCGCGAGGCGCAGTATGGATATGCGGCCGCCTACGCGGTGCTCATCTTCTTGATGCTGATGTTCACCACCCGCCTGCTCGAGCGCACGCGGGGGCGCTGGGATCGCGGCGGGCGGGGAGGGGACGCGTAGATGGACCGCGCGCCTCGTCTGGTCGAGCGGATCGCGGTGCACGCGGTGCTGGTGGTGGCGGTGGCCTTCGCCCTCTACCCGGTGCTGTGGGTGGTGGCCACCGCGTTCTCGGGCACGCTCACCCCCGAGCCGCGGGCGCTGCCCGTGCCCGAGCAGCCCACCCTCGCCCACCTCGACGCGGTGGTGCTCTCCGAGCGCGTGCGCTCCGACGGCACCACGGTGTGGCTGTTCGGCCAGCAGATGTTCAACTCGCTGGTGGTCTCGGTGGCCACCGCCACGGTGGGGGTGGCCATCGCGATCCCCACCGCCTACGCCCTGGCGCGGTTCTCGTTTCTGGGCAAGGCCTCGGGGGTGCGGGCGCTGCTGGCCACGCAGATGTTCCCCGCGGTGGCCAGCGCCATTCCGCTGTACCTCATCCTCGATGCGCTGGAGCTGCTCAACTCTCGGACGGGGCTGGTGCTGTGCTACGCGAGCACCTCGGTGCCCTTCGCCATCTTCCAGCTGCGGGCCGCCTTCGAGGCCATCCCCGTCGACCTCGAGGAGGCGGCCATGGTCGATGGGGCCACCCGCTTCCAGGCGTTCGTGCGGGTGGTGCTGCCCGTGGCCCGGCCCGCCATCGCGGTCACGGCCCTGTTCGCGTTCATGAGCGCCTACAACGAGTTCATCCTCGCCGCCACGCTGCTGGACGACGAGGCCATGTTCACCCTGCCGGTGATGCTCCAGCGCTTCATCGGCGAGTACGACGCCCAATGGGACAAGTTCGCCGCCGGCGCCTTGGTGGTCTCGCTGCCGGTGATGCTGCTGTTCTATCTCGTGCAGCGCCACCTGGTGGCGGGGCTGTCATCGGGCGGGGTGAAGGGCTGATCGGGCAATCGCCAGCGATTGCGCGTGGTCGCGGTCATGCCCCAAGATCGGGGGCATGCCCCTTCGCCTCCGCTTGCCGTCTCGTCGTGCTCCCTCGTGTCTGCTCCGGCTCCTGCGGCGGGAGGGATCGCGCTCGGGGAGGCTGTCGCTGACGCTGACGCTGGGGATGGGAGCCGGGGGCTGCACCGCCGCGCCCGATCCCCAGAACCCGTTCGAGACCGGCGGGGTCACCAGCAACACCACCACCAACGGGGTCACCACCGGCGAGGACACCACCGCGGGGGTCGACGTGACCGGGGCCACCGCGGTCGTCGACGAGTCGGGCACCGCGGCCGGCACCGGCGCCATCAAGCTCGACGTGGGCACGCCCGACGTCACCGACGGCGAGCAGGACTACTGCAATTTCGTCGACGTGCTGTTCGTGATCGACAACTCGCTGTCGATGGGCGACTACCAGGCCCAGCTGGCGCTGGCGTGGCCCACCTTCGTCGACGAGATGTGGACCAACCTGCCGGCGGGCACCGATCTGCACGTGGCCATGACCACCACGTCGTTCTATGACGGCAGCTGCTCGGAGGGCGTGTTCAACTGCGTGACCACGGCCTCCGACGGCGCGATCCAAGATCACTACATCCCGCCGGGCATGGGCGACACCGGGGTCAACGGCGAGCAGGGGCGGCTGTTCGAGTGGAACGGGCAGCGCTACTTCTCCGCGGTGGTGGGCGAGGACTCGGGTGACCTCAAGCTGTGGTTCTCGCAGGCCGCGGTGCAGGCCGGCGAGACGGGCTGTAGCTTCGAGATGATGTCGGCCGCGGCCGGCTACGCGCTGCACCCCGCCAACGCGGCGGTCAACGACGGCTTCCTGCGCGACGAGGGGGCGGTGCTGGTCATCATCGTGCTCACCGACGAGCCCGACAAGTCGCCCGAGGGCGCGTCGACCTACTACGACATGGTGGTCGACGCCAAGGCCGGCTGCGGCGGCGATTCGTGCGTGGTGATCACCGGGATCGTCGACCAGTGCATCGAGGGCGTGAACAACGAGCTGTGGCAGTTCTTCAACCAGTTCTCGAACTTCGTCACCCCCGTAGGCGACATCGACAGCCCCGGTGACTACGCGCAGGTGGTGGGCACGGCGCTGGCCCAGGTGATCGGCGAGACCTGCGACCAGATCCCGCCGGCGGGGTAGCGACGGGCCCAGGCCCTACCGCTCGATGGCGATCTCTTCACGTGCGGGCGCGGACGCGCGCTACGGGATGTTGATCGCCCCGCAGGGCCAGCTGGCGTCGACCATGTGATCGCCGCCGTCTTGGAGGGTGGCGCAGGCGGCTCCCATCAGCTCGAGGGTGGTGGGGCTGGTGATGTCCCAGTCGACGCCGCACTCCAGCTCCACGCCGTCGAGCAGCACGGTGCCCTCGCAGGCCTGCTCGAGGTCGACCTCGCCCTCGATCAGCAGCTCGCAGCTGACGAAGTTGCCGATGATCTCCTCGAACGCGTCGACCAGCTGCATGGCGTCGAGGGCCTGGTAGTACGGCGCGGGCATGGCGTCGTCGGGCGCCTTGCCCACGCCCACGTTGGCCATCTCCTGCAGGTGGTCGGCCCCGACATCGTCGCCCACGCTGATGATGTACGTGGTGATGCCCAGCGAGAACGCCAGCTCGGCCGCGGCCAGCGACTCGGGCTGACCCTCCTGGGGGTTGGGCTGCTCGCAGGTGTCGGGCTCGCCGTCGGTGGCGAGCACGATGCCCTTGGGGCCGTCGGCCTGGAACGCCGCGAGCTGCTCGGCCACGGCGGCCAGCGACTCGCCGGTGGGGGTCTCGTCGCCCGGGTTGGCCGGGGCGAACACGCCGTCGATGGCCTCGAAGTTGTCGAGGGCCGGCTCCACGCCGGTGAGCAGCGGGCACTCGCCGCCTTCGTTGCCGTTCTCGCTGGTATAGAGGGTGAGGCCGAAGCGAACCTGGGAGCCGAGCGTGGTCACCACGCCGTCGGTCGGGTCCATCAGGGTCTCGTAGATGGCGTCCCAGCGCTCTTGGCCCGCGAAGTTGGAGGTCATGCTCCCCGACTGGTCGACCAGCAGCACCAGGGTGGGGATGATGGGATCGACCTGGACCTGCACCTCGGCGCAGCCGCCATCGGTGAACTCGGGCGGCATCCCGGTGGGGAACGGCGAGGTGCCGTCGCCGATGTCGAGCTTGATGCCGCCCGAGGTGCCGGTGGTCGTGAAGTCGAAGGGGTTGGTGTCGGTTCCGTCGGCAGGAGGCGGCTCGCGGTCGGTCGCGTCGGGGCACCCGACCACCAGTCCCGCCCCCAGCACCAGGACCGAAGCTCGGCAGTGTCTCACCCCCGAAGACTGAACCGTCGCTACCGCCCCCGCAAGGGGTGGTCTGCGCTTGTTTGTGTAAGCCGATCGAGGTGTTGGGCGCGAGCGTCCCGAGACGGTCACGGGGTGGATGTGCGCGGGAACGGATCGTCGAGCTTCGCCCCGCACTCCGGCCCGAGATGGCCCGTGATGGCCCGTGCTCGAGTCGCTGAGCGACGTGCGTCGACAGCGAAGGCGGGCCGAGGGGCGATCACGCGCTTGGGGGGCGAGTGCACGCGGTCGGCGGAGCCGACTTCACACGGGCTCGCGAGGGCCCTCGCCGGTGGGCCACAGCTCGACCGCGAGCCGAGAGGTGGAGGGGGCGGAGGTCTGGAAGACCACGCGATAGCGGCCGGGCTCGCCCAGCCACACCGAGCCCGACTCGGGGTCGTGGTCCAGCGAGGCGTCGTCGGTGGGGCAGAAGCAGGGCTCGATCTCCACGGTGGCCTCGCCGTCGGCGTGGAGCGCCACCGCGTAGCGACCGGGCTCGGTGATCTCGAGCAGCGCCGAGGTCTCGCGGCCGTGGGGCGAGCGGAAGGTGTTGAGCACCGCGGGATCTTCGCAGGCGAGCTTCGCCTCGAACGACCAGGTCTCGTCGTCGTGCCAGGGGGTGACCGGGCCTCGGCACAGCGCGGGGTTGGGGTGGTGGGGCGGCGGATCGGCGGCGAAGCGTCGGTCGACCGCATCGAGGCCCTCGTCGAGGGTGCGTCGCATGCAGCGATCGATGGCGGGCAGGGGATCGCCGCGCTCGATGCAATCGACCAGGTCGACCAGCGCGTCCTCGCCGTACTGCTGCCGCACGAACTCCACGAACTGGGCCGCGCGGGGGTAGTCTTCGTAGCGCACGTCGTCGCGCGCGAGCAGGCGCCACAGCGGCGGGGTGGGCCAGCGGGTGCCCGGGGCGGGGCACCAGTCGTCGCCCATCGAGGAGGCCATGCCCTCGCTGAGGAAGCGGTCGGTCATGCCGAGATCCGAGCCCGAGGCCACGTGATGCGCCAGCTCGTGCCAGATCGCGCGGGGCTCGTAGGTCGGCACGAACGTCGCATCGACCCAGCCGCCGATGTAGCAGGCCATCACGTCGTCGCACCACGGCTCGGTGTCGGCGACCACGAACACCTCGATGGGCAGGCTCGGGTCGCGCGTGATGCCCAGCTGGGCTTCGACGAAGTCCACATGATCATCCCACGCTCGCAGCGTGCCCGCGCACAGCTCGACCTCGGCCTGGACCCCTACCGTGACCCGACGCCCTGCGGCCCCGAGCTCTGGCATGGGTGGCTGGCAACCCATCGATGCCACGACCCCCGCTGCGAGCCATCCCTTGGCTCGCTGCAACGACACTATCCATCGATCACGCTAGCAGGCGCGATGCATGCGGGCGACGTAATCTGGATCGTGAGCCGAGCACGGGGCGATCGACGCTCGAATTCTCGGCGCGCGTGAGGGCTCGGGGTGAACGGCGTAGGTGCCGCCAGCCGCTGGGGTGCGGAGGGTGCAGGTGTGGGCTCAGCCAGTGATCGCGCGTTGGGCAAGCTGCCCTGGGCGGGTTGCCCAAAGGGCTACGCAATGCGCGACGCGAGGCTGGACAAGTCCCCGAGGGATCGTAGAGCGGACGTTGGCACGCCGTGTGCTTCGTAGGGGGACGTCCAGGTCAGGCCGTCCGCGCCTTCGCGTGGCGAGCTCATCACAACCCTCACCCAACCGTTCAACCCCGCTCGTGGCGTGGAGGTGGCGGCGGTCGACCTGAACGACTTTGGGTCAAGAGACCGTGTTTCTCGGGGTGAGGGGAAGATTTGGGCGCAAGCCCGGTGCGGCTCGAGGGCAGCCGCCCGGGCTTGGCTGCGACCTGCTACTGGCAGATGGGCAGGTACTGGAGGTTGGCGACCGGCTCGGGCAGGGCGTCGATGAAGTCCGGGGGGTCCATGCTGTCGAGATCGACCGAGATCAGCGCGCTGCCGGCCGAGAGCAGCGCGATGCGATCGACGGGGTCGTAGGCGAGGCCCACCGGGCTCCACGGGCTCATGAAGAACGGGTCGAGGTCGCGCAGCAGGGTGGCCTCGCCGGTGCCGGGATCGATGCTGTAGATCGACTCGTCGACGCCGTTGGCGACCAGCAAGCGATCCTCGGTGCAGTCGTGGGCCATGCCGCACGAGCTGATGTTCACCGGCGCGCCCATCATCAGGATCGGCATGCTGGTGAGGACCGTACCGGTGGCGGGGTCGAAGGTGAGCAGGTTGTCGGCGTTGTCGATGCCGTAGAGGTTGCCGTTGCTGCCGTACTGCAGGCCGCACACGACATCGCTCTCTCCGCCGTAGGGCATGCCGACGGGGGTGACGGTGCCGGTGCCCGCCATGCAAGTACCGGCATACTCGACGCTGTACAGCCGGGTTCCCGTGAGGTCATTGGCCAGGATGGCACCCGTGTCATCCATGGAAGCGGACGCGAAGTTGACGTTGGGGATGCCGCCCATCGGGGTGGTCAGGGTGACGAACGGCGTGACCACGCCGGTGAGGGGGTCGATGGTCTCGAGCGTGCGCTCGGCCATGGCGGTGCCCTGGTAGGGCAGCAGCGCGGTGAGCTGGAGGGTGTCGGGGTTGAGGTCGATGTTGCCGTCGTAGCAGTCGGCGCCGGACACCGGCCCGCCGCCACCACCACCACCACCGCCAGGGTTGGCGTCGCCCCAGCCGTCGCCGTCGGCGTCGGTCATGCAGGCATCGGCGGGGCTGTCGAGCGCGGCGGCGCCCGGGAAGGTGTTGGCGTCGGCGTCGTCGCAGTCGTTGCCGGGCTCGGCCCCGGGCGGAGGATCCATCGCGCCCCAGCCGTCACCGTCGGCATCCTCGGCGCAGAGATCGGGCGGCATCTCGTTGTAGGCCGCGCCCGGGTAGATATCGGGGTTGTCGTCGAGGCAATCGCTGCCGGCGTCGGCACCCTTGGGGGGAGTGCCGTCGCCCCAGCCGTCGTCGTCGACGTCGGCGGTGCACAGGGTGGGCTCCTGCTCGGCGACGCCGGGGGCGACCTGTTCATCGTCGTCGAGACAATCGCTGCCGGGAGAGACACCCGGAGGCGGGTCGTCGTCGCCCCAGTCGTCGCCGTCGGCGTCCTTCATGCAGGCGTCGGGGTCGTCGTTGGGCGCGGCGCCGGGGAAGGTGGCGTCGCTGGTGTCGTCGCAGTCGTCGGCATTGTCGACGCTGCCGCGAATCGGCTCGGCGGATGGCTGGCAGTTGTCGGGATCGCCGTAGCCGTCACCGTCGACGTCGAGGCACCACAGCGTCTCGCCGTCGGTATCGGTCTCGCCCTCGGTCTCGCCCTCGGTCTCGGTGTCGCCGTCGAGCGTGCCGGACTGCGAGCCGGACATGCTGCTGACGGTGGTGTCACCGGTGGTGGGGTCCGGGCCCGTCGTCGTGGTCGCGTCCGTATCCGTCTCGCCCTCGGTGTTCCCCGCGGCGGTGAGCACGGGACAGCTGATCGGGGCGTCCTGGCCCAATCCGTCGTCGAGGCAAGGATCGGCGCAGGCTACCGGCAGGCCGCAGGCGAACAGTCCAGTCAGAGACCAACGTAGGTTGCGCATTTGGGTGCCATTCTATCCTGGACGCCGGCTCATCGGCAGAACCCTGCGAATCGACCGCCGAGCGGCCGCTGCGCGGACGCACATGGGGAGCATCGGTGCAGTCTGTTCACCGCGCTGGATCGTGGCATGCTGGCCGGGTCGGCGATCGCGACCGTCCGCATGCGGAACCACGACGTTCCAGCATCGAGTGGGTTTCTTGCTGGATCGTCTTCACGTCACGCACAATTTGGGCGGGAGTCAGACACGTCATGAGGACCAAGGGCACTGTTACGACCTGCACGGCGCTACTCGCCGGCACCCTGTCCACCGTGGCCGCAGCCGCCGAGCCCGAGGCCGATGCCGGCGCAACCGGAGCGGCTTCGGGGTCGGTTTCGCTGGGCGGCACGGATGGAACCGCGGCCGACGGCAGCGCTGCGGGAACCGCGGATGCGACCGATGAAGAGAAGCCCCGGCGCAATCGGGCCGACGCTCGGACGGGTCAGAAGTGGATCAAACGCTGGGCCCCCGAGCGCAACACGGCCGAGGTGGGGGTGTACGGCGGTGTCTTCCTGCCCTCGCGCCGGCTGGAGCTGTTCGAGCCCGACACCTCGCTGCCGCTGCAGGGGTTCAAGGAGTTCAGCACCATCGCGCCGTCGTTCGGCCTGCGCCTGGGCTACTACCCCAGCCGGTTCTTCGGGGCCGAGGGCGAGGCGGGGGTGATCCCCACGCGCACGGCCGACGATCTGGCGGCCACGCTGTGGGGCATGCGGGTGAACCTGGTGGGCCAGCTGGGCCTGTGGAGCGTCACCCCCTTCGTGCTGGTGGGCGGCGGCATGCTCAACGTGGGCAGCGATCGCGCCGCGGTGGGCAGCGACATCGATGCGGCGTTCAACTTCGGCGGCGGGGTGAAGGTCTTCGTCACCCGCTACACGATGCTGCGCCTCGACATCCGCGACTACGTCACCGCCGCGCGCGGCGTGGACAACGGCGTGGTCCACAACCCGGAGGCCCTGCTGGGCTTCTCGGTCACGCTGGGTCGCAAGCACGCACCGCCCCCGCCGCCCGACACCGACGGCGACGGGTTCATCGATCCCGAGGACGAGTGCGTGACCGTGCCGGGCGTGGCCGAGTACAACGGCTGCCCGATCCCCGACACCGACGAGGACGGGCTGCTCGATCCCGACGACGAGTGCGTGCACGACCCGGGGCCGGAGGAGTTCGCGGGCTGCCCCGACACCGACGGCGACGGGATCCGCGACCTCGACGACGAGTGCCCCGAGGAGGCGGGGGTGCCCGAGTACAACGGCTGCCCGATCCCCGACACCGACGGCGACGGCTTCCTCGATCCCGACGACGGCTGCCCGCTGGTCCCCGAGACCCGCAACGGCTACCAGGACGAGGACGGCTGCTGCGACGTGATCCCGCAGGAGGTCAAGCGCTTCACGGGCGTGATCAAGGGGATCTTCTTCGACACCAACAAGGCGAAGATCAAGCGCAAGAGCGAGAGCGTGCTCTACAGCGCCCTGAAGGTGTTCCGCGACTACCCCGACTTCAAGGTGGAGATCATCGGTCACACCGACAGCCGCGGCAGCCGCGACCTCAACCTCAGCTTGTCGCAGCGGCGGGCCGAGTCGGTGAAGGAGTGGCTGGTGGAGCGTGACATCGAAGCCACGCGCATCCTCACCCGCGGGGCCGGGCCCGACGAGCCGCTCGAGTCCAACGACACCCGACGCGGGCGGGCGAAGAACCGCCGCATCGAGTTCAAGCTGCAGATGCCCGAGGGGGCGTCGGCGGCCGACGAGCCCAACAAGTGCGAGGATCCCCCGCCCCAGGCCAAGACCAACGTCTCGGCCGTGGTGCAGGACGTCAGCCCGGCCAAGCCCAAGACCCCGGCCGTGGCGCCGAAGTAGTCCGAGGGCCGCGCCCGGTCGGCCCGAGCCGACCGAGCCGGGGGGGGGGCGCTGTTCTTTTGTAAGTCATCACGGTTCCAGGGGACTAGAGGGGCGTGCCTTGTCGACCGCGGCTCGGGCTCGCTTGCCGGCCTTGGTGGTGCCGCCCCGGTGGTCTTCGTGGATCCGGCGGGCCAGCTCGCGGCGGGCGGTGGGGTGGTCGGTGCACAGCCGCAGGTAGGCGACCACCCGGTGGGCCACGGCCTCGTCGTCGAGATCGACGGTCGAGGCACCCCCCCGCAGGCGGTCGTGCAGCTGGTCCACCAGCCACGCCTGGGGCATGTGAGCCAGCGGAGCGGCGAGGGCCGAGCGCTTGGTCAGGTCCGGCTGCGCGTCGACCAGCACGACGAGCGGCTCGAGCATCATCGCGCCGAACCTCAGCCAGGCGTCGGCCATCACGCTGGGCGTGAACCCCTCCAGATAGGCCCCCATGAGGGCGGGCAGGGCCCGGCTGTCACCCAGCGAGCCCAGGGCCCGGCACGCGGCGTGGGCCATGGACTTGGCCTTGGATGTGCCGGTGCGCCGCATGGCGACGAGCAGCTCCTCCACGATCTGCGCGTCGCCCAGCTGCCCCAGGCTGAGCGCGGCCTGCTCGCGGACCTTGGTGGAGCGATCGGTGCGGAACAGCCGGCGCAGGTCGGGGATGGCCGCGGTGGCGCCGAGGTTGGCGAGGGCCTCGCACGCCAGGCACCGCTGATCGGCCTGGTCGTCGGAGCGGGCCTGGCTGAGCAGCGGGCCGAGCTTGTACTCGAGGTGATCGCGGCGGGCCTCGGCCAGCGGGCTGAGCCGAGGGCGTCCGCGCTGGAGCTCGACGAGCGCGTCGTCGGCCATGTGCACCACCTGCTGGCCCCAGCGGCGGCCGGCCTGCCGGCGCTTGCCGGAGTAGGCTTTGAGGATGAGCTCCGCCTCGGGGCTGGCCGCGCGGGTGAGCAGGGCGAACGCGGTGCGCAGGGGCACCGCACCCATGGGCAGGGCGAGGATCCTCTCGGCCACCGCCACCGCGCGCTCGGGGTCGGAGCCGAGGGTGTCCACCACGGTGGGCGCGGCCCCGCCGTCGGCGAGCACCTTCAAGTCGCCGACCATCTGCTCCACGTCGAGGGCGCGGTAGTAGCGGTGCACGTGCAGCGCGGCCTCGTAGCGGGTCAGCTCGCCGCGCAGGCGCCCGGCCATCACCTCGTCGGGCGTGAGCTGCCCCCCGGGCTCGGGGATGTAGACGCTGGGATGGGTGGGCACCTCCACCAGCTCCGCGCGATCGAGGGTGGCCGCGCCCGAGAGCTTCACCAGCGCCACCTCGAGCGCGATCATCAGCTTCACGAAGCCGCCGACGCGCTGGGCGGGATCGGGCTGCCGGGCGAGCTGGGCCAGCAGCTCGGCCGGCTTGGTCAGGGTGAGGGTCTGCAGGCGCTCCACCAGCGAGTCGGTGGCACGGGCATCCAGACCGGCCAGGCCGGCCACCATCAGGTCGGCCAGCTCCTCGCGCACCTCCCCCAGGCTCACCGCGGCGTACGAAAGCCCCGCCTCGCGGGCCACCTCGGCCCAGGGCCGGGGCGGGGGGAGGGTGTCGCCCCGACGCGCGGCGCCGGCCGGCTGCAGCACCAGGCCGTTGGGCTCGCGCACCACCAGCGTGCTGGGCCACAGGGTGGGGATGGCGTGCACGAGGTCGAGCTCGCCGAAGATCGCGTGCAGGCGCCGGCCCTCGAGCGCGTCGCCCATGCGCTGCTCGAGCCCGGCGGAGGCCCGCAGGTGCAGGGTGGTGCCGGCCTCGTCCACGATCCGCAGCCGCCCGCCCTGGGCGACCAGGCCCTCGGCGCGCACGAGCACGGGCACGCGATCGGGGGCGAACACATCGCGGCGATGAGCCTGGAAGGCCGCGACGGCGGCCTCGATGGAGGTGGCGTGCTCCACCACGCGCTCGAGGTCGGCCGAGGTCACCCGGCGCCGATGCGTGTCGCCCTCGGGCTTGATCCGCCACGGCGCGAACCCGGGGAAGATGCTGCCGTGCACGCCCTCGAGCACCCGGCCCGCGTATCCTTCGAAGGGCGGGGTGCGGCGCAGGATCTGCTTGGGGGTGAGCTGCATCTCCACGTAGTGCTCGCCCGAGCCGAGCGCGAGCATGCGGCTGGCACAGACGCGCATGTCCTTGTTGGTGGTGTACGTGGCGTAGGCGTACTCGAGCAGGTCGAGGCCCTCCACCGGGGTGCGGTCCTTGGCCTGCCAGCTGCGGCCGACCAGCTCGGTGACGTAGCGATCTTCGAGGGTCTTGCCGTCGCAGTGGGCCTTGATGCGCGCGGCGGTGAGCAGCAGGTCGCACAGCATCGAGGCGATCCGCAGGGAGTCGCGGGTGGCGTCGTCGCGCGCGAGCAGGTTGGCCAGGCCCAGGGTGCGCTCCTCGAGCCGCCGCAGCTGGAGCTGGAACAGGTTGGCGGCCAGCTCGCGCAGCTGGGCCACCCGCTGCTCGGACGCGGAGCCCACCCCGGTGATGGCCAGCTCGCGCACGAGGGTGTCGACCCGCTGGGCCCCATCCTTCTTGAGCGCGTCGCCGTCGAGCTTGGGGCGGGCGGCCTTGGGGCTGCGCTTGCGCGGGCCGGTGGCGCCCTCGCGGTCGCCGTCGCCCGTGCCGCTGGCTCCGCTGGCCTCGTCCTCGGCCGGCGTCTCGGTCACCGCGAACGCCTCGGGGGTCTTGCTCCACGCCAGCAGCAGCGCCGCGGCGTGCTTGCAGAAGTCGCGGGTCCAGGCCGCCCGGCAGCTGCAATTGCCCGCGCGGCCGCGCTTGCCCTGCACCCGGCCCTGGTCGTCGAAGGTGATCGAGGTGCGGTAGGTGGAGCCCCGCGAGCCGGCCGCCTCGGCGTAGAGCTTGCGATCGGTGCGCGCCAGGTGCCGCAGCTTGCCCTGGTCGAGCAGGGTCTGGCCCTTGCGCAGCTCGCTGCCGACCAGCGCGTGGACCTCGGAGCTGGAGAGCTTCTGAACGGCCATGGCGGTGTCTCAGGCCCCGTGGTCGACCGGGGGGGGCTTCAGCTCGCCGCCCGACATCACCCGCTCCATCACCTCGACCAGCCGGTTGGGGGTGCAGCCGAAGCAGGGGATGCCCAGCTCGGTGAGCTGCTGGGCGAGGCGGTGGTCGTAGCTGGGGTGGCCGGTGTCGGACAGCGCCAGCAGCACCATCACCTTCACGCGGCTCTCCTTCAGCTTGCGCATGCGGGCCACGAGCTGGCCGGCGTCGCCGCCCTCGTAGAGATCGGTGATGAGGATGAACAGGGTCTTGTCGGGCCGCTGTACGAAGTGCTCCTGGCCGTAGGCCACCGCGCGGTTGATGTCGGTGCCGCCGCCCAGCTGGGCCGCGAACAGCACCTCCACCGGGTCGTCGAGCATGGGGGTCATGTCGACCACCTCGGTGTCGAACATCAAGAGCCGAGTGCGCAGCACGTCGAGCGAGGCGAAGATGGCCGCCATCACCGAGCTGTAGACCACGCTCTGCGCCATGGAGCCGCTCTGGTCGACCAGCAGGGCCACGTCCCACTCGTGGCGGCGGCGCTGGTTGGCCCAGAAGTAGAAGCGTCGGGGCACCAGGCGCTTGCGCTCGGCGTCCCAGCCCGCGAGGTTGCGGGCGATGGTGCGCTTCCAGTCGAGGTTGCGCATGATCTTCATGGGGCTGAGGGTGTCGCGCCGCAGCGCCCCGTAGATGGCGGTGCGCACCCGGGAGGCCAGCTTCTCGCGGAGCCGATCCACCACCTCCTGCACGATCTGCCGGGCCATGGCCTTGGCTCGGTCCGGCACCATGTGCTTGGCGCTGACCAGCGTGGCCACCAGCTCCACGTTGCGCTCGAGCAGGGCCATCGTCTCGGGCTCGAACAGCAGCTGCCGCATGTCCTTGCGCTCGATGGCGTCCTTCTGCACCAGCGCGACCACCTCCTGGCCGAAGAACTCGCGCAGGTTGGCCAGCCAGGTGGGGATGTAGGGGTGGGAGCGGCCGGTGCCGCCGCGGCGATCGTCGCCGTAGACGAAGTCCATGGCGCGATCGAGCTGCTCCAGCTGCCCCTCGTCCAGGCCCACCGCGTCCCCGCTCGCGCCGCCCAGCCCGCCCAGCCCGCAGGCGCCGGCGACCTGCTCGGCCTCCTCGCCCAGGGCCAAGCGCCAGCGCAGCAGCGACACGCGGTCTTCGGGGGAGAGATCGGCGGGGTCGAAGTCCATCGCGAGCGAGCGGCAGGCCGCGGGGGGGGTGGCCCGAGCGTAGCGGCTGATCGGCGGCGCGAGCGAGCGCGCCCCGGGGCCGGGCGTAGCCGGCCGGAATCACGAAGGTTGCCGGCCGGGGCGGGCCGCATGCACGGCGGGCCGCCCCGGCCGGGCTGGGCTGGGCTGGGCTGGGCTGGGCTGCTAGCGGCGCACGAAGACCACCCAGTCCTGGGTGGCGCCCGAGGGGGGCGAGCCCAGGTTCTTCGTGCCGGTGCCGCCGATGTCGGGCCGAGCGGTGAGCGACCCGGTGCGGGGGTCGAACCAGTCGACCTGGTAGGTGCCGCCGCCGCTGACGGCCAGGCTCACCGCGCCGCCGTCGCGCAGGAACAGCACGTAGGCCTCGCCCGGATCGGCCAGCACCCAGTCGGTGGAGATGCTGGTGAGCCCGTTGTTGGGCTGCAGCGCCAGCAGGTCGACGCCGTCGCCCTGCACCACGTCGCGGAAGAATTCCACGAGGTGGCCCGACTGCTGCCAGTGCGCGTCGAACTCGCGCAGGTCCTCCACCGCGAGGTCGTAGGCGTGACCGGCCCCGGCGTTCTTGAGGTACCACTCGAACCCGCCGCCGCCGGCCATCACGTTGGCCCACATCCAGAACACGCGCTGGCGCCGAGAGACGGAGGTGTTGGGGGTGGGGGCGTCACCCCCGGAGGCCTCGGTGGCGGTCACGACCCAGGTGCGGCCGGCCGCGGTCGAGTCGGCGATGAAGTCGAGGGTCTCGCCGTACAGGCCCCCGGCGGCGCTCTCGGGGATCGACCCGTACTGGAGGGTGGGCCCGTCGAAGGTGGCGTGGCCCTCGAGCGCGTCGTACTTGCCGTGATCGCCGGGATAGGTGTGCATCACCACCGGGTGGTCGTAGGGATCGCTGGCCTTGATGAAGTCGGCAAAGGCCTTCTGCTGGGCGGTGGTGTTGGTGTTCTCCTCGCCCAGGTTCCACTGGAGCGCGGGGTGGTGGCCGAAGCGGGAGATGATCTCCCGGTAGTAGAGCTTGCGCTCGAGCCCCAGGGCGCCGCCGTTGAGCAGCTGGTCGTTCTCGGTCTCTTGGGTGACGTAGTGGATGAGCAGGCCCTTGGCCGACATGTGGCCGAAGACCAGCTCCCACTGGTCGAGCCGGCTGACGTCGAAGGCCCGGCGGTTGCCGAAGTAGTCGGACCAGGGATGGCCGTCGCAGCCGTCGCCGTTGACGCTCATGGGCACCAGGTACATGGCGTTGACGCCGGTGCTGGCCACGTAGTTGACCAGGCCCACCAGCGACTTGCCCCGCCCGCCGTCCCAGCTGGGGTCGCCGGCGTTCCAGTCGCTCAGGTGCGGTTCGAACTGGTGCAGGATGCCCTTGCAGCTGCCGACGTTGGCGTACTTCACGGTGTCGTCGAAGTCGTCGTAGCCGAACAGGTTCTCGGGGCTGTCGACCCCGCCCTCCACGAACAGCTCGCCGCTGCCCGCGAACCGGAGGTAGCGCTCGTCGGAGGCGTGCTCGAGCAGGCCGTGGGCCCGCATGTCGCGGCCGGACTTGTTGGAGGCGGCCACCGAGAAGCTGCCCTGCGCGCCGTCGAGGCCGGCCACCGGGGAGCCGGCTCCGGCGCTGGTGCTCACCGCCACGTTCGCGCCCGAGCGCATCGACACGGTGTAGTCCCAGCTGCCGGTGGAGGGCGGCATGAAGTACGCGCGCCACCGGTTGCCCGCGCTCGAGCCCGTGTTCGCGGCGTTGCCGTCGGCGGCGAAGTGGCCGGGCACGACCAGGCTGGTGGAGCCGTCGTCGAAGGTCACGTTCATGCGGTAGTCGGTGAACGTGGCGTCGTCGGCCTCGCTGCCCGCGGGGCCGGTGCAGCGCACCTCCACGCGGTGCCACCGTCGCAGCTCGCCGAGCACCTCGCAGTCGCCGAGCGGCGGCGGGGCCTCGCACACGCCTCCGCTGCAGCTGCCGCTGGCGCAGTCGGCGTTGGACGAGCAGTCGTCGCCCGTGCCGCAGGGCG
>JGI12210J13797_10386535_pt1 | contig 36138 bp, 22 predicted proteins | sample ElkSlonscriptome_3_FD_13797 | JGI IMG/M metagenome (IMG submission 13797) | reverse complement strand
CGCCCAGGCGCCACCGGGGATGAACTGGATCCACCACGGCAGCATTGCAATCAGGATGAAGATGAGTTCGGCCGCATACAGGTTGCCGAACAGTCGCAGCGCCAGCGATACCGGCTTGGCGATCAGTTCAACCAGGTTCAAAAGCAGGTTGGCCGGCCAGAGCAGAAAGTTCTTTCCAAACGGATGAAACAGCATCTCCCGGCCGAATCCGCCGAAACCCTTGCCCTTGACGCTATATATAAGTATGAGCGCCAGCACCGAGAGCGAAATCGCGAACGGCGCGTTGACGTCGGCCGACGGCACCACGCGCATATATTCGATGCCCAACACCTGGCTGGAAAACAGCGGAATGTAGTCGACCGGAATCAGGTCCATCATGTTCCAGAGGAAGATCCAGACGAATATGGTCAGCGCCAGCGGCGCGATAAATTCGCGCGGGCCGTGGAAGGATTCCCGTACCGAGTTGTCGACGAAATCGACCAGCACTTCGACGAAATTCTGCAGCTTGCCCGGCGTCCCCGCTGTGGCGCGACGGGCGGCCAGCCAGAACACGAAGACCATCGCCAGGCCCAGTACGACCGAGAAGAACAGCGTATCGAGATGGAAGGTCCAGATGCCTTCGCCGACGGTCCAGTGCCCGAGGTGATGGGTCACATATTCGGTAGGCGAGAATTCTCCGGATTCCGAAGCGGCGTAAGCAAGTTGCACGATTCAGTCGTCCTTAGTGGTCATTCAACATGATAATTGCGGGTTCAGCGTTCCTGTGGCGTTGTGCTGGAAGGCGCCGTGCGCAGCCAATGGTCTTCGCCCTTGACAAGCACGGGAACGCCGCAGCGGAGCGCCACAGGAGCGCTGAATCCGTAATTATCATGTTGAATGACCACTCCTCATCACTCGTCGTTCAATGCGCTACCCGAACCAGATTGTCGCCCGCCAGGGCGCCCGATTCTCAGCAGCGCAATCCAATAGGCCACCAGCGTGACCACATAACCGGCAATCACCGGCACGAACCATTCGGCAAACATTGCTGCGACGATGACGAACATCACCACGGCAAGCGCCATTTTCATCAGCATGCCGCGATAGAACGCGGCCGCAATCGCCACCGGATCCCCGGAGGCCGATACTGCTCCCGTGCGAAGCGCCGAAATGGCCGTCAGCACGATCCCGATAGCGCCGCCGGCCAGCACGGCCAGAGCAACCGTTTTCCCGAAGAAGACAGCTCCGGCGACCGCCGCCGCGACCGCCATGACGGCCTGCACCTTCAGCATCCAGACGACGGTTTGCGCGAAACCGACGGATTCGGAAGCAGGTGGCTTGCTTTCCGGCTCGCCGGATTCTTCGGACACGGCCTGCCAAACCTCGCAGCGTATCAAAAAACAAGCGGCTCAATAAAATCTTGAGCCGCGAAACCCGAAAATTATACCAGCTTGCAGCGCGCGACTGTGCGAAATTAAACCATGTCGTGCGATCGCTTGCGAATCCAGAGGTTCTGCCGCGGATTGCCCCGTCCACATGCCTGAATTTACCCGCCTTCTCCTTACGATTGCTGGCCCCGATGCAGCGGCCTGCATTCGCCTCCGGGCATGCGATCCGCTATAGTTCGGATTGCCGGTCGGATTGCCCGGCCCGAAATGCGGTCCGCGCGAAATCTGCGGCGACCTGACGGGTGCCGGCTGACCGCCGACATGCAGGACAAGGCGATCGATTCAAGTGGGTCCGGGGCCGACGATGGCGCGAGCCGAACATTGAAACCAGAACCCGTGAGACACGCGTGCGCCGAGCCCTCTCGGAACATCGTTTAATGCAGGAGAAAAAATTAATGCCTTCGAACGCCAGAACCGTATTGGCTTGTCTTGCCTTCATCGCCGCGGCCGTGCTCGCGTCTACGGCGGCCCACGCGCAGTCCCCGAAACTTGCTGTAGTCGACACCCAGGCGATCATTTCCCAATCCGAGCTGGGCAAGGCGGGAACGAGAGAGATTGAGGCGTTCCAGACAGCCAAAAGAAGTGAGCTGGAATCCATGTCGCAGGAGATTCAGGCGCTTCGCAACCGACTGAACGAGGGCCAGATGTCCCTGTCCGAGGGCGAACTACAGACCATTCAGGCGGAAATGGAGGCCGAGGTCGCTGGATTGAGGCGCGCCCAGGAGGACGCCAATCGCGAACTTCAAAAACGGTCGGAGGCCGTGATGGCGAACATCGAAAAGCAGGTCATGCCGGTCATTTCCCAGATCGGCAGCGAAGGCGGATACACGATGATCTTCAATAAATTCAGCAGCGGACTGGTTCACGTCGACGAATCCGCCGACATCACATTAGACGTCATCCAGCGACTGAACGAAATTACCGCCGGGACGCAATGAGGTGGCGACGGTGCCGTATTCGGGCCTGTTCGCTCGGCCAGCCCCGCACAGTATTTCGCCGGTGTTGCCGGCGTGCCTGCGCGACCCGCAGGGCCCCTGACAGCCGGAACGGAAACCCGCCGGTCCGGATGTCTTCAGAACTTGCGCTGGTTTGCTCCAAGTCGTATCATTTTTGCCTGAAGTCTGACCCGTTTCAAAATAAGCGGCCGTGTTTTCCCCGGCACGTGGCATTGCGTACCGAGGAGCGCCACCCCATGACACGCCATTCCCGCCCGACCGCCGCCGCGGCATCTTCCGATATGCCATCGGCGCTCACCGCAACCACCACCGGCCTTCGCCGGCACAGCCTGACGCTGGCGATTTCCGGCGTGCTGGCGCTGGGCCTGAATTCGGCGGGATCGGCGCAGACGCTGCCGGCCACCCTCGACCTCGCCAGCCTCGATGGAACGATCGGTTTTCGTCTCGACGGCGAGGCATCGGCGGACTACGCCGGCTTCGCGGTGAGCGACGCCGGCGATGTCAACGGCGACGGCATTTCCGACCTGCTGGTCGGGGCACCTTTCGCCGACCCAAACGGCGCCGATTCCGGCAGCAGCTACGTGGTGTTTGGCAGGGCCGGCGGTTTTGCGACCACCATGAATCTTGCCGCTCTCGACGGCGCCAACGGCTTTCGCCTCGACGGCGAGGCCGCGAATGAACGGTCCGGCCGCGTAGTCAGCGGCGCCGGCGATGTCAACGGCGATGGCTTTGATGACGTGTTGGTCGGGGCAAGAGACGGCTTTGATTATTCCGGCAGGCATTGTTATGTCGTGTTCGGCAAGGCCGGCGGTTTTTCGGCCACCATGGACCTTGCCAGCCTCGACGGTGCCAACGGCTTTCGGCTCGACGGCTTAATCGGCGGACGCTTTCAAAATATCAGTAGCGCCGGCGATGTCAATGGCGATGGCTTCGATGATGTGCTGGTCGGGAGCCCGGGGGCTGATCCCGCTGACAACTACTCTTTTTCCGGCTCCAGCTATGTGGTGTTCGGCAAGTCAGGCGGCTTTGCGGCCAACCTGAATCTTGCCAGCCTTGACGGCGCCAACGGCTTTCGGCTCGACGGCGCCGCATCCAGAGACTACGCGGGCGCTGCGGTCAGCGCTGCCGGCGATGTCAACGGCGATGGCTTCGATGATGTGCTGGTCGGGGCCGGCTACGCCGATCCCAACGGCAATGACGGAGCCGGCAGCAGCTACGTCGTGTTTGGCAAGTCGGGCGGCTTTGCGGCCACCATGAGCCTTGCCGGCCTTGATGGCGCCAACGGCTTTCGGCTCGATGGCGTTTCGGCAGGAGACACCGCCGGCGGTGCGGTCAGCACTGCGGGCGATGTCAACGACGATGGCTTCGATGATGTGCTTGTCGGGGCCTTCCGGGCCGACCCCAACGCCGTCACCAGCGGCCTTGGCGAAAACGAGGAATCGGGCAGCAGCTACGTCGTGTTTGGCAAGTCGGGCGGCTTCGCGGCCGCGGTAAATCTTGACAGTCTGGATGGCACAAACGGCTTTCGCCTCGACGGCGAGGGGCCGTTGGACTTCTCGGGAATCGCGGTCAGCAGCGCAGCCGATGTCAACGGCGACGGCTTCGATGATCTGCTCGTCGGGGCCCACTACGCCTACAGAGGCGGCTTTCCCGGCTCCGATAGTTTGTCCGGCAGCAGCTACCTGGTGTTTGGCAAGGCGCACGGCTTTGCCGCCACTTTGGCGCTTGCCGACCTGGACGGCGCGGCCGGCTTTCGGATGGAAGCCAGCGCGGCAGCCGGCACCGGCCGCGAGGTCAGCGCTGCCGGCGACGTCAATGGCGACGGTTTCGGCGACATGCTTATCGGGGCGCCCTATGCATTCAGTGGGCAGTCGTTTTCTGAGGACTTTCCCGGCACCGCATACGTGGTGTTCGGGGGCATTCCGGCGCTGGGTCTCACGCCCGGAAGCCTCGTATTCGCCAGTGGCACGCTGGGTACTCAAAGCGCGCCTCAGACAGTCATCGTCGAGAATACCGGCACCGGTGAGCTGACCCTCGGCGCGCCGGGGATCAGCGGCGCCAACGCCGGAGAATTCGCGCTGAGCGCCGACACCTGCGCCAATCAGACCCTCAGCGTGGCCGCTTCTTGCAGCTTCGATGTAATACTCACAGCGACGATTACCGGCCCGCTTGCCGCCCGGATCGACATTCCGTCCAACGCAGCGGACAGCCCCGATACGATAGACATCTCGGCCGCTGCCGCGACCGTGCCTGTCCCGGCGCTGAACCACTGGGTGCTGGGGATTCTTGCCGCGCTGCTCGGCGTTTTCGGAATCAGGCGCAGGCGTGACCGAAGAGGGTCGACATAGATCAAGCGCATGGGCGGGCCCTCGACGCGCTTCTTTGGTGGCCAACCTTGTCGGACCGAATCCACCTGCCTGCGGCCCCTTCGGCTCTCACGGGCCCTCAAAGCCGTCGGCAAACAGCGAATCGCCGTCCCGCCCTAAAACCACGTAGCTGCTGCCCGAATATCCGCCGTTCGGTTCAGCGCCGAAGGCTCCGATTACAACGTCGTCGATGCCGTCACCGTTGACATCGCCAGCGCCGCTGACCGAACGGCCGGAAAAATCGTCCGCCGCGGCGCCGTCAAAACGAACGCCGTTGATGCCGTCAAGAGCGGCCAGATCGAACACTGACGGGAAGCCTGAGCTCCGCCCGAACACGACGTAGCTGCTGCCGGAACCGTCACCGTTCGGACTGGCGTGCCAGGCCCCGATAACAAGATCGTCGAAGCCGTCGCCGTTGCTATCGCCGGCCCCGCTCACCGCTCTGCCGGATCGATCACCGGGCGCGACACCATCGAGGCGAAAGCCGCTGACGCCATCCAGACTCGATAGCGCGATTGTCGCAGGAAAGCCGGGGGTCATCTGGCCGAACACCACATAACTGCTTCCCGAGTTCTGGTTGTCATCAGGATTCGCTCGCCAGGCGCCGATCACGACGTCATCAAACCCGTCTCCGTTGATGTCACCGGCACCACTGACCGCAGAGCCGGACTCGTCGAATGCCGCGGCGCCGTCGAGGCTGAAGCCGTTGGAGCCATCCAGGCTGGATACCGCTATCGCTGCCGGAAAGCCGGTGCTCTGGCCGAACACCACGTAGCTGCTGCCTGACTGGTTGCCGTTTGAATCGGCAATCGGGGCGCCAATAACGACATCCCCGATACCGTCAGCGTTGACATCGCCGGCGCTGCTGACCGTCGAACCAAAATCATTGAATTCCTCCAGACCGTCGACGCGAAAGCCAGTGTTGCCATCGAGGCCAGCCAGATCGATCGCTGCGGGGAAGCCCGTACTCTTGCCGAAGACCACATAGCTGCTGCCCGAACGTTGTCCGTTCGGGTCGGCGAAAGGCGCGCCGATAATGATGTCATCGATGGCGTCGCCGTTGACGTCGCCCGCACCGCTGACCGAAAAACCCGAACGATCATCCGCCGCGACGCCGTCAAGCCGAAAGCCGCTACTGCCGTCTAAGCCGGCAATACCAACGACCGCCGCGAACCCGGTCGTCCGGCCGAACACCACATAGCTGCTTCCCGAGCGCTCGCCATTCGGATCGGCACCATAAGCACCGATCAGAAGATCATCCGTGCCATCGCCGTTAACATCACCGGCGCCGGCGACCGAGAAGCCGGAATAATCGTTTTCAGCCACACCATCCAGACGGAAACCGTTGTCGCCGTCAAGCGTTGCCAGATCGATCGCCGCCGGAAAACCCTGGCTTTGACCGAACACGACATAGCTGCTGCCGGAAAGGCTGCCATTCGGATCGGCGCCATCCGAACCGATAATCAGGTCGTCAAAGCCGTCCCCGTTGACGTCGCCGGCAGCACTGACCGCGTAGCCGGAACGATCGTATGACGCAGCGCCGTCAAGGCGAAAGCCGTCGCCGCCAGACAGACTGGACAGCGGCACGGCCGCTGGATTAGCGATAAAACCGACCGGATCGCTATCGGTGGCACTGTTGTTGGACGGGTTGAAATCAACAAATCCTACCGGCAGGGAGACGGTGGCGGTGTTGATCACGGTCATCCCTTCGGCAGCCAGCACCATGGCTGTAAGCTCGTAGCCGAGCATGCCGCCCGCGGGCAGATCGATAGTCTCATTGATATTGCCATTGCCCGAGGCGTTTGGGCACACGGCGCCGCCGTTCGCGGTGCATGTCCAGCTGGCGCTGCCGGCGTCCAGCGTACCGGGCAGGATGTCGGTGAGCATCGCACCAAACACCTCGACTGTGCCGGCATTTTCGACAACAATGGTATAAGTCACCGGCTCGTTGGCGCTTACAAAACCTGCGCCATTGGTCTTGCCGACGACCAGATCAACGCTGGCACCACCGAACACTACATAGCTGCTGCCGGAATTAGTGCCGTTCGGGTCGGCAAAAGGCGCTCCGACAACAACGTCGCCGAAGCCATCGCCGTTGACATCACCCGCGCCGCTTACCGCATAACCGCTGTTGTCGCCCCCCGCGACGCCGTCGAGTCGAATTCCGGTATTGCCGTCCAGACTGGCCAGCCCGATCGATGCCGGAAAGCCGGTGGTCTTTCCGAAAACCAGATAGCTGCTACCGGAACCACCGTCGTTGAAATCGGTACAACAGGCGCCGACTACCAGATCATCGAAGCCGTCGCCATTGAAGTCACCGGCAGTTGTGACCGCGAAGCCGGAGTAATCATCAGCCGCTGTGCCATCGAGGCGAAAACCAGAGTTACCGTCAAGGGTGCCAAGATCGACCACCGCCGGAAAGCCCATGTCTTGACCGAATACCACGTAGCTGCTGCCGGAGTTACTGCCGGCCGGGTCGGCGTAAGGAGCGCCGATCATAATATCGTCGATGCCGTCGCCGTTGACATCCCCAGCGCCCGTGACCGAAAAGCCGGAATAATCAGTTGCAGCGACACCGTCCAGGCGAAAACCGTTGCCGCCGTCGAGGCTTGCAAGACTGAAAGTCGCTGGAAATCCCGTGGCCTGACCGAATACCGCAAAGCTGCTGCCGGAGTAGGTGTTTCCGCCCGGAGACGCATTTGAGGCGCCGATGAGCAGATCGTCGACGCCATCACCGTTGATATCGCCGGCGCCGCTGACTGCGTTCCCCATTCTATCGCCCGCAGTAATACCGTCCAGGCGAAAACCGTTGGCCCCGTCAAGATCGGCAAGATCGAAAGTTGCCCCAAAGCTCCCGCCATGTCCGAATACAACGTAACTGCTACCCGAAGAGTTCCCGTTCGGATCGGCGCCAGGGGCCCCGATCACGATATCGTCGAAGCCGTCGTCGTTGACATCGCCTGCGCCGCTGACCGAGGACCCGGAAAAATCGTTGGCCGCCACTCCGTCCATGCGGAAGCCGTTGTCGCCGTCAAGAGCGGAGAGATTGATTGCTGCCGGAAAACCCGAGCTTTGGCCGAACACCAGATAGCTGCTACCGGAACGGTTTCCGTTCGGATCGGTACCAAAGGCCCCGATGACAACGTCGTCGAAACCGTCGCCGTTGACATCCCCGGCACCACTGATCGACAGGTCGACGCCATCATAGGCCGCGACACCATCGACGCGAAAGCCGTTGCTGCCGTCAAGGTCGGCAAGATCGATCGCTGCCGGAAAGCCGGAGCTCTGGCCGAATACCACATAGCTGCTGCCCGAAACGGGGCCGTTCGGATCTGCAAACCGGGCTGCAACGATCACATCGTCAAAGCCGTCGCCGTTGACATCTCCGGCTGCGCTGACCGGACGACCGGAGACGTCTTGCACAGCGACGCCGTCGAGTCGAAAGCCGTTGCTGCCGTTAATAATGGATAGTGGAATGGACTGCGCCGGAGCGTTCATCGTGCAGCCGAGCAATAGGGCCGAAATGGCTGCCGCCAGCGGACTTGGTGCGGATTCGCAAAGATGAAGCGAACCTGGCATACCGGCCTGACGACGGGGATTCAGGCTTGACCGATTGGTTGAACGCATCGTGATTGGTCCTCGTGGTTTGCGCGCTTGATAATTTGCATGCTTGTTTAATCAAAAGCGCAACCTGATGTGGTTTCGTATCAGCTTTGCGACATGGAATAACCACTGGGTGCCGCGGAAACGCCAGCTGAGCCGGGGGCGTTCCTTCGCGCGGCCGGCCCCTCCTGTCAGTCTGTTTATCCGAACGGCTGCACTGAATAAACATATCCGGCAGCCCGAATGAATTCATGGTGCGGACAGCAATCAGGTAGTATTCGTCGATGACGTCGAACAACAGTCAACCTGCGTTTCGCATTGACTTCTCGCGCCTGTTCGAAGGCTGGTTTCGCGAGCACAACTGCGCGATCGCCTGCACGACCTACCAGGCCGGCAAGGTGTTTCTGTTCGGCAAGAGCGATTCAGGCGTTTCGATCGCCGAGCGCACGTTTGCCCGCTGCATGGGCATGGCCGCGCGCGCCGATCGTTTCTACCTGGCCAGCCAGTACCAGCTCTGGCGCTTCAACAACGTGCTCGATGCCGGCGACAACTACCAGGGCTACGATCGGCTGTTCGTGCCGCAGGTCGGCTGGACCACCGGCGATATCGACGTCCACGATATCGGCCTGGACGGCAACGGCAAACCCGTATTCGTCAATACGCTTTTCAGCTGCCTGGCCCGGCCAAGCGAATCGGCCAGCTTCGAAGTCGTCTGGAAGCCGCCGTTCATCAGCCGCCTGGCGCCCGAGGACCGCTGTCACTTGAACGGCCTGGCAATGTATGAAGGCGCACCGGCCTGGGTGAGCTTGATCAGCCGCGCCGACGTTGCCGAGGGCTGGCGCGACCACCGCCGGGACGGCGGGCTGGTAATGGACGTTCGCACTGATGAAGTGATCTGCTCAGGCCTTTCGATGCCGCACTCGCCGCGCTGGTGGAAGGGCAAGCTGTGGCTGCTCAACTCAGGCACCGGCGAGCTGGGGCACGTGGATTTCGACACCGGCAGGTTCGTCCCGGCCTGCTTTCTGCCCGGCTACGCCCGCGGACTTGCGTTTACCGGCGACTACGCGCTGGTCGGGCTCTCGATGGCGCGCAACCGGTCATTCTCGGGGCTCAAGCTCGATGAAACGCTGGCCGAAAAAAGCGCCGAGGCGCGCTGCGGCATCGCCGTGGTCCATCTGCCCACCGGCGAGCTTCGCCACCATATCCGGTTTTCAGGCGTGGTCGAGGAACTCTACGACGTCGCCGTCATCCCCGGCGCCGTGCGCCCGATGCTTCTGGGCTTCAAGACCGACGAGATCAAACACATGATCCGGCCGGCTGGCTGACGGCGCGGTAACGCCGCGCAGCAACCCCGCAAGCACCCGGGGCCCCCGCCAGGCACCGCCCGTGTTCAGTCGTCTACGGGTTCAGCAAGCTGCAGAAGATGAAACATCGCGCCTTGCGAATCCCGGCACACCACCAGCTTGCCGGCGGCGGTATCGAACGGGCCGTGGTGCACCGCGCCGCCCAGCGCGCGGACGCGCTCGGCGGCGTCTTCGGCATCAGCGACGGCAAAGTAGACGATCCAGTGCGCCGGTGCATCGCCCCACTCTTCGGTCATCTGTAGGATGCCGCCGTTCGACCGGCCGGCGTTTTCGATAATCCGATACGGCGCCGGCGAGTGCGGGTTGACGTAGCCGGTCCAGCCCAGCAATTCGGCGAAGAAGGCCTGGGCACCTTCGAGATCGGGCGTGGCCAGTTCGTTCCAGCAAAACGTGCCCGGCAACTTGGTCGTCTCTGCGCCGGGCTCCAGGCCGGCTTCCCAGAACGCCACGCTCGCGCCGGTCGGGTCTTCGATGAAAGCAATGCGCCCGGCTTCTGAAATCGTCGTCGCCGGCACCTGGACTTTCGCGCCGAGCGCTTCGGCGGCCTCGACGACGGCGTCTGCATCGTCGACGCGGATGTAGCTCACCCACGTGGAAGTCGAGCCGCCTTCGCGCATTTCGTCGCTCATTCGCCCCATGCCCGCGACCAGCAGGCCGTCCAGGAAGAAACGCTCGTAGGCGGCGGCCTCACCGGCACGTCCGGCGAACTCGCCGGCCCAGCCGAACAGCCCGCTGTAGAATGCCCGGGCAGCGTCGGGATCGCGGGCGTTGAGGTCCACCCGGCAGAATTGACCATGGTCGAACTCAAGCGATTCATCCTTCATCGGTCTGCACCTCGCCGGCCGGCTCCCACAGCTCGATCTTGATGCCGTTGGGATCCATGATCCAGGCGAACTTGCCGTATTCATGAGCCTCGGGCTCGCCGACCAGTTCCACCCCAGCCGCCTTGAGTTGATCGATCAGCGCATCGAGGTCGTCGACCCGAAAGTTCATCATGAACGGTTTGTCGCTGGGCGCCATGTACTCGGTATCGGCCTTGAACGGCGCCCACTCCGTACGTCCAATATGACCGGGGTTGTCCCGATGCCGCCATTCCCAACCCCAGCCGCCCCATTCGGTGAACGGTATGCCCAGGTGGCGGGAATACCACTCGCGCGTCTTGTCGGTGTCTTCGGCCTTGAAGAAAAGGCCGCCGAGCCCGGTTACTTTAGCCATTCGGCGTCTCCCTTGGTTGGTTGGGCGGTCTTCTCCTGCACGGATAAACCTGTACGGATAACAATCGTCGCGCTGCCGCGATTACTCCCGCAATGCAGAGACTATAGGCATTCGCGCCGCCCGAATTGCCGGGGCCAGGCCACCGACCAGACCGATGATCAATGCGATCACGATGCCCTGCACCAGCAGGTCCGGCGTGACGGCGAAGGCGAACACCACCTGGCTGAAGCTGGTGAAGCTCAGGGTCGAGACCGTGAAGCCGTTGAACAGCAGCCAGGCGATCCCTGCGCCGATGACGCCGCCGGCCAGCGCCAGCAGCATGGCTTCGGCCATCACCGAGGCCACGATGGACACCGGGGTAAAGCCCAGCGCGCGCAGCGTCGCGATCTCCCGGGCGCGATCGGAAACGGCGGTGTACATCGTATTCAGCGCGCCGAACAGCGCACCCAGTGCCATCAGCACCGCGATGCCGTAGCCGACCACCGAGATGAAGCTCGACAGCGCCTGCGACTGTTCGGCGAAATATTCCGACTCGCGCTCCACGCGTACCGACAGCTGGGGATTGCTGGTCAACTCGTCCTTGAACGCCGCAAACCCTTCCGGGCTCTCGAGACGACCGTAGACGACCGAGAAGCTGTTGCCGCGGCGGTACGCGCCCTGCAACGTGGCCGCGTCGGTCCACAGCTCGGATTCAGCCGACCCGCCACCGGACTCGAAGATCCCGACCACGTCCCATCGCTCGGTCCCGAACTCCAGCGTATTGCCCACCTCGAGACCGACATACTGGTCGGCAACCCCCCGACCGGCGATCACTTCTCTTCGGCCGGCCTCGAACATTCGGCCTTCGACCATCCGGAACTCGGCACGAATCGCCGCAGCGTCGGCGCCGACGCCGCGCATGGGCACGTTGGCCTGGGTGCCCGAGGATTTCTTCTCAAGGTCGACGATGACGTAGACCTCCGGCGAAACCATGCTCAGCTGGGGCGCCTGGGCAATCGTCCGGGCCTGATCGCCCTGGATACCGGAATCCAGTTCCGAGCTCGAACCCGAGCGCATCACGATGACGTTGCCCGGCGAGGTGCCCGACTCCAGGGTGCTTTCGAAACCGCGCGCCATCGACAGCACGGCCACCAGCACGGCGACAACGCCGGCGACGCCGACCACGGCGACCAGCGAAGTGCCCAGCCGCGCAGGAATGCTCTTCAGGTTCTGGATCGTGATGGCAAGAATCTGGTCCATGTTCAGCGCCTCCCCATGGCATCGATGACATCCAGCCTGGCGGCCCGCCATGCCGGCCACGCGCCGGTGACAAGTCCCAGCGCAACCGCCAGCAAGAGCCCCCAGGCCAGCGTGCCGGTGCTCATGGCCAGCCCGGGAAAGAACTGCGCCAGCGCCGAGGCCGCGCCCTGGACGAACAGCTCGCCCAACGACAGCCCGATGACACCGCCGATCACGGCAACCAGCAGGCTCTCGGCCAGCACCATGCCGGTCACCCGGGCGTCGCTGAAGCCGATCGTCTTGAGCACGGCCAACTCCCCGGTGCGTTCGCGCACGGCCTGGGCCATTGTGTTGCCCGAAATCAGCAGCAGCGTAAAGAACACGCAGCCGAGGATCATCTGCACGATCAAGCCGATATTGCCGAATTGCGCGGCAAATCCGGCGGCGAAACCGGCTTCGGTCGAGGTCTTGGTTTCGGTCGGAGAATTGGCGAAGCGCGCGTCGATCGCGTCGGAAATGGTCTCGGCTTCGTCGGGCTCGGCTATACGCGTGACGATCCAGCCGATCAGGTCCTGGCCGAACTGGCGCGCCTCGTTGAAATAGTCATAGTGCATGTAGGCCTGCATTTCGTCGGCGGTGTTGCCCGTGCCGGTGAAGATCGCGGCGATTTCAAATTCCCAGGCGTAAGACCCGTCGAGCTTCGGATAAATGCTGGAAAAGATCGGCACCTGCTCCCCGACCTCCCACCCGTACAGATCGGCCATGGCCTGTCCGACCAGCAGCCCGGTTCGGGTCTGTATCAGGCGCTCGAGCTGGTCGGGCGGAATCTGGTATTCCGGATAAATATCGGAAAGCTTCTCGAGGTTGGTCGGAAACAGACCGAACTGCTGCTTCGGATCCTGGAAGTAGCCCCCGAACCAGGTGTAATGGGTTGCTGCGCGCACGCCGTCGATGCCTTCGACGCGACCGACGTAGGAAATCGGCATCAGCTGGATGAACGACACCTTGTGCGTGGTAACCAGCCGGTCGGCGCCGGCCAGCTCCACGCCGGCGGTGAACGCGCGGTTGAGGCCGCCCAGAAGCGCAAACAGNATGAACGCGATAATCACCGAGAGCAGCGTNAACAGGGTCCGCAGTTTTTTCCGGCCCAGGTTCTTGCGCACCAGGTGGAACATGCCGCCCATTACGCGGCCTCCAGGATCGAGCCCTTGTCCAGGTGAACCGTCCGGCTGGCGTACTCGGCGGCGACCGGGTCGTGCGTCACCATGAGAATGGTCTTGCCGTGGCGCGTATTCAGGGTGCCCAACAACGCCAGAATCTCGTTGGCGGTATCGCGATCGAGGTCACCGGTCGGTTCGTCGGCCAGCAGCAGATCCGGGTCGCTAACGATTGCCCTGGCGATTGCGACTCGCTGTTCCTGCCCGCCGGAAAGTTCGCGCGGCAAGTGCTTTGCCCGATCCTTGAGCCCGACGATCTCGAGTGCGGTCAACGCGCGCTCGCGGCGTTCCCTGGCAGACATTTTCTTGAGCAGCAACGGCAGCTCGACATTGCGCTGGGCGGTGAGCACCGGCATCAGGTTGTAGAACTGGAATATGAACCCGACATGGCTGGATCGCCACTGCGCCAGCGCCCGCGAGCTCAGGCGATCGATGCGCTGGCCGCCGACCTCGACCTCGCCGGCGGTCGGCCGGTCGAGACCGCCGATCAGGTTGAGCAGCGTGGTCTTGCCGGAGCCGGACGGCCCCATCAGCGCCGAAAACTCGCCGGCGGCGATTTCAAGGTCGAGGCCGTGCAGCACTTCAACCGCCTCGCGGCCCTTGCGATAGCTCTTGACGACGTTTCGGACCGTCACGATGGGTTGATTCATGGCCTTTTCTCCTTATCGGGTTGAATCACGGCTCGACGATTCGCACGCGCGCGCCGTCCGAAAGATTTTCCACGGCGGCATCGGCCACCAGTCGCTCGCCTGCATTCAGGCCGGCGCTGATCAGGAAACCGTCGTCCCGTCGCGCGCCCAGGCGCACCGCGCGCCGCTCGAGCTGGCGGTCATCGACAATGAATACGTAGTTCCTGCCGCCGTCTTCGAACACCGCCGATGCCGGCACTAGCGACAAGCCGCGCGGGGCCGCGGCTTGTTCGCCGCCGGCGGCTTCGGCTTCGGCCAGGAAACGGACGCTGACGCCCATTTCCGGCAGAATGCGCGGATCGCGGGTTTCGAGCGCGACGCGCACGCGCACCGTCGCCTTCTGCCGGTCGGCCGCCGGAACGACCGCCTTGACCCGGGCCGGGATTTGCCAATCGGGATAGGCGTCCAGCCGGGCCACCACCGGCTGACCGGTCTCGACCCTGTCGATATAAGCCTCGTTGACGTCGACCTCTATTTCAAGAGAATCCATGTCGACGATGGTGCAGATACCTGTTCGGGTAAATCCGCCGCCGGCCGAGATCGGCGACACCATTTCGCCGGCCTGGGCAGCCCGGGCGATGACGATGCCGGAAAACGGGGCGCGTATCGTCAGTTCTCCGATCCGCTGCTGCTGCAAAGCGACCTCGCGGGCCGCCACCTCGATCTGCTGACGCTGGCTGGCCAGACGCGCGGCCAATGCATCCACTTCAGTCTCCGCGCGGTCGAGCTCGGACTGGCTGGTCAGTTCGCGCTGACGAAGTTCCTGCTGACGCGTCAGCGTGCGTCGCGCATTCGCCAGCTGGGCTTCGATCTCGGCCAGCGTGCTGCGCGCCGCAGAAAGCCGCGCCCGGGCCAGATCCAGCTGCGCCTGCTCGGTGGCGTCGTCCATGCGCGCCAGCACCTGCCCCTGCTCGACCGCCAGGCCTTCCTCCACCAGCACCTCGATCAGCTTGCCGGTGACCTCGGCCGCCACCGTCGCCTGGCGACGGGCCACCACGTAGCCGGACGCATCGAGCACGCTGGCGCGCGAGCTGCCGGCCTCGACATCGACGATTGTCGGCGTTACCGTCCTCACCTCCGGAATCGTGGATCTCGAATACCAGGCCCAGGCGGCCGCCGCCACGGCCAGCAGCACGAACGCGAAGACCACCAGCGGCCATCGCGTCCGACGTTGTTCTTCAACGGCGCTCGGCTCGATACGCAGGCGATCGATCAGGTCATCCTTGCTCATGCGGACGTTGCGATCCTTACAGGCTGTGGAGAACCTGAGTATACGAGTCGAAAAACCCTTTACCAGTGACGTTCGTCACTAGAGGTGATTCTGCGCTTCACACGCCGGTCTCGATCCAGCGCCCTGATCAAGGCCGGCGCAGACCGGAAAGAAAGTCCGAGGGCTCTACGTAGCGCGTGTGGAAACGAGTCCAGTCATCGCTATTCTGCCTGTAGACCGGATCGTCTTCGAGCGTCGTCGGCGGAACGTCGTACTGCCCGCTGGCACGGGTGGGTAGCGGCAGCACGGTGCGTGAAAACGCGGTGTTGTAATCGCCGTCCTTGACCCAGCCGTGACCGACCAGCACGAAATCGCGCACCAGCCCCTCGGCCGGCGGCGGGCCGGTGAAGCGCAGGACAATCTCGTCGCCCGCGTTCATGATCACGTAGCGGTCGTCGGGCCCGGCCAGCAACTCGCGAACATCGCCGAAGCGGGTGTGATATCCGACCAGGTCGGGCCAGCGCTGGCCGGTCCCCTGCAGACGATCATATACAGGCAACTCAGGCTGATCACGGCTTGGCGCGAAGGTCTCGGAAAAACCTCGATAGCGCAGCTCGGCCACGGCCATTTCAAGACCGTGGACCGAACTGCCAGAGTCCGGCAGGCGCTCGGCGACGGCCAACCGGTCCCAATAAATCTCCAGGTTGGTGGCCAGTCTCAGCCGGTGCGGCTGGCCGGGACCGAACAGGCCCTCAAGGTCAATCACCATCGTCTTGTGCTTGCCGGCGGGAAAGCCCAGATCGGCACGTGCGACCTTCCAGCCGCCGTTGCCGTCGGGCACTTCCAGGCGCAGGCTGCCGGGGCGCTCGGCATCGCCCTGGGCGACGGCCACGTTGATGGAGCTGTCGGTGGGATAAATCCAGCCGGTCGCAAGCAACACAGGCCGGTCGCCGAGCCCGGCTTCAGGCAGCTCGATCTCTACATGGTGGGGCCGGGTCAGCCCCTGGTAACGGGCCAGTTCAAGGCCGGCGACGTAACGCGCGTCGATGTCGCGAGCGGCTTCGGTCCAGTCACGTTCCCGATCGTCAAGCACGCGCGCAACAGGCCGGGGTTCGGTCGTAATCACCGGCTCGAGGCGTGGTTCGGCACGCGCGAAGCGTTCGTCCACGAACATGGCGGTGCCCGGCGCGTGGTCCACGGCCAGCAGCGCGACACCGTCGATGAAATGCGTCTCCCAGAGCTCTGCGGTAATCCGCAACTCGTATTCTCCGTCCAAGCGGGCCAGGGCGTCACCGGGAATGCGAACACGGTCCTCTGTCTGTGTAATCGTGGCGGTATCGACGGCGTTGATCCGCATACCAAGCGGCGAGCGCCACAGGAAGTCGGTCACGAAGCGCATGCCTTTCCCGTCGTTGGTGAACAACCAGGGGCATGATCCCTTCAGCCGCTGTATCGCCTCGACCGTTCGACGAGTCGGCAGGCCGAACTCAGCCTGATTGGAACCATTGGGCCACAGTATCCAGGCAACATCGACGCCTTCACGTTCACCCAGCCCGAAGTGCAATTCCGGCCCATCGATTACCTGGCGTTGCACGCGCCGGCCGGAGCGCACCTCGACCTGCCCGCCGAGACCGAAAGTATTGATTCGGTTATCGCCGGCGTTATCCAGCGCGCGCGGTCGGATCGCCTGCCAGCCGTAATCCTGCGCGCCGGCACCGACCGCCCGCACGACCTGCCCGGCTGCATCCAGTCCGACAAGGTCCAGGCGGCCATCGCCGTTCAAGTCCAAGACCGCGGCGGTCCGAAGCGCCGGTTCGGAAGACAGCGACCTGAGCTTGCCGTCCGAACCCGTCAGCCAGACCTTCGAGCGGTCGCGGGCCGACGCCAACAGGTCCGGCGCGCCGTTGTTATCGAGATCGGCGGCGAACAGGTCGGCCTCTCCCGGCAAGACGTCAGCGGGCATTTCCGACCACGCGCCAAGCGCCTGCAGGCGACCATCCTTGAGCGCAACCAGATTGCCGCCGGCGGCCAGCGCGGCCAGATCGATACGTCCGTCCTGGTCAAGATCGGTGGCGGCCAGCGCGATAAGGTCGCCCTCCATAATGCTGTTCGGCACCCACGCCCCGGCTCTTGCATTCAGGAACACGTGCACGTTTCCGGCCGCATCCAGCGCAGCAATATCGGGCAGGCCATCGCCGTCGAGATCGGCCCATGTCAATCCACGCAGCGCCTTTACCGATCCAAGCGTGTCTCGCGGCGTGAACGTCCAGTCCCCGTTGTTCTGCAGAACCATCGGCGCGCCTTCGTTCACGCCGAGCACCAGGTCCATGTCGCCATCCAGTTCCAGGTCGGCCGCCCACGCGCCACTGTAGCCCGCTCGTTCGATGGCACCGGCAAGGCCGGCGTCGAACGCGGTGAAAACACCGAATTCGTTCTGGCGAAATAACGAAACACCCTCACCGCCAGCCACCACCAGCTCCAGGCGGCCGTCGTTGTCGAGGTCAACAGCAAGCGTGTGCGAAGTCGCAAGCGTTTGATCGAGACCCGGCAGGGAAATCCGTGGATTGCCCGACAGTCCCTCGCGACCGGCCCGGACGATTGCGCCCGTCCCGACGGCGTCGAGAATCAAAAGATCCTGGTTTTCAACCGAATCGCCGACCTCTGTGACCGGCTGAAAAGCCAGTTCCATATCCGCCCGTGCAGGCGTGACGGGCGATTGCGGACTGCGCAGCAAACGGTCCATGGGTTCGCCCCCGGCCTGGGCCGGCACCTGGATGCGGGCGAGGCTGTCGCGATAGCCGTCGAAGCGCAGCAGCACGTTGCGCAATACGGTGGCGCGAACACTGGCCTGGGAAGCTTCCCCGACGACTTTCTGCAAAGTCTCGAACTGGGCGGCGGCGGCTTCGGGCCAGCCGTCGGACATGCCGGCCAGGCGCTCCACAGCAACCGCGAGGGCTTTCGTATCGCCGGCCGCGGCCAGAAACCGAACCTGCTCCAGGCGCAACGCCAGGTTGTGGGGCGCGTCGGCGATGAGGTCCGCCAGAAGTTCGCGAATCCGGTCCTCGTGCCGGCGATCGGCTGCCTGGTCCAGCACGGTGACCAGGGCATAACGGGGTTTGAGCGCCTCGGGCGCCAGACGCGCGGCGCGACGCAGCGATTTCAAAGCCGCTTCGGTATTGCCGGCGCGTCGTTCGAGCAGCCCGATAAGCAACGCGATGTCGGCGTTGCGCGGCGCCCGCTCGCGTGCGCTGGCAAACAGCTCACGGGCCCGGGTGTCGTTGCCCTTGCGCATTTCCAGCACGCCCAGATTGACCGTCACCGCAGGTTCTTCCGGCAGCAGTTCCGACGCCCGGCCGAAATCGGTCGCGGCACGCTCGAACAAACCCATTTCCAAAGCGGCGAGTCCCGAATAGAACGCCGACGTGCCGTCCTCCAGCCGTGTGTCGAGCGCTGCCTCTTCCTGCGCCCAAGCGGCTCCCGCAAGGAACACGAGCGCCGCGAGAACCAGAGGCCGACTGCATCCATTCATTCGATCATCTCTCCAATTTTCACTTGCCGAAGACTGAAATCCGCAGTTCTGCGGCGCTGAGCGGCAAAACTTCTGCGCTCCGGCAGCCATCAAGTTCAGCGGGTTTACCCGTAAACCGCCATCTTACAGCCTATACTCTCGCATCGATTTCCTTCCCGTTTTCAATGACGCCCTCGACCGCCAGGTTCAGCAAAAATCCGAATATGCCCGTTGCGATGGCACAGGCGAGTGGGGGCCGCGACCCGCAATATCTTGAGCCTCGCGCGACATGAATTATCGAGCAGGTCAACCTCGACAACTGCGCTACGTGCCCGCCGTCGGACCGCGTCTGCGCATCCTGCTGTACGCGCTTTTTGGCCTGTTCGCGCTGGTCTCTGTCAACAGTCTCTACCTTCTGACCATACGCATCGCCGAAGCAGCGAGCGGGCAGGTGGTTCAGGATTATTTCTACCAGTACATGTTCCTGGCGCACCTGGCGCTCGGACTGGTGCTGGTTATCCCGGTCATCATCTACGGCGTGGTGCACATCCGCAACGCCCACGACCGACCGAACCGGCGCGCGGTGAAGGTGGGCTATGCCTTGCTGGTCTGCGCCCTGATACTGCTGGCCAGCGGCCTCGCTCTGACTCGCGGCATCCCGCTGGTCGAGCTGCGTTCGCCGGCAGCGCGCGAAGCCGCATACTGGATTCACGTGACCGGCTGGCTGGCCGTGGTCTGGCTGTTCGTGCTGCATCGGCTGGCCGGCAAGCGCATCAACTGGCGCGTTGGCGGGTCGGTGCTCGCCGGCGGAGCGCTTTTCGTCGCGGTCATGCTTGCCATGCAGATGCAGGATCCGCGCCAATGGGGGCAGATCGGACCGGCGGAGGGCGAGCAGTATTTTCAGCCGTCACTGGCGCGCACAGCAAGCGGAAATTTCATCCCGGCACGGGATCTCATGAACGATGCCTACTGCGGCGAGTGCCACGCGGACACCCACGAACAATGGGCACACTCGATGCACCGCTTTGCCTCGTTCAACAACCCGGTCTACCGATTTTCGGTACGCAATACCCGACAGTTTTCGATGGAGCGCGACGGCAACGTCCAGCGCAGCCGCTTTTGCGCCGGATGTCACGACCCGGTACCGTTCTTTTCCGGCGCCTTCGATGATCCCGACTTCGACGACGTCAACCATCCGACAGCGACCGCCGGCATCACCTGCTCGGTTTGCCACGCCATCACCCACGTGAACTCGCCGCGCGGCAACGCCGACTTTACGCTTGAAGCCCCGCTGCATTATCCATTCACCTACAGCGAAAACGGGTTTCTCCAATGGCTGAACCGGATGCTGGTCAAGGCCAAACCCGGCTTTCACAAGAAGACTTTCCTCAAGCCGCTGCATCGATCCACCGAGTTTTGCGGCAGCTGCCACAAGGTACATCTGCCCGAAGCGCTCAACGACTACAAGTGGTTGCGCGGCCAGAATCATTACGACTCCTTCCTGTTGTCGGGCGTTTCAGGCCACAGTGTGACCAGCTTCTACTACCCCGACCGGGCCGAAGAAAACTGCAACGGCTGCCACATGCCGCGACAGGTCTCTGACGACTTCGGCGCAACGGCGGACGAGCACGGTGTATTGACGATTCACGACCACCAGTTTGCCGCGGCCAACACCGCGATACCGCAAATGCTGGGCATGCCCGACTGGGTCAACGCCAATCACCGGAAAATGCTGGAGGACTCCGTGCGCGTCGACATCTTCGGTCTGCGTCGGGGTCATGATATCGACGGTGCCCTCATCGGCCCCGGCAAATTGGATTCCGCTTCGCTAGAGCCGGGTGGGCGCTACCTCGTCGAGGTGGTGGTTCGCACCCTCACCCTGGGACACGCGCTTACCCAGGGCACAGCCGATTCCAACGAATTGTGGGTCGAGTTCGTCGCGCAGGCCGGTGGCCAAGTGATCGGTCATTCCGGCGCCGCCGACCCCGGCGACGGTAGCATCGATCCCTGGGCTCACAGGCTCAACGTCTACATGCTCGATCGGGACGGAAACCGCATCGATCGACGCAACGCCGAAGACATCTTCACGCCGCTGTACAACCATCAGATTCCACCAGGTGCTGCCGCAACACTCCACTACGCACTGGAACTGCCCGACTCGATGCCCGACGGCATGCCTTTGACACTGACCGCCCGGGTCAATTACCGCAAGTTTGATACCGCGATGATGCGCCAGGTGCAGGGCGAGGCATTCGAGCGAAACGACCTTCCGGTGACGGTGCTGGGCGAGGCACAGGCGGTTGTCGGCGGCGCCCTTCCGGCACGCAACCCGAGCATCGAGGCACCGCTGTGGATGCGCTGGAACGATTACGGCATCGGATTGCTTCGCGCCGGCCAGCTCCGCCAGGCCGAATCCGCTTTCGAACAGGTCGCTAAGATGGGTCGCGGCCTGGGATTCCTTAACCTCGCGCGAACCCGTCTCGTCGATGGACGCCTCGACGAAACGGCCGCTGCGTTGGCGCAAGCCAGCGAGGGAGAGCACCCCGCCTATCCCTGGGCGGTCGCCTACTGGACCGGCGAACTGAATCGTCAGAACGGTTTCGTCGAAGAAGCAATAAGAATATGGTCCGATCTCGAACAGACCCGTTTTGCGGAGGCACGGTCGCGCGGATTCGATTTCAGTCGCGACTACCGACTGCTGGATCAACTGGGTCAGGCATGGCTTGAACGCGCCCGCCTGTCCTCGCCCGGTGCGAAGCGTGACGAGCAACTTGCCCAGGCCCAGTCGTGGTTCGAGCGCGCGCTGGCGCTTGATTCTGAACGGGCCGAGAGCCACTACGCTCTGGCCCAGGTCTTGCGAATGCGCGGCGAACGACTGGCAGCCGAAAAGCATGCCGAACTACACCAAAAGTACCGGGTCGACGACAATGCGCGCGACCGGGCCGTCGCGATCGCGCGGGCACGCGATCCAGCCGCCGATCATGCCGCAGACGCTATCGTGATTTATCCCCTGAATCCGCCGGTAATGGGCGGCAGCGCACCATGACCCCGGAACAGCGAACCGATCATGGGGATGAAGAGCAGGTTGCTGCCGATGACCGGAGGATCGCCACCGCCGTCAAGTGGTCGCTTGCGGCGCTCGGCCTGGCAGGCACCCTGGCGGTCGTGGGCCTCTGGTTAGACAGCCGACCGGAGGCCCCTGAGACAATACCGGAGGCGGCGCCGGCGGTTGCCGCCCGCTTGCCGGAGAGCACACCGGCGAGCGCCGGACCGCCCAAACTGCCGTTCAGTGACGTCACCGAGCAGTCGGGTATCGATTTCATTCAGGAAAACGGGGCCTACGGGCTCAAGCTGCTGCCCGAGACAATGGGAAGCGGCGCGGCCTTCGCCGATTTCGACGCCGACGGCGACCCGGACCTGCTGCTTGTCAACGGCAACCTGTGGCCATGGCACGATTATCCTGCAGACCGCGCCCGGCCGACGCAGAAGCTTTATCTCAACCTGGGCGACGGCAGCTTCGTCGATGCCACTGCCGGTTCGGGCCTGGATATCAGCTTTTACGGAACGGCGCCCGTGATCGGTGACTTCGACGGTGACGGCCTGCCGGACGTCTTCGTCGCCGCGGTCGGGAAAAATCGGTTGTTTCGAAACCTCGGCAACGGACGCTTCGAGGACGTCACCGGCGCAGCAGGGGTCACCGGCGAAGACACCGACTGGAGTACCTGCGGCGCGTTCTTCGACGCCGACGCCGACGGCGATCTCGACCTGTTCGTCTGCAATTACGTCGAATGGTCGCTGGACATCGATCTGGCAGTGGATTACCGCCTCACTGGAATCGGGCGCGCCTTCGGCCCGCCGACCAACTATGCCGGCCAGCACAACAGGCTTTACCGAAACGACGGCGGCGGCGATTTTACCGATATCAGCGAGTCTGCCGGCATCAAGGTTGCGGACCCGCTCAGCGGGCGGCCGGAGGGCAAGGCGCTGGCCGTCATGCCGGTGGATATCAATGAAGACGGCCTGCTCGACCTTGTCGTCGCCAACGACACGGTGCGCAATTTCCTGTTTCTCAATCGCGGCGGCGTTTTCGAGGAACTCGGCGTCGAGACTGGACTGGCTTTCGATCCGGACGGCCACGCCACCGGCGCCATGGGCATGGATACGGCCAGGCTCGGCGGGGCGGCGCAACGGGCCATCGCCATAGGCAACTTCGCCGGAGAAATGACCTCGTTCTATCTCTCGCAGGGCACTCCTGAACTTTACGCCGACCAGTCCTCGACCAGCGGCATCGGGCCACCCAGCCGTCTGGCCCTGACCTTCGGCGTATTTTTCTTCGACGCCGACCTGGACGGCAGGCTCGACCTGTTTCAGGCGAACGGGCACCTGGAGCAGGAGATTCACGTGGTTCAGCCAAGCCAGGCCTACGAACAAGTCCCGCAGTTGTTCTGGAACTGCGGCGACAGCTGTCCCCGGCGGTTCCTGTACGCCGGCGGCGGTGATCTTGAGCGGCCGCTGGCAGGACGCGCGGCCGCCTATGCCGACATCGAAGGCGACGGCGATCTCGACATCCTGGTTACCCAGGTCGGGGCCGCACCGATACTGTTGCGCAATGATCAGAAGACCGGCCATCGATGGCTGCGCGTGCGTCTCGAACAGGACAACCCGAACCGCGCCGCCATCGGCGCGACCGTTCGCCTGGAAACCGGCGACATATCACAGGAACAGAGCATCATGCCATCCCGGGGTTATCAGTCACAGGTGATGCCCGCAGCGGTCTTCGGCCTGGGCACCGACCTGGAGCCTGCCGAGGTCGTCGTGACCTGGCCGGACGACACGGAGAGTCGCCACCCGGTCACCGGGCTGAACCGGGAAATGATCATCCGGCGAGGTCCGGTGGGGCAATGACCGGCCGCGCGGGGAAGATTCACCTGAGGATTCCAGGTCGGTCCGGCATCGCCCGCCTGCTGATGGCGGCGGCGACATTGACGATGACCGCGTGCGCGGGTGCGCCGGCGCGCGCACCGGCCGAGCATCGACTCACCAACACCATCACCTGGTCCACGGCCAGCGAATCCGACAATTTCGGCTTCGACGTCTATCGGGCGGAGCAAGTCGACGGTCCCTATGCACGCATCACGCCGCAGCCGATACTCGGCGCCGGCACCACCGACCTGACCACGGGCTACCGGTTTGTTGACGACGAAATCGAAGCCGACACGGTTTATTGGTACTACGCCGAGAGCATCTCGCTTAGCGGCGAGCGAAAACGATTCACGCCCGTCATGAAAGCGCCACCAAAAAACCGCCGGACACCGCATCCAATGGCGGATGAGCGCTGAAGATCCGCACGCATTTCGACAATTCCGGCGTCGTCGACGTCGCATTTTCGGCCGGGTCAGTAATCCATGATCCGCAGATTTATGTCGGTTAACTGCTGCTCACGGACTTCGTGTTCCAGACGCTCGATCTGTTCACGTTCGAACACTTCTTTCAGCCTCTCGCTCGCCTGCTCGAACGTCATGGGCGTGGCCGCCCGTCGGTCGAGCAATTTCACCAGCCACAGACCGCTGGATGTCCGCAACAGACCCGAGTCCTCGCCTGGCGACAGCACGCGCATCGGCTTGAGCAGACTCATCTCGAGCCCCCCGAGCTCACGCCTTGTTACCCAGCCGAGCAAGCCGCCGTTGCCCGCCGACGCGTGAACGGAAAGATCGCGCGCGGCCTGGCTGAAGTCGAGCACGCCGTCGCGGATTTGCGTCACTGCGTGGCGCGCCCGAGCGACAATTTCTCTGTCGTCCCGGGCCGCCACATTGGCGAACTTGATTGCCGCAACCCGATATGCAGGCGGGTTGCGCATCATGTCCCGGCGCTGTTCGTAAAGCGCAAGCAGCTCGCTTTCGGTCGGCGCTCGCATGCGAGCGTCGACCCGGAACCGCAATTCGGCCGTTGCCAGCGCGCGCATCAGGGTCCAGCGCATCGCGTCGGCCAGCTCTTCGGACCCGACCAGTTCGAGCCCTTCGGCATGATCGGCCATGGCCACCCTCAGGCCCCATTCGCGCAGCAGGCGCATTTTTTGCCGATCGGTCAACGAGTCCGGGGCACGATCAGGCAACCGCTGCCGGATGAGGTCGTCCAGCCAGTCGGCGGGCAACGTCTGTCGGCCGACTCGCAATACCGGATCTTCGTCCAGGCTTATCCGGATATTCTGCGCAAGACGCTCGATCAGGGCCCTGTTGAGCTCGGCGCTGCGCTGGCGGAACAGGTTCTGGCGGAACTTGAAGCGCACTTCTTCAGCGTCGGGCACGACTTCGGGGCGGATACGTTCGCAGACATAAAACGCCACGCCGCCGGCGTATTCCGTCAATTCGCTTACATCGCCGATTTCAAGGCCTCCGACCGCGTCGCGGACCGGCGCCGGCAGCTCATTCGGATCGACGAAGCCGATGCTGCCTTCCCGGAACCGACTTTGCGACTCGGATTCTGTCGCCGCCAGCGCCTTGATGTCGGCGCCGCCCAGCACCTGGGCCCGCAACGCCAGCATCTGGTCAAGCACCTGGTCGCGCTCGGCGTCATCGGATGGCAGACGTTTGTAAATGCCGCGCAGATAAAGCTTGCGCGGGCGCTCAAACGCATCGGGATTTTCGGCGGCGAGCTGTTCGAGCTCTTCGTCGGATATCGAGACCTGCGCATCAATATGTCGCTCGAGGGCGGGCAGAAGCCTGGCCTGACGCACGGCTTCCACCGATAGAAGCACCTCGGCACTTTCATCCATACCGCGATGGCGTGCCGCGTCGGCCATCGAAACAATCAACGCGAGGTTGCGCGCCGACTCGCGCGACGGCGCCAATGTCCGGGCGTCGAGCCAGTCATTGTATTGTCGTCGTTCGAGTTCGCCGCCGTCCCAGACCGCGACCGGCTCGGCGCCGGATGAAGAATCGCCACAAGCCTGGAGCACAAGCGCCGCGACAACCGACACGACAATCGACACGACAATCGCCGCCGATGACGGGCGCCGGTCCCTGGAATGAGCTCCGTTTTTCATGGCGTCGCATTCTCCAGAGGTGTGCCGGTCCCGGCTTCGAGAATATGATATCGGTCCGGTGACAGCGCCTGCCAGCGCTCGGATTCGCCCCCCGGCCATCTGACCTCGACCGATACCGGTTCACCATCGCCGCCGAGTCCGAACAGCACCCGGGGATCGCTGGCGGAAAGATAGCTGCCGTCGGTCGCGGCGCGGCGCGAAAGCCGCCGGTCGCCGGGCAGAAATACGGTTGCTTGCGCGCCCAGCGCGTCGCGCGTTCCGCCCGGGGTCAGCAGCCGCAGACCGAGCCAGTGATGATCGGTGCGCGTGCGATTCATCAGGAGCCGGGCCGGACCGTTGTTGTTGCTCAGCAGAATGTCGCTGCGACCGTCGTTGTCGACGTCGCCGACGGCCAGCCCACGGCTGACCTCGAGCCGGGTGAGCTCGCCGCCGGCCGATTCGGTGATGTCCACGTAGTCACCGCCGCCGGCATTGTAGAAAGCGAGATTGGGCTCGGCCAGCGGATAATCGCTCCCCTGACGCGCCTGCTCTTCGATGATGGCCACGGCGCCGTTGGCGGTCACGATATCCAGCCAGCCGTCGTTGTCCAGATCAATGAGCACGGTGCCAAAACCGGTGACGGACAGGCTGGGCGCACCCAGGCCACTGGTAAACGTTCCGTCGAGAAAACCGGCCGATCCATCATTGAGATAAAGCGTGTTGCTATCGGTGCGCAGGTGAGTCATGAAAAGATCGTCGTCGCCGTCGTTGTCGATGTCGCCGGCGACCAGCCCCATGGAGGCCTGGGCGCGACCGTCCATGGCCACGGCGCTGCCGCTCAACAGGGCGATTTCCTCGAATTTCAGGGTGTCGGCGCCGAGATTGCGCCACAGGAAATTGGGTTCCAGATCGTTGGCGACATAGATATCAAGGTGCCCATCGCGATCCAAATCCGCTGTGACCACGCCCAGCCCACTGGACGGGGCACCGAGTATGCCGGCCGGACCGGAGATTTCCTCGAAGCGGAATCCTCCCCGGTTCAGAAATACAGCGTCCGGCTCACCCTGGTAGGACTGGGGGCCGCAATAGTTGGGGCGTCCGCCCGGGGTCCGGCAGGTCTTGTGATTCTCGAATCGAAAATTGACGTAGTTGGCGACGTAAAGATCGAGCAGGCCGTCGCCGTCCAGATCGGCAACGCTGGCGCTGGTGGACCAGCGCTCGTCGTCGGTGCCGGATCTTTCGGTCACGTCCTCGAAACGGATGCCGGCGGCATCCGAGACATTGCGCCAAAGCTGGTTGGGACCGAAATTGGTCAGGTAGACATCGATACGGCCGTCGTTGTCGATATCGCCGGCGGCCACGCCCATGCCGTAGCCAGTTGCTATCAGGCCGCTGGACTCGGTTATGTCGGTAAAACGAACCTCCCCACGGGTGCCATCGGCGTCAACGAGTTCATTGCGGAACACGCGCGAGCGAAGGCCGCCTTCCGGCGAATCGGCCGGCATCGATGACGTCAAAGCAGCGGCCGGCAACTTCTGGCCCTGCACCAGCAACACGTCCAGATCGCCGTCGTTGTCGAAATCGACCAGTGCCGCGCCCGAGCCGACCGGTTCGATGAAATACAGGTCGCCACCCATGCCGTTGTCGTGGGTGAACTCGAGCCCAACCTGATTCGCGACGTCGACGAGATTCGCGCGCTGGTCCGCGCGCGGAGACTCGACGCCGGAGATCGGGGACGCCGGCTCCGGGTTTCGGTCATCACCCCGTTTCTTGCCGTCGTCGCCGCAGCCGGCCAGCAACACCAATACGAGACAGGCCGCAAGGGCTCGCGGCAGTTTCAGGTTCATGCGGGACAATCCATCTGAATTTTCAATGCGGGGTTTTCATCCATGCCTGGGTGTCGATCGGCGCGTCGACCGGCTTCGTGATCAACAGTTCGCCGCGCTCCCACGGCGTTCGGCAGGCCTTCTGCTCGAGATACAGCACCAGGCGACGGCGGGCGATACGAGCCGGCTCTCCATTCGGCAGCGTCTCGAGCACGGCAATCGCGCTGCGCTGCAGGTCGGCGGCGTCGGCATAGTAGCCCAACGCGGCGGCCACCATGGCCGCCGATTCGATTGAATAGACGTCAGGCTCGTAGCCCGCCAGCCCGGAAAACAGTGCGGACGCCTCGGCCGGGCCGTTTGGGTAATCGACGAAAGACGTCGCGAGTAAGCGAATCCTGAGCAGCTTCAGCAACCCGCTATTCGGGTGCACCTCGAGGTCGGCATTCAGCGCGGCCAGCGCCGGCGCATATCGCCCCAGCGACGCCAGCAACGCCGCGTGCCAGAAACGCACCTGATGAACTTCACGGTAACGTTTTCGCAGTTCAGCGTATTGGTCGATCGCCCGTTCGGTGTCGCCCATCTGCAGGTAAATCCGCCCGAGTTGACGGCGTGCGTCTTTGAGGCCGCCGTCGAGCGCCACTGCGCGCAGGAATGCGTCACGCGCGCCCGCTCGGTCGCCGAGGCGCAGGCGAATGCGGCCTTTCACCAGGAATGCGCGCGCCAGGTCGGGATCCTGATCCAGCGCCTTCTCGATCTGTTCCATCGCATCACGTGCCCGGCCCAGGGCCAGCAGGGATACGGCGTAATTGGCGCGAAGTTCGGCGTTGTCCGGATTCAACGCTGCCGCTCTGCCCGAATAACGCGCCGCCAGTCTGAAATTGCCCTGGCGGGAAGCTCTCAGTGCGAGCCGTGTCAGGTGATTGGAATTCACCTTTATCGCAATCAGTTCGTTTCGCCATGGATCCTGAACGCCCAGCGGCGTCCTGTCGCCGTGGTCGTCGGGCAACAGGGCGAGTTGCCTCCGTGCACGTTCCGCATCACCACCCAGACGATAGGCTTGCGCGGCCAGATAGCGAAGCTCGGCCGGCACCCGCGCGTCGACCTCAAGGTGCGGCTGCAGCAACTGTAACGCCAGGTCGGCTTCCTGGTTCTGCATATGAAGGCGTGCCAGCCCGAGCGAGGCGGCCGGATTGCCCGGCTCGGCATCCAGTACACGGCGATAGTATTTCCCGGCCTCCGTGGACTTGCCTCGTTTGAGCATCAACTCGGCCAGTTGCATGGGTGCAGCTGTTGATGCAGGCGCCAGGCGCGCCGCGGTTTCAAAGGCGTCGAAGGCCAGATCCAGGTCGCCGGCGTCCACCGCAAGCAAACCCAGGTAGTACGACCAGCGTGGCTCATCGGCGTCAAGCCGCGCCGCCTGCCGGTAACTGTGCATGGCGCTATCGGGAAAGCGATAGACATCAAACCATTTGCCCAACGCGCCCCATGCGCGACCGATCTCGGGCGCGGGTGCGGCATCTGCTCGCGCGCGCGCCAGACGATCACGAAAGCCGAAAAACTGATCGCGTACCGCAGGTTCGAGTTGATCGAATCCCGGAGGCCGCGGGGGCGCGGGGACAGAATCGACCGAATCGCCGCAGCCGGTCAGAAAGATCATCAGAACCAGCAGCACCATGAGCGGATTCGACGCGCCCACCCACGCTTTACACCATCGGGCCCGTGCGCCGATGGTCAGAGAGCGCGAATCGGCGCACCGGAAATGGCAGTGACAGACTGGCATTAAAAATGAATGGAAAGTTCTTCTGAAAAGTGCATTGAGCCATGTGCCAGTTTATTGAATTCGCGCTTGAAAAGATATCCGTCTCGCCGCGCACCCGCTTTGCCGCCGTCGTTGACACGCCACCGTCCATACGCTAAATTGCCGGTAGTAAGCGTGCACGGTTCCCAGAGGCCGCTGCGCCATCGGGATTTGCACACATCAACGGCCTGGCACCAGTCAGGCTGAATTGAGGGAAACAAGAAATGATCACTGTCAGGATTCTTGCCGTATCCAGCATTTTCCTTGTGGCGCTAGCGCCTGCCTGGGCGAACGACGAAGGTTTTGAAAGCCGGGTTTCCGAGCTCCAAGGCATGAGCCGGGCCGAGCGTAAAGCGGCGATCCAGGCCATGACGCCGGATGAACGTCGCGGCGTCTGGTTTGCCGTCAAGCAGGCCGATCGAGCCGAAAAGCGTGCGACCGAACCCACCGAAGGCTTCTACCGACAGGCCATGTACGACACGCCAGGTAGCGCGGCCCGTAGACCCGCCCCGGCCACTCGGGCGGTCGGCACCATCACATACGACGATAATATCGGGGCTACGACCTTCGGAGGCGGCGCGATCATCGGCAACCGTTTCGATACCCATACCGGCGTTCCGGTGCTGGCGAGCGGCACTGTGGAAACGGTTCAGGCGGTTGTGGTTCAGGGTCCGGCCTTTTCGAGCGACTCGGCCGGTTTCGTCCTCGAAGGCCCGCAGACCGGCGGCGGCGGCGCCATGGCCATCTTCAGCACTTTTACAAACGGCCTCACGGCCACGACCGAAACCGTGACTTTTGCAGGCATCGGTGCCTCGTATACCGGCAGCAGCTTCTTTGTGCTGTTTGGTGATTTCGCCAGTCTCTACGTACCGGCCTTCGGCACCGGCTCGGTGAACGGCCAGGGCCACCATGGCGTGGTCGGCTACACCGGCGGGATGGGCCCCAACATCACCAGCACCTTCGATTTCGGCGGCACGCTCAACAGTCTCGTCCGGGCCAGCGGCAACATCCTGCCGGTTGAGCTCATCGAGTACGGGATCGAATAGGCCGCAGTCTCCGGCAGCTTTCGAATGAAGCGTTCGCTCATGCTGCTGGGCATGACGGTGGCCTTGTGCAGCTGTCAGGACACCCAGCGAACCGATTCCGCCGTGCCGGGACTGCCCGATACCGCGCCCGCCGAGGACGTTCTGGCCCGCTACGACGGCGGCACCGTCACCACCCGCGACGTCGATGCCCATATTCTCGGGCTGCCGGCAAACGAGCGGCCGGCGCCCGGGGAAGATCTCGAGGCGTGGTACGAGGACTTGATCCGCACGCTCGTCGTCAACCGCCGGCTTCTGGCCGAAGCCCGTGCGGCCGGGCTGCAGAACACGGACGACTTTCGGCTGCGCCGCATCGCCGTCCGGCGGCAGCTGGCCGTGCAGTCTTGCCTGGCCGACTGGGCACCCGAGTCAGGAAAGGTCTCGGCAGAGCAAATCCGCGCCGAGTACGAGGCCCGCGCCGAACAGCTGCAGGCGCCGGAACGTCGCTTCACATTTCATATATACCGACGATTCAAGCCCAAAGAAACAGCGACCGAGGCTGAATCGACGATGCTCGAACTGCGCGAGCGCATTCTCCGCGGCGAGAATTTTCAGCGCCTTGCGCTGAGTGAATCCGATTCGGAAAGTCGCCATCGCCAGGGCAGCATCGGCTGGGTTGTTCGCGGACAGTTACCGCAGGTCTTCGAAGACATCGTGTTTTCACTTGAGGAGGGCGTCCCCAGCCACCCCCTGGTCTCGGCGGACGGCATACATCTTTTCCAGGTCGACGAGATACTGCGCGCCCGCACAGCAACGCTTAGAGAGTCGGCACCCGTCTTGAAAGCAGAGCTCGAAGCCGCCTCGGTGAGCGAAGCGCTGGACGAAATCGCCGCGAGGAATACAGCACCGAGTGCGAAGATGGTTGACCGGGATGAGCTGGACCGGCTGATCGAACAAGGCCGTGAGCAGGCCCCTGTACTGACAGCGGAAGGTTACGAACTGAGCCTGGAACAATTCAGACGCCGCCTCGGACGCAGCATGGGCGACCAGGGTTTGCCCGGAAGCGGCGCGTCGGGGCGCGTATCCAACGATGCGGCCTGGGCCGCCCTCGAGCGACTGCTGCGCCATGAAAAGGCGTTCGAGCAATGTGACCGCGAAGGCCGCATCGACGACAACGCCATCGCGCGCCTTATGGCCGACTGGGAAGCCGACTTGCTGACGGCAAGAATGCGCGAACAGCGCCTGCTGGATCGCGTGGCCAGGAACCCTGAACGTCTCAGGCTTTTCCATCAGAGCAACATCGGGCAGTTCACGCCGGCGGTACAGTGGAATTTGAGACGACTTCTGGTCACCTACGACGATGCAGCGAAGGGCAAGGCGCTGATGGCTCGAATGGAAGCCGCATCGGCCGCCGAATCGCCGGGACTGGATGCGCTGCAGATTGAGACCGGCGGCAAGATCGATGACCTGGGCTGGAACACCCTGCGGCAGATGAGCGGCATTAGCCCGAAACTGCCAACGCTGGTTTCACCCGCAAACGACGGCGAGCTGGTGGCGCCACTGAACACGGACCAGGGCCTGGCGCTGTTTCAGGTCGTGGCCCGGCGCGAGTTCGAGCCGCGATCCTTCGAAGAGGCAAAAGATGCCGTGGCAAACGCGTTCCTTCGCCAGTACACCAGCGAGGAATACGACGGTCTCGAGCGAGATATTCTCGACAACGCCCGATTCAAACTGTTTCCCGAGCGCCTGAGTACCCTGCGGGAGCTCGGGCAGCCCATGCCGGAGATCACCGCAGAGCAACTCGACGCGCTCTTTGAGGAATCGTGACTTCAACATTCGAACAACTCCGGCGAACAAGCGTCCGCGCCATCTGGCTGACCGCCCTTGCCGTGCTGCTCGGCAGCTGCGAAACCAGGCCGGAGCCGTGGAACGTCCTGCTGGTCACCTTCGACACGACCCGGGCCGACCGGATCGGGAGTTACGGCAACGATCGGATCCGGACGCCGACGCTGGATGGGCTGGCCGACGAGGGAATTCGATTCGCCAACGCGGTCAGCGTGGCGCCGATCACGGCCCCGTCTCATTCGACGATTCTCACCGGCCTGTACCCGACCGGCCACGGTGTTCGGGACAATGGGCTGTTCGTTCTTTCAGAAGAGAACCGGACGCTGGCCGAGATTCTGAAAGACCGGGGCTATGCGACCGCTGCGGCGGTTGGCGCTTTTCCCGTGATTGCCCGCTTTGGCTTCGACCAGGGCTTCGACCTGTTCGACGACCATCTGACCGGGATGTACGAGGACTATCTCGGCGACCGTGCGCCGAAAAAGGAATTGTTCTTCGACGAGCGGCGGGCCGCCCAGGTGAACGAAGCGGTCATTCCCTGGCTGGAAGCGCGCGAAGACGAGCCGTTTTTTCTCTGGCTGCACTACTTCGATCCGCACCAGCCGTTCGAGCCGCCGCCGCCCTACGACCAGCTCTATGCCGACGACCTCTACGACGGCGAGATTGCCTACGCCGATTCCCGCCTCGGTCACATTCTGGAGCAGCTGAATCGCCTGGGCAAGCTCGACCGCACCCTGATCGTGATGACCGCCGACCACGGCGAGGGACTGGGCGAGCACAATGAGATCACCCACGCGGTGCTTGCCTATGATTCGACCCTGCACGTACCGCTGATCATTCGCCCCCCGGGGCTTGGCACGGAACGGGCCCGGGTGATCGATGCGCGCGTGGGCACGGTCGATATCGTGCCGACCATTCTGGATCTGCTGGGCATGGAAATTCCCGCCGAAATGCACGGGCAATCGCTGGCCTCGCTCTGGTCCGGAACCCCGGAGGAGTGGACTGACGCGTCGGCCTACACGCCGCAGTACTACGCCGAGAACCTCTCGCCCAGACTCACCCACGGCTGGGGCGAACTCCGGGTGCTTTACGAGGGCGGGCAGAAGTATATCCACGGCCCCAGGCCAGAGCTCTACGACCTGGAAACCGATCCCGACGAGTTGATCGACCTGGCGGCACAGAAGCCGGCCGAGGCGAGTCGTCTCCGCGAAGCACTCTCCGTTTTCATTCGCGAGCATGCCTCCGAGCAGGCAGCGACCACCCAGGCGCTCGAACCGGAACTGGTAAGCCGCCTGCAGTCGCTGGGCTATCTCCACGGCACCGGCGAGGGCGGGGAGCAGATTCGTGAAGAGTTGCTCGACGACGGCGCAGCACCGCAGGATCGCGTGACCGATCTCAACCGCATGAGTGCCGCCAAGCATCTCCTTTTCAAGGAGCGGCCCCAGGAGGCGCTGAACTATACCCGCAAACTTGTCGAGACCGACGGCAACAGCCCCATGTACCGTGAACTCCACGCTTCAGCGCTGGCGGGCGCGGGCCTGCTTGATGAATCCTGGGAAATCGTCCGGGAGCTTCAGGAAACAGGTACAGTCTCGGCGGAGCTGGTAATGATTCTGGCCGCAGAAAGGTTCGAGCGTGGAGATCACACCGCCGCAATTGGAATTCTGGAAGACTTCGCGAGCAAAACCAAAAGTGCGCGGGCACTCTGGCTGCTTTCGAGTTTCTACCAGCAGACTCGCAATCCGGAGCGCGCGCTTGATTCGCTTCAGCGGGCTCTGGACTTGAACCCGGAATTTGCTCCAGCTCGTGTGGATCTGGCAATTCACTGGGCCAGAAGCGGTCGCGCAGACCGGGCGGACGCTGAATTCAGACTCGCACTGTCGCATGCCCCTTATTACGCTAAGGGTAATTTCAACTACGGTGCATTCCTGTTCGAAAACGGCTCCCTGGCGCAGGCCCGCGGGTTTTTCCGCCGGGCGCTTGACCTGGCTCCAAGGTACCTCAAAGCGCATCTGGCGCTGGTCACCGTCGAACACCTGGATGGAAATCATGAAGCAGCCAGATCCGCTTTTCGCTTGCTGCAAGTGCGTGCTCCGGACAGCGTCGAAGCGAAAATTGCCAGCGATATGCTCGGCGATCAATGAGCCTCCAGTCGTTCTCGAATCCGCCGGGGTTGCCGCCCCCGCGGATCAGGCCATAGTCCTGGCTCCGGCCGTGCAGTATTCCCCAGGACGCTGAACCACGCCACCACTCTTGGGCATTGCTGTTCGAAACTGCACGCCTGAACGTGGCCCGAAGCTATTCCAAGCCCCTGAAACTTGCACCAACGGTATCTGAAAGCCCAGGTAACCGCTGAATAACTCTGCACGGGCGCGCTGTTGCATGCCGCCGGCGAGACTGAATCGGCGTTCGCGACCTTGCGCGGGCAGGCGCCAATCGCGGCCGGCCAGCCGCCCGACACATCACACGACTGAGATTTCTTATGTTTGCCGGGGCGGATGATGTTCCACCGCAGCCAATGTATCGACCCGATTCGTCCGCGTTGCCGCTGTACTTCGGCGTCGCCGCGCTCTATACTCGCGGGAGCGGGACTGGCCGCCCCCCGGATGCGCCAATGCTTGATCGACTTCATGGGCGTCCGGATACGGTCTGCTCGCCTCTTTTTTGCATTTGCGGTACGTGACCGGGTTGCAGCAGGCGACAGGTTGCCACCATCAGCTTCAGGTAAGGGAGAAGAATAATGAAAGCATGGACGCTTCCCGCAGTTTTAGCAGCACTGGCTGTATTGGCAGTCTTTGAAAGCCACGCCGGCACGCTGACGGCAGACCTGGCCGTTACCAAGACGGACGGCAGCGCTGCGTCGATTGCAGGCACTCAGATCACATACACGATCGTCGTCACGAACAATGGTCCCGACGACGTCACCGGTGCAACGGTTCAGGACACGTTTCCGGCCAATCTTTCCAACGTGAACTGGACGTGCGTCGGTTCGGCGGGGTCCAGTTGCACGGCCGGCGGTGTTGGAGACATCATGGATATGGTCGATATCCTAAACGGCGGCACCGTGACGTACACGGCAACCGCTGATATCGATCCAGCGGCGACGGGGTCTCTGGCGAACACGGCGACCGTGGCCGTGCCAATGGGCTTAGTCGACACGACACCCGGCAACAACTCGGCAACCGATACCAATACGCTGACCGCATCGGCCGATCTGTCGATCAGCAAGACCGACAATGCCATCGAGCACACGCCGGGCACGCCGGTCAGCTACACCATCGTGGCCCAGAACGACGGCCCGTCGGCAGTCGGCGATGCACAGGTCAGTGATACCTTCGCTGCCCCCCTGAGCAACTGCAGCTGGACCAGCGTGGCCGCTGGCGGCGCCACCGGCAACACCAACGGCGCCGGCAATCTCGCCGACACGCTGGACATGCCGGTCGGATCCTCGGTGACCTACACCGCGACCTGCGATGTCGATCCGGCCGCCACCGGCGACCTGAGCAACACCGCTGCCATCGGTTCAATCGCAGCGGCCGACCCGGCGGCCGGCAACGACATGGCAACCGACACCTCCGCGCTAACCCCATCCGCAGATCTGTCGATAAGCAAGACCGACAACGCCAATGAGCACACGCCGGGCACACCGGTCAGCTACACCATCGTGGCCCAGAACGACGGCCCGTCGGCAGTCGGCGATGCCGAGGTCAGTGATACCTTCGCTGCCCCCCTGAGCAACTGCAGCTGGACCAGCGTGGCCGCCGGCGGCGCCTCCGGCAACACCAACGGCGCCGGCAATCTCGCCGACACGCTGGACATGCCGGTCGGATCCTCGGTGACCTACACCGCGACCTGC
>JGI12210J13797_10156092_pt1 | contig 36230 bp, 25 predicted proteins | sample ElkSlonscriptome_3_FD_13797 | JGI IMG/M metagenome (IMG submission 13797) | reverse complement strand
AGGTGGAGAGCGTCGACCGGGGCGCCGACGGCTGCTTCGCCCTCGACCTGGTGATCCGCAACCCGCTGGACGAGGTGCTCGACGACGCTCGCTGGTACGTCTGCGTGCCCATGAGCACCCTGGGCCTCGCCCCCGGTCGCCGGGTGCGGGTGGAGACCCTGGGCGGGACCGAGCTGAGCACGGGCGGGGTGATGCTGCGGACCGCCGACGGCACCGAGGAGCACCCCGTGCCCGAGGGCGAGCCGGCCGTGGTCGAGCTGCAGGCCTACCGTGGCAGCCTCTTCCCGATCTTCCACGGCCTGCAGGTGGCCGCGGTGCCCTCGTTCGACTGCGCGTACGGGGTGGCCGAGACCTGCGGCACCGTCACCCGAGCCACCTCGGTGACCGCGGGCGGCGGAGACTTCGACGTGGTCGAGATGCAGTACGGCGACCGCACCACCCTGACCGGCGCCAACGAGGCCGAGCTGACCGTGGCGCTCGCACACGCCGAGGAGCGCATCGTGCTCGACCCCGACTGCGCCGAGGGCCCCGACGCCCTGGGCCTCGACCTCGAGGTCGCCGCCCTCTACATCGAGCCCGACGCCGGCTGACGCCGCGCCGCCGAGCACCTGAACCCTTGCCTTCATCGACTGACCTTGGAGACCGACCCATGAACCACGCCTTCCGTTCCCTTCGCACCCTGGCCACCCTGGCCTTGCTCGCCACCGGCCTGGGCACGGGCTGTGCCTTTGGCGGAAATGACGCGGCCGCCTTCGACCAAGAGGGCTCCGGGGCTGGCGTGGGCCAGGGCGGCGCCCAGGACTTCGGCCAGTTCCGCGCCATCCTCGACGAGGGCGGGCTGCCCGGCCCCGAGACCCTCGACGACGTGGGCTTCTTCAACGAGCACAAGATCGAGCTGCCCCCGGCCGACTGCGGCGAGGACATCTGCCTGCACGGCGAGCTGGGCGTGATGGGCAACATGATCAACGGCTCGAACTGCACGCTGGTCATGCTGGGCATGAACACGCCCATCGACCCCTCCGCCATCGAGCGCCCGCCGCTCAACCTGGCGCTGGCGGTCGACACCAGCGGCTCGATGTCGGGGGACAACATCCACTACCTGCGCGAGGGCCTGTACCGCATGCTCGACGACCTGCGCCCCGAGGACCGGGTGTCCCTGGTGGGGTTCTCGAACACGGCCCGCGTGCTGGTCGACGCGCGGGCCGGCGACGACCCCGAGCTGACGCTGGCCATCGGCTCGCTCGATGCCAACGGCGCCACCAACATCTACGACGGCCTGCGCGTGGCCTACGAGCAGGTCGAGGCCAACGCCGACCCGAGCCGGCAGAACCGGGTGATCCTGCTGTCGGACGGCGAGGCCACCGCGGGCATCCAGAGCAACGTGAAGCTGGCGGAGATGTCGGCCGCCTACAACGCCGAGGGCTACGGGCTCACCACCATCGGGCTGGGCCAGGAATTCGACCCCGAGCTGATGCGCGATCTGGCCGAGAAGGGCGCGGGGGCGTTCTACTTCCTCGAGAGCCCCGCCGCGGTCGAGGAAGTGTTCGAGCAGGAGGTGCAGACGTTCCTGGTGCCGCTGGCCAAGGACGTGAAGATCAGCGTGCAGATCGACCCCGCCTACACCCTGCGGGCGATCTACGGCACCAAGCAGGCCGAGACCTGGGGCAACGTGGGGCAGATCGACATCCCCACCCTCCAGATCGCCCATCGCACGTCGGTGAGCGACGACGAGGGCGGGCGCCGCGGCGGCGGCGGGGCGATGATCGCCGAGGTGGTCCCGCGCGATCCCGAGGCGGAGGCGGGCCCGGGCACGGTCGGCCAGGTCACCATGACGTGGGACGTGCCGGGCTCGGACGAGTCGCGCACCACCACCGTGAAGATCGAAAGCCCCCTGTCGCCGGGCGAGACCCCCGACGACGGGCTGTTCAGCTTCGCCGGCGTGGAGAAGAGCTTCGTGATGCTCAACATCTACGCCGGGTTCGAGATGGCGGCGACGCGCTCGGCCTTTGGCGACCTCGCGGGGGCGCGGGGCGTGCTGGCGCCGCTGGCCGACGAGGTCGAGACGTGGCTGGCCGACAACCCCGACGTCGACATCGAGGACGACCTTCGCTACATCCGCCGGTTCATCCAGAACCTCGACGCGCGGGGCGCCTCCGAGGAGCCGAGCAACCCCAACCCGCCCAACCCCTGGCCGCAAGACTGAGGTCTGGGCCGATCTGGGCCCCAGACGACGAAGAGCCCGCTACGCGATGCGTAGCGGGCTCTTGCTGGTTCGAACGTCGGGCTGCGGGGCCTCAGGGGCCTCAGGGGCCTCAGCCGCCGCAGGAGCCTTCGCCCTCGCCCTCGCCGGCGCAGGAGCCCTCGGCCTCCTCGTCCATGTCGCCGTTGCAGTGGCCTTCCTCGGCATGCTCGGCGCCACCGCACGCGGCCTCGCCCACGGGGGCGTCGTTGATGATCTTGTCGTCGGTGTCCTCGTCGCCCAAGATCGCGTCGTCGCCAGCGGGAACCTCGGTGGCGGGCTGCTCCTTGCCACAGCCGGTCATGACCAGCGTGCCGGAGCCCAGGATCGCCAGGGTCGCTGCAATGTCCTTGATGTTCATGATGTCGTCTTCCTTCGCGTGTGGTGATCCCGGGGGCGTGGCCCATCCGAGGATGTTCCTTAGCTTGGACGAGGTTCGCACGGCGTGTAAAGGGGCCTTGCTGGAGGGAAGGTGATCCGCGCGGTGGCCGGCCCGTGGTATCTAGCGACTCTTCGGATCGCCCCATGTCCCGCTCTCGTGTCGTGTTCCTGTCGTTGTTGCTTCCCCTCGCGTGTCGGGCTCCGTCGTCGTCGACCCCGGTTCACAGCTCCGACGAGATCGCCGCCAACGAGCCCTCGGTGGTCCCGAGTGGCGCTCCGGCGCCGTCGCCGGAGCGCGCGCCAGAGCCGGCGCCGGAGCCCGCGCCGGAGCCAGAGCCGGAGCCGCTGGTCGCTCCCGACGGCACGGTCATCGAGCCGTGCGGTGAGGTCCCCGAGGGCATGGCGTGCATCCCCGGCGGCCCGTTCATTCGCGGCGCGGACGAGGGCCCGAAGAACGCCCAGCCGGCCGAGACGGTGTGGCTACAGACCTACTACATGGATCTCTACGAGGTCACGTACGCCGACTACAAGGCGTGTCAGGCCACCAAGGAGTGCCTGCGCGGTGGGCCGCTCTACAACGACTTCAGCCGACCCGATCAGCCGATCGTGGGCCCGAGCTGGTTTGCGGCGGTGCGCTACTGCGAGGTGAAGGGCAAGCACCTGCCCACCGAGGCGCAGTGGGAGAAGGCCGCCCGCGGCCCCGACGGCGCGCGCTATCCCTGGGGCGACGAAGAGGCCACCTGCGAGCGGGCGGTGATCAAGGACGAGCGCGGCCGCAGCTGTGGGGTGGACAAGAAGTTCGAGCACCCCAAGAAGGGCCGCACCTTCGTCATCGGCACCCGCGATCCGGGCGTGTACGGGCTGTACGACATGGCCGGCAACGCGTGGGAGTGGGTGTACGACTGGGCGTCGAGCGACTACGCCAGCTGCGGCGACGCCTGCCGCGGCACCGATCCGCTCGGCCCGTGTGGCGGCAAGGGGGAGGACCGCTGCGGCAAGGTGGACAAGCGCGTGGTGAAGGGCGGGTCGTGGTACTGGGATTCCAGCTACGCCACCGGCTACCACCGGCGCACCCACTTCCCGGCCAACCTCAATTCGGTGGAGTTCCACCACTTCGGATTCCGCTGCTCGGCCACCCTCGAGGAGGCGCGAGCGCTGGCGGCCGCGAAGTCGGCGGCGGGCGAGGGCGGTGAGGCGCCGGCGGGCGAGGGAGAGCCCTCGCCCCAGGCCGGCGACGCTGGCTGAGCTCGGTGCCGCCTACCGCGGGGGGATGAGGTCCTGGTCGTTGGTGAGGAGGATGCGCCCCATCGCCAGCGACTCGCGGAACGTGAACTCGATCTGGTGCACGCCGGCCGCCCAGTCGGGCGCCCAGGGGTCCTCCATGTACGTGCACGGCGGATCTCCCTCGTCGCGCCAGTTCAGCGGCGTCCAGTCGTAGCCCTGGCCCCCGGGGCCGCAATCACCCTCGAAGATCGCGGCCGGCATCGGCTCGCCGTCGAGGGTGGCGTAGTAGCTGTCGTCGTTGCCCGACTGCCACGTGCGCGCCCAGATGTACCAGGTGTCGTTGCACGGGATGTCGGGCTCGAACAGGATCGAGCCCTCCGTGTTGCCGCCCATCTGATCGAGCACGGAGATCTCGCCCTCGCCCACCATGCTCATGCCCAGCTCCCACGCTCCGGTGTGGGTGGCGTCGGACGGCAGTAGCTCGAAGGTGACCAGCTCCGCGCAGGCCTCGCCCCCCATGCCGGTGTCGGGATCGCCGGTGCTCCCCGGCTCGTTGCAGGTGGCGTCGCACATGATCTGCGCCAGGTCGACGCAGGTCTGGTCCCACTCGAACGCGCAGCAGAACGCCTCGCGCTCGCACACGCAGTCGACCACGTCGGGCTCGTTGCAGCTGGGGGAGGCGTGCGCCTCGCAGCAGCTGTCGCTCTCACCGCCCGTGGTGTCGTCGGGACCCGTCGTGTCCGGCCCGGTGGTCGGCGTGCCCGTGACGTCCCCCGTGCCCACGCCCGTGTCCGGATCGGGCTGGGTGGGGTTGGGATTGGTGGGGTTGGGATTGGTGGTGCTCGACCCGGTGGTGCCGCTGTCTTCGCTCTCGCTGTCCCCTTCGGTGCCCAGCCCGCCCACGGAGGGGCCACAGGCAGCAGCGAGACAGAGGGTGGTGACTATGGTCCAAGCGCTCCGGTTCATCATCATGGCAGGCCCCTGGCGTGGTTGTACCAGTCCCGGCCGAGCTCGCGGGATGTCGCGCCCGGCCCGAGGCCGATTGCCGGGCAGGGTGTCGATTGCTGAGAGATCTCACGATTCGAGATCGGGCCCGAGGAGCGTGACCGCCCTTGCTTCGGTGGCGTTCGAGGGTATGTAACTCACTGCTCACTTACTATCGGGGTGGGCAGCCGAACGACGATCGTCATGCGTCCCCGCCAGTTCACCGACGACGACGTGCTCGATATCGCACGAAGGTGCTTCCTCGAGCACGGCCCCAGCGTGTCCACGGCGGTCATCGCCGACGAGCTGGGGGTGAGCCAGGCCGCGCTGTTCCGGCGCTTCAAGACCAAGCAGGCGCTGATGGTGCGGGCCATGGCGCCCCAGAGCCCGCCGGCGTGGATCGACCAGATCCACGCCGGCCCCGATGCGCGCTCGGTGCCCGAGCAGATGCACGAGGTGGTGCGGGCGATCGACGCGTTCTTCGAGCAGTTGTTGCCGTGCATCGCGGTGCTGCGCTCGGCCGGGATCGAGATGTCGAGCGTGATCCAGGAGTGCGAGCCGGCCCCGCCCACGCGGGCCCACCGGGCGCTGACCGGGTGGTTTTCGCGGCTGCACGAGCAGGGCCGCGCCGACATCCCGCACCCTCAGTCCACGGCGATGGCCTTCTTGGGCGCCATCCATGCCCGGCACATGCTCCGCCACGTGCTGGGCGAGCACGCGCCGCGGACCGAGCCCGAATTCCTCGACAACCTCGTGCGCGTGTTCTGGGTGGGCATCGACCCCGCCCCCCGAAGGATCGACCGATGAATCGCTGGATCACTCGCTTGGTTCTCCCGCTGGTCATCACCGGTGCCGCGGTCGGAGGTGCGGCCGTGATGGTGCGCTCGGCCGAGTCGGCGGAGCGCGAGCCTCCCGAGCCGACGCTGCCGGAGGTGGAGCACGTGGAGGTGCGGGCCCAGCCCGCCCGCCCGCGGATCCGGGGCACGGGCGTGGTCGAGCCGGCCCGCGAGGCCACGCTGTCGCCGGAGCTGTCGGGGCGCATCGTGCATCTCTCGGAAGACCTGGTGGTGGGCGGGCGCCTCGCCGAGGGCGACGTGCTGCTGCGCATCGACGAGCGCGACTACCAGATCGCGGTGAAGCAGCAGCGGGCGCAGGTGGAGCAGGCCAAGGTGGAGCTGGAGCTCGAGCAGGCCTACGGCAAGGTCGCCCGCGAGGAGTGGGACCTCATGGGCAACACCACGGCCGACGGCCGCCTCGCCAGCCGCGTGCCCCAGCGGGAGGCGGCCGAGGTCAAGGTCGACGCCGCCCGCAGCACGCTGGAGCGGGCCAAGCTCGACCTGGGGCGCACCACGCTGCGGGCCCCCTTCAATGCCACCGTGATCGCCGAGTCGGTCGAGGTGGGGGAGATCGCCACGCCGGGCCAGGTGGTGGCCACGCTGGTGGGCACCGACGCGCTGTGGGTGCGGGTGTCGGTGCCGGTGGAGGCCCTCGGGCTCATCGGCGTGCCCGGCCCCGGCGTGGCCGAGGGCTCGTCGGCCCGCGTGGTCCAGCGCCTCGGCAGCCGCGGCGCGGTGGAGCGCGACGGCACGGTGGTGCGGCTGGTGAAGCAGCTCGACGCCGAGAGCCGCACCGCCCAGGTGATGGTGGAGGTGACCGATCCCTTCGACCCGAAGCCGGGCGAGCTGCCGCTGCTGCCGGGCGCGTTCGTGGAGGTCGAGTTCCTCGGCAACGAGATCGACGAGGTGGTGGCCGTGCCGCGCGTGGCCGTGTTCGAGGGCCGCCGCACGTGGGTGGTCGACGACCAACAGAGGATCCGGCAGCGCTCGCTGGAGATCGCCTGGGGCGACGACGAGTACGTCTACGCCACCGGCGGGCTGCGCACGGGCGAGCGCGTGGTGGTGACCCCGCCCTCGCCCGCCATCGAGGGCATGGAGGTGCACAGCGAGCCGGCCGAGCCGGAGGCACCGGCCCAGGTCGCGGCCGAAGAGATTCCCGCGCAGCGCTCGGAGGGCTAGACGATGAGCGAGCCCAACCCGCCCTCGAGTCCCCCCTCGTCCGCGTCCACGCCCGCGCCCTCGCCCTCCCCGACTCCCGCGCCGACCGGCCAGACCGGCCAGACCGGCCAGACCGGTCAGACGGTGGTGCCCTCGGCGCGGGCGAAGGTGCCCATGAAGGGCGCCCTCGCGTGGATGGCCCGCAACTCGGTGGCCTCCAACCTGCTGATGTTCGTGCTGATCGTCGGCGGGGTGATGGGCCTGGTGAGCACCAAGCAGGAGGTGTTCCCCGAGTTCACCCTCGACACGATCACCGTGTCGGTGCCCTACCCGGGCGCGGCGCCGGCCGAGGTGGAGCAGGGCATCCTGCTCGCGGTCGAGGAGCGGGTCCGCGGGCTGGACGGGGTCAAGCGGATCACGTCCGACGCCCGCGAGGGCTCGGGCTCGGTGAGCGTGGAGCTGCAGCTCGACGCCGATCCCGACCAGGTGCTCGCCGACGTCAAGAACGAGGTCGACCGCATCACCACCTTCCCCGAGGAATCCGAGCAGCCCACCGTGAGCCTGGCCAAGCGGCGGCGGCAGGTCATCTCGCTCATCCTCTCGGGCAACCAAGACCTCGGCACGCTGCACGACCTAGCCGAGAGCGCCCGGCACGGGCTGCTGGCCACCGACGCGGTCACCCAGGTGGAGCTGGAGGGCGTGCCCCCGCTGGAGATCTCGGTCGAGGTGTCCCGCGAGACCCTCGAGGCCTACGGGATCACGCTCCAGCAGATCGCCGCGGAGATCACGGCCGCCTCGCTCGAGCTGCCCGGCGGCGGCATCGAGACCCGCAAGGGCGAGATCCTGGTGCGGGTGGCCGACCGGCGCCGGCAGGGCCACGAGCTGGAAGACCTGGTGCTGCGGGGCACGGCCGGCGGCGGCCAGGTGCGCCTGGGCGACATCGCCACCATCCACGACGGCTACGAAGACACCAACCAATACTCGATGTTCGACGGCCGGCCCGCGGTGCGCCTGACCGCCTACCGGGTGGGTGACGAGACCCCCTCGGCCGTGGCCGCGGCCGTGCGCGACTACGCCGAGACCCTGCGCCAGCGGCTGCCCCCGGGCGTGCACGTGAGCGTGTGGAACGACGACTCGGAGGTTCTCGAGGCCCGCATCGACCTGCTGCTGCGCAACGCGGCCATGGGCCTGGTGATGGTGCTGGTGATCCTGGCCCTGTTCCTCGACCTGCGGCTGGCGTTCTGGGTGTCGCTGGGCATCCCGATCTCGTTCCTCGGCTCGTTCCTGCTGCTGGGGGGCACCGATCTCTCCATCAACATGATCACCCTGTTCGCGTTCATCGTGACGCTGGGCATGGTGGTCGACGACGCCATCGTGGTGGGGGAGCGGACGTTCTCGATGATGGACGAGGGCATGACGCCGATGCAGGCGTCGGTGGTCGCAGCCCGGGAGATGGCCGCGCCGGTGACCTTCGCCATCCTCACCACCATCGCCGCCTTCGCCCCGTTGTTCTTCGTGCCGGGCACGATGGGGAAGATCTTCAAGATGATCCCCGCGGTGGTGATCTCGGTGCTGGTGCTGTCGCTCATCGAGTCGTTCTTCGTGCTGCCGGCCCACCTCGCCCACGGCACCAAGAAGCGGCTGCCCCGCAAGGGCCTGCTGGGCGTGCCCGGCCGGGTGCAGCGGGTGGTGGCGGCGGGCCTGGAGTGGTTCACCGCCCGCATGTATCGCCCCACGGTGGAGGCGCTGGTGCGGCAGCGCTACGTGACCTTCGCCGTGGCCGCGGCCACGTTCGTGCTCACGGTGGGCTACGTGGCCAGCGGGAAGGTGCCCTTCAACTTCTTCCCGCAGCTGGCCGGCGACGTGGTCAACGTGCAGGCGCAGCTGCCCTACGGCACGGCGCTGGAGAGCACCGAGAAGGTCGGCGAGCGGATCACCGCCGCGCTGCACACCACCATCGAGGAGTTCGGCCCGCAGAGCGTGCGCGGCGTGTTCACCCGGGTGGGCGAGGGGGCGCCCGCCCGCGGCCCGGGCTCGGGCGCCGCGGCGGTGGGCAGCCACCTGTTCTCGGTGGAGGTGGCCTTGCTGCCCTCCGAACAGCGCAGCTTCAGCTCCGACGACTTCACCGCCCGCTGGGAGGAGCTGACCGAGGTGCCCGCTGGCGTCGACGCGCTCACCTTCAAGAGCGCGACCGGCCCCGGGGCGGGGGCCGAGGTGGCGGTGCAGCTGCTGCACCCCGACACCGAGGTGCTCGCCGAGGTCTCCGCGGAGGTCGAGCAGGAGCTGTGGGGCTTCCCCACGCTGCGCAACATCACCAACGAGTACTCCTCGGGCAAGCCCCAGCTCGACTTCCACCTGCGCCCGCAGGCCCGCAGCCTGGGGCTGTCGAGCAACGACGTGGCCATGCAGCTGCGCTCGAGCTTCTACGGAGCCGAGGCCATCCGCGAGCAGCGGGGGCGCAACGAGCTGAAGGTCATGGTGCGCCTGCCCGAGGCCCAGCGCTCCTCCGAGCACGACCTCGACGCGCTGACCGTGCGCACCCCCCGGGGCGGCGAGGTGCCGCTGCACTACGTGGCCGACCTCGACCGGGGCCAGGCCGCCACCGCCATCTACCGCGAGGACGGGCAGCGCACGGTCACCGTGTCGGCGGAGCTGGCCCCCGGGGTCGAGTCGTCTCGCGACGTCATCACCACCCTCGAGCAGGAGCTGTTCCCCCGGCTGCGAGAAGAGCACCCCGACCTGGAGATCGCGCTCGCGGGCGCGCAGCGCGAGCAGGCGGAATCGTTCGCCGCGCTGGGCAAGGGCTACGTCTTCGCCCTGTTCATCATCTTCGCCCTGCTCGCGGTGCCGTTCCGCAGCTACATCCAGCCCGTCATCATCATGGCCGTGATCCCCTTCGGGTTCGTGGGGGCCATCGCGGGGCACGTGCTCATGGGCTACAGCCTCAGCATCATGAGCGTGATGGGCCTGGTGGCGCTGTCGGGCGTGGTGGTGAACGACTCGCTGGTGCTCATCGACGCGGTCAACCGCGAGCGCCGCGAGGGCAAGTCGGCCCTCGACGCGGTGCTCGCCGGCGGCACCATGCGCCTGCGGCCCATCCTGCTGACCTCGCTGACCACCTTCTTCGGCCTGGTGCCGATGATCGCCGAGACCTCCGTGCAGGCCCGCTTCCTCATCCCCATGGCCATCAGCCTGGGCTTCGGGGTGCTGCTGGTCACCTTCATCGTGCTGCTGGTCGTGCCCGCGCTCTACATGATCATCGAGGACCTGCGGGAGCTGGTGGGCATCGCCGACGAGAACGCCAACCCCGACGACGACGACGACGACGACGGAGCGCCTCCTCCGTGGACGCCGGCCGGGGTCGAGCCCGTGGTCACGGCCGTGCCCTTCGGGGTCCCTCCCGCGGAGTGATCGGCCGAGCGGTCGACGGCGTGAGCGACCGCGATCGCACGCGAGCGGCCGATCGTGCGTGCGATCGTGCCGACGGTTACGTTCGGTCAGCTCGAGGCCCAAAGGGCGCATATGGCGGGCCGTGGGCCCTTCGTGACCTTGGGGCCGAGATCTCGCCCATGAGGGCGGAGCGGCACATTGGTGATCGCAGTGTAACCACGTGCAGGGATCCGAGCGGCCGAGGGCCGGAGTCGGTTCGGAACGGTACGCATTAATCGTTTGACCGGTCGTGGGTCGTGCCGGACCATGGTCATCGAGATCGACGCATGCCGTCGGGCATGGACGCCCGTGGATGTGACGGTGTCCACCGGCAGCCCCATGCGTCGAAAGAGTGGCACTCGTAGGATGGCGGGCTCCTCGGACGAGCCGCCCACCGTCTCGCTCGTCGACGTGCGGGGCCGGTCGAAGTCGCTCCCGCCCGACATCATCACGATGGAGCTGGAGCTGACGGGCGCCGAGGCGAGGGCGGCGACGGAGCTGGGGCCCGACACGGTCGACGGCACGGAGCCCTCGCGCGACGACGGGCCGCCACGCCGGGTGCGTCGCCGGCTGGGGCGGTTCTCGGTGCTGGGCACGCTGGGGCGCGGGGGCATGGGCACCGTGCTCGAGGCCTACGACGACACGCTCGCGCGCACGGTGGCGCTGAAGCTGCTGCACGGGCGCGTGGTGGAAGCCCGACAAGAGCGCCTGCTGCGAGAGGCGCAGGCCATGGCCCAGCTCAGCCACCCCAACGTGGTCCAGGTCTACGAGGTGGGCATGGTCGAAGACCAGATGTTCATCGCAATGGAGCTGGTCGAGGGCCAGAACATGCGCCAGTGGCAGGAGCAGCCCCGGCCCTGGCGCGCGGTGATCGACGCCTACGTGCAGGCCGGCCGCGGGCTGCAGGCCGCCCACGCCGAGGGCCTGGTCCACCGCGATTTCAAGCCCGAGAACTGCATCATGGGCGTGAACGGCCGGGTGTGCGTGCTCGACTTCGGGCTGGCCCGCGGGCTGCGGACCCTCGACGAGCCGACCCTGCCCGGCAGCGTGTCCGCCTCGCTCGACGAGGTCTCCTTGATGCAGCGGCTCACCCAGAGCGGCAAGGTGCTGGGCACCCTGTGCTACCTGCCGCTCCAGCAGCTGATGGGCCGACCGTCGGACGAGAAGAGCGACCAGTACAGCTTCTGCGTGTCGCTCTATGAGGCGCTGCACGGCGTGCTGCCCTTCACCGACCGGTCGGTCGAGGCGCTCATCGATGCCCAGCGCGCGCAGCGGTTCCAGCCGGTGCCGCGGGGGCGCGCCGTGCCCCGCCGCCTGCAGCGGATCCTGCGGCGCGGGCTGGCCCGGAACCCGGTCGATCGCTGGTCGTCCATGCGGGAGCTGCTCGAGGCGCTCGAGCGCCTGCGAGCGCCTCGCCGGTGGCCGGCCGCCGCGGCCGGGGCCACCCTGCTGCTGGGCTTTGGCGCCGGCGCGTTCGCGTTCTCGACCGGCGACGATCCGTGCGCGAGCGTCGACGCCGAGCTGACCGCGGTGTGGGGCTCGACCGAGCGCGAGGCCGTGCGCGCCGCGTTCCACGACAGCGGGCACCCCGAGGCCTCCCGCTTGCTGCTGCGGGTGGAGGACCAGCTCGATCACTACGCGCGGCGTTGGGTGGCTCGGGCCGAGACCGCGTGCCGGGCCGAGCTGGTGCCGAGCCGCTCCGCGCCCCTCGACGACGGCAGCCTGGCGTGCCTGCGGCGGCACCGGGGCCGGCTGCGGGCCACCGTGCACGCCCTGGCCGAGGTCTCCACCCCCGCCGAGGCGCTCGAGCGCACCGTGCTGCCGTTCAAGCTGCCCGTGCTCGACGCGTGCCGCCAGCCCGCCTCGCTCGAGGCTCCCGACCTGTCGCTGGCCGTGGCCCAGCGCGAGCAGATGGTGCTGATCCGGCGGCAGCTGGACGAGGCCAGCACCCTGGGCGAGGCGGGAGCGCTGGCCACCGCCACCGCGCTGGCCGCCGGCGCGGTGGAGCAGGCCCGCCAGCTCGACCACGGGCCGCTGCTGGCCGAGGCGCTGGAGATCCTGGGCCGGCTGCAGGCGCTCGGCCCCGACGCGCGCGAGGCCGAGGCCACCCTCGAGGAGGCGATCGGCGTGGCCGCGGCGGCTCACGACGACGCCAGCGGAGCGCGAGCGTGGACCTCGCTCATCCACGCGCGGGTGGCCCTGGAGGAATTCGAGCGGGCCCAGTCGCTGCGGCTGGCCGCGAGCGCGGCGGTGGAGCGAGCCGACGACCCGATCGCGCAGGCGCGGCTGTTGCGAGAGCTGGGCATCCTGCACCGCGAGCTGGGCGAGCACCGGCGGGCGTGTGACCTGCTGGAGCGAGCGCTGCGGCTCGAGCAGATCGCCCTGGGGCCCACCCACATCGACGTGGGCGTGGCGTGGTTCGAGCTGGGGCGGGCGCTGCAGGGCGACGGGCGGCTGGTGGCGGCCCGCGACGCGCTGGAGCGGGCGCGGGCGATCTTGGTGGGCACGGTGGGTGCCTCGCACCCTCACGTGGCCGCGGTGGAGGCGGGCCTGGGCCAGCTGCTGCGCCGCGAGGGGCGGCTGGACGACGCGGCCGACGCTCTGAGGCGGGCGCTGGAGATCCACGAGGAGGTCCTGGGCCCGCGTGACCCTCGGGTGGCGCGGTCGCTGCTCGAGCTGGGCGAGGTGGAGTTCGAGCGGGAGAAGCTGCCCCACGCCGCGCATGCGCTGGGGCGAGCGCTGCAGATCTTCGAGGCCACCACCGGCACCGACTCGCGCCCGGTGGGCCCGTGCGTGCTGCGGCTGGCCGAGGTGGAGTGGGCCCGCGGCAACCGGCGCCGGGCCGAGGAGCTGGCGGAGCGGGCGGTGGTGCGGCTGGACACCGACGGTCGGCTCCAGCTGCGGGCATGGGCCCACTTCGTGCTGGCCCGGGCGCTGTACCGGCACGCCGACGCGCGGGCGCGGGCGCGGCAGCTGGCCGAGGACGCCGGTCGGGTGCTCGACGGGGAGCGGGCCGAGGAGGTCGCGCGGTGGCTCGACGAGCACCAGCCCGCGGCGGAGGTCGGCGAGGGCGAGGGCGAGTTCGAGGGCGAGGGCGAGGGCGAGTTCGAGGGCCCCGACGTGGTCGAGGGCGAGGGCGACGATCCGCCGGCCTGGCTGCTGGGCGAGCAGCCTCCGGGCTCGCTACCGTGACCCGAGCCTGCGAGTCTCGTCGCATCGAGCTGGCTCGCCGAGCACCCCCTCCCGTAGTCCCACTCCGCCGTGGGGGTCCGGGCTCGATCGCGGTCCGAGCACGCGGGCGCGGGAGCGCCCACCGGCCTCTTACGTCAGCACCCCACCACGTGCACCCGCTTGCCCCGGTGCTCGACCTCGCGATTGGTCAGCCGCTCGTCCCAGCTCGCCGTCGAGCGCAGGTCGAACATCACCAGCCAGCCTTCGTCGAGCCCCAGGCGGTCCAGGTAGTCCGTGACCTGGTCGAGCGCTCGCGCTTCGGTGACCGTATCGCGCCGGATCTTCACCTCGATCGCGTGCCGCTGTCCTTGCCACTCGATCACCAGATCCAACGCCCGCCGTCCCAGCCCGTACTCGCGCTCGATCTTGCCGCCGCCGTTGACCACGCGCTGCAAGAACGCCATGAGCATCAGGTGCGGCCCAGCCTCGCGGTAGCGAAAGCCCTCGGCGGCCAGGTGGCCATCCTCCCGCCAGAACACCTGCCAGTCGGCCATCAGCTTGGGCAGGTCGAGGCTGCCGTCGGGGCGCACGTACCAGGCGGGCTCGTTGGCGATCTGGCCCTGTTGGGCGTGGGTGAGCACGCGGGGCAAGACCTCCTGGTAGATCGGATTGGAGATGTCCCACTTGCCGGCCTGCCAACGCACCAGACCCAGGCCCACCACGTAGGCGAAGTCGTCGTCGAGCACGTCGTGGGAGGCACGGTCGCCCACCAGCATCGGCGCGATCACCCGCCGCACGCGGTCTTCTCGCAGCCGCTTCACCAGCGAGTCGATGTGGGTACGCCGCTCGAGGATGATCGTCTCCTTGGCCGCCTCGACGTGCTCGGCCGTGATCTCCACGGTGCGATCCTTGACGTCGCGGCGCACGATCTGATCGGCCATCGCATTGGTGAGCCACGGGTGCCCGCACCCGAGCTCCCAGATCTTCGCGACCGCCTCGCTCGCGAACCGCTGGCCGGTGCTCGTGGTGTGCTGCTGCAGCAGCTCGCCCACCTCGGGCTCGGTGAACGGTCCCAGCGTGGCCGCCTCGGCGGTGATGTTGAACGGCGAGGTGGTGCCCAGCCACGAGAGCGTGTTGTGATCCTCCTGCCGCAGCGCGTAGTCCCGCACCTGTCGCTGGCCCAAGAGCACCACGCTGGCGGGGAACGGCACCTTGCTGCGCTCGATGTAGCCGTGTCGTAGCTGGGTGAGGAAGGAGACCATCGCCTCGCCCACCAGGGCGTCGGCCTCGTCGAGCATGAGCACCAGCGGCAGGGGACTGAGCGCGGCGAGGCGCTTGAGATAGTCGAGCAGGGCGGTCTTGGGCGTGGCCAGCATGGCCGCCCGCTCGGCGGGCTCGGGTCGTGGTCGCTGCGGGTGGCGAGCGGCGAGCACGTCGTCGAAGACCTTGAGGACCGCCGTCATCGCCTCGCTCACGTCGGGGGTCTCGCGGGCGGTCTCGAGATCGACCCACAGCGCGCGCCACTGCCCGGTGGCCTCGAGGTGATCGGCCAGCCACATCGCGCTGGTGGTCTTGCCGGTCTGCCGCCCTGCGTGCAGCGTGAAGTAGCGCCGGCTCTCGATGAGCTCGAGCACGTGCCCGAGCCTGCGCTGCGGCGGCAGCATGTAGTGCTCGCCGGGAATGCACGGGCCGGAGGTATTGAAGTACGGGAGCATCGGGGCAGCTCGAGCGCTCGCGCTATCGCCGCTGTGGCCGACGGCCGAGGTCACCAAGCCTAGCACCGCGCCCATGTCGTGCGTGACGGGGTCGAACATCACCAGCCAGCCCTCGTCGAGCCCCAGCCGGTCGAGGGGACCGCGGACGTCAGCCACGAAAGCTACAGCCATTTCGGGTGCCCAAGGTTCAATGATGCCTGAAGGCTCCAGCGGCCCTCCCGTCGTCGGGCGAGGGTGGGTCGCACCCGGCGGGGTGCTTGGCCACGGCACGCTTGAAGTGGAGCGCACGCGGCGGGCGGACGAGCTCGACGTGTTCCTATGGCGGTGTGATGCGTGCGAGCACGAGCTGCACCGGGTGGCGGTGTCGCTGAGTGACATCACCACCGAGCTCGGCCCGCTGTTCGAGGCGTTCTGGGCCGATGAAGCGCGGCGGACCTGCGCGCGGTGTGGAGCGGTGCTGCCGCGGCCGGCGTGAGGCGCGAACGTGCCCGGCGGCTCGGGCTCGGGCTCGGGCTCGGGCTCGGCTCGGCTCGGCTCGGCTCGATGAAAGAAAGCAGTGATCGAAACTCCTCGGGCCCGGTCTACCCGAGCACGAAGAGCAGGAACGGCGACGGGCGCTTCTCAGCCTGGCCGCTCGCCCTTGCTCGACCCTTCGACACGAAGACGCAAAGACCCATGACCATTTCAAAGACGTTCCACCACCCCCTGAAGACCACCCTGCTCGCGATGGCGATGGCGATGCCGCTGGGCTGTGACAGCGGCGCGCCCGATGGGTCCGACGGCCTCGAGCAGTCCATTGCCGCCCTCGAGCTGTCCCCGAACCAAGACCTCGTCGAGCTCGAGGAGGACGAGGCCGTCGCGTTCGAGGCCATCGATGGCATCGATGAGATCGATGAATTCCGAGCCGACATCGACGCGCAGGCCGCTGGGTCTTGCACCCTGCTCCGACCCGCGGGCTGGTCGAAGACGGGCCACTCGTGCGCCGAGTACTACCTGCCCTCGGGTGGCCAGCCCGGGCAGCTTCCCATGAGCAATGGCGAGACCTTCATCACCCACGCCGGGTATGTCTTTCCCGGGCCCGGCACCGGCCACGCCCGCATCAGCTGCAACAACGGCAACATCTCCATTCAGTCGCTGAGCTGTCAGGGCGGAATCATTCAGTAGGTCGGCGCCTGGCCGGCCTGCACTCCACGGCCGTTCACTCTCGTTCACGCCCGTGAACGGTGGCCACCGAAGGCGCTCTCCGACCGCGTCGGATGCCTTCGGTGGCCATGCTCGTCTCGCGCCTCGGACTCTCGCTCAGCCCGCCTTGGCCGGGTCGACGACGCCTTCGAGCACCTCGATGAGCGCCTCGGCCGTCTCGGCCTCGCGCAGCCGCTGGAGCAGGTCGCTGTCCATCACCGCGCCGGCGATGGCGGCCAGCAGCCGCAGGTGGCTGGCCCGGTCCGACGGCGGGCCCAGCAGGCAGAAGCAGACATCGACGGGGCCGTCGGCCTGCTCGCCCCACTCGATGGGGGGGCGCATGGTGAGCACGCCCAGATAGGTGCGGGGCAGGCCGGCCACGGTGGCGTGGGGGATGGCCATGCCCTGGCCCATGGCGGTGGACTGCACCGCCTCGCGCTCGCGCAGCTCCTTCTCGATGGCGGCGGCCGACACGTGGGGCACCGCTCCGGCCATGAGCGCGGCCAGCTCGGAGAACAGCCGGTCCTTCTTGAGCACGGCCCGGTTGGCGGCGACCGCCTCGGGGGCGAGCCGGTCCAGGAGCACCGAGCCGGTGGGCGCCGTGGTCGGGGCCCGCAGGGCGCGGTGCACCTCGGCCTGCGGGGTCTTCAGCCGCAGCACCGCGCAGTGGGCCCGCTCCATGATCAGCTCCTCGCGCGCGGCGAAGAACATCGCCCGCAGCGGCTTCTCGGGCGGGGCGCCCAGCACCACCAGGTCGAAGCGGGCCGAGGCGCGCACCAGGTCGGCCACGTCGTCCTTGCCCTCGAGCACCTCCTGGCTGGTCTCGTTGTGGCACAGCGCCCGCATCTGCTCGGCGTAGGCCGCGGCCACGGCCTGGTCGCCGCCGTGGCGGCCGCTGTGGTTGATGAAGGCCACGTCGGCCCGGAACAGCGAGGCGAGGTCGTCGGCGGTGTGGGCCACCAGCGCGTCGTGGGGGCCCGGCTCGGCCACCACCATCAGGTGCCGGTAGGTGCGGATGCCCGCGTCGCGAAACACGGCCAGGTTGCACGGCAGGTGGCTTCGCAGCCACTCCATGGGGTCGCGCACGATCCGGCCGCGCAGGTGAAGCTCTCGCCACGCCATCACCACCCACTTCGAATCGAGGTGGTTGGCCCGCTCGTAGAGCGTGCGCCGCAGGTCGCGAGTGACGATCACGTCCACCTGCACCTCCACCCCCCGCTCCGACGCCAGCGCCATCACCCGGCGCTCCAGCGACGTGATCCGGTCGTCGGGCTCGAGCATGGTGGAGAGATCGGTCTGCTCGGGCACCTCGCGCAGCGCGAGCACGTCCACGTGCCCCCGGGGCCCGGCCAGCGTCATGCCGATCTGCACCAGCGCCTCGGCCGAGGACTCGCCCCCGAACAGCGCCACGATGGTGCGCCCCTCCTGCAGCGTCTTGTAGGCGCCGGTGCGGGTGGGGTCGCGCACCAGGTCCTTGCGCTTCATGATCTGGCGCAGGATGCCCAGGTGGCTGGACCGCTTGCGGCCGTAGAGCAGGTAGAGCAGCAGGCCCAGCGCCGAGATCACCAGCAGGCCCACCAGCGCGATGGTGCCCATCGCCACCAGGATGGCCAGGCCGGTGACGATGCCCACCACCTGCATCCCGGGGTACAGCGGCGAGTGGAAGCGGGGCGCGTACCACTGCGCCTTGCTCTCGCGGAACAGCATCAGCGCCACCTGCACGGTGACGAAGGCCGCGATCATGAAGGCGCTGGCCAGCTTGGCGATCCGCACCACGTCGAACAGCAGCACGATGGCCGCCATGGACACGCCGGTGATGAGGATGGCGAAGTGCGGGGTGGTGTAGCGCCGGTGGATCCGGTGCAGCAGCTCGGGGGCGAGGTGGTCGCGGGCCATCGCGAACGGGAAGCGAGACGCGGCCAGCAGCCCCGCGTTGGCCATGGACACCAGCGCCGCGAAGGCGGTGGCCACCACGATCGGCACGCCGACCGGGCCGATGATCTCGGCCGCGAGGGTGGCGATGGGGGTGGTGTCGCCGGTGAGCTCGGCCGGCTCGAAGATCCCCGCGAGCACCCAGGCCACCAGCGTGTAGACCACCGCGATGATCGACAGCGAGATCACGATGCCCAGAGGGATGTTGCGGGCCTCGTCGCGCACCTCCTCGGCGATGGCCGCGATCTTGGTGACGCCCGCGTAGGAGATGAACACCAGGCCCACCGCGGCCATCAGCCCGGTGAAGCCATTGGCCAGCCACGGGGGCGAGTCGGCGGTGGCGTGCAGCAGGTGGAGGGTCTCGATCTGGGGGGCGCCGATCACCACCAGGGCGGCGAGCACGACCAGGCACAGGGCCACCACCACCGTCTGCACCTTGCCCACCTTGCGCACGCCCACGATGTTGAGCGCGACCACGCCCGCGAGCAGGGCCATGGCGACGGGGGCGGTGGGCACGTCCATCACCAGGGCGAGGTACGAGCCGAGCACGCCCAGCGCGAAGGCGCTCTTGAGCAGCAGCGACAGCCACAGCCCCAGCCCGGCCACGGTGCCCGCCATGGGGCCCATGGCTCGCTCCACGAACAGGTAGCTGCCGCCGGCGGAGGGGATGGCGGTGGACAGCTCGGCCTTGGTGAGCGCGGCGGGGATGACCAGCAGGGCCGCGAGCAGGTAGGCCAGCCACAGCGACGCGCCGGTCATGGCGGCGGCCACGGCGGGCAGCAAGAAGATCTCGCCGCCGAGCATGGCGCCCACCGAGATGGCGACCACGCTGGGCAGCCCGAGCGAGCGCTCCAGCTCCTTCATGGGGTGGCCTCACCGGCAGCGGGGGCGAGGGCAGGGGATCGTCCGCCGCGGCAGCGAGGGGGCATCGCCCGGATGATAGACCGGTTGCTCACCGGGGTGGCGTACCATGGCGGCCCTGTCATGACCGCGCTGCGCTTGTCCCCCGAGACCTTCGCCGAGCGTCGCCGGCGGGTGCTGGAGCAGCTCCCGCCCGGTGGCGCCATGTTGCTGCCCACCCACGGTGAGCTGACTCGCTCCAACACCACCTCGTTCCCGTTCCGGCCGCACTCCGATTTCTACTACCTCAGCGGGTTTCCCGAGCCCGACGCGTGGCTGCTGCTCAAGCGCGAGGGCGAGGACGCGGGCTACCACTTGTTCGTGCGGCCCCGCGATCCCGCCCGCGAGACGTGGACGGGCGTGCGCTTCGGCGAGGAGGGGGCCAAGGAGCGCTTCGGGGCCGACTTCGCCTGGCCGCTGGCCGATCTCGACGAGCATCTCACGCGGCTGCTGGCCGACGTAGACGTGCTGTACTACGCGTTCGGTCGCCACCCCGCCAAGGAGCGGCGCGTGCATCGGGTGCTGGGTCGCGCGCGGCTGGGTCGCAAGCCCGAGCTGGGCCCGCACAGCCTGGTCGACCCCGGCGGGTTGCTGGACGACATGCGGCTCATCAAGTCCGCCGAGGAGCTGGCCGTGATGCGCACCGGGGTGGAGATCTCCACCGAGGCCCACATCGAGGCCATGCGAGCGGTGCGGGCGGGCATGCACGAGTACGAGATCCAGGCGCTGGTCGAGTACACGTTCCGGCGCCGCGGCGCGTGGGGCTGGGCGTACCCCAGCATCGTGGCCGGGGGCGCGAACGCCTGCATCCTGCACTACGTGAGCAACGAGGGGGTGTTCGGCGAGGGCGAGCTGATGCTGATCGACGCCGGGGCGGAGGTCGATGGCTACGCCACCGACATCACGCGCACGACCCCGGTGGGGGCGAGGTTCGAGGGGGCGCAGCGGGACGCGTACGAGGTGGTGCTCGAGGTGCAGCGCAAGACGATCGCCGGCGTGGTGAAGGGCGCGTCGATCAACGCGCTGCACGAGCAGGTGCTGCGGGACCTGACCCAGGGGATGGTCGACCTCGGGGTGCTGAAGGGGAACGTGGAGACGCTGGTCGAAGAGAAGGAGTACGAGGCCTACTATCCGCACCGCACGTCACACTGGCTGGGCGTGGATGTGCACGATGTGGGTCGCTATAATTTGCGGGCGGGTCCGCACAAGCCGCTGGAGCCGGGGCAGGTGCTGACAGTGGAGCCGGGTCTGTACTTTCCGCCAGACGACGAGTCGCTGCCGGAGGGGTTCCGGGGGATGGGGATCCGGATCGAGGATGATGTGCTGGTGACGGACGGGGCGCCGGAGGTGCTGACGGCAGGGGTGCCGAAGGCGGTGGATGATGTGGAGGCGATCCGGCGGGAGGCGCTGGGGTAGGGGCGGTTGGGGCGGGTAGGGCAGGGCGGAGAGGGGACCATCCTCGAGAACCGCCTACGGAGCGATCGATGGAATGAGTGGGGCCATGGTTCTTTCCGACAGATTTCCGCTACGCTCACTTCATGAGCGATGCCGACCGTTCACCCTTCTTGATCGAGTGGATGAAGGCGGGCCTTGCCCTCTTCGGCGACCATGAGCCTCGTTCCATGGCCGAGGCGTTGGCTGCGACTCGGCGGGCTGTGGCGCGTGCCGCGTTCCGCATCGAGAACGGCAACATCTCCCGTGCGGCCAGCTTGATCGGCGTCTCCCAGCACACCCTGCACCGAGCACTCGAGGAGCTCGATACCGACACCATGGGCATGTGGCAGCATCGCCCCAAGCACGCGCCGTTCGACGATCAGCTGTTTCCCTTCATACGTACCCTGTGGCCCGCTACGCCCGATGCGGCTTGGGCCCAAGAGTACGCTGCGTGGATGATCGAGACCATTGTTCCTCGAGCCATCAGTGAGTCCAAGAAGATAGTGGTCTTGGAGAACTGCGCGCAGATGTATCGGCTGCCTCCAGTCAGCTCCTTGCCACATCTGAGGACATTGAACGACACGGCAGGCCCCGTTGCTGCGCCGCACGGAGCTGGGGTCGTCTTCTACGCCCCGAATGTCCCAATTGCTGGATGGCTGGCCCCTATCATCAACATGGTTCCGATCAGCGTAAAGTTCGCTACGACCCCAGAAAGAGTGGCCGAGTTCGCCACCTTGCTCTTCGAAAGCGTCGGTGCTGCGGTGCCGCCGAAGATCTCACTGGATTAGGGTGGTCTCCGTCTTGCAGATGACTGGGCGATTGAAGACCCCAGCTACGCACGCCGCAGGGGAGCGAGGGCGCGGAGCGCTGGATCACGCAGCCACAGCCCGGCCCACAGCGCCACCGCGACCAGCACCGGCGCTACGAACCCTTCCTCCAGCCGAACGTGGGTCACCACCGCTCCGCCGAAGTACGCGGAGGTGAGGATCGCGCCCAGCACGGCGGTCTGCGGCACGAGGTAGATGAGCACGCACGCCAGCTCGACGATGGCGATGGGAGTGATGACGCCCTCCGGGAACCCGAAGTGGGCGAAGCCCTGCACCACCTCGGGCGAGTGCATGAGCTTCATGGAGGCGCTGAAGACCACCATCAGCCCGGCCAGCCCGCTCACGACGCGGCCGGTCCAGGTCATCCACGCGGGGTTCGCTTGGGTCGTCATCAATAGCCTCGACGAGCACGAGACCGAGCATGTTACCGTGGTGTGCACGAGTCGCGTACTCTCGGTACATGCGCAGCACGTTGCTCGCGGTGCCCAACAAGTAGGCCCGAAAGCTACCGTTGTCTCGCAGCCGCTCCCGCCCCCGCAAGCACGCCATGAACGGGTCCTGGATCAGATCGTCTGGATCCTCCGGCACCTTGTTGGCAAAGAAGCGACTCACCGGTACGAAGTAGCGGTTGAAGAGGCGGCTGCCCGCTTGCCGGTTCCCTGCGCCCCAATCGCGAAGCAGCTCGGCGTCGCTGGGCCGGTTCACCGCTACGCATGGACTGCGCTGGTCACCTCGCGCGGCTCGAAATCGCTCAGCTCTGGGTGAGGCCGCGAGAGACCGCGTGCTGGAGGAGCGCTGCGTTGGAGTGGACGCCCAGCGCCTCCATGATGCGGTACTTGTGAAACGCGACCGTGCGCGGGCTCAGGCTGAGCGCAGTGGCGACCTCCTTCATCGTGTGGCCCTGTCCGAGCAGCCGCAGGACCTCGATCTGTCGCTCGGTGAGCGGCTCCTTTCCCGACAGCTGCGACACCGTCCCACTCACGAGGGTCTGGCTGAGGTACTTGTCGCCTCCGAGCGCGGCTTCGATCGCGGTCACGAGATCGGTCGAGGCTTCGGTCTTGAGCACGTAGCCGTGTACGCCCATGCGCATGGCCGTAGCCGCGAGCGCGGGGTTGTCGTTCATGGTGAGCAATACCACACCCACCTCCGGCCGTAGCTCCAGGATCCTCCGCGCGGCCTCCAGCCCATCGCCGCCGGGCATGGAGACATCGGTCACCACCACGTCGGGTGCTTCACGCAAGACGGCTTGGACCAGTGCCTTGCCGTCGGTGAAAATTCCGACCACGTCGTAGCTGCGCTCGAGCAGGCTGCGCAGCCCGTCGAGGAACACCCGGTGATCGTCGGCCAACACGATGCGCGCGCGCTTCATGGCTCGCTCGTTTCGCACAGGGGGACGCGGGCGGTGATGCACGTGCCCGCGCCGAGTGTCGAGGTGACCTCGAGCCGGCCGCGCACCAGGTGCATGCGCTCCTGCATCCCGAGCAGCCCCAGCCCGGGGGCATCCGCGGGACCGCGCGGGGTCATGCCCACGCCGTCGTCGCGGATCGAGAGCACGAGGGCCTCGCCCACGCGGTCGAGCCTCAGCGCGGCCGTGCGGGCCTGGCTGTGGTGGGTGACGTTGCCCAGCGCTTCTTGGGCCACGCGGTAGAGGCACAGCGCGACCTCGGGATCGAGCGCCTCGGGGACGTCGCCGGGCTCGAAGCTCGCGTCGACGTCCGAGAGCATCGTGGTGCGCAGGCACAGCGCCTCGATCGCCGCCGCCAGGCCGAGCTGCTGCAGCAGCACCGGATGCAGCGTGTGGCTGAGCCCGCGCACGACCGTGGCGAGCTCCTGGGCCGAGGCCGTCAGCCCGCGCAGGCGCGGTCGAAGCTCGTCGGCGAGCGTGCCCTCCTCCGCGTCGCGGCCGAGCAGATCGATCTCGAGCTTGAGCGCGGCCAGGCGCTGGCCGAGGTCGTCGTGGATCTCGCGGGCGAGCCGAGCGCGCTCCTCCTCCTGCGCGCGGATCAGCCGATGGCTGAGGGCCATCAGCGCCAGCTCGTTGCGCTTGCGTGGCGTCACGTCGTGCACGACCCCGTGCGCCAGCCGGGGCTGACCGTCCTTGGTGTGCGACAGCTCGCCCCAGCACCTCAGGTAGCGCACCTCTCCGTCGGCGTAGCGCGCCCGCACCTCGATGGGCTCGACGTCCTCGCCCGCGAGGAGCGTGGTCAGGAACGTCGCGTAGCTCGCCTGATCGTCGGGGTGGATCGCCCGCGCGCTCGCCAGCAGCTCGAACTCGGCGCGCGGGTCCAGCCGCAAGATCTGGTGCAGCTGAGCCGAGCCCTGGCTCGAGCCGAGCGCGAAGTTGTGGGTCCAGTGTCCGCTGCCGGCGAGGCGCTCGAGCTGGTCGAGCTCGCCGTGTCGCCGCACGTGCTCGCGCTCGTCGCGTCGACGCAGCAGCGCCACCGCCAGCGCGCCGTGCAGCGGGCGCAGGGCCGCCGCGAGCGGCTCCACCGTGGGTCCGTCGATCACATGGACCCCCAGCATGGCCCCGCCTACCTGCAGCGGGGTCGTCAAGCGGGATACCCCCGCCCGCGTAGGTGCGCAGGAGCTCTCGAAGCCCTCGTCGAGCTCGATCTCGAGCACGCTGGAGTTGCACCCAGGCGACGACGGATGAGGGGAAGACCGGATCAATCGTACGTGGGCGGCGACTCGCGCGCGTTCGACGCCGGCTGGTAATTCTGACAGGGGGGCCTGTTGGATCTTGACAGGTCACAACCGGTAGTACTTGACAGGTGGCAGGTGAGCAGGGGGTCGCTATTGAAGGCCCGTCGATGTTCTCGACCGAGACCCCCATGCCCAAACTTCACGAATCCGCCCTTTCAAGCTCTTCCCGCTTGCTCGGCCTGCTGGGCCTCGCGGGCCTGGTGCTGCCCACGGCGCTGCTGGCCGGCTGCGACAGCGACGAGATCGTCGACGACGAGCTCCCCGAGCTGGTCATGCGCGCCGCCCCCGTCAGCGAGTGCGTGAGCTTCGAGGCGTCCGGCGACGCCATGATCTCCAACCCGCCCAAGAACAACAACTACGGGGCTCACCCGCTGCTGCGCGTGGGCGGCAAGGACGAGTCGCTGCTCAGCTTCGATCTCTCGTCGATCCCCGAGGGCTCGACGGTCGACAGCGCCACGCTGCGGCTGTACGTCAACGGGAGCGCCGGCAACAACCCGGTGAACATCCACGCGGCTACGTCGGCCTGGTCGGAGGCCACGGTCACCTACCAGAGCTTCAACCAGCAGTTCGCAGCGGCGATCTCGGGCGCGATCGATCCGCAGAGCGCCAATGCGCTCAAGTCGGCCGATGTGTCCGGGCTGGTCACCAGCTGGCTCACGGGTGCGCAGCCGAACCTCGGCATGCTGCTGGAGGCTGCGGGCAACAAGAAGAACATCTTCGTGAGCAGCGACGGCGCGGCCGCCTACGCCCCCTCGCTCGAGGTCTGCTACACGGTGCCGCCCACCGACTACTGCGCGGACGACCCGTGCCAAAATGGTGGCATCTGCATCAACGGAGACGACGACTACACCTGCGAGTGTGCACCGGGCTACGAGGGCACGAACTGCGAGACCGAGATCGACGAGTGTGCGGCCAATCCCTGCGTATTCGGGACATGCACCGACGAGGTCGCGGGCTACAGCTGCGCGTGCGATGCGGGCTACGAGGGCAACAACTGCGACCTCGACATCGACGAGTGCGCGCCCAACCCGTGCCAGAACGGGGCGATCTGCACCGACGGGATCGACAGCTTCTCGTGTGACTGCGACGCGGGCTATAGCGGGACCCTGTGCGAGGTCGACATCGATGAGTGTGCGGGTGACCCGTGCCAGAACGGTGGCGTGTGCACTGACGGCGTGGCCGACTACAGCTGTGCATGCCCGGCCGGCTACGAGGGGGCCAACTGCGAGATCGACATCGACGATTGCGTGGGCGCGCTGTGCGAAAACGGCAGCGCCTGCGTGGACGGGGTGGACGAGTACACGTGCTCGTGCCTGCCCGGCTTCGAGGGGGTGTTCTGCGAGACGAACATCGACGACTGTGCGGGAGACCCGTGCCTCAACGGTGGCGTGTGCACCGATGGCGTCTCGAGCTACTCGTGTGAGTGCGCGCCGGGCTACAGCGGGGACCAGTGCGAGGTCGACATCGACGACTGCGTGGCGAACACCTGCGTGAACGGCAGCTGCGTGGACCAGGTGAACGCCTTTTCTTGCGTGTGCGACCCGGGCTGGACGGGGGCGAACTGCGACGAGGTCCCGGGCATCTGCGACGCGAACCCGTGCGCCAACGGCGGTGAGTGCATCGAGAACGCCGACGGCAGCAGCTTCACCTGCGTGTGCGCCTCGGGCTTCACCGGGCCGGACTGCACCACCCCCTACGACGCCTGCGGCGGCGAGGTCGAAGACCTCGGCAGCACCGTCCCGCAATCGGTCCTTGGGATCAGCCTGGAGGGCCTCAACGACGACCTCGACTCGGCGTGCAGCAACGCGGGCGGACCGGACCGGGCCTACACCTTCACCGCCCCGGCGGCGGGTGGCTATCGCTTCGATACCCAGGGCTCGGGAGGCGACCCGGTGCTCGCGATCCTCAACGATTGCGGCGGTCCCGAGCTGGCGTGCAACGATGACACCGTGGCCCTCCAGTCGCAGCTCGACATCGTGATGGAGGCCGGCGAGACCGTCACCATCTTCCTCGACTCCTACAACGTGCCCCCTCCGGGCACCCTCTACCAGCTCAACGTCTCCGAGGTGGTGATCGACGAGAGCGTGTGCGGGTGCTTCGGAGATGCGCTCTTCGCCAACTTCGTCGCGCCGATCCTCGCCTCGCCCATCGCCTGTAGTGCCGATGGTAACTCCTTCACCGGACTCAATTTTATCGGAGCCCTCGATAGGTTGTTCCTCCCCGAGATCTTCGGCCGTACCTTCTGCCAGTCCGATTTCATCACTCAGGCCGTTGGAGCTCGACGCGTGCTCCTCTCCGACACGCAAGCGGATTCCTGCCGCGATCTGTTCGCCCAAACGGCCTCGAACGCCGGCCTCGTCTGCGAGTAGGCTGACCCTACGACCTCGTGAGCGACTGCCCCCGCGTGCGCTCGGTGCACGCGGGGCCTTCGCCTTCGGGTGAGATCTGCACCGCGCCATCGTCTCGATGGCGCGGTGCTTCGTCGTTCGAACGCACGGGTCGCCGTTCGCCGGCTACACCGAGCAGGGCCACGCACCGCGTCGGTTCTATGACGCGGCGAGCCCCGAGGGGCCCGCCTCCCCTCGAGCCGAGGGCTTGATCGACGACGAGACGCTCATCGGCGTTTCCGAGCTGGAGTTCAGTCGCTGGTCTCGCGCTCGCGGGCGAGGCGGACGCCGCGGGCGTCTCGGATCACCGTGCCCGACCCCGTCGCTGCGGGCGCGGGCGTGGCGGGCTCGTGCACGCCGGGCGTGCCGCTCAGCGGGCGGGCACGGGAGCGCTCGTGGATCCTCGGCCGCATCGCGGCGCCCTCGCTCGCGGCGGGCGGCGGCATGACGCGACCGGCCGTGCCCACGTCGGACGTCAGCGCTCCGATCCCGCCTCCGTCCAGCGTGCGCTCCCGTCTCCGCCGCGACTCCCCCTCGCCGCCGAAGCCGACGATCTGCTTCCAGCAGCGCGAGATCTGATCGCCGAACACCACCAGCAGGTCGCCGGGCCGCGCCCGCTCGAGCCCGGCCGCGAGCGCCTCGACCTCGAGCTCGATCGCGGTGATCGCATCCTCGGGATGCCCCGCCTCGACCAGGCCCCGGCGCAGCAGCCCCGTGACCTCGCCCTCCTCGCGACCGCGCGGGTTGTCGTCGCGACGCACGATCACGTGGTCGAAGACCTTCGCCGCAGCCCGGGCCACGTCGAGGATGTCCTGGTCGCGCCGGTCACCAGGGGCCGACAGCACGCACAGCCGCTGCCCCGTCACGTCCATGCGCCGAGCCGTGTCGGCCATGGCCGCCACCGCGGCCGGGTTGTGGCCGTAGTCGAGGATCACCTTGAAGGGCAGCTCGTCGTACACGTTCAGCCGACCGGGCGCCTGGAAGAAGGTGGTGTCGAAGGTGCGCAGCCCGGTGCGGATGTTCTCGAGCTTGATCCCCGTCACCCACGCCACGATGGCGGCGAACATCGCGTTGCTCACGTTGAACATCGCCTTGCCGTCGAGCGTGGCCGGGATGAGATCGGTCCACAAAAGCGGCATGTGCCCGCCCTTGTCGTACAAGGTGATCATGTGACCGTTGATGCCCTCCTCGAGCACGCACGCGGCCCCCCCGGCGCGGATGTGCTCGCGCACCAGCTCGTGGCGAGGGTTGTGGGTCACATAGGCGATCCGCTCGGCCGGGGTGTGGTCGGCCATCGCCAAGCAGCGCTCGTCGTCGGCGTTGAGCACCGCGCAGCCGCGGCTCACCTCGATCACGATCCGCTTGATCCGCGCGAGGTCGTCGAGCGTGTCCACCCCGCCCAAGCCGAGGTGATCGCCCTGCACGTTGAGCACCACGCCCACGTCGTTGGCGCGGTAGCCCAGGCCCGAGCGCAGCAGGCCGCCGCGCGCGGTCTCCAGCACCGCCGCGTCGACGGTGGGGTCGCGCAGCACCATCTGCGCCGACACGGGCCCGGTCATGTCGCCGACCACCGAGCGCGAGCCGTCGATGTACACGCCGTCGGTGGTGCAAAGACCCACCCGGTGACCCGACATCTTGAGGATGTGCGCCACCATGCGGCTGACGGTGGTCTTGCCGTTGGTCCCCGTGATCGACACGATGGGGATCCGCGAGGGCGTGCCCGGCGGGAACAGCATGTCCATGACCGGGCCGGCCACGTCGCGCGGGATCCCCTCGGTGGGCGCGACGTGCATGCGGAAGCCGGGCGCGGCGTTCACCTCGCAGATCGCCCCGCCCACGTCGCGGTAGGAATGGCTGATGTCGGGGGTGATGAAGTCGATGCCGGCCACGTCCAGCCCGATCGCCTGGGCCGCCCGCGCGGCCATCTCGGCGTTGTCGGGGTGCACCACGTCGGTCATGTCGGAGGCGGTGCCGCCGGTGCTCAGGTTGCCGGTGGAGCGCAGGTAGAACACCTCGCCGTCCGGGAGCACGGTCTGGGGGGTGTGCCCCGCCATGGCCAGCAGCCGCATGGCCTGGTCGTCCAGCTCGATGCGGGTGAGGACCTTCTCGTGGCCGATCCCCCGCCGCGGGTCGCGGTTGACGATCTCCACCAGCTGCTCGATGGAGTGCTCGCCGTCGCCCACCACGTGCCCGGGCACGCGCTTGGCCACCGCCACCAGCCGGCCCCCCACCACCAGCATGCGGTGGTCGAAGCCGGGGATGTAGCTCTCCACGATCACCGCGTTGGCGTGCTCCTTGGCCTTGAGGAACGCGTCGGAGACCGCGGCCGGGTCGCGCAGGTCGATGGAGACGCCCCGCCCGTGGTTGGCGTCGATCGGCTTGACGACCACCGGGTAGCCGATCTCCTCGGCCACCTCGAGCGCGCCGGGCTCGGTCCACACCACCTGCTGGCGCGGCACGGGCAGGCCGAGATCGCCCAGGATCCGCGTGGTCTCCTCCTTGTCGGAGGCGATCTCCACCGCGATGTGCCGGGTCTGCGAGGTGATGGTGGCCTGGATCCGCTGCTGGTAGCGGCCGTGGCCGAACTGCACCAGCGAGGCATCGTTGAGCCGGATCCACGGGATGTCGCGCTCGGTGGCCGCGCGCACCAGCGAGCCGGTGGAGGGCCCCAGCTGCCGGCGCTGGGCGAAGGCGATGAGCTCCTCGAGCTCGACGGTGAAGTCGAAGGCCTCGTCGACCGGCTGGGGGCGCAGCTCGGGCGGCAGCAGCGAGCACACCAGCTGCAGCGCCAGCTCGCCGGCGGCCGCGCCGACCTGCTCCTCCTCGAACTGGAAGACCACGAAGTACTCGCCGTGCTGGCCCGTGCCGCGGGTCTTGCCGTAGGTGACGTCGGCGCCCGCGAGGTTCTGCAGCTCGATGGCCACGTGCTCGAGCACGTGCCCCATCCAGGTGCCCTCGCCCTCGCGGAGCCGCCGCACGAACCCGCCGGGGGTGCCGTAGGAGCACCCATGCTCGTCCAGCGTGGGCAGAGCGGCCAGCAGGCGGTCGACGAAGTCGGGGAGCTTGGCGCTCGGCCAGTCCTCCAGCGGACCGAGGTCGAGCCGCAGGCGGATCACGCCGAAGTGTGCGTAGGGATTGGGACCGCGGTAGATGCGCTGCTCGAGGATCTGCATGTCGATGATGACCAGGGGTAGAGCCTCGAGACCTAGTCGAGGGTGCCGGGCGGTGGTTTGGCGATCCGGTTACGGAGGTCGAACGTGCCGCCCCGCGGCAGGATGTGCAGGCGCAGGCCGGTCATGCAGATGACCTGCCCGCCCTCGGCCGAGCCCATGCTCGAGTGCTCGAGGCCGTTGGCGTCGATCACCGTGACCGCGCCGCTGCCCCGCACGCGCAGCACGTCGTCGGCGTCGATGAAGGCGGCGGTGTCCTCGTCTAGGCCCACCCCCACCGCGAACGGGTTGAGGGCCAGCGCGGCCAGCAGCCGGCCGATCCGATCGCGCTGCCGGAAGTGCTGATCGATGACCACGCGGTTGGTCAGGCCCAGGCCGGGGGCGAGTGTCACGCGGCCGGCCACCGGCGTGGCGCCCGATTCCCCGAACGCGACCATGTGCTCCGACAGCACCGCCGCGCCGGCCGAGGTGCCGCCCACCGAGACCCCGCGGGCGTTGGCCGAGCGGATCGCCCGGGCGACCCGCGTGCCGCCGAGGATGGTGGTGATCCGCAGCTGGTTGCCCCCGGTGAGGAAGATGCCGGTGGCGTTGCGCAGCCACTTCAGCCGCTCGGGGTCGTCGGTGTCGGTGCGGCGGCGGTAGTCCAGCGACTGGGCCTGCCCCGCGCCGAGCTCGAGGAACAGCCCCTCGTAGCGGGTGCCGGTGTCCTCCAGCTCCGAGGCGGTGGGGATCACGGCGATGCGACCCTCGGGGCCGCCGCACATCTCGACGAAGCGACGGAGGATGAAGGCTTCCTCGTCCTTCTTCTCGGCGCCGCCAACCGGCACGATGTAGCCGCGACGCGCAGTCTCGGGGACCTTCGGGGGTGCCACGTGGGGCGGAGGATGGACGTGCCGCGGGGCTCGGGCAAGTGCGAGTAGTGCGCGCTCGCGCTACTCGAAGGGTCCCGTCACCACCGCTCGGCCGTTCCGTACCAGCCAGCGGCCGCCGGCCATGGTGTCGCGCAGCGTCAGGTCGGGACCGAGCACGAGCAGATCGGCGCTGCTGCCCGCGAGCAGCTCGCCCTTGCCGCGGAGGCGCAGCAGCCCGGCCACGTTGCGGGTGAGGCAAGGGAGCACCTGGGGCAGCGACAGGCCGTGCTCGTGCACCGCGGCTCGGAGGGTCTCCAGCAGCGTGGTGCACTGGCCCACGCCGAAGCGCTCGATCCTCCCGTCGGCGTCGAAGCAGGGCATGCAGCCACCGCCGTCGGAGGAGCAGGTCAGCTGTGCGGGCGGAAGCCCGGCGCGGTGCCACGCGGCGATGGCCGCGGCGGCCGAGAGCCCGTCGCCCACGTCGTGCTCGGGGAAGGCGGTCACGTCGATGCAGGGGCCCCGCCGCCCCAGCGCCTCGGCCAGCGCCAGCGCCTCGTCGAAGAGCGCGGGGTTGCGGTTGACGTGGGTGGGGTGGAACACCTGCCCGGGCAGCTCGGTGGTCTCGAGCGCCCGGCGCACCAGGTCGAGCCCGCGCGAGCCGTCGCCGAGGTGCAGGTGCAGCACGCCCGCCTTGCCCGAGATCATGCCGCCCACGTGCACGTCGGAGGCCACGCGCAGCAGCTCGTGGAGGGTGGGCTGCGAGCTGCGGTGATCGCTCAGCGCCAGCTCTCCCACCCCGAGGACGGGCTCGACGAACACGAGGTCGTCGCGCACCGAGCCGGTGAGGGTGGTCACCGGCACGGTGTAGCTGCCCGTCCAGCACCACGCGCTCAGGCCCTCCTCGCGCAGGCCGTAGGTGCGCGCCACCAGCTCGCGGATGGTGCGGGTGGTGCCGTCGGTGCCCAGCAGGCCGACCACCGAGGTCACGCCCGCGAGGCTCAGCTCGGTGCAGCGCAGCGGCGGCACGCGGCTGGAGAACCCCGCCTCGCCCCCGCCGCCGGTCACGTGCACGTGCGCGTCGACGAGCCCCGGCACGACGATGGCCCCGCCGAGGTCGTGCTCGACGCAGCCGAGCTGCGGCGGCAGCGGGTCGAGATGGTCGGCGATGGCGAGCACGTGGCCGCCGCCGCACAGGAGATCGCGCCGTCCCTGGGGGGTGGGGTCGTAGAGTTCGGCGTTGCGCAGCAGCTGGAGCGGCTCGGGCACGGCGGCGGACTCTAGCAGCGCATCGTTCCCCCTGAAATCGGCGTAGGTCGCCTCGGGAGACGACGCTCGGTGCTCCACGAGCTCGCGAGGCTCGGGACCCTTGTCGATGTGGATCATCGGCTCACGCGTCCAGGAAGTCGATCATGGTCCGCAGCCGAACGATCTCGGCGTCGTCCTCACCGAGGAAGCCCTCGGCCAGCAGCGCGTCGATCTCTGTGCGTGCGGCTGCGAGCTGCTCCTCGTCGACGAGCCGGGAGATCTGGCGGAATCGCTGCTCGATCTCCGGCGGGTGGCGTGGCAGGCCCATCTCGTCGGCCAGGATTGCACTCGTGTCCCGACCGCGGGTCTGGGGGCCGTCGACGAACAGCCGACCGCGGTCGATCCTCGCGACCGAGCGGCGATCGACGCGCCCGAGCACGGGGGCGGAGTGGGTGGTGACGATGAACTGACACCCCGGGAAGGTCTCGAGCAGGCGGGGGATCACGTCGCGCTGCCAGGTCGGGTGCAGGTGCAGCTCGACCTCGTCGATGAGGACCACGGCGCTGGCGTGGTGCGGCTCGAGCGACGAGGGGTTGGCGATCGCCAGCCGCCGGGCGAGGTCGCCGGTCATGGCCAGCAGGCACTTCTCGCCGTCGGAGAGCTGGTCGATCGCCAGCTCCTGCCCCCCCTTGTTCACGGTCATGCGCAGCGGCGTGCGTCGGATCCGAAGCGTGGACACCCCGGGCAGCAGGGCCTCGATCGCCGAGCGCACCGCCTCGAGCTGACGATCGCGATGCTCGGGCTCGGTGGTGCGGCGCTCGTTCTCGAGGTCTTCGCGCTGGCGGAACCATTCGAAGAACAGCCGGAAATCACGGCTGCCGGCCACCAGCGCCCCTTGGTAGGCGCCGAGCTGGGAGAAGTCGTGCTTGCCGCGGATCCGCCGTGGGATGTCGAGCACGGCCCGGTTGACCGGGTAGTATACCGAGAGCGGAATGGAGGTGTCTGGCGTGGTCTCGAGCGCGTGGCGAACGGCCGCGGTGACCTCGGAGAGCGCGGAGAGATCGGTGTGGGCCTTGCCCCGACCGAGGGTGAGCGACCAGGTGACCTCGTGGCCCTCGACGTCGGCGCGCAGCGAGAGCATCCCCTCCGAGGTCCCGTTGCGCAGGTCGCTCGGCGACGGAGGGGGCGCCTTGCCCTTGGGGCTGGCGACCTGGTGGGTGAGCCGCGACAGGAGCATCGCGATGGCCGAGAGGATCGCGGACTTCCCCGCCCCGTTGGAGCCGTGCAGGACGAGCACGGGCCCGGCGCGCTCGATATCGAGATCGAGCGCCTCGATCCCCCGGAAGTTGCGGAGCGACAGCGCGTGGATGGCCAGCCGCCCGGCCACCCGCAGGGCGGCTCCCCGCTGGCGCTCGGCCTCGAAGTCTGCGAGCACCGCGGGGTGCTCGGCCAGCCGCTGCTCGAGCACCGCCCGGTCCCACAGCTCGACCTGGAGATCGGCGAGCACCTTGCGGACCTTGTCGTCCGAGATCGCGTCGGTGGTCAGCAGCAGCGCGTGGTCGGCCGCGATCAGCTGGCGGGCGCCGGCCAGCTCGAGCGCGGTGTCACGCAGCCGGGTGGGGCCGAGGCGGTTCTTCAGCTCCACGACCCATCGCTCCGATCCATCCGGCGAGGTCCACTCGTCGAACCGATGCTCGCGCGACGCCGCCGCCCGCGGTCGACGCTCGAGCCCGGTCGCCTCCAGCAGCCGCGTGAACAGCAGCTCGAGGGCGCTGGAGGACAAGCGGTGGAGGTCGAACGGCACGCGCCGCGTATGGTCCGCTAGGCGGCACGGGCTTCGCAAGCCGAGCCGCGCTGCTCCACCATCCCTTCCGCGTTCGAACCGCTCAGAACACGCAATCGGCCGGCGTGGGCATGGAGAGCGCTTGCATCACCTCGCCGTCGACGTCGAGCTCCACCACGAGCGTGTAGCTCTCGTTGCACGAGAGCACGCCGCAGCCGTTGGCCGGCATCAGGCTGTCGGCCACCTTGCTCAACGCCTGCACGGCGCTCTCGCCCACCGGCACGGGGCCGAGCATCATGGGGGCGAGGTCGATCATGCCGACCGACACGCCACCGGCGTCCACGTAGGAGGCCGAGACCACGGTGGCGGAGGCGGGCACGTCACCGACGTTGGTCAGATCGAGGGTGAGCGTGGTCTGCACGGGATCGGGCGAGATGATCGGCATGCAGTCCTGGAAGATCTGAAGATCGGAGACGGTGACCTCGAGCACGGCCATACCCTCGCCGGAGCTGGACTCGCTCCCGCCGGAGCTGGACTCGCTCCCGCCGGAGCTGGACTCGCTCTCGCCGGAGCTGGACTCGTTCCCGCCGGTGGTGGTGGTGTCGTCCACGGAGGAAGAGGAAGAAGAGGACGTGGCGTCGCCCGTGTTCGCGGTGGTCTCGCCGGTGGTGGTGTCGGGCCCCCCGGTGGTGGTGGCGTCTCCTTCGGTGGTGGACGAGCCGCTGCCGGTGGCGTCCGTCTCGGCGGGAGCATCATCGCCGCCGCAAGCAAATGCGAGCATCAGAGCGAGGCAAGGAGCATGTCTGGCAAGGTTCATGCGCCCAGTATGGGGAACTCGATCCGGATGGCCACCCCCGCGGCCAGGATCCGCACCGAGGAGCGCTCGCGCCCGTTCACGAGCGCTCGGGCTCGGGCATGCATCTGGCATGCAAGCGCGATGCGTGCTTCAGTTCTCGCAGCCGATGCCGTCGTGATCGCGGTCGAGCTCGTAGTCGTCGGGGCCGATCACCGTCACCGGCGCGGCTCCGAGGGCGACCACATCGGGGCAGTTCAGATCCCCGACGATCGGCAAGCAGGGATCGTACGAGGGGTGGCAGGTCTCGGCCGGGGGGTCGTCGGCCGGGGGGTCGTCATCATCCTCGCCGCCCGTGCTCGTGCCGGCCGCGTCGCCGGCGTGCGACGACTCGGACGCGCCCGGCCCGTCGCTGTCGCTGGTGACCCCGAAGCCGTGGGAGCCGTCGCCGAGGTCGTCGCCGATGGGGGCGCGCAGGCACGACACCAGCGCGAGCCCGCCGGCTGCTCCCGCCGCCAGCGAGCGCATCGAGCGGATCCCCATCCCCCCGAGCGTTCCAGAGCGCATCGCCGCACGCAAGCGCTCATGCGTCCGCTAGCATGACCGCCATGGAGCGTCAGCGCGTCTACTCGGGAGCCCCGTGGGAGCAGAAGGCTGGCTACTGCCGGGCGCTCCGGGCGGGAGTCCACATCTACGTGTCCGGCACGGTGCCGGTGGGCCCCGACGGCGAGCCCCACGCGGTCGACGACGGCTACGGCCAGGCCAAGCGTTGCCTGGAGATCATCGAGGCGGCGATCGGCGAGCTAGGAGCGCAGCGGCAGCACATCGTGCGCACCCGCATGTACGTGACCGACATCGCTCGCTGGGAAGAGTACAGCCGCGCCCACGCGGAGTTCTTCGGCGAGCACCGCCCGGCCTCCGCGATGGTGGAGGTGAGCACGCTGATCGGCGAGGCGTTCCTCATCGAGATCGAGGCGGACGCGGTCGTCGGGTGAGCCGGGCTCTTCTTCCAGCTCACCACCAGTACGCGAACCCCACGTCCACGCGCCCCGCCGCCGGGTGCATCCGCACCAGCGATCGCGACACTCCGCCGTCGTCGAGCACCAGGTCGGCGTTGCGCAGCCAAACATCGGCCTGCGCGTGCACCCGCAGCCCCAGCCCGCCCACCAGCGGCACCACCACGCCCGCGCCGGGGGCCACGCCCACCCGCCACGCCGTGCCGCGGCGGCCCACGAACTCGGGGCTGCTCTCCACGCTCCAGCCCAGCGCCTCCACCACCACGCTCGCGTCCACCTGCGGCCACATCCGCGGGTGCGGCCGGAACGACCAGCCGCCGCGCAGGTCCACCGCCACCCGCTGCACCGCCATCGCCGGCTCGCCCTGGCCCGGCCCTCGGGGCGCCCACGCGCCGCCCAGGCTCAGCAGGACTCCCGCGGGAAGACGCAGGCCGAGCCGCACCTCGGCCCCGCTGTGCCAGCGCCGATCGTCGGACACGCTGCTGCCGTGGTAGCCCAGCGCCACGAACCCCTCCACGCGCGGCGGCGGCGGCTCGGGTGTCGTCGGCTCCGCGTCCGTGGTCACCTTCGCGGCCGGGCGCTCGAGCACCATCTCCTCCATCCCGACCGGCTCCCCGTCGTCGAGCCCCGAGGCCAGCGCGCGCGCCATCACCCCCAGCGACTCGGCGGCCACCTCGGGCTCGGACGCGACGGGCAGCCGCCGCACCCACGCCCGCCCGGTGCTGGGCTGCACGAGGTAAAGCCGCGGCGTGCCGTCGCGGCTGGGCTCGACCCACAGGACCGCGTGGGCCCGCCCCTCGGCCACCGACTCGGCCCACGCAATGTGATCGAGGATGTCGCCCGCGGGCAGCGATCGGACGTCGGCGTCGA
>JGI12210J13797_11013914_pt1 | contig 36241 bp, 34 predicted proteins | sample ElkSlonscriptome_3_FD_13797 | JGI IMG/M metagenome (IMG submission 13797) | reverse complement strand
CGAAGAATGATTTTGGTAGGGGCATCGCAATGCGATGCCCCTACAGCAGGTCATCCATGAGTTGAATCTTTCCGCATCATTCCATGCTGCGCAACGCCTTTAGCCGCTAGGCAGATAGCGCTATTGCCAGCAACAATATATGGCGGATAAAACGGCGGATGAAACATGAGCATCTCAGGAGTGAATCGCCGACAAACGTATTTTCAACCATACTCTCAGTTTCTCGGACAGGATTGCCAAGCCCTCTGTCGAACCGTTATCTAAGACGAGCAATTCTGACAAGACGCAACAGACCTGAGACAATTGAAGTCGAATGCCTGAGTCTAAAACTGTGTAGACGAGTCCGACTCATGAGCAGTTCTATCATGCAATTACAAGTCTTGACGAGGACATAAGACACTCTGGGGAGACATCTATGGCAAACACACAGAGTTTTGCAATCCAGCCGGAAGCCCAATCAGAAAAGGCATCAAGGCTTGTACAACAGCTCCAAAGTCTGTTGGGAAGCGATCGCGTTACAGACTGGAATAATGCTCTAGAAAACCTGCACACTCAAGCCGCTGAGGCGATCGCCCGCTCTCCCAGCCCTGCCTGCATTCTCTATCCCCACAATCAAGCAGAACTGGCAGAAGCCGTCACCTACGCCCACCATCACCAGTTGACCCTGATGACCTTGGGACAGGGCAGCAAACTTCACTGGGGCGGGTTAGGAGATGCCGTAGACATCCTCGTGAGTACGGCTCGCATGAATCGTCTGATTGACCATGCCGTTGGAGATCTGACGGTGACAGCAGAAGCAGGCATGAGCTTTGCGACCTTGCAGCAGCATCTCCAAAAAGAACGACAGTTGCTGGGAATTGACCCGAGTTTTGGCGATCGCGCAACGTTGGGGGGCATCATCGCCACCGCAGATACAGGTTCCTTGCGCCAACGTTATGGAGGGGTGCGAGACATGCTGATCGGCTTGTCCTTTGTGCGAGCCGATGGACAGGTAGCAAAAGCGGGAGGCCAGGTCGTCAAGAATGTCGCAGGCTACGACTTGATGAAGCTAATGACTGGAGCCTATGGAACATTGGGCATCATCACACAGGCCACTTTTCGGCTGTACCCAATCCCGCCAGATTCGCAAACCATTCTGCTGACTGGAGATCCAGAGGCGATCGCCACCATCGCCAATCAAGTTACGGTTTCAACGTTAACCCCCAACCAGTTCGATCTGTTGTCTCCGGCTTTGGTGCAGCAGATGGATATTGGAACAGGTATGGGATTGTTGCTGCGGTTCCAAAGTATTGCCGTCAGTCTGGAGCAACAGGTGAGCCAAGTGGAGGCGATCGCCAGCAATATCGAACCCCGTTCCGATCAAAACGGTACGGGACTTCAGAGTTGCTGCCTACACCAAGACGATGAACTCAATCTATGGGGACAATTGCGAGAAACAATGGAATCTTGCCCCCATCAGGTTCCCATTACTTGCAAAATAGGAGTAGAGCCGCGCCATAGCGCGATCGCTCTGATAGAGCTTGAGGCCGCGCTGTTTATGAAGCCTCTGATCCAAATTCATCGCAGCAGCGGCATCGGAACCCTGCGGCTAGAAGGAGAGGCGATCGTTCCCCAAGCCATTTTGAAACTTCGACAAATCTGCGAATCCTACGGAGGCTATTTGACCTTACTGGAAGCACCACCATCCTGGAAACGTCAGATCGATGTCTGGGGATATCCTGGTAACGCTTTACCCCTGATGCAGCGCATCAAGCACCAGTTCGACCCCGATCGACGCTTGAACCCCGCCCGTTTTGTAGGCGGAATCTGATTCAGATAGGCTCCTCAAGCGCCAAAGTCATCAATCCTGTCTCCTTCTCCTATCTCCTGTCTCCTGCTTCCTACACTGAGGCTTCTGACTTTATCTTCATCTCCCCCACCCCAGAAGCTGCCCCCCTTCTCCCCACTCCAACGCTCCATCGATCAAACGCTGTATATTCAACGCTTTTCTAAAGCTTTAGACTTCATGGCTCTTGACTCCAATGCCTCCCTTTCAGCCGCTGCTCAGACTGAATCCCCCTCGCCAGCGATCGCCAAAATTGACCTCGATACAGGTGCGATCGCCCCAACATCTGCCGATGCAAAAGGATTTGATCCCCTCGATCCGCCTGATCCAGACTTGATTAGCGCCTGCGTTCACTGCGGCTTTTGTCTCACAACCTGCCCCAGCTATCGAGTGTTGGGCAAAGAAATGGACTCGCCTCGCGGACGCATTTATTTAATGCAGGGTATTCATGAGCAAACCGTACCCTTTTCGGAAACGGCTTCCCAGCACTTTGATACCTGCTTAGGTTGCCTCGCCTGCACGACAGCCTGTCCTTCCGGCGTTCAATACGACAAACTCATTGCCGCCACTCGTCCCCAAGTCGAGCGCAACCAGCCCCGAAATGTGGGCGATCGCCTCTTTCGGCAGCTCATCTTCACGCTATTTCCCTACCCCAAACGGCTACGACCGCTGCTAGCTCCCTTGGCGGTTTACCAGCGGTCGGGATTACAAAGCTTGGTGCGATCGACACCGCTACTGCAAAAGCTGTCGCCTCGGCTAGCTGCAATGGAGTCCCTGCTCCCATCGGTGACGGACAAAGCCTTTAGAGATACGTTACCGGCTGTGGTTCCGGCTCAGGGAGAAACTCGCTATCGAGTGGGCATGATTTTGGGCTGTGTGCAGCGGCTGTTTTTCCCCGATGTCAACGAAGCGACAGCGCGGGTGCTTGCGGCCAACGGCTGCGAAGTGGTGATTCCAAAAGAGCAAGGATGCTGCTCGGCGTTGCCTAGCCACCAAGGACAAGAAGCCCAAGCTCAAGAACTGGCTCGTCAGATGATCGACTGTTTTGAAGCGGCGCAGGTCGATTTCGTCATCATCAATGCGGCAGGCTGCGGCCACACTCTCAAAGAATACGGCCACATCTTGCGCCATGACCCTGAATACCATGAACGGGCGATCGCCTTTTCTAGTAAGGTTCGCGATGCTCAAGAGTTCTTGATCGCGGTCGGCATCACAGCTCCTCTCTCCCCACTCCAGGAAGCTCCCTTAAAAGTGGTCTATCAAGATGCCTGTCACCTGCTCCACGGCCAAAAGATCGGCCTCCAACCGCGCCAACTACTGCGCCAGATACCAGGAGTTGAGCTATATGAGCCTGTTGACGCAGCCCTATGCTGTGGCAGTGCCGGGGTCTACAATATGCTCCAGCCCGAGGTTGCTGAGGAGCTGGGGCAGCAAAAAGCAGAAAATCTGGTTAACACTGGAGCTGATTTGATTGCTTCTGCCAATCCGGGGTGTGCGCTCCAAATTCAAAAGCATTTGACAGCTCAAGGAAAATCAGTGCCGCTGGCGCATCCCATGCAGCTTCTCGATCGCTCGATTCAGGGCAGCTAGCGTTTCACAGTTCATCCGATCAAACGCATAGCTTCTAGCTATTCAATAAGGTTCGTCGAATGAGCGAAACCACAAATGATTCTCTTTCAACCCGTCTCCAATGAGCATCAAATTTGCCTTGCTTAGAGGATTAGCGATCGTCATCGTTGTCGTGCTGACTCTGACTTGGCTCGTTCTGTTTGAACAGCCGATATCGCCTCTCTAGCGCCGTTGTTCTATTACGGCGAGTCTCATGAATTAACGGAAGACTGTCGAAATTAAGACCGTTCTGCAGGAGCGATCGCCATTCTCTCCCAGGCTTCAGTCACGATATCGCTGAGCAAAAGCCGCTCTTCCAAAGACAGCATTTGGTGATCGGCTAGCATTTCAGCCTGCAACTCTTCGATGGTCTGACCCCGACGCTGAGCCGCACGAACCACTCCAGCGATCGCTCCTGCAATGAGAGTCTCATCAACCGCCCGCCCCCTGGAGTCAGTCAATTTTTCCAAAGCATTTTCCATTGGAAAAGTGGGTTGTAGTCCATCACTGTCGTCTGCGTGGTCTGCTCGTCTAAGTGACGCAATCGGGACTGTGCCACTTAAACTACAAACTAAGGACTGATTTTCAGTAGCCTTGTTTACAGGTTGAATGAATTGTACTGGGGCACTTGTCATTGACAAAGGTCTTGACAACTCGTTATCAGAAATTTCTCGAAAGTTCGTAGAGGTGGGATAATTCATACCTGCCAGCAATTTGGCGTAGCTTTGAGTCAAACAATTTCAGCACATTCTGAGAATATTTTATGTTGTCTTTTAAGAATTGTAAAATTACTTAAAGAAGAGATTGAGCCGAGTAAAGGTGCTTCTCTAGTAAAGAGGAGAGATTTTCGTAAGTCGTAAAAATCCGTGCCGCAACTATTACGTTCACACTTCTGATGAGAGAAATTCTTTATTTGGAGATTCCAACCCCTGATACAGATGCTGTCTGTCACTGGCTGCAGCATGACTTCAGGGTGGACAACGGATCAATTCAGGCCACGTCCGACGGCATTCGACTGACCCAAGCTCAGTCAATTCAGTCTGTATCTCCCGATAAAGAGTCCGAAGTTCAGCGTCACCAGTCAAACGAACCATCGTTCAACACCGCCAAAGATTCCTCTGTGCAAGAGAATCAGGCTCCCACCCAGTCGCAGTCATCTCTTGCTCCCACGGAGGCTTCTACAGAAAATGAGCACAACAACCAGGCTCTCGTAGAATCTGAGGCGATCGCCCATCCCATTGCCGAACTTTCCATCTTCGTCTGGTCGGTACAGCGCACGACCTATCTAAAAGCATTTCGATGGGGGGCTGAGGCTCTCCCTAGAGAAACCCAATGGATCAATCAGCTCACTCAGGAATTGCGTCGCCAGTTTCCTCACCACTATCCCGAACCTCCAGAGATCGACCTGTCTCAACAGACGATTTTTGAGGCGCTGAAGCCCCACTATCCCCAAACCGTCAAGTTCTTTCAGCGGATGCCCAACGGTGAATATGACCTCAATCGCGTCTACTGGTGGGAAAAGCGATGGCGAGAAGGGGTGCGATCGCCCAAAACTCCCAAAACCGTTATTCAGCAAGTCTCTAGCCCATCTCATTCGGACAATTCTGCTGCTGACCTAGAAAATTCTGCCCCCACTCCTCCCTTCGATCTGGTTTATGTAGGAGGGGCGCTCGGTGTCATCCACGCCGCAGTCATGGCTCGGCTCGGCTATCGAGTGCTGCTGCTCGAACGACTCCCCTTCGGGCGGATGAATCGAGAGTGGAATATTTCACGGGCAGAGTTCCAAAGCCTCATCGATCTAGGGTTATTCACGGCAGAAGAGTTTGAGTCTTTGATCGCCAAAGAATATGTAGACGGATTCCATAAGTTTTTCGACGCCAACAATCCTTCTCGTGCCAAGGCTCGGATTCTCCATACGCCCACAGTGCTGAATGTAGCACTGGCTTCCGATAAACTGCTGCGCATGTGTGGCGATCGCCTCAAAGCCGCAGGAGGCGAAATTTGGGATGAAACGGAGTTTGAGCGAGCTGAGATCAGCGACGATCGGGTCACGCTGTTTGCTCACCACTCACCCACCGATACGCCTCGCATTGCCGAGGCTCGATTGCTCGTCGATGCCATGGGAACAGCGTCTCCAATTGCTTGGCAAATCAATCAGGGACGAGCCTTCGATAGCGTTTGCCCGACGGTCGGAGCCGTGATCTCTGGCGGGTTTGCCCCCGAAGTTTGGGACGATCAGTATGGAGATGTGCTCAACAGTCACGGCGATATTTCTCGCGGACGACAGCTCATTTGGGAGCTATTTCCCGGTGAGGGAGACGACCTGACCTTCTACCTATTCCATTACCACGAAGTTCACCCCGACAATCCCGGTTCTCTTCTGGAGATGTACGAAGACTTCTTCCACATCTTGCCGGAATATCGCCGCTGCGACATGGACAAGCTCACCTGGAAAAAGCCGACCTTTGGCTATATTCCTGGCTATTTCAGCACCAAAGGGAGCGATCGCACCGTTGCTTTCGACCGTCTAGTGGCGATCGGAGATGCGGCCTCTCTTCAATCGCCTTTGGTATTCACGGGTTTTGGCTCTCTGGTACGCAATTTGGGTCGTCTGACTCACCTGCTTGATACAGCTCTCAAGCACAACCTTCTTGACTCTCGATACCTCAACCAGATCCGTGCCTATCAGAGCAACGTCGCCGTTACCTGGCTATTTTCAAAAGGCATGATGGTGCCCACCCATCGTCATATTCCCCCAGAGCGCGTCAATTCTATGCTCAACACCTTCTTTGGGGTATTGGAGGGCGAGTATCCAGAGGTGGCCGACAAATTCATCAAAGACCGAGCGGGTTGGCTTTCCTTCAACCGCATGGCGCTGCGAGCTGCGCTCCAAAACCCAGCTTTGGTAGCTTGGATTTGGCAATTGGCCGGAGCCAAAGACTTTATTCGCTGGGTCGGCAGCTATTTTACGTTTACCCTATTTGCTGTACTGGGCTGGCTATTTAAAGACTTACCTGCCCTTGTTCGGTGGCTTCAGTCCTGGGTTGAGCCTCGGTTTCCGTCCTTGTATTTTCTTTTGTTAGCCCAAAGCTATGCCTTCGTCTATAGTGCCGGACAGCCTCGCTCGTTAAATCCAACGCCAGCGCCAAACTTCGACGAGGCAATCCAAGTGGCCTCTCCAACCAATTCATCGGTCTCTTCTGTTTCAACCCAAGCTACCCCTGATTCGTCAAAGTGATCAGCGACGACTGAGATGCCGTAGCCTGAACAGTGCCGATACAACTGCTCTGGTGATAGCCCTGTTGTTGCAGCGCCTGGAGGCAAGCGTTCGCCTGGGTAGACGGCACGGAAGCTAGCAAACCACCGGAGGTCTGGGGGTCAAATACGATTGGGAACAGCGGATGGGCTTGATTGAGCGAATTTTCGAGATATGCAGAGGTTGTCTTAACGGTTTGGGGATGAAGAGAACTCAGCAGACCTGATTTGAGCGTGTCGTCGGCTCCGGTTAGATAGGGAATTGCGTCTAGATCAATCTCCGCTGACATCTGAGACGGACGCAACATTTCAAGCAGATGTCCCACTAGTCCAAATCCTGTCACATCGGTACAGGCGGTGACTCCGTGCTGCTGCAAGATAGTCGCCGCTGCCTGGTTGGACTGAAGCATCATGGCGATCGCCCCTTCGATCCAGCGTCCCTTTGCCTTGAACTGCATGTCGGCAGCAAAGAGCGTCCCGGTTCCCAGAGGCTTCGTGAGAATCAGGGCATCTCCTGGCTGCATTCCTCCCTTCCGCAACAGAGAGGGAATATGATCTGCATTCTGAGTTGGCACCAACCCGTTACAGGAGAGTCCGAGAGCCAGCTCGTCCCCCTCCACGGTATGACCTCCAATCAGAACAGCTCCAGCCTGTTGCAGCACCTGTAGAGTTCCAGAGAGAAGTTGATAAAGCGTCGCTTCGAGTTGAGGCTCAGCCCCATGAGGCACACTGGCGATCGCCAAGGCACTGTGGGGCGCAACGCCCATAGCAAACAAGTCGCTTAGACAATGATTTGTAGCAATTTTTCCCATCAAAAACGGGTCGCTGACGATCGCCCGAAAATAGTCTACGGTCTGGATCAAAGTAGTCGATTGAGGAATGGCGATCGCCGCTGCATCATCAGGAGTTTCGAGCCCCATGAGCAGATCAGGAGATCGAAAGCCCTCGGGACATTCGACTTGCAGTCGGCTTAGGACTCGCTGGAGAACAGAACTGCCTAGCTTGGAGGCACAGCCAGCACAGTACATCGTAGATATGGCCGGAATATTGGGTAGTGAAGGCGAAGTCGCAAGCACGGTCGGTCTTGGCACAGACGGTTTTGCAGAGGGCAATGACATCACCATATCCAGATGATTGAAACGCTCCATAAATTGCCGATCGATGCGGTCTTTCCACCGCCACAGACACCGAAACGGCCCTAGGGTCAATGCTCCACGAGATGCGACTGCCCGTCCATCGCCTGTTCCCACCAAAATCAGAAATTGCTTCTGAGGTCGAAACGGCTTGAGGGGCTGATACTGTACGGCACGGCACAGGTTTTCGTAGAGTGGCTGTCCCATTCGGACTGCGAATACTCCTGCTTTGGGACGAGGATGATTCACCATTGTGGCAACATCCCCTGCTGCAAACACGCGGGGATGAGATACCGATTGCAACGTATCTTGTAGCTGAATGAATCCTTGGGAATCAGTTGCCAATCCCGACTCCCGTATCCAGCCAGCAGCCGATGCCTGAGTCACCCAAAAGACGCGATCGCACTCTACTTCCAGACCCGATTGGCACAAAACCTGTAGAGACTTTTCCCCATCTGCATTTTGCTCTGAGTTGGGGTCTGAATCGGGGGCAGGCTCAATCGCCGTTACAGTTTCGCCCAGGTGGAGCCGAATGCCGCGCTGTTTCATCAGCCGTTCAAAAATGCGACGCATTTTTGAATTTCGCTTAGGTAACAGTTCAGTGCCTCTCTGAAACAGATGAATCTCGACTTGTGCTGCTGCTACGTTCGGTTCATTAACGGATTGAGAAAGCTCTCCTTCATTGGATTGGTCGAGCACTCCTACTCGATAAAGCCGCTCTAGCCGCGCCTGAACCGCCAGCGCCAGTTCCACTCCTCCCGCCCCGCCGCCCACGATTCCTACCCGAAATGGGGTTTCAGGAGCGATCGCCGTCTTTTCTGGAGGTTTCTGAGTAGCTATCGTCTTGGCTCGAACTCGATCGCGTACCTGCTCCAGCACCTGCTCCCACTGGCCGAGAAACTTAGAAATCGGCTTCACCGGAATGCCATGCTCCGTCGCACCAGGAATCTGACTCGCCGCAGGGGTGCTGCCAATGTCAATAGATAGCGTATCGAATGAAATGGGCGGATGCTCCGCACATCTCACCTGCTGCCGTTCCAGATCCAGCCCGACCGCTTGATCCACAATCAACTGTGCCTGTGCAAATTGACATAAGGGCCGCAGGTCAATATGGCAATGATCGTAGGTGTACAGCCCCGCGACAAACCCTGGCAACATGCCCGAATACGGAGTGTGAACCACATCTGAGATGAGCGTCAGCCTCACGCCCGGAACTGGCTTCATCGCCCACATTCGCAGGGCGATCGCATGGCTGTGGCCTCCTCCAATGAGCACTAAGTCGTGGGTCACAGGCATCGATGTTGACTTCATCATTGCGTTCATCATGAGGGTTTTGTCGTGAGGGATTGCCCCTGGCGCTCTCAAAAGCCTAGCGTTCTCAAAAGTATGTCTTAGGGAATCCTAGAGGAAATTTCAGCTCTACACCTTCTCCCTTAAGGACTATCGAATCCGGTCTATGCTTCTACCATTTTCCCGCAGGTGGCACTGGGGTGCCTTAGGTGTCGCAATGTTTCTGCTGATGTTGGGGATCGGTCTGTGGCGACGCAACCACGCCCAAGACATTCCCCAAGAGATTCCCCTCGCTCCCTCTCTGCCCCAAGATCCGTTTATTCAGGTCTATTTCAACCAGGCTCAATCTGCCCGCTACGTCGAACCCTATCGTCAGCAAGAACGTTTCGGCGATGACCTAGAAGCCGTCATCATTGAGGCGATCGCCTCTGCCCAATCCTCAGTTGATGTCGCGGTTCAAGAGCTGCAGTTGCCCCGCGTCGCCCAAGCCCTACGAGACAAACAGGAAAGCGGCGTGAGAGTACGAGTGATTCTCGAAAACCAGTACAGCACGCCTCTGAGCCAGCTCACGTCTCAGCAGGTCGGTCAAATGGACGAGCGCGATCGCGCAGACTATCAGGAATTTCTCTACTTTGCCGATATGGATGGCGATCGCCGTGTCACTGCCGCAGAGATTGCTGAGCGAGATGCCCTTGCTATTCTTCAAGCAGCGAGAATTCCAGTCATTGACGACACTGCCGATGGGTCAAAAGGCAGCGACCTGATGCACCACAAATTTGTGGTCATCGACCAAACTCGCATCATTGTTGGGTCAGCGAATTTTACATTGAGTGGCACCCACGGAGATTTTGGCTCCCTATCCAGCCTCGGCAATGCCAATCACCTCCTCAGCATCCAAAATGCAGAACTGGCTCGCATCTTTACCCAAGAATTCGAGCAGATGTGGGGAGATGGCCCTGGCGGCTTAGACAACAGCTTGTTTGGTCTTCAAAAACCCTATCTACCTGCAAAGACCGTGGCGATCGCCCCTAACTCCATCGTCACTGTCCAGTTTTCGCCCTCCTCAGCCAGCCGCTACACCTGGGAAGACAGTGTGAATGGGCTCATCGGTCGCACTCTTGACCGGGCTAGTTCTTCCATCGATCTCGCCCTCTTTGTCTTCTCTGACCAACCCCTCAGTGACAAATTAGAACGGCGACACCAGGCTAACGTTCAGATTCGCGCCCTGATTGATTCGGGTTTTGTCTACCGCGACTACAGCGAAGCTTTAGATATGTTGGGCACTGCCCTAGCGAGCGATCGCTGTGTCTATGAAGAGAACAATCGCCCCTGGAGATTCCCGCTTACCTCTGTCGGCATCCCACAAATGCCCGACGGCGACGTGCTCCACCATAAATTTGGAGTGGTCGATCAGCGATTGGTGATTACAGGCTCCCAAAACTGGAGCAAAGCCGCCAATCACAGCAACGATGAAAATCTACTCGTCATCGAAAATGAAACCGTTGCAGCTCACTTCCATCGCGAATTTGACCGCCTCTACTCTGATGCGAATCTCGGTATTCCTCCTTGGCTTCAGGAGAAAGTGGGCGATCGCCAACAGCAATGTGGTCTCTGAAAACCCGTCCCACTCCAAATCAAACTTCTCTTGATGATTCTTTTGAGAAGCAGACTTGGAGTGTCCACAATAGGGTTTATTATTTAAGGAAGAAGTAGGGTGCACGCTCCAACAGTTGAAGACTTAACATTAGACAAAAAATGTCTAGCTTTGTCTATCGATGAAAGCCCCAGCCAACCGATTAAAAACTTCAAAATAGAGTTTCTGAACAGCATTTCCGCCTTTCTGAGAGCACTGTTTTCTGTTTCATTGACGCGAGCCTCCCAAAAGAGGTAAGTATTTTTACGGTTTGACCGGAGACAGGCAAACAAGAAATGTAAAAACTGAAAACCTGATGTCTGCAGGTATCTAGATTCGAGCATCGGCTGCGATCGCCCAAAAAGAAAGATACCTCCACACTCAACATCGGGCACTATGAACGAGCAACATCTGGGCAGTTGAGGAGAATTGGGGCTGAATGGCTCAATTAGAAGATCAAAAATTGAAGTTGCTGGTTGTAGATGATGAATCAGACAACCTAGATTTGCTGTATCGTACCTTTCGGCACGACTTCAACGTGTTTATGGCTGATAGTGCTCCGAATGCGTTGGCGGTGTTGGCGCAGGAAGGAGAAATGGCTATCATTATCTCTGACCAGCGAATGCCAAAAATGAAGGGAACAGAGCTGCTGAGCCGAACGGTAGAGCAGTTTCCAGACACGATTCGGATTGTGCTAACTGGCTATACCGATGTCGAGGATCTAGTTGACGCCATCAACACAGGCAAGGTTTTCAAGTACATCACAAAGCCTTGGAATTCCGCCGAACTTAGGACTGTCGTTCAGCAGGCATCGGAAACTTATCGTGCAATCAAGCGACGCACGAATGAGCTGCATCGGGCTTTGCGCCGGGAGTCTGTGTTCAACGCCATGATCACTGCAATTCGAGAATCCCTCGACTATCGCCAGATTCTAGAAACGACAGTCGAGACTCTCGGTCGCACCCTTGCAGCAGACATATCGGTGCTGATTCCGGTTGAATATCTCAACTTTGAAGCGGAAAATCCCTATCAGTTCAGCTCTGAGCAATTCGTCTATCGAGCCCCCTCACTCCCCAATTTCACTCAAAATTCCTCCTCGGCTGTTGATATCGGCATCAGTCCGTTCATCACTTCGAACCCAGGAGACCTAAGACCCCAGGAAATTGGAGTAGATTCCAACCCTTCGCTAACAAGAGCGAATCCAGCAACGCCCGAATCTCCACTCCAACTGAGTGCTCTCTTACATCCCGCCTCCCTCACATCAGCTTTACATCATCGCCAAATTCAAAACCACGTTCTGGAGCTAGATCACCACCGACATGCACAGCTCGTCGTTCCCTTGGTTTACCAGCAAGAAGCACTTGCTGTTTTAGCGCTGTTCAAGACCAACACGACACGTGCCTGGACTCATGACGAACAGCGTCTCGTTAGCGATGTTGCGGAGCAAGCCGCACTGGCTATTTCTCAAGCTCGTCTGTACCAACAAATTCAAGAACAGACCAAGCAAATGCGAGACGAGTTGACCGTTGCAAGACGAATCCAGACCCATCTTTTATGTCAATCTATTCCGCAGATTGAAGGCATTAAGATTCAAGCTTGCTGCGCCCCTGCACGAGAGGTCGGTGGAGATTTTTTTGAAGTCTACGATCATCCCAATGGAGATGTTTGGCTGGCGGTCGGAGACGTCTCAGGAAAAGGGGTTCCTGCAGCTCTGTTTATGTCAAGCACCTTGTCTGTACTACGACGAGAACTTTCTCAAGAAACGCCTCCATCGCCCGATGAGGTACTCCGCAACCTCAATAGTAATCTGCTCGACGGACTCGTCGGCAGCAACTGTTTTATTACGCTGGCGCTAGCTCGCTATACTCCGGCTACTCGTAACCTCGTTTATGCCAATGCTGGACACGTTCTGCCGATGGTGTGGGAACGATCATCAGTGGCTGTGCCTAACTCCCAAGACAAGAAGCTCCCAACTGTCGATGAACCACGGTCAGCAGCAGCAGCCGCTCCACCCGAACCTCGCTATCTAAAAGTTCGTGGCGTCCCGTTGGGAATCTTGCCCAAGTGGACGGCCACCTCAGAGACGCTTACGCTTCAGTCTGGCGATACGTTCTTGCTAGCTAGTGATGGAATTACGGAAGCAAGGGTTTCACCGGAATGGCTACAAACATTGTCCTCAACGGCGGCGGCGTCCATACAATGTGTGCAGTCAGGTAATGGCAACGACATCAATTCAACCCGTGCCGTGAAGGCAAAATCCATCGGTCTATCTCAGAGCGATCGCCTCTCCGATCGCGACTACCCAATGCTGAAACAACAGGGACTTTGGCATCTACTCCGGCAAGACCAGACAGAACTCTCGCTAGAAGCTCTGCTGGCGAAGATTCAGACTCATTCCGTGGGTCAAGATGATGATCAAACCATTCTCTCCATGGAGATTTTGTAGTTCATGAGAACCGAGCTACACGTACCCAGCGATCTAAGGTTTTTATCCATCGTGGAAAACTGGCTGCTTGGTTCACTCCAGGCCGAGTTGGGAAATTCGGTGGATTGGCCCCGCCAAGAGAGTAGGCTACGACTCGTGCTCGTAGAGGCCTACTCGAATATCGTGCGTCATGCTCATCAAGGACAACCCAACCTACCGGTTCTCATGCGGTTGGAGTTGCGAGGTCGAGATATTTCGATAGAACTTTGGGACTGCGGCAAAGGCTATGACCTCTCGACATACCTGCCTCCTAATCCAGGGGACCTTCAAGAGAACGGGTATGGCTGGCTGATTCTCAATCGTCTCATGGACAAGGTCGAATATCGACTACAGGTCAACGGACGCAACTGCCTAACCTTAGAAGCAACTCTACCGCCCCATGAGTTTAAAGATGTCTATATGGAAGACTATTCGATTCCAGAGGAGATCTATCATAGCGAGTTTTCCCACGAAAATGGGTCGTCTTCTACCGCATTATGTGGCCCTGATGAGACGACCGAAACCGGCATAGAGCGTGACCTTGACACGTTTGGCGATCGCCCCTGAACCGTTAGCTCTCAGCGATCAACAGTCGGTTTAGCGCTTTAGTCCTCCAAAGCGGCGATCGCGCTGCTGGTAAGAGAACAGGGCCCGATGAAATTCGGCTCGGTCAAAGTCGGGCCACAACGTATCAGCAATGTAGAGTTCTGCATAGGCCGTCTGCCATAAAAGAAAGTTGCTCAGCCGCATCTCTCCACTGGTGCGAATCAGCAAATCAGGATCGCAGGTTCCGGCTGTATACAAATGCTCGGCGACCACTGCTTCATCGATGTCTGCGGTATTCAAATCGCCTTGTTGAACCTTTTGGGCGATCGCCTGACAAGCCTGAACGAGTTCTTGCCGACCACCATAATTTTTCGCGATCGTGAATTGGATACCCTGGTTGTGACGGGTAGCCGACATAGCATTCTCGATCATGGACTGCAAGTTTTTGGGTAGATCGGTCAGCCGCCCAACAAACCGAATGCGCACGTCTTCTCTCACCATCTCATCGAGTTCTTGGCGGAGCACACGTTCAAACAGCGTCATCAAAAATTCGACTTCTTCTAGAGGACGAGTCCAGTTTTCAGTGGAGAATGCATAAGCCGTTAGTGCCTGGATTCCCCAGTCGTCACAACATCGCAGCAACTGCTTCAGCGTCTCTACGCCTTGCCGATGGCCGACGCTGCGCGGCAAACCGCGACGGGTTGCCCAGCGACCATTTCCATCCATAATGACGGCAACATGCTGAGGTAGGCGATCGCGCCTCAAGTCAGACGGTAACTCTTTCAACGCTGTTTGCTTAGTAGTCGTCATGCCTTCTCCAAAGAGACGTAGCCCTTTCCGCTTCAAGTTAACAGTTATAGCGCGCTGCGCACAGCTTCCATGAATTTACAGTGTTATGTCTAGTTCACAGACAGTATATGCATATCCTTTCAGGCTACATCGCGCCTCAGCATGAATAAGTACTGGAATCTTCATCTATCGACCATAGGACACTCTATGCCATCAGAGCAGACGCACAGCATCCTGAGACGAATAACACATCGAGATTTTAACCATTCCATATTCCGTAAATTTCACGTGTTGAAAATTTCTTACTCCGTGAACAATCCCCGTAGATTGTGCCCAGAGATGGTTCGAAAGCAACGATTTGACTCAGGATTGGTGCTAGACACAGGTTATATTCCACATTTTCTACCGCACTCTGAAGCAACTGAATGTCACGCCACCGTACATCCACGCTTCTATCCAAAAACAAGCATCTGACACGAGAAATCATCCCAAGGCCCAGCCCCGAGGCCAAGGTCTAACGCTTATCTTTCTGAAAAAACGATACGAGAAAATGTGTCATGTAGGAAGCAGATGAGACGCTCCCAGAAATTGCTCGTTGCCAGAGACTCCGAAGTTGGGGTGAGACCACTTCGCGATCGCCCATCCGAGAAAAGCGCGATCGCAGCAATTCTCTCAACTTACTACTGGTCAGAGGACGATTGAGCACCCCTCGCTCCGCCATCGAAATCGACCCCGTTTCCTCAGAGACCACGATACACAAACACTGCTCAACCCGTTCCGTAATACCCATAGCAGCACGGTGACGTGTACCTAATTGTCGGGAAGCATTTCGCTCCGAAATCGGCAAAATGACACTTGCGGCAACAATTCGCGAATCACGAATGAGTAAGGCTCCATCATGAAGCAACGTTGTTGTTTGAAAGATTGTTTGGATTAACTCCTTTGAAACTTCTGCGTTGATCCGAACTCCTGGCACCGAAAAATCTCGTTCATCAATCGGACGACTTGTTTCAAGGATTAGCAAAGCACCCGTTCGATTTTGCGACAATTCCTTCACCGCATCAACAATCTCGTCAATCACGTCGTCAGATTTTGGCGCAATTTCGCCTGATGATTGAAAAAGCTGTAAAAAATCGCCGCGTCCTAGCTGTTCTAGAAAGCGGCGAAACTCAGCCTGGAAAATAAATGCCATGGCCACAGCTGAGCCAACCACCATCTTGTCCAGCACAAAGCTCAACAGTTCCAGCCCAATCTCGCGGCTCAATGCTGCTGCAACCATCAGTACAATCAGTCCACGGACGACCCAAAGCGTTCGCTTTTCACCGATGATCACCAGCAACATGTAGGCTAGTCCCACAACAAGACCAATATCAATCGCATGAAACAGCAAAGAATAAGCCCAGTTTTCAGTTTCTAGCCATTGCCGCAAAAAAGAACCCATGTGATTGATAAGGAGTGATGCTCTGCTCCAGGTCGAGGGGCGTGGTCAGTCCCATTTGCCGATATTGGCTCAGTCAATTCAAATGCCGTAACCAGCCAGGTAAAATATAGGCAACCCTTGAAATAACTCAGTATGCCTTAACTCAGCGAGAATCGGCATGACCTGAGGTTAGACGTTCAGGTAGCTGATCGTGACGAATCAGATCTAAATACGTTTCTCGGGCAACGATCAGATTGGCTTCACCTCCGTTCACCAACACTGCCGCAGGCCGAGGAATGCGATTGTAGTTTGAGGCCATGCTGTAATTGTATGCACCCGTTCCTAAAACCACGAGAGTGTCGCCAGGCTCAGTTTTAGGAAGCTGAGCCTTCTGAATAACGATATCCCCTGATTCACAGTGCTTTCCAGCGACTGTCACGTTCTCATCAGCAGGATGAGACATCTTATTGGCGATCACAGAACGATAGACCGATTGATAGGTAATAGGCCGAGGATTGTCAGACATGCCGCCATCGACAGTAATGTACTGGCGAATGTCGGGAACGGTCTTCTGACTGCCAATGGTATACCCCGTCACGCAAGCCGATCCGATGATGGAGCGTCCGGGTTCGGACAGGAGTCGCGGCAATGGCATCTGGTGAGCGTCGCAAGCTTTCTTCACCGCATCACAGACCCCCTTGACCCAGGCATCAATACTCGGTGGATCATCGGATTCGGTATATTTGATGCCAAGCCCTCCACCGATGTCGAGTTCTTCCATCGGTAGGCCATGCTGCTTGGCTTTTGCCATCCATTGCATCATCACACCCGCTAAGTCTTGGTGAGGCTGCATTTCGAAAATTTGAGAGCCGATGTGAGCATGAAGCCCAATGCAGCGAATCGAATCAGTCTGACTCAAGGTTTCAAAAACCTGCTCAATCTGATCGGGATCAAATCCAAACTTGCTATCTAGATGACCTGTACGAATATATTCGTGGGTATGGCATTCGATACCGGGAGTAAGACGCAGCATCACCCGTGCGATTTGAGATGTTTGTTGGGTCACTTCTGTGAGCGATCGCAGCTCCTGCCAGTTATCAACCACAATGGTGACGCCTGCATCAAGAGCAAGCTTCAATTCTTCCAAAGACTTGTTGTTGCCATGAAAATAAAGGCGATCGGTAGGGACGTTAGCTTGGAGAGCCGTGTAAAGTTCTCCTCCTGAGACCACATCAATTCCCAAGCCTTCACTGGCAACAACTGCACAAATCGCAAGGCAGTTCCAAGCCTTTGATGCATAAAGCACCAGCGAATCACCCTCATAGTATTGCTTGAATGCTTGCTCATACTGCCGACAAGACGATCGCAGCGTGAACTCATCAACGATATATAGAGGCGAACCAAACTGTTCGAGCAACCGCACCACGTCGCATTCACCAATGGCAAGGCGATCGCCCTCAATGACTTGAGCCGTTAGGGGCATGAGTTGTTGATTTGGTGATGCTGATGGGCTGCGATCCGCTGGCAGAAACTGCATCCCCGAAGGACTTTGTCCTCGTGTTGTCGTTGAAACCATGTGTCAATTTATCCTTAAAAACCTTGCAGAACAAAACTTGATATATTGCTAAGCCAAGCCCGATAGTTTTTCCTCATCCTATTCAATCTCCCATCAAAAATCGTCACGGATCAAGTCAAATTTGCGCTGACTGTGACGTGCTGTCTTTGAAAACGGGAATTGCTGTCACCGTTGATCGGAAATCTGATTCGCAATAGCTTCGAAATCACGAAATGAAAATTGTGGAGTGCTCTACCAACGAGTACGATACACTGCGCTGCGAGTGTTCTAAACAGGACGAAAAGAGTTCAACGGAAGCACAGAACAAGGCTAGAACGAATTGGCTTCTTCGAGTTGGCTTCTTGAAAAGTGGACTTGTTCGCATAGCAGTGCCAATTCGGAAGCCAAATGCCCCACCCATTTGCCCAACGTGAATCCGTTCGAGAGATTGGATGAGCCTTGTGAAGAGGACTCCTGACTATCATCTCTCAATTCACACTCCCGTCAGCACGATTGGAATTGACCCTGTCGAGGATTGTAGATTGTCAAGTGTTACGGCCCCTCAAAAATCGCCTCGTCAAGATCTTTTCGACTCAGAGAGTATTGAAACATTCGATGAATGTCGCGAGCACCTTCGGCTGCGTTGATATATCGCACTCTTACTGAATCAATCTCTAGACAAATCTCTGCCTTCCATGCCGCCCGACTCACGACCCAACAATGGCGGTCATCTTTGCTCTGTTCACAGCCTTGAGAGCGTAGCCATTGTTCGATTTTAGGGAGCGGATGGTTATACAGAGGCGTATCGGGAGAGGGAAGAGTCATGGTGAAAGGGGGGAGAGCTATCGGCACATGATCATAGCAAGGGAAAGAAGCACTTTATATCAAACAGCCAGATTTAAACGGCTAATTCACCACGACTAATCCCTACTAGGATGACCAAAGCGACACAGCCAATGAAGGTGATGCCGAGCAAGCACAGGGCGAAAAGTTCTCCCCCCGACAATGGGCGATCGCTCGGATCGAGATAGGCAGATCGAGACTGATAAGGCTGAGCGTCTACAGTTGAGCGAAACTCAATCGGTGTCTGAATAACAGAAAACCGGGAGTAGCCATGTTTGAGATCATAGGTGTTGCGGCTCTCCGGGTTGCTCAACGTGCCATAAGCTTCGTTGAGCTGCTGAAACTTTTCTTTGGCGATCGCTACAGGCAAGTCAGTGGTATCTGGGTGATATTGCTTGCTCAGTTCTCGATAGGCTCGACGAATCATTTGCGGAGATGCCCACGGAGAAATATTCAGCAACGTGTAATAGCTGACGCTGTTCTGACTCACAGGCTGAACGTCTCAAATCTTTACGACGGTTTCATTGATTATATTGGGCATTTAAGCTGCTTCCAAGAAAGAAGCACGCAGCAAGCGAATTTGAGCCAGCGTCACAACGACAGGAATCACACGCCCATAGTTTGTGGCGATCGCCCGCCAACCGAGATCAGCAAAAAACCAGATCCACATGGCTGGCCCCAATACGGTCAACACACTCCGAGCAGCTCCATACCGAGCCGCACTCACAGCCATACCGCGTTTTGCCATGTGCAGCGTCACTCGCGACTGTACTCGGGTCAAGGCCGCTGCACCACCTCGTGCCAGCATGTGTTGAACCCCGTGATAGGTAGCAGCATGGAGCGCAAATTGGCGAGCAATTTGCTGCAATAGCCAAGGTCGAATAACAGAATTAATGGCGATCGCCCCACTCCCTTTCAGCATCAGTCGCACCGGGTCGCGCAAGAGTGCGTCGGGAAGCGCATCTGGAGTTTGGACGGTAGAGAGCGATCGTTGCACCTGTTGAGTCAAGACGACTTGTTGATCGTGAGGCAGCTTGTTCCACATGCGTTCGAGCGTGTGAAGAAAGATTTCAGATTCAAAATCGGCGATTGACCAATCTTGGCCATAAGAGATTTTGAGAAACTGACACACCCGAATCAGCACATCTCGATAATCGATGCAGTGGGTTTGGCGCTGTAGAACCGTCAGCCCATCGGCGGCCAAGAATCGAAATCGTTCCTCTACAGAATCGAGCCAGTAGTGACGAGGTTGGCTCTGAATGTCAAGAGGATCATTCCCCATCGCGTAATCTAAGGGATTGAAGCGCCGACAAAACAAAATATCGGTAATTGTTTTCAGTTCTTCCTCTGTTGTCAACTCCAAAGCCGAACGCAACTCATCCATGAGTTCACCTCCTATCAAGCCTTCAATTTTGGTTCAATGTCCTTACGCACGAATCCGTTGGGTTCTCGTACCCATCCTTTCGGTCAAATCAAGGATTTGACCAGATGTCATCGTGGATCACTCCATCGTGCGCGACGACGTGCCTTACCAGTTTCATCTATTGTACGAACTAGACAGCGATGAACTGTACGAAAATGCGTCAAAACTTAGTCCTTTTTATCTGCTTTCTTTCGAGGAAATCTCAATGCTTGATGTTGCCGTGGTTGGGGCTGGACTGACCGGACTGGCCTGTGCCCAATTGCTCCATCGCTGGGGCTACGATGTCGCCGTGTTCGACAAGTCCCGAGGGCTGGGAGGACGAGTCGCAACTCGCCGAGTGAATACAACCTGCTTTGACCACGGAGCACGATTCGTCAGTCGTCAGGGCAGTCGGACTCAGCAACTTCTCCATGAACTACTTGCCGTTCACACGCCAATTATCTCAGCCGAAGAGACTCAGACGGACTTTCCAAAGAGTGTTACAGATCAGTTTGTAGAGCATCCCAGCGCGCTTCCAACTCTCATCTCCTGGCCGCGATCGCCCCACCAACTCGATAGTTCCGCAGCCAATTCTTTCGAGAACGTATTCTCTGGTGTTCAGCACTTAATTCGTGTTCCCCAAACGGATGCTCAGAGCTATGTTCCTCCAGAAGGAATGACGGCGATCGCCAAATTTCTGGCTCACGGTCTCGATGTCCGTCGCCAGCATCGAATCACCCAACTTGATGCCAATCTTGAACGTCGCTGCTGGGAAATTACTCCTGAAGATCACTCACAGTCTCCTATCTCTGCACGCGCTGTGATTCTTGCTGTACCAGCACCCCAAGCGATCCCCCTGTTAGAATCCCTAACCCCGACAGGCCGCGCTCCAGACTGGATTGATCAAGTTCGTGCCATAGAGTTTTCCCCCTGCTTTAGCGTCATCGGAGGATATGCCGCCCAGTCATTACCCCTTCAGCCTGATCCCCAAACAGGAATACCCATGTGGCAGATGGGCGATCGCCACTGGGACGCACTTCACTGTCCTAGCGACGAAATCTTGGCATGGGTCGGGCTAGATAGCAGCAAGTCTCGCCATTCTGATGAGCCGATTATTGTCTTCCAAAGCACCGATGCTTTTGCGGCTACCCATGTAGACGATACAGATCTAGGACTGGTGGGCGATCGCATTCTCGAACGTGCGGCACAACTGCTCAACTGCCCTGCCCTCTGCGATCCCCAATGGCAACAGGTGCAACGATGGCGCTATGGGTTTTGTCGCCGTCCGCTCGCAAGCCCTGATCCCTACCTGATCACCCACCAGCCCTTACTTTTAGGATGCGCAGGAGACTGGTGCAGCGGTAGCCAAATTGAAGATGCTCTGACCTCAGGACAGGCGATCGCTCATCGCATCCATCAAGCACTCAACAGCAGCTCTATCCCTTAGCTGTTTCAGAGCTTTAGGAGACTTCAAATGATTTCCTTCATGAGATATAGACCCCCAAAGCACAGGGCAGTGAAGAAGCATAACCAACTTCACTGCCCTACCGTGATAATCATGAATTTTTTGCAGACTAATGCAGCCAACTAATGACAGAGACTGACTTGCGACATGACCACTCAAGCGAAGAAAAAAGCTTAGGGCAACTATGCAAGAGAGTCTCAACGATGATCAAAATCACAACTTGTTTAGAACCAAGTTGCATCTCGTCAAAGCTTAATCCTTATCATCTTGGTTGCTACTGTTGCTGTTGCTGTTGTTGTTGTTGTTGTTGTCGTCATCATTCTGCTCATTATCAGACTGATTGTTGTTAAAAGAACGACGACGATTAAACCGTGAGTTAGAGCGCTTGCGGAACTTACGAGCGTAGGCTTGGTTTCGTAGAGCTTTTTCTTTCTTAAGGTTGCGGCGTTTTGCCATCCTTGACCTCGTTGAATGGGTGGGCAAAAAATTTACACATGGTTTTCCATTTTACAGAAATAACCTCGGTCAACATCACAAAAATCAGAAAACCCTTCTCAGAGCCTTCGCAAACCTTTGCAACAAAAACCCTTGAATGGTCGTCTTGCTAAGCCTCGCAGCTTACGACAAGAACGACTCAACTTCTACATCTTGACACATCGTCATTTCATTGAGGCCACTTCATGAGTTACAGCAGCACGGAATCAGTCCCCAAACTGACTTCAAAATCCTGAGTTGGCCGATAAACAAGCATCCGTATCTAACATGGCCAACTTTTTATAGGCGTCACGAATCACTCGCTGTCCCCTCAAATATCCTGTATTTGCACCAGGACAGAGATACCTCAGGGTTTCTGAGGAGAAGTCGTCAAGCAACTGCTGAGTATGCCGTACCTGTCGTCGCCAATGAAACGTTTTGGGAAGTCGCAACGGAACCGGATTGCCTTGGCGATCGGGTAAAAGATGTCGCCCCGAGAACAAAATTCCGCCCTCCGCACGATAGTAAACACAAGACGACCCAGGCGTGTGTCCCGGTGTCCAAAATACCTCAACCTGAGGATTGACCTCATGTCGTCGGTGAAAGGAAGTGAGCATCAGATTTGGCAATAGATAGGCTTCCTGCTCTTGCATGATGATCTGACAGTCCATCGCCGCCTGCACCTCACGAGCTTTGCCTTTGGCCGTGCGGTGGGTGATGACCATCCAGCGAACTCCGCCTTCACGGTGCAAAAACTCCTGGGTCTCATCCGACCATGCAGGGCAGTCAACTAAAACATTTCCCTCATCTATCTGAATAAGGTAAGCCGTACCGCCTAAAGTCTCCCGGTTAGGGGGAAAAGCAAACACGGTTTCTAGAATACGTTGGGGCGATTTCACAGCAGTCCTCAAATTTAGCCTTAGCCATTGTAGTCAAGGGTTGTCAATCGACAGCGGTCATTCAATCAATATGCGCCTGGTGAAATTTGGATCGTCAATGGAGAGGTGATTCATTAGCCAGTCCAGAAATCCTGTAGCGAATCACTACGCTATATACGGCTGCTCCTTGCTGGATGAACCCGTGAAGCGAGGCCATATCTGGCATTTAACAACGCCTCGGGTCAACCAATTTTGTAAGCGGAGCGAAAACGCTATGCTGGAAGTAGTCATCCGCTAGTTGTGGTTCTTGGTTTTAGATTTAGCCATTGCTCTCGGACGGATGTCTAGAAAATTCTGTCTCTTGAGGAGTCAAGCTTTCTAAAGCTCAGATCTCTAAAGCTTGTGAGCATGTCGATGTATATGAGCACTCTATATGCCGACATTTATGAACGACGGGCTGACTAAGCTGACTAAAAAGTGTCTAAGGGACTCCTCATGTAGGACAAGTTCGAGAATGAATTGATCCTTGGCCTTTCAAAACAATCGACAGAATGCTGTTCTGGTTACTTTTACTCGGGCTATTTACCTATCTCATCATCTATCGCAGCGTGTCAAACTTGACTCGCACACCGGTCTGGCTGCTATGGCTGGTGATGATGCTCCCTGCATTTATCTGGGTCGTGGCGATCGCCCAAGGGGAGCAAACTGCAACCGAGCCAATCTGGGTTGCCCTTTTGCTTCTTTCTTTTGTTATCTGCCCTATTGTTTATTGGATATTGATTCAAAAAGGAAGGCCAGAGCGATCGCCCGATGTGCCTAGTCCTCTTGATACGGCCAAAGCGGAGACTCAATCCCCAATGTCCACGCCCCTTCCCGAAACCCGCCTTCCCCTCGATCGGGACGAAGAAGCCACACTCAAAACATGCTTCTCATGGGCTGTCTTTTATCTTAAAAATTTAGAATATCGTCCCCAAGCACTGATCTGTCGAGGTCATCTCCGCACGTCTCCCGAAGTCGCTTACAAGACAGTTAGAGAAAACATCATTCGGCATTTTGGCGATCGCTTTTTACTGGTTTTTCAAGAAGGATTAGATGGGAAACCCTTCTTTGCCTTGGTTCCTAACCCCCAAAAAGCCAAGAAGTCGCAATCCTCAGCTCCAACATTTCGTCCGGGATTGGCGATCGGGCTGCTGATTGTCACGTTGATGACCACAACCTTTGCAGGCGGCATTCTCGCAGGAAGTATTAGCGAAGAATGGCAAGGAAACTTTGCAGATCTGATTCTAGGGTTGCCCTATGCGGCCTCTTTGATGCTGATCTTAGGGGTTCACGAGCTGGGGCACTATCTCGCGGCTCGACGCTATCGCATTCAGTCCACTCTTCCTTACTTCATTCCTGTTCCACCTGCCCCCATCTTTCCCTTTGGTACCTTTGGCGCGTTTGTTCAAATGCGATCGCCCGTACCCAATCGCAAAGCATTGTTTGACGTAGGGATTGCTGGCCCCCTGGCTGGCCTAGTGGTTACGATCCCGATTTTGATGTGGGGTCTGGCTCATTCCAGCACAACGGCCCTTGGCGAAGATTCCAGCATTCTCAACTTCGACTCGTTTCGTCCAAGCACCTCTATCCTCATCGCTCTTTTGAGCAAGCTGGCTCTAGGCAGCGAGGTGACTGCAACGACAGCGATCGACCTGCATCCCGTAGCGATCGCCGGATTGCTCGGCCTAGTGGTAACAGCTCTCAACCTAATGCCTGTCGGTCAGCTCGATGGGGGACACGTTGTTCACGCTATGTTTGGTCAACGGATGGGTGCTGCAATCGGACAGGTCTCACGGCTTTTAGTACTAGCTCTCGCCTTCGCTCAAAGAGAATTTCTAGTTTGGGCTATTTTGCTGTTCTTTATGCCTGTCATTGACGAGCCAGCTCTCAATGATGTTTCTGAGCTAGACAACCGTCGCGACCTGTTGGGATTAATCGCGCTAGGGTTACTTATTTTGATTGTCTTGCCAGCGCCTCCCGTGTTGGCTGATCTACTGCTTTAAGCCTGTTTTAGGTTAGTCTTCTTCAGTAACTCACTCAAATAGCAATTCAAACTGCAGCTCAAACCTGCATCCAAGCAAACTGCATCCAGGCACAATGGAACTAGTGTCTTGAAGGAGTCTTCTCATGACGCAAGAGTTTAGCCAGTGGCTGAGCGAAATTCGAACCTTACAACAACAGCTCGCGGATGCTCGGCAAGAACGCGACGAAGCCTATCACAGTGCATCAAGCTGGCGATCGCTCTACGATACGGAAGCAAAGCAGCGACGGGAAGAAGCCACTGAAGTCAAGAAAACGGTTGCGTCTCTACAAGCCGAGATTGCATCTCTGCGGCAGCGGCAGGCAAATCCTGCAATTACGGGTTCAACCTATGAAGCGCCCGTTCCGTCCTATTTGATGGAGTTGTCGCAGGAGGAACTACAGCAAATGCTAGTTGAGATTGTGAAACGGTGCGATCGCCTCCAGCAAGAACTCAAGACCGAGCGGCAGGCTCATATTCAAACCCGACAAAGCCTGATGGGAGCACTCGGAGACACCGTCGATCGCCTAACGAAAGAACGTCTCACCCCTACAGACTCGGCTTGCACAGATTAGCGAGATTGAAAACCTTCATGGTTCTTTACCGATCTGGCGATCGCGCCCATCGGTAAAGAAGGTTTAGTGAATAACTCTGTCGGCGCTGGGGCTACATCAAGCGCCCCCGCCAATAGGTGGATGTGCTTGTGTCGCTCAAACAGCGACAATCGAATCGATAAAGAGGAAAAACAGCGCCACGTTCTAGCATCGACTATCCTCTGTGCAAAAAGGTAGCTTATTATTGAGATTCGATTCTTTGTGCACCCTTCAGATCACAAATCTCTCGTCACAGCAATTTGGCATTCAAAATGAAAACACACAGATTTGTTGTGCGGAATTCGGTGAGATTGTGAAGTTTACGTTACAATGGCTTCCTATTATCAAGTTCAGATCGATATCAGTTTAAAAAACGACGAGTGAAGGAACACATGCTAGAAGAAACGTCTTCAAACTTCGGTGCCTCAGCAGATAAACCTGGAGGACTTGATTCAATCTCCACTACTGCTAAGACCACTGACGTAGAGAGCACTGTTCATCCCCTCAACAGCCCCGACAACAGTGCCAACCAGTCTCAGGTTGAGTCAGACACTCAAGCCGCTTCCAGCCGTGCATCGCTCAAGTTGGCTCTCCCCAAAGACGAAAAAGTATCGAACGTTCGTCAATCCTCCAGCAAAACCACACCTGCTCGCGCTGACTCGGTGCGTCAGCTTCCCTATCGTCCCAACCAGCAAGTTGAATTTTTGAATCTCCAAGTTGAAACTGAGGCGCTGCTCCACCAGATTCAGCTCTACCAACGCCAACGTCAAACTGGCGACAAGGCTGCTTACCCTCAGCTAGCGACATCTGCACTTCGTTAGCACCTTTTTGAATATCCTTTTTGAATATAGTGTTGGGAATCAGGGCTTCTCGACAATAAGGGCTCCAGTTTCCAACACAGATTGAACATTGACAGATTTAGCCTTAGAGAGACTTCGCTGCAAATGTCTCCTCACGTCTGTGAATTTTCCTTAACATTTCTTTTTTAGGGCTGATGATGACCTCTCTAGAGATCGGAGCTATTCTAGTGGCAGTAGCGTGAGGAAAAAGCAATGCGCTGGATGTCTTGGATGGTAATGAGCGTCGCGGCGATCGCGGTCATGACGGGCTGCGCAAGCAGTCAAACAGAAACTTCATCGGAAGAATCAATATCGGATCTCAGCGAACAATCAATAGAAGTACCCCTAGACGATGCGGTCGCATCTGGAGATGGCGAACTGCCGCCGCCTACCCCGGTTCCTTATCTAACGCCACCCACGAGTCCTGACCAGCGTGCTGGACAAGTTCAACCAGGTCGGCCTGATCCGTTTGCTCCCTTGCCTACGTCACCTGTTGTCGTGCCTGCCCGAGTCAACGCGCCCGCAGCCCCACGCCCACTTGCACAACAACCTGCCGCAACCGTTCCGGCAACCACACAGCTTTCTCCGGTACCTTTCGCAGCGGCTCCGCTTCCAGTTCAGCCTCCGAGGCCAGCATCGGCTCCTCCTGCACCGCCTGTAGCTGCGGCTCCAGTTCCGGCTCCGGCTCCAACCGTCTCGCTAATTGAAAGCATTGAGGTGAGTGGAGTTGTTCGGGTGGGTGAGCAAACCAGCGCGATTGTCCGAGTTCCGACAGAACGAAGCAGCCGAACGGCTCGTGTCGGCGATCGCATCGCAAATGGACAGGTTTTGCTAAAGCGTATTGATCTAGCGGGCGGCGGTGACCCCGTTGTGGTTCTGGAGCAAAATGGCGTCGAAGTGTTTCGTTCGGTAAGCCTGATGGGGGGCTAATGGTTCAGTCAAATCCCGGCACAGCAGCCTGCTAGGAATCGAAATATGAAACCGTAACGGCTCCAGCCGAATCCTAGCCTCACCAATATCTAGGGAATTCGCTATTCTAAGTGAAGGCGATCGCACTACACGGGCACACGCGCAAATGCCCAAACACTTCAAGTTTTTCTCCGTCCTTATGAAGCCTGTTTCCCCCTCTGCCTCACCCAACTCGACACCCTCTTCCTCGCAGTTCTCTAACCATCAGCATCTGACCGCTAAAGGAACCTACACTTGCCCGGTCTGTCGGCATGGAGAGATTGAGCAACTGGCGCTGATGGACGCATTTGCTTGTAGCTTTTGTCGTCACATCTTCGAAGCTGATTTTGAGCAGCAAACTATTCGAGTCGTTGACCGATCTCAATCGATGATCTGGCGCTGGAACGGTCGTAGCTGGCGATCGCGACGAGTTTTAGACAGCAATCTAACCTTATTTCTCTGGATCATCAGTGCTGCCCTCGTTACCCTTCCTGGCAGCATGATTGGAGTCTCTCTCTACATTTTTCCTCCGCTAGAAGGAAACCAGTTGTCGTGGTTTCCGATGGCGTGGGCAGCCTCTACCTTTGTGCTCCATCTGCTGCTGGTAAGCTGGCTCTTGGCTGAACATTATCAACCTGCTCTCTACGTCATCTCAAAGCTGAGAATCAGCCGGCTCATGGGTCGTTTGATGGCTGAAGCTTAAAGCGAGTTTAAGCGAATGGCTCTCGGGACTTCGATCAGTAGCGAATGCCTCGATAACGAAGCCGTGGTTTTGGGGATTGAGGCTGAGTGGAAGTCGTCGAAGTGGAACCATTAGAGCGATTTGAAGAGGAGGCGATCGCCTGTTTTCTATTGCTGACTGCGGGGTTAGACACGTCTAGTTCAAAGTCTGTGCCAATCATTTCGTTGCTGTTGTACTCTGCTCCGATGCTCCGTTCTGTCTCGCTTCCATCCAACGTCTCATCAATTAGACGGCGATCGCGCTTTTCTTGTCGCAACTCTAGTTCTCTGCGCAGCTTTAGCAAAACAGCAATTAAAGCACCTTCGTTGAGCTGAGGTTCGCCCAACGTCTCCAGTACTCGCTTGATACCTGCAGTTGCGCTGGAGACCATGTTGTCTCGCGGAAACCCAGGCAGCAAATCGGCAGCCCCTTGTTGAATCGTCCAATCTCGCTCGGGAGGAGAAATTTCTCGCTGCGTGCTGTGAGTCAGAATTAGCTTTACTTCGGGATAACTGGTGCGACACCAACGACAAAATTCGTACGGATTTTCGCCCAAGCATCGTCTGTCGAGTAACAGGAGAGAAGGAAGTGTCAACCCTGCTTGCTTGATTTGCATCAAGTTGTCCTGTAAGTCAGTACTAGGAGATTCCCATATTACAGACACATTTTGAGACTTCAAAATCGACTTCCAGATAAATCCCTGGAGACGATTGGGTTGAATCATGAGGACAAATTTCTGCGCGTTTGTCATAGATACAATCTAGTGAAGGATCAAAGATATCGACACCGAACAAATGCCGCCAACGACTCAATACCCACAACTCATCATCAATGAGCTGAAGTAGAGTTCACAATACAAAACACACTCGACAATCACGTTTGCGGATTTTACGGAAAGTATCCGGACGTTCCCTTCTCAAACAGCACGAGATTCACACAAGTTTCATCTACGTAAGTAGAAATCACTCAGTGCCTTACTTCAAGTTCATCTAGTTCTCATTGGTGCAACCCGCTCATGGATTCGACCCACAAATCCCTATCTGCTAGAACCCTCTATGTTGTCGGGACGCCGCTTGGAAACCTAGAAGACATGACGTTTCGGGCGATCGCCACTCTAAAACAGGTTGATGCGATTGCCGCTGAGGATACTCGCCACACGGGTAAGCTGCTGCACTATTTTCAAATCTCAACCCCACAGATTAGCTACCACAACCACAACCGCCTCAGCCGCATTCCCGAAGTACTGGATCGACTCCAGCAAGGACAGGCGATCGCCCTAGTTAGCGATGCGGGAATGCCGGGAATTTCTGATCCGGGCTATGAACTTGTACGAGCCTGCCACGAGGCAGACATTCCCGTTGTTCCTGTTCCAGGGGCAAGTGCGGCTGTGACGGCGTTGAGCGTATCGGGACTCCCCACCGATCGGTTTGTATTTGAAGGATTTCTGCCAATCAAGGGGAAAGAACGGCGCGATCGCCTCGAAACGCTCAAATCCGAAACTCGGACGCTGATCCTCTACGAAGCTCCCCATCGAATCGTGCAGACACTCGCAGACTTCGCGAAACATTGGGGGGGCGATCGCGCGATCGTCATCGCTCGCGAAATCACTAAGCTCCACGAAGAATTCTGGACGGGCACGCTCAACGACGCGCTGACTATCTATCAAACCAAAAAACCTCTGGGCGAATACACCCTCGTAATTGCCGGGGCGCAACCGACCCAGATCGATTTAACGGATGAGTCTTTACGAAAAGAACTGAAGCTGCTCCTTAGTCAAGGAATGTCGCGCTCTCAAGCCAGTCGAGAGCTAGCGAACCGTGCTGAACTCTCTCGCCGCCGTATCTATCAATTGGCGCTCACGATTTCAGATCAGGACTATCTCGAATCCGCAGCGGATATTGCTCCAAACGATTAATCATTAGCGGCTTCTGTAGGTTGGTGTTGAACGAAGTAAGACCCAACGATAAAGAGTGTTTTGTTGGGTTTCGTTCCTCAACCGCAACCTACAGCTTTAGAGATGTCGCGCCACTACAACAGCGGCTTGTATAGGTTGGTATAGTGCTACGCGCTGATATGAAGTCAATAGATTATGGAGAAGCCGCGCGGTGCGCGGCTTCCCCATAAATATCTGTCCTAACCTATCTGCGCATTGCTATATTGAACGAAGTGAAACCCAACGATGCCAATAGTTTTGTTCGGTCTTGTGGCATTCATGTCAGTTACATTTTGGCGTTGCACATTCGAAGAATGATTTTGTAGGGGCATCGCAATGCGATGCCCCTACAGCAGGTCATCCATGAGTTGAATCTTTCCGCGTCATTCCATGCTGTGCAACACCTACATTTTTAATCTGGTCAGTCTGCGATGAAAGGGATATTTCTTCTCAGAAATCGCCTAAGACGATTTCTGATTCAAAGACCAATCGTAGTCTAGATACTTGACTTGGTAATCTCCTGCTTCCAAATAAGCTGCATCTTCTGGTTCAAGGTACTGAGTCATGAAATTCAGTGCAGCCCGTTCCTTGTCTGAACCTGCAAAGCCTGACTCAACCCCATAATCAGCCAGCCAGTCTTCTCCAAACCAATCAAAGATCTCAGAAATCTTTACCTCTGCTGCCTCGCGGTCGATTTGCACTCCATAGGAACTCGACAGCCACTGCTCGACCTGTTCATCCAGTTGCTGATCCAGCTGATCCGCTACGTAGGGTTCCGGTCTCAGAGGCGGACAGCTCAGCGCCGTGCAGTTCAGCGCCGCATGAATTCGGGGTTCGTTGAAGTCTTTGCGTAGGGTCTGATGCTCGATGTTATCTAGGGTCTTTGACTCCCCGGCAATCTCAAACGTTCGGATGCGCCAGACTCCAGGAATATCTCGAATACTATCTTTGATAGGATCTTGGTCAATGATAGATTGCAGCGTGAACGAATTGTAGGCATTGATCAAAAACGCGATTTTCTGATTGTCACTCCAGCTTTCGTAGGTTGCAGAAGAAACCGCCCCGATCGACGCATTGAACTGATCGAGCCCCTGACGGTTTTGCTGAAGTGATTGGTAATCCACCATGCCGTTTTCGTCCACGTAGGTCTGAAGCAGCTCAGCATAAGGCTCATAGCTAAAAACACCTGTCTCGTCTGAGTTAGGTGATGAAATCTCTTCTGAAGACGATTCTTCAAAAGTGGGAGTGCTGCATCCTAGAATGCCTCCAGTTCCTAAAAGACCGAGGGCAATTAGCAAAAAGCTAGACTTCTTCAGACTCAATCCCATAGGTTGGCGATCGCCCCTTTCACACATTCGCTCAGGTCTCCGGTGGATGGTTTTCGGTGTCGACTGACTCAGCCAGCCAGTCTAACTGAGCTATATCACAATAGCTTTGACACTTGCTCAATGTGCCACTTGAAGCTGAGCTAACCCTGAGACCAGAATTAAAAACTCTGTAGTTTTTGCACTGATTCAATCCTCATCTGTGCAGATCAAATCAGTTAAGCAGCCCCACAAACTAAAAGGTCAGGGGCACTTGTCCCCTGACCAACTCTTCTAAACGCAAGGCAAACTCTTAGATTCTTTTGAGGCTAGGATAGCTGGCGAGAACTTCGTCTGACGAAAGGGTCTCACCTTCTGATTGAGGAGTCCAAAGGACTTCGAGAGCAACCAGCTCATCACTAGACACAGAACCCAGCTGACTCAATGCTCGTCGCAGATCGTCAGAGCTTTGAATCTTCGGGAGGTCAAGCTTACCCTGAGCCGCGACAACTAAAGTCGCCACAATGTACTCACCAGGGGCTTCGGCCACTGCTAAGTCTCCCTTAGCTGCATCCTCAGACGCGCTCGGCCGCAGAACCTTGTCGTTGACATTCGACAGGGTTTCTTTCGAAAATTTGCTGCGCTCGATTAAGGCCATGCGGTTGAATTCTGCCTCAGCAGACTCGAGCCGTGCTTGACTGCTGTTTGAGTCGCCATAGATCCAGTATTCTGGGTGGCGCAACAGCGACAAGGTTGATTCCTGAAGCACCTGAGTCAAGCCCTGAGTCGAGCTAGTGTTGGCACTTTCAGCCATGCGATTGAGATCGGCCTGGAGTTCGCGGGCATCTGCCAATAGTCCAACTTGAACCCGAGCCACCGTTAGTTTTGGTGAGGCCGAGGTGCCACCATAGCCGTACTCGTTGTCAGACGTCGCGCTTTGAAAGCTGCGAACTAAGAAATTGGCGATCGCAATGAATATCACAATCGTGAAGAGTCCTCCAAATCCACCCCCAAATCCAAATAAGGGGAATAGAAATGGAAAGCCGAACCCTCCGCCATATCCTCCGTATCCACCCCTGGGGGCACGAGACGGGCTGGGTCTGACATAGGTACTGCGAGGAGCACGAAAGCTGCCTCCTCCAACTCGTCCACCAGCACGGGCCGCCATTGCGTCACTAGCATGACCAAAGACCAGTGTGGCCATCAAACCGAAGACGAGCACGGTTTTCAAAAAAGGCTTGATTAAGCGGGAGATTTTCTCTCTCATAGCATCTTCTAACTGAGCGTCATCTAAAACGTTTCTACAGAGTGCTTCCGCGTTACCTCAACATCAGAGCGGCAATAACGGGATTTGCACTCACCAGATATTCTTATCTTCTGGCTTGTCTTCTCATCAAGATTGAAATTGACCCTTTTAGCTTTAATTTTGGTTGGAGCTTTCATCCATTATCAGGGTGGAGGTTAGTCTATCCCCTCCTTTTAATAAATGTATCGTTTTTGAAAGGAAAGCGGTAAGGGAATCTCATCACAACAGAGGAGGGTTATCCTCCCTGGCGTCGCTTTGACGAATCAAAGCGGAATCAATCCAAACCCCCTCGTCTTACAATTAATGTGTGAGGGCTTACTCTTTCGATTTGCAAGGGTTGGTACAACCTGCCAAAGCAGACCAACGAGGGTAGAAGCTCCTAGAATTGTCATCCGCACATGTATTGCAAAAGGTGGTTTGTTGCCTGTGGTATTTCAGATTGGGCTGCTGGGGTTGGGTACGGTTGGAACGGGAACAGCCAATATCATTCTCAATCCCGAGCAGCGTCATCCCCTTGTCAGAGAACTCAACATTGCGCAGGTGGGAGTGCGATCGCCCGACAAAGCTCGCTCTGTCGATTTGCCGCCAGAGGTTGTGACCACTGATTTAGACGGAATTGTCACCAATCCTGACATTGATATCGTCGTCGAGGTGATGGGAGGCATTGAGCCTGCGCGATCGCTCGTCTTGAAGGCGATTCAGCACGGCAAACATGTGGTTACAGCCAACAAAGCCCTCATTGCCCGCCACAGCGACGAAATTTTCACAGCGGCTGAAGCAGCGGGAGTTTACGTCCTTCTGGAGGCCGCTGTGGGAGGCGGCATTCCCGTGATTGAACCCCTGAAGCAATCTCTCTGCGCCAACCGCATCGACTGCATTACGGGTATTCTCAACGGCACTACCAACTATATCCTGACTCGAATGCAGCAAGAGGGCGGCGATTTTGAAGAAATTTTGGCCGATGCTCAAGAATTGGGCTACGCCGAGGCCGATCCCACAGCCGATGTAGACGGCTTCGATGCAGCGGACAAGATCGCTATTGTCGCGGCTCTTGCTTACGGTGGTCGGATCAATCTTGATGAGGTCTATTGCGAAGGCATCCGCCAGATTACAGCGACAGACATCGACTACGCCGATCGCCTAGGATTTGTGATTAAGCTGCTCGCCACGGCTCGGCGCGATCGCCAATCCAGCCAGTCCAGTCAATCGGATCGATTGGAAGTCCGCGTTCATCCCACACTTGTGCCCAAAGAGCATCCCCTCGCCAACGTCAACGACGTTTTCAACGCCATTCTGGTTGAGGGAGACCCGATCGGACAGGTGATGTTCTACGGCCCTGGAGCAGGGTCTGGCCCCACAGCCAGTGCTGTTGTATCGGACATTCTCAACGTGGCGGCTCTTCTAAAAGTCGAGCGCAGCGGCTCTACGAAGCCAGATGGAACGCCCATGCTCGATCCGCTACTGGCTCCCTCTCATCAACACTATTGTTCGATTCGCCCCATTGATGACCTAGAGACCCGCTTTTACACTCGCTTGTTGGCTAAAGACGAACCCGGCGTCATTGGAACTCTAGGCATTTGCTTTGGCAAAAATAATGTCAGTCTTGAGTCCATCGTCCAAATTGACAAACACAACGAGCAGGCAGAAATCGTCATCGTGACCCACAAGGTTCGAGAAGGAAATGTGCGTCAGGCTCTCAAGGCCATTCGAGATTTTGACGTTGTTGAATATGTTCCTGGCATCTTGAGAGTGCTGGATTAGCGTATTTAAAGTAGGGCGATCGCTCTACGTCACCTATTTTCAAATCTCCTCAACCCTTTTGAGAGGATGTTTGAAAAGTATTAGACAACACGCTGGAACAAGACTGATCCCCCTAAATCCCCCTTGAGAAGGGGGACTTTGATTCTGGTTCCCCCTTTTTCAAGGGGGGCTAGGGGGGATCTGAAGTAGCATTGACGACTTCTCAAACATCCTCTGATAGAAAGAAAACCTCCATTTCGATCGAAATGGAGGTCTATTTGCACCAAGGAAAACACAAACTTCAAAACTAAAAGGCCAATCTCGATTTTGAGAAGTTGGTCGTTCTTTAAAATCTCACCGTCATGAAATGAAAGCGAAACGCCTTACAGCCGCTCTGGAGCATGACCAATCATCCAAGGACGGCCTGTTTTTGGCCCTTGATATCGAGTCTTGCCAGGCTCTGTCTCTTTCCGCTTAACCACTCTGGGTTCGCCTCCGTCGCCAGCACGAATGGCCGACAAACTCCCTTGATTCAAGTTGACGCTGGGAGGTGAAAAAATTCGAGTGGCGATCGCCGAACAGCTAGGACAGTTCATCGGGGTGCCAATTTCTGCCATTTTTCGCCAGGCTTCAAACTCACCACAGGCAGCGCAACGAAATTCATACAGCGGCATTACATTCTTTCCTCACAAATAGAGTTAGGTATCCTACTCCGTTAGTAGGAAAAAGTATCAGACTCATCCACTAACGGAACTAGGAAAAACTCCACTACACGCTAAACAGGCAAAATATCCTTATCAAAGATTGCCGTCGGTAATGCAATCGTACAGCAGGCATTAGGAATATCCACAATACCGCTGACTCGCCCTTCAACTGGAGCACAACTCAATAGCAAATAAGCTTGTTCTCCAGTGAAGCCAAACTTCTTCAAATATTCGATTGCATTGAGACAGGCCCGCCGATAGGCCACATGAGCATCTAGATAATACTGTTCACCAGAAAACTCATCGACTGAAATACCTTCGAAGATAAGGTACTCAGAATACTGAGGTTCTACCGGACCGGGCTTGAAAATAGGGTTAATCATCCCATATTTCTCAACTCCGCCTTTGATAATATCGACGTGCAGATCGATATAACCTGACATTTCAATCGCACCACAGAAGGAAATTTCACCATCTCCCTGAGAGAAGTGAATATCTCCCATCGAGAGATTAGCTCCATCCACATACACAGGGAAATAAATCCGCGACCCTTTTGAAAGGTTCTTGATATCGCAGTTGCCTCCATGTTCACGCGGGGGAACAGTTCGGGCAGCTTCTGCCGCAACTCGGTCAAATTCGGCTCCTTTCAACGATCCTAAAACAGCATTTTTAGGATTAGGAAGTTCTGCGAGAGCAGGAATAGCAGGTTTCCAGGGTGGCCCACCTTTTTCTACCAGCGCTCGTTCGCGCGTATTCCAGGTATTTAGCAGCTCTGCCGAAGGAGCACATCCGATCAAACCTGGATGAGTAATTCCAGCAAATTTAACTCCAGGAATATGGCGAGACGACGTGTAGATTCCTTGCAAATCCCAGCAAGCCTTTGCCGCTTCAGGAAAATGATCGGTCAGAAATCCACCGCCATTCTCTCTAGAGAAAATACCTGTAAATCCCCATTCGTCACCTTGCAAGGCTCCGATATCAAGCAGGTCTACAACCAAGATATCTCCTGGCTCAGCACCCTCAACTCGAATAGGGCCACTCAGAACATGAACAACACTCAGATCAACATCTTTAATGTCGCTGGGATCGTCATTGTTTTTGATTTGACCATCCGTCCAGTCTTTACACTCGATGCGAAAAATGTCACCCGGTTTCACCGAGACCGCTGCAGGAATATCTGGATGCCATCTATTGTGTCCAGGCAATTCTTGCTCAGACATTGGCTTCGTCAAGTCAATCTTAAAAAGCGTTTCAGGCATAAACTATTCACCCCTCAATAACATCACACACTCGTTCACCAGAATCTCTAAACGCCTCATTCTCTAACCAGTCAAAGAGGCTAAAGTATTGTGGCATCGATACAACATTTGTTTTGAAAACTCAAGGCAAATACTTCTCTCAAGAAGATAGTGTGAAACCTGCAATACTCAGCTCTAAAAAAAGCCAACTCGATCAATCTTTTCATGCGTATACTTTGCAGATAGTCCAACTCTTTCTTAAGGTCAAAAATTGTC